>Ga0181535_10005964_pt1 | contig 12829 bp, 12 predicted proteins | sample PEATcosm2014_Bin_44_FD_119774 | JGI IMG/M metagenome (GOLD analysis project Ga0181535, IMG submission 119774) | Peatland microbial communities from MTU Mesocosm Facility, Houghton, MI, USA - PEATcosm2014_Bin17_30_metaG | ecosystem: Environmental > Terrestrial > Soil > Wetlands > Peat | place...
CCATGGTTGCGGCAATGACCAATGTCGTGCGCAAGATGTCTCCAGTAGCCCATGAGACTGGACAGTAATCTATCTTGGGATTGGCCGGACGCTCCATTCATCGCGGTGTGTTATCGCGATGAGTAGGCACTTCGCGTTTGAGACCCACCACGGCAGGAGTATCGTGGATCCCACCCATGCGCAAACAACGTGCATGAATGGGGCATCCGGCTAGGACGGAACGCGGGTTGGCAGGGGCGCGCCTTGCAGGGTGACGAAGCGCTGGGGTTCACAGGTGGCAGCGCCGAGCCGGGACAGGTCGGAGCGCATCTGAGGGGAGTCATTGCAGGAGTTCAAGGCGGCGTCGAGAATGGCGCAGGTGGCGCGGTCTGCTGGGCGCAGGATGCTGTAATGCATCCACTTGCCTTCGCGGCGCGAGGAGACAATGCCAGCTTTGCGCAGGTAGGCCAGATGGCGGGAGATCTTGGGCTGGGGTTGCTTGAGCACCTGGACGAAGAAACATACGCAGACCTCGCGGCCAGCCATCAGGTTGAGCAGCCTGAGGCGGGTGGGGTCGGCCAGCGCGGAGAAGAGCGTGGCGAGGGGGAACGATCTGGAAGGGCGAGCCATAATATTTTAAATATACGCCTTGACAGATATGTCGAGCGCTAATATATTTGCTTTAGCAGATATGAGGGGGGCAACCGAATGGCAACCCACTACAGCGTCCTGTTTCTGTGCACGGGGAACTCCGCGCGGTCGATCTTGGCGGAGGCGATCCTGAACCATAAGGCCAAGGGAAGGTTCACCGCGTACAGCGCGGGCAGCCATCCATCGGGAACGGTGCGGCCCGAGGCGCTGAAGCTGCTTGCGAGCGCGGGGATTGCAACCGAGGGGCTGCGCAGCAAATCGTGGGATGAGTTTGCGGCCCCCGGCGCGCCGCAGATGGACTTTGTGTTTACGGTCTGCGACAACGCAGCCAAGGAAGAGTGCCCCTTCTGGCCGGGGCAGCCGATGACCGCGCACTGGGGCATTGCCGACCCGGCGGCGGTAAAGGGAACGCCGGAGGAGATTGCGCGGGCCTTCCGCGACGCATACGTGCAGATGGGCCGGCGGATTGGCCTCTTTCTCAGCCTGCCGCTGGCAGCGCTGGAGAGGATGTCGATCCAGAGAGAGATCGATCGAATCGGAAAGTCATAGCGAGGAGCGTTCCGATGGCGAGCACACCCTACGCGCAGGGCCAGGTCTGCGCTCCTCACCAGCGCAAGCATCTATCCTTCCTCGATCGATTTCTCACGCTGTGGATATTTATGGCAATGGCCGTCGGAGTTGCGATCGGCCACTTCATTCCGGCCACATCTGGTTTGGTCAACCGCTTCCAGACGGGAACGACCAATATCCCCATCGCCATCGGTCTCATCATCATGATGTTCCCGCCGCTGGCGAAGGTGCGCTACGAAAAATTGGGAGAGGTCTTCCGCAACAAGCGCGTCCTGGGACTTTCATTGGTGCAGAACTGGCTGATCGGGCCTGCGCTCATGTTCCTTCTAGCCATCGTCTTTCTGCGCGGCGAACCTGCCTACATGCGCGGCCTCATCCTCATCGGGACCGCGCGGTGCATTGCGATGGTGCTGGTGTGGAACGAGCTGGCCGAGGGCGATACGGACTACGTTGCGGGCCTGGTCGCCATGAACAGCATCTTTCAGGTCCTGTTCTACAGCCTGTACGCGTGGGCCTTCCTGACGGTGCTTCCAAGGTGGTTTGGACTCGAAGGGAGCATCGTTCATGTCGGCATCGCGCAGATCGCGAAGAGTGTAGGGATCTACCTCGGCGTGCCATTTGCGGCCGGATTCATCACGCGCTTCGTTCTCATTCGCGTCAAGAGCGAGGAGTGGTACCGCACGCGCTTCATTCCGCGCATCAGCCCGCTGACGCTGGTAGCCCTGCTGTTCACCATCCTCGTCATGTTTTCTCTCAAGGGCGATCTCATTGTGCGGCTGCCGTTCGACGTGGCCAGGATCGCCATCCCGCTGGTTGTGTATTTCCTCATCATGTTTCTGGTCAGTTTCTGGATGGGCAAACGGCTTGGAGCAAATTACGCCCAATCCGCGACGCTCTCCTTCACGGCCGCCGGGAACAACTTTGAATTGGCCATTGCGGTGGCAGTCGCCGTCTTCGGTCTCAATTCGGGCGAGGCATTTGTCGGTGTTGTTGGCCCCCTCATAGAAGTCCCCGCGCTGATTGGTCTGGTCAACGTCGCCTTCTGGATGCGTCACCGCTACTTCACATCCGAGGCCGGCGTCTTCCAGGTACATCCGGTTGAAGACGCGCCGTAACCCGCACCGCCCCACCGCCAAGTGATGTATAGGTACTACGGGTTTCGGCTGAGGAGGCGCATGAGGCCGGTGGCGGGGGTTTCGGGGGCGAGGAAGAGGGTGCGGTCGCCGGCGACCTCACCGGCCACGAGGCGTCCGCTACGGACGGCGCCCTCCATGGTGGAGGGCCACTCGGTCGCGGTCCAGTCTCCGGCGACGTAGAGGCGGGGATACTCGGTGGTCTGCGGCGGACGGAAGGCGTCCAGCCCCGGCGTGACGGAGAAGGTGGCGCGCGGCTCCTTGAGCACGGCGGATTTGAGCAGGCGGGCCTGGCGCACGCCGGGCAGGAAGATCTCGATCTCGCGCAGCGCCGAGGCGAGAATCTCCTCGCGCGAGATGGAAATCTCCGGCCAGGAGGCGCTGACGACCAGCTCCAGGTAGCCGCCGCGCTCCGCCTTCCATCCACGGATTCTCGACTTAGCGAAGAGCCACTGGATGCGCGTGTCCAGCAGGACGGCGTGGTCCAGGTCGCTGACCTCGCGGTCGTACCAGAGATGGATGGTGGTGATGGGCGCGGAGACGAAGCGGTCGAACTCGAATGGCTGGTATGTGGCGGGCGGTGCGTCCGGGCCGGCCAGGGTGTTCAGCAGGCGCTGGGTGTGGCGGAGGTCGCCGGCCAGCACCACGGCGCCGGTCTCCAGTTCGGCGTTGCCGGTGCGGACCTTCCATCGGCCGTCCGGCGCGCGTGCGATGGCATCCACTGCGGAGTTAAGGCGCAGGTCGACGCCCAGGCGGCGTGCCAGTTTCACCACCGGCTCCAAGAACTCGCTCATCGGCTTGGTAGGAATCCCCAGCCGACCGGCCTGCGGCGAGCGCAGAAACGATTCATGAAAGATTTTGCCCGCGTACTTCACGGAACAATTCTCAAAGTGATCGTTCAGCGCGCCGGTGACGATGGGCTCCCAGAAGTGGCGAATCGCCTGGCCGGTCTGGCCGGTGCGCCTGAGCCATGCGGCGAAGCTCTCCTGGTCGCTTGCGGGATAGCCGCGCAGGAAGCGCGCCAGCCCGGTTGCGATGGCGGCCTTGTCGCGAAGGCCCAGCATCGGGGCGCTCCAGAAGCTGATGGCCTGGTGCCAGGGTGCAGGCAGTCTTCCGGGCCTGATCCAACTGCGGCGCGGTGTCCCGGTGGGGGAGGGTTCCAGAAAACAGAGCTCGTCGTACCAGCGGATAAACCAGGCCGCACCCGCCTGCTCGATCAACTCCATGAAGTTCGCGTAGCAACCGAGGACGACGTGCTGCGAGTCGATCGTCTCGTCCAGCGCGGGATGCGGGTAGGAGTAGGCCCGTCCGCCGACAAAGCCGCGCCGTTCCAGCAGCGTCACCGAGGCGCCGTCACCCGCCAGCGCCACCGCTGCGGCCAGCCCAGCCACGCCCGCTCCCACCACAACAACGTCCCTGGGCCTTTCATCCGAGGCCCGTCGGCGCAGGTCGGAGGCCCGCTTCACTCGACCACGCGGTTCCATGCGGCCATTGTAGCTCCCCAGGCGAGAACGCCAAACTTCTCCGCGGTGGAAAGCGCGACCCGCTCGCCAAAGACCTCCATCCTGCGCGCTGCGATGCGGGCGAGCAGGCGGTGATAGATGGTGACCAACACCCACAGCGCAGCGCGGCTGTCGCGGTCGATCAAAGGCGTCAACTTACCGGCGGCGACGTAGTACTTCTCCGCGCGGATGGCCAGCGTAGCCAGCATGGCCCGCTCGCGCCCGGTCATGGCGCGTCCGGCGGCGAGCGAACGCAGCTCGTCGGGGGATTCGCCGAACTCGTCGAGGAGGTCGAGGGGAAGATAGACCCGGTTGCGTTCCACGTCTTCCTTCACGTCGCGCAGAATGTTGGTGAGCTGAAAGGCGACTCCGGTCTCTTCAGCGAGTTTTTCCGCCCGCGTGTCGCTGTAGCCGAAGATGCGGATGCACACCAGGCCGACCACCGAAGCGACGAGGTAGCAGTAGCGATAAAGGTCGTCGAAGGTTGCATAGGTTTGGACGGGTTCGATTGTCCCGGTTCGAGGTTCGAGGTCCATTGCGGTTCCGGCAACGAGTTCTTCGAGGAGGGAATTGGGGATATGGAAGCGCCGTTGCGTGTGGCTGAGGGCGAGGAAGACGGGGTCTTCGGATGCAGCGTTGTTTGAGGAACTCCTCGACGAGCGCCAGGCATCGAGCCACGAAATCATCTCGGCACGGCGGGCGTCGAGCGGCTTGGATTCGTCGTCCGCAATGTCGTCGGCGCGGCGCATGAAGGCGTAGACGGCGCACATGGCGTCGCTCTTGTGGCGCGGTAGAACGCGAAAGGCCCAGTAGAAGTTCTTGGCCTCGCGGCGCGCAATGGCGCGGCAGAAGGCGTAGGCCGCCGCCGTTCGCGCATTCGGTCTTCCAGTCTCGCTCCCATGGTCCGCTTTGCTCATGCCGCCGGAACTCCTGCTGCCCGCCGCGCTCGCAGCTTGTGCAGCAACGCGCCGGCCAGAAGCATCAGCTTCCTGCGCCGCGTCACCACGGGCCGTCCGCGCAGCACGTCGTACTTCTGTGCGGCAATGCCGTCGAGGATGGCGTCGCCGCCCTTGCGGAAGAGGTCAAGGGTGACCCGCAGCTCGTCGTCCACGGTAATGCTGATTGCAGCGCCCTGGCGCAGCATCTCTCGCGTGCGGTCAACGAGCTCGTGCATCATTACGCCAAACTCCGGCGTAAAGACACGGCCTTCGATCTGGCCCTCGGCCACGCCGAAGCGCTGCATGTACTCGGTGGGAATGTACCTGCGCCCAATCTCCGAGTCGCGCACCGCGTCCTGCCAGAAGTTGGCCAGTTGCAGCGCGGTGCATATCCTGTCGGAGAGCAGAGCGCGGGCCTCATCGCGGTAGCCGCAGACCATCAGCACCAGCCGTCCCACGGGATTGGCTGAGTAGCGCGAGTACTCCACGGCCTCGTCCCAGGTGTTGTAGTGGGTCTTGACCTGGTCTTGTTTAAATGCGCGCAGCAGATCGTGGAAGAGCGAGCGCGGCAGGTCGCAGGCGACGATGGTCTCGCGCAGCGCGACGAAGACGGGATGGCGCGATTGTTCCGGCGCGTCGTAGCACTGGTCGAGCATGCGGCCCCAGGCGTCGAGCAGGCGCAGCGCGGTTGCCGTGTCGCCAACCTCATCGCCCAGATCGTCCGAGACGCGGCAGAAGGCGTACAGGCCCTCGAAGTGCGGGCGCATGATGCGGGGAAGGAAGAACGTGGCGACGTGGAAGTTCTCGTAGTGCGAGGTGGCAAGCTGGTGGCACCAGGCGCGCGCCTCGTCCAGCGTGGGCCGGTCCTCCGGGGTCCGGTAGTCGGCGGGCGCGCCGGCGAGCGAGTCGGCTGCGCAGGTCTCGGCGGCCGCATCCAACGGCCCGCTCATGGCCTGCTCCCGCCGCCCGTTGGCTGGTTGCCGCTGGGCCTGAGTCCATTGGCCTCGTCTTCATTGGGCAAGATGGCGGTTTTGATGTCGCGTACGTTGTCCGCGCTGCGCGTCATCATGCTGGCAAAGACGGCGGGGACCTCGTCCAGCCCTGCCGTGCGCGTGATGAACTCGGCGGACCTGAACCGTCCGCCGGCGATGAGCGCGAAGGCGGTGCGCGCGGTGGCGGGCGTCAGGTGGAAGGTGGCCTTCAGGGTGATGTCGCCGTAGTGCAGGCGGTTGGTGTCGAGGCCGACCACGGTGCCGCTGGGCGGGCCGCCGAAAAAGTTCACCACGCCTCCCTTGCGCACCATGCCGACGGCCCACTCCCAGGTGGCAGGCCGGGCCACGGCCTCGATGACGACGTCCGCGCCGCGGCCATCGCCGGTGAGCGCACGCACCGCCGCCACGGTGTCCGCGCCTTCCCGGATGCGCACCACGTCGGTTGCGCCGAAGTGCAGCGCGGCCGCAATCTGGTCCTCGCGCTTGACCACGGAGATGACGCGTACTCCGCTGAGTTGCGCGGCGTGAACGAACATCAGCCCAATCGGCCCCGCACCGATGACCACCATAGTATCGCCCGCGCGCGCGCCGGACGCCTCCAGCCCAAGGATGACGCAGGCCAGCGGCTCGGTGAGCGCGGCGTGTTCCAGCGGGACGTTGTCCGGCACCAGGAGCGTGTTCTTCTCCACAATGCGCGCCGGGATGCGCATGTACTGTGCATACGCTCCATTGTTGAAGAGCAGGTGTTCGCACAGGTTCTGCTGGCCGTGCTTGCAGAAGTAGCAGGCATCGCAGGGCGCGGAGTTGAGCGGCAGCACGCGGTCGCCCACGCGGAAGCCGGTCACGCCTTCGCCCACCTCGGTGACAACGCCGGCCAGCTCGTGGCCAAAGACGACCGGCGGCTTCAGCATCATGGCGTGGTAGCCGCGCCGGTAGACCTTGAGGTCGGTGCCGCAGGTGAGGGCCGCGCCCACGCGCAGCAGCAGCTCGCCGGGGCCGATCTTGGGGACCGGGACCCGCTCCATGCGCAGGTCTTCGCTGCCATACAATACCGCCGCCAACATCGTCCCCGCGGGATGCTCAGAAATCATCCCACCATCTTCTCACTTTCAATGGTTTGAAGGCCACGGGGAAGAGCAGGGGCGATAGGACTGGTTTTTGGGGAACAAAAGGGTCGCGCGAAATGTTTCCACGCAGCGGAAGGGTCCCGGCATCTGATAACCTGAGCGACAGAAGATATGCCCCTCTTGCCTCCAGATGTTCTGCTCAAGAAGCAGGTTGCCTCCGTGCAGGAGTACTCCATCCTGGCGGGCAGGGCGATTGCCGACATCTTTTCGCGGCCGCTCTACTGGGACGATATTTTCACCCAGATGGACTCCATTGGGGTGGGCTCGCTGCCCATCATCATACTCAGCGGCTTCTTCACGGGATGCGTGCTGGCGCTGCAATCGGTTACCGCTCTGAAGGAGTTCGGCGCTGTCAGCATGACCGGCTCGCTGGTGTCGCTCTCCATGGTCAAGGAGCTGGGGCCGGTGCTGACCGGGCTGATGGTCTCCGGCCGCAACGCCGCCGGCATGGCGTCGGAGATCGGCTCGATGAAGGTGACCGAGCAGATCGACGCCATGCGCGCGCTGGGCACCGATCCCATCCGCAAACTGGTGACCCCACGCCTGATCGCCACCGTCTTTATGCTCTTCTTCCTGACGATCATCGCCGATGCGGTGGGCATTGCGGGCGGCGCGCTGGTCAGCGTCAGCATGCTGGGACTCACCGCCAGCTCCTACCTGCACAGCTCCTATGCCAGCCTCGTCCATGGCGACATCGTGCAGGGCCTCACCAAGCCGCTCTTCTCCGGCTTCATTATCGCCACCGTCGGCTGCTTCTTCGGCATGAGGACCACGGGCGGCACACAGGGCGTGGGACGCGCCACCACCCAGGCGGTAGTTGTCTCCTCGGTCTTTATCATCGTCGTCGACTTCATCGTGACCCGCGCCATGATCGGCATCTTCGGCAGTTGAGAGCGCCCATGCCTGAAGTCCTTCCCAACTCCGGTGTTGCTACGATGGCCCCGCCCGGCGGCCCGGCCCCGGTGGTGCAGTTCGAGGATGTGTCGATCGCCTTCGACGGGAAGTCCATTCTGCATGACATCTCATTTTCGGTGGAGCGCGGGCAGACGCTGGTCCTGCTGGGCCCGGCGGGATGCGGCAAGTCGGTGCTGCTGAAGCTGGCCAATGGCCTGCTTAAGCCCGACTCAGGCACGATCCGCGTCTTTGGCGAGGACATTGCCAGGCTGCGGCGGCGCGACCTGTACAAGCTGCGCACGCGCATCGGCATGGTCTTTCAGGAGTCGGCGCTCTTCGACTCGCTCACCGTCGAGGAAAATGTCGCCTATCGCCTGCACGAGGAGCATGTGCCGGGGGCCGAGACGCACGCGCGCGTGGTGGAGGCGCTGAAGTTTGTCGAGTTGGAGGCGGCGATCGACAAGTTCCCCTCCGAGCTTTCCGGCGGGATGCGCCGCCGTGTCTCGATTGCGCGGGCGATCGTCAGCAACCCCGACCTGATCCTCTACGACTCGCCCACCGGCGGGCTCGACCCCATCACGTCGGCCACCATCATCGAGCTGGTGATGAAGCAGCGCGACGTCTCGCACACCACCTCGCTGGTGGTGACGCACCGTCTGCAGGACGCCTTTACTCTCGCGACCCACCGCTTCGACCCTGCCACCGGCGGCATGAAGCCCCTGCCCAGCGACGGCCCTGACCACGGCATCGACCAAGGCACGAAGTTCCTCCTGCTGAACGAGGGCAAGATCGCCTTCCAGGGGACCACGGAGGAGCTGGTCCACTCCAGCGATCCGTGGATTAAGAGGTATCTGGAGTAGGTGCGAAGCGAGAACAGGCAAAAGAAAATACAGAGATTCTGGCTGCGCCAGAATGACGGTTATTGGAGAATGACGGTTTATGAGCGGTTGCCCTTCTGCCACTCCTCGTACGAGATGCGCGGGACGGTGACGAAGGCGTCGCGCGTCTTGACGTAGTTGCCCAGGCCATTCATGCGGCCGACGGCGTGGAGTTCTTCGGCCTTGATGTAGGGGCCGTGGCCGTCGGCGGGCGGGTCGATGAAGCGGTCCTCGATGTACATGGCCACCACGCGGCCCAGGATGATGCGAGAGCGGCCAATCTCCAGGGTGGTGAACTCGGTACACTCCAACGCGGCGTGGGCCTGGGCGATGCGCGGGACCTTGACGACGCTCGACGGCACGGTGGTGAGGCCGGCCATCTCCAGTTCGTTGACGCCGTCGGGGAAGTCGGTGGCGCAGATGTTCATCTTCTCGATCAGGTCCTCGGAGACCACATTGATGACATACTCGCCGGTGCGGCGGATGTTGCGCGCCGTGTCCTTGGGCGTGCGCGTGCCGGGGCGGTCGGTGACGCCCATGCCGACGATGGGCGGATTGACGCACAGGTAGTTGTACGAACTGAACGGCGCGGCGTTCAGGAGGCCATTTTCATCCATGCTGGTGACCCATGCGATGGGCCGCGGTGCGACTAGGCCGATCAGCAGGTTGTAGATTTGGCGCGCGGGCGTCTTGTCCATCGCAAACTTCATTGTGTTCTCCTCATCGACCAAGCCTACCGCAGCGGGCGCTCACGCCCAAATTGCGCAGAGATGAATCGGCGCGCGCGTGGCCTGTTTGTGCCATATCTGTAAGTGAGTCAATGCGGTAGAATTACTAAGTGAGACCACTTTTCTCCCCCAGACTTTTTGTAGCCACAGTTGTAATGCTGGCCGTTTCCTTGTGTGCATCGTCGCAGGCGCAGGAACGGTCGTCGCAGCCGGTTGAGGCGGCGGCGCTCGCGCTGCCCGAAGCTCCCGTGCCGCAGAGCAGCGTTCCCGCTGCGTCCCCGTCTTCGTCGACGCAGGCCGCGCCTGCTTCCACGGCAACGCCGCCCACTGCGGCTACACCTGCCCCCGCCGGCACGAAGCAGCAACAACAAAGCGAGGCGGAGCGCGAGTTGAAGCAGGAGGAGCAGCAGCATCTGCTGGGCGTGGTGCCCAACTTCAACGTCGTTCTGAATGGCCAGGCCCTGCCAATCAGCGGCAAGCAGAAGTGGGACCTCGCGCTGCATGAAGCGGTCAATCCCTTCTACTTTGGCTGGGCCTTTGTCATTGGCGGAGGATACAGCGAGTTGGTCGACAGCAACAGCGGCTACGGCTGGGGCCCTGCTGGATACTTCAAGCGGGTCGGCGCTAACTACGCCGACAACGTCAACGGCGAGCTGATCGGCAACGCGCTATTGCCCCAACTGCTGCATCAGGACCCGCGCTACTTCCGCAAGGGGACCGGCCCCATCAAGGGCCGCATCTGGGTCGCCGCGCTCTCCACCGTGGTCTGTAAGGGCGACAACGGCAAGAAGCAGTTCAACACCTCCAATGTGTTGGGCAACTACATCTCAGGGGCCATCTCCAACGCCTACTATCCGGCAGATCAGCGCGGCGTGGCCCTGACCCTGGAGAACGGCACCGAGGTCACGCTCTTCGGCGCTCTGGGCGGACAGATGTACGAGTTTGCGCCCGACATCATCCGGATCGTCTTCCACAGACATTCGAAGGCCGATCCTGCTGCCACACCTGTGGCATCGCCTGCCCCGTCAGTTGCAACAACTCCGCGCTGATCGTTATTCTGCAATGCCGACGGCAGCCAGCATTCTTCCCGTGAAGCCGCTCTCCGCGCGGTGGGAGAAGTACTTTCTCCCCGCGGCGGTGCCCACGCCGGTGCAGGCCGTACACTCGCCGATCACCGTGATGCGTCGGGCCGGAATGCCCGCGTCGAGCAGTTGCCGCCGATTTGCCTGCCACAGGTCGAGGTGGATCTGCGGCCCCAGGTTGCTGTGCCCCGGAGCGCGCGCGGTCAGGAACAGCATCGGGTACTTCTCCCGCACCGGGTCGTAGTCGTAGACCTCGCTGAAGAGCTCGCTCGCGTAGGCGAATTGCGACTCGAACTCGTGGCGCATCTCCTCGCCCACCGCGTAGCAGCACGGGCCGATGGACGGCCCCACGACGGCGACGAGGTCCTGCGGACGCGAGCCGTAGCGCAGGCGCATGGAGCCGATGCCGCGCTCCACAATGCGGGCCAGCGTGCCGCGCCAGCCCGCGTGGAAGGCAGCCACCGTGCGGCGGCGCACATCGGCCACCAGCACTGGGACGCAGTCGGCGGTCTGGATGGCGAGAAAGACGCCGGGGACGTCCGTCATCATCCCATCGCCGCGCAGCACGGCGCGCCCGTCGGCGGTCTGCAGGCGGCCCTTCTTCGCGCATTCTTCGCGCTCGATGACGTGGATCATTCCTGAGTGAATCTGGCGCAGGGTTACAAGGCAGGGAACGGGGAACAGGGAAGAGGGAACAGCAGGCTGGGAGATGGAATTGGCTCGGGCATTTGCCGGACGGCCTGTGACCGCGGTTGTCTGCCCAGCGACCGCTGTCAGGAAGCGGCGGCGGTTTTCTGCCACGTTGGACGGCTTGTCCTGCCCGGTCCAACCCTGGTTGAGGGTGCCTGCTCCTCCGATCTGGCCGTAGATGGTGGAGACGCCTCCGGCGCGTGTACTGAAGCCGTGCCGCAACCAGGAGTACCTCTGCCAGCCCGCTGCGCGCACCACCTCGCCTGTTGTCTTTGTGTCCTTCGGTCGATACATCACTCAGCTATTTTATGGTTCCGGTGCGCCACCGTGCCGGGCAGGCGCAGATAAGTTCCTTGTTTGATGAGACTTTTATCTTTCGTCTCCGTCAATGTATGTGGATAGGACTGACGGGTCGCCGATGGATGCGATTTCGAGCCTAACCTCAGCAATCGCAGATATTTAGTAGAAAATTTGCATCCGGGCCGTTTGCTCTGTAAGATACCCGTTTGCGTCCATGAGATTAACCGTGTCCAGCATCGATTCCCACTTTCTCCGCTCCCGCATCACCAAGGTCTGCGTCGCCATCGCCGGCGCCACGCCCGCGGAGATGATCGAGAAGGCTGCCTCCGTGGTCAAGGAGACGCCATTCCTCGAGTTTCGCCTGGATTATCTTGAGAAGCCGCTGCTTGCTCTGCCCCGATTCAAGCAGTTCTTCGCCGACAATACGGCGGCGACCGCGATCGCAACCTGTCGACGCTCCGTGAATGGCGGCAAGTTTGCCGGCCCGTTGGCCGCCGAACTCGAGGTTCTCACCAAATGCGCGGACGCCGGATTCCATCTGGTGGACCTGGAACTGGAGTCCGCCGAAGCCATGAAGAAGGCCGACCTGCAGAAGCTGCGCGACACCGGCATCGGCCTCCTCATCAGCCACCACGACTTCACGGGAACGCACGACCTGGACGGGATATTCACCCGCAGTAACGCCTTCCACCCCGACTTCATCAAAGTCGTCCCCACCGCCAAGGCGCTCTACGACAACGTCACGCTCATTCGCTTTCTGGAGCGCATGAACGACCACTCCAACATCATCGGCATCTGCATGGGCGACGCGGGAATCATCTCGCGCGTGCTGGGCGTGCGCGCCGGTTCGGCCTTCACCTTTGCCGCCGCCACCCTGGGCGAGGAGACCGGCCCCGGCCAGATCGCCGCGCGCACTCTGCTCGAGACCTATCGCATCGACCAAGTGGATGCCGCCACCAAGGTCTACGGCGTGGCTGGCAACCCCATCCGCAGCTCGCTCTCGCCCGTCATGATGAACACGGCCTTCCGCCGTGAGACAGTCAACGCCGTCTATCTGGCGCTACAGACAACGCGCCTCTCCGACCTGATCAAGCTGGTGCATGACATTCCCATCCAGGGCATCAGCGTCACCATGCCGCTGAAGCAGGAGATCATGGCCCACCTGGAGCGCACCGACCCGCTCTCGGCCAAGATCGGCGCATGCAACACGGTGCTGCGCGCTCAGGACGGCAAGCTCTACGGCTTCAACACCGACGTGGCGGGCATCACCGGCCCGCTGGAGAAGCGGATGCCGCTGGCTGGCGCCAGGGTGTTGGTGCTGGGCGCGGGAGGAGCGGCGCGCGCCGCCGTCTTCGGCCTGCGCGA
>Ga0181535_10005971_pt1 | contig 12815 bp, 9 predicted proteins | sample PEATcosm2014_Bin_44_FD_119774 | JGI IMG/M metagenome (GOLD analysis project Ga0181535, IMG submission 119774) | Peatland microbial communities from MTU Mesocosm Facility, Houghton, MI, USA - PEATcosm2014_Bin17_30_metaG | ecosystem: Environmental > Terrestrial > Soil > Wetlands > Peat | place...
GGGCCGGCACGGGACCGGTCTCCGTGCGCTCCGACGCCAGCGATCGTCCCGGCCCGGGAGTCACGTTCGTGCACGAGCGGGCCTGGTTCCACGCCGCGGTGGCCGCGGCGGCCGCGGCGCCCGAGAGCGGCTGGGGCAGGTCGTCGACGATCACGGCGGGCCGCCAGGTGACCTGGTCGATGTGCCGGCCCGTGGCGGTGATCACCAGCGAGCCGCTGGCGTTCTCGGGCGGCGAGTTGTCGTAGAAGGCGAAGTTGCCGAGCCCGTAGTCGACGTAGGCGGAGCCGAGGTACCCGCCGCCGAGGAGGACGTGAGCGTGGGTGCCCACGATGATGTCGGCGCCCGCCTGCACGAGCAGCTGTGCCAGAGGCTCCTGCAGCGGGTTGGGGCACGCATCGAGCTCGGTGCCCCAGTGGAGGTAGACGATCACGGTGTCGGCCGTCTTGCGTGCCGCCTCCACCGCGGCGACGAGGTCGTTCACGTCGTAGGCCGATGCCAGGCCGGGCTGGACCGCGGTGGCCGTCCACGCCGTCTGGAGGTCGGAGTCGATCACCTGGGTGGCGGCGATGATCGCGATGTGCTCGCCGTGGATCGTCGTCGTGTACGGGGTGAAGGCCTGGGCCGAGTTCTGCCCGATGCCGAGGATGGTGTACCCCGTCTGGGCCCTGGTGGCGAGGGCCGTCTGGAGGCCGGGCGGCCCGCAGTCCTCGCCGTGGTTGTTGGCCTCGGTGATCAGGGTCACCCCGGCGCCCTTGAACGCGGTGACCACCGAGGGGGGTGCGTAGAAGACGTACTGCTTGGACTGCGCGTCCGGGCACGTGCCGTCCGTCAATGCCGACTCGTAGTTGACCATGGAGAGGTCGACACCCGAGAGGAGCGCCGGAACTGTCGGCCCCAGTGCGTCGGAGGGGTCCGCCGCGAGCCGGTCGCCCAGGTTCGTCCCCGCCGGGAAGTGGACGTCACCGCCGAAGGCAAAGGTGACGGCCTGCCCGTCACCGTCCCAGTCCGGATCGAGGCGGGGGTTCCCGGCCGGTCCAGGGACCCGCGCGTCGTGGTCCCCCGATGCCCCCTCGCGCTGGCCGGCGCCCGTGATGTGGCCCCCGCCCCGGGTGGTCAGCACGAGGACCAGGGCCAATGCGAGAACGAGGAGGCCCGCCGCCCATCGGCGCCGGTTCCGCTTGACGCGCCGCGAGGTCAGCGCCGGCGGCCCCGGCGCGTCCGCCCCTGGCACGGGACGTGTGAGCAGGTCGGTCGGTGACGTGGCGCCAGACTACGCGGGCCGCGGCCACGACCGGCGGGCGCGCGTGCCGGGACGTCAGTGCGCGTGCGGCATGCAGAGATCGTCGTACTCGGCGATGACGATCTCGCCCGCGTCAGGCCCGCAGGCCGGGCACGCGGGGTCCCGGCGCACCTTGAAGGTCCGGAAGGACTCCTCCAGCGCGTCATAGGCGAGAAGCCGCCCGATGAGAGGGTCACCCAGACCGAGCAGGACCTTGATGGTCTCGACGGCCTGAATGGACCCGATGATGCCGGGCAGCACGCCCAGCACGCCCGCCTCGGCGCACGACGGCGCCAGCTCCGCGGGTGGCGGCTCGGGGATGAGGCAGCGGTAGCAGGGTCCGTTGTAGGGGTCGAACACCGTGGCCTGACCCTCGAAGCGGAAGATGGACCCGTGGACCACCGGGATGCGCTTGAGCAGGGAGGCGTCGTTCACCAGGTAGCGGGTCGGGAAGTTGTCCGTCCCGTCGACGATGGCGTCGTAGCCGTCGATGATGTCGAGGATGTTGTCGGCGCCCAGCCGCACGTCGTAGGTGACGACATTGACGTCCGGGTTCAGAGCGGTCAGCGTCTTCTTGGCCGAGTCGACCTTGCGGTCACCCACCCGGTCCATGTTGTGGAGGATCTGGCGCTGCAGGTTCGACTCGTCGACCACGTCCATGTCGATGATCCCCAGCGTGCCGACGCCGGCGGCCGCCAGGTACAGGGCAGCGGGTGACCCGAGTCCGCCGGCGCCGAGCAGGAGCACCTTGGACGCCAGCAGCTTCAGCTGGCCCACCTCGCCCACCTCGGGCAGAAGCAGGTGGCGCTGGTAGCGGTTGCGCTGGGCCGGGGTGAGCGTCTGCGGCGCGGCCCATGGGCGGCCGTCGTCCTTCCAGCGGTTGAACCCGCCGACCAGCGATTGCACGTCGGTGTAGCCGAGCTCGCCCATGGTCTTGGCCGCGAAGGCCGAGCGCACGCCCCCGGCGCAGTAGACGACGATCGGTCCCGCCTTGTCGGGCAGCTTGCCCTCCACCTGGAATTCGAGGTGCCCCCGGGGCAGATGCACGGCGTTGGGGATGGCACCCTGCTCGTACTCGTCGGGCTCGCGCACGTCGAGAAAGGTCACCCCGCCGCCCTCGAGCAGGGGTTGCGCGTCGGCCTGGTCCACCTCGCGGATGGACGCCTTGGCCTCGTTCAACAGGTCTCGGGGAGTGGGCACGTTCGAACCTCCGGGTCCCGCCTGGCCGTTCCTACGGCCGGCAACGAACCTATAAACACTACCAGCGGGGTCAACATTCCCGGCCGGACCCGGCGGCCGATCAGGGCCTACTCGCCACCGGTGCCAGACTGCACGGCCGTGGAGCTCCATGAGGCCATCCGGCGCCGCGCCATGGTGCGGAGCTTCTCTGCCGAGCCGATCGACCCAGCGGTCGTGGACCGTATCCTGCTCGACGCTCTCCGGTCCCCCACGGCGGGCAACACTCGGGGTACCGCCTGGGTGGTCTTGGAGGGTCCGCGAGAGACGTCCTTGTACTGGGATGTCACGACAGATGCTTCGTGGCGGGCAGGCAGCGGCCGATTCGAAGGCCTCCGACGGGCTCCCATGGCGCTTCTCTCGTATGCCTCGCCCGACGCCTACGTCGCCCGTTACGCCGAGAACGACAAGTCCGCTTCGGGACTCGGCGCTGGCACCCACCAGTGGCCGGTGCCGTACTGGTACGGGGACGCCGCCTTCGGAATTATGGCCGTGCTGCTCGGCGCCGTCGACGCAGGACTCGGCGCCTGTGTTCTGGGCAACTTTCGAGGCGAGGAGTCGTTGGCCGCGTCGCTTTGCGTGCCCAATGGATGGCGTCTCTTCGGCGCCGTGTTGCTCGGATGGCCCGACGGCGATGACCGGCGCTCGAAGTCACTCGACCGCATCGCTCCTTCGCCCGAGACGCGCATCCACCGTGGAAGATGGTGATGGTGTCGTATGATCGCTCGCGTCATGTCGGCAAGCGCGATTGGTTCTGATCAACCACTCAACAGCGACGGCCCTCAGTTACCTGCCGTCGACTACACCAACAGCCGACACCCCTTACGCAGAGTCACCACGCAGTTTGCTCTCCGAGCTCGTCGGCGCATGTACTACTCCTTTATGGAGTCGCTGACGCCCTCGGCAGAAACGACGATCGTCGATATCGGCGTCACCCCGGACCAGTCGACCGAAGACTCCAATTTCTTGGAAAAGTGGTACACGTATCCCGGGCGGATCACTGCAACGAGTATCGAAGATGCCTCGTACCTGGAATCGATTCACCCAGGACTGAAATTTGTGCAAACTTCGGGCGACCATCTGCCGTTCGCTGACCGCCAGTTCGACATCGCCTTCTCATCGGCTGTGATCGAGCATGTCGGTGATCGAGCAAAGCAGCGGCGATTCATTCAGGAGCTGTTGCGCGTGTCGAAACGATTCTTCATCACGACTCCGGATCGTCGATTTCCGGTCGAACTGCACACCTTCCTACCGCTCCTGCATTGGCTCCCCCAAGAAAACCATCAAAGAGTGCTGCGGGCATTGAGGATGACCTCTTGGGCGAAGACAGAGAATCTCAATCTCCTTGACGAGCACGAACTCCGAGACCTGTTCCCGGCTGAAGTCGTTCCGACCATCGGAGGGCCACGTCTATTGGGAATGCGCTCGAATCTGCTCGCATCCGGGTTGAGTCACGGGGACGACGGTGCATCGTCGAATGCAGAGGGAGTGGGGTGATGACCGTCGAGGTCTGCGAAGACGCGACCGATCTCCTCAGTCCATTCGAGCTCACCATTTTGATGCCCTGCCTGAACGAGGCCGAGACATTGGGGATCTGCATTCGGAAGGCTCACTCTTTCCTTGAGAGGGCCAAGATCCGCGGTGAGATCGTCGTCGCCGACAATGGGAGTGACGACGGCAGCATCGAGATAGCCGAGGGGTGCGGAGCTCGCGTTGTGCACGTCTCGCAACGTGGCTATGGGAATGCGCTCATTGCCGGGATAGAGGCCGCCCGTGGCGTATTCGTCATCATGGGCGACGCCGATGACAGCTACGACTTCTCGAACCTCGGTGCCTTCGTCGATGCGTTGCGCTCGGGGTCCGATCTCGTCATGGGAAACCGCTTCGAGGGAGGGATCGCACCCGGAGCGATGCCTGCCCTCCATCGATACGTGGGCAATCCCGTCCTGAGCTGGCTGGGCCGCTTGTTCTTCCGATCGAAGATCGGCGACTTTCACTGCGGTCTCCGCGGGTTCCGCCGGGACAGGATCCTCGACCTAGATCTTCATTCGGGCGGCATGGAGTTCGCGAGCGAGATGGTGGTCAAGGCGACCCTGCAGGGGCTCGAGATCGGTGAGGTGCCGACCACGCTCGAGCCCGACGGCCGATCGCGGGCACCGCACCTCCGGACGTGGCACGACGGCTGGCGGCATCTTCGCTTTCTGCTCATCTACAGTCCTCGCTGGCTGTTCTTCTACCCTGGACTCGCTCTCTGCACCCTCGCCATCGTTCTTGGGGTCCTGGTGGAGATGACGACGGTCCGCATAGGGGACGTGACCTTCGGCGTGGACACCCTCGTCGTGTGCTACGCCCTGCTGATCATTGGCTTCCAGTCCGCACTGTTCGCAGTCTTCACGAAGAAGTACGGCACGAATGAAGGATTCCTTCGACCTAACCCGACGTTCGAACGGGTGCTCAGCCGGGTCTCGCTCGAGCGCGGTGTCGTGATGGGCATGATCTTGTTCCTCGCCGGGTTCGTAGGACTGGTCGTGGCGATCCTGAAGTGGAAGACCGTGGGATTCGGCTCGCTCGACCCGACCCACGAGCTGAAGATCGTGATCCCCGCCATCGCGCTCTTGACGGTGGGTCTTCAGGGTGCCCTGGCGAGCGCCTTTCTCAGCGTCTTGGAGATCCGTCGACGCGCCGTGCTCGTCGACGCCTCGCTCGAGACCTACCCCGACGCTGCTCCCCGCTGATCCACGACACCCTCACCCGCCGTCGCAAGGAAACCACGATGTCCGGGCCTTCGCGGTTCGGCTGAACAGCTAGCGGATCCGGCGAGCAAGGTCGGCGAGTCGGCGCAGGGGAGCCGTGAGTTGCCATGATCTCGATGCTCGTGTCTCAACGAGCAGATGCTCCGCAGTGAGGGCGCGAGCCTCCGCTGCCGCGGTGGTGTCCGCCAGGGCGGCGGCGGACGCATCTGCGGCGTTGGCGCGGGCCTCGGAGGCGGCGGCGCGGGCCTCGGCCTCGTCCGCTCGGACCTCTGCAGCCACCCGGAGCGCCTCGACGACGTGCACCGGCTCGGGAGTGCCCCACTGCCCCAGGTAGCGGCTGCCCTGGTGCTCCACTTCGAGGAAGTCGGAGCACAACGGGGAGGCCTTGTAGACGCAGAAGGTCTCGGCGATCGGCCCGCTGGCCGCCGTCTCCAGGGTCCGCTCGATCGACGCGTGCGACACCCCGAAGCGCGGGTGGGCGCACAGACGCTCCAGCCCGGTGTCTTCCACGAAGAAGCAGCCCGAGTGCGGGTTCGAGGGCCGTTCGAAGCCGAGGTGGAGGCCGAACCAGTCCCCCTCCAACCGGTCGGGACCCGGAGGCTGCCGCAGATTTGCCGTGGCGGAGTCGGGCAGGGGCCCGTCTGGATGCACCTTCAACCCACCGCTGGCCTCGTAGCGCGTGGGCGCGAGATATGAGGCCGCACCGAAGGTTGCGGTGAACCACTCCTGCTTGGCGAAGAAGAGCGGGTCGTGGACGACGAGGTCGTCCTCGAGGTAGCCGTAGCGGTCGTACGTGCCGACGGCGTCCGCGAGTACCCGGTGCGCGGCGAACCCGAGATCCATGGGCGCTTCGTCCACGACGAGGTGATGGACGAGCTGCGCGCTCTCGCCGATTTCGGCCACGAGGTGATCTGTACGAGTGGTCACCAGGACGACGTCGATAACGTGACCCGGCGCATCGGGCGAGCGGTAACCGGGGAACACGCTCATGGAGCGCCCGAACGTCTCGTGAATCGCGGTGATCGTCCGGGCCACAATCTTTGCCCGCTCATCGCGGGGCTCACTCTGCGAGCCGAGGTCTGAGTCCGGAACGTGGGTGTAATAATGCGGAATTACGAAGAGGTAACGGTTCAAGGCAACTTCCTGGACGGATCGCCGACATGATCACATACCGCCATCTGGGCCGAAATGGACGGCTCGGGAACCAGTTGTGGCAGATCGCGTCCACCATCGGCATCGCACGCCGCAGGGGTGAGACGGCCGGCTTTCCGTACTGGCGCTACCGACCCTACTTCTCGGTTCCTGACGAGTTCTTCCCGGACCTGGACGCCGTGGACACCCACGATCTCGGGCTCGACTACCTGCAGGACCTCGAGCTCCTCGACGGGGTCGATGCGGACGTGCGGCGGTACTTCCGCCCCCACCCCGGAGTCTGGGATCGTCTTTCCCGCCGCTTCGACGACCTGTTGGCGCTGACTCACAAGACCTCGGTTCACGTGCGCCGGGGGGACTACCTGGAACACTCGGACATGTTCCCCCCACTTCCCCTCGAGTACTACGTCCGGGCCATGGAGCTCACGGAGGGGCCCTATGTGGTCTTCTCCGACGACATCGAGTGGTGCCGCCGGAACCTCCCTGACGACTGCTATTTCATGGAACACAATTTGGATTACGAGGATCTCTTCCTCATGGCGGCGTGCGACCAGCACATTACCGCCAACTCGACGTTCTCTTGGTGGTCGGCGTGGCTCAGCAACACCTCGGCCATCTACCCCAGCGACTGGGGGCCGGGTTTCCAATACGACAGCGCTCGAAACGTGCCCGCAGGTGCCGTCGTGCTCGACGTGGGTGTCGAGAACGAGAGTGCTGCGTAGCGGTTCGTCATTCCTTCGAGAGCAGGTGCTCGGGCCCTTCCTGCCAACGCGCCATCGCCCAGAGCAGGTCGGACAACCGGTTCAGGTAGGAGACGACGAACGAGTCCTCGAGCGGCTCCGCCACGGCCAGCCGCTCGGCGCGGCGCACGATCGTGCGCGCCAGGTCGAGTGCGGCGGCGACACGGTTCGCCCCCGGGATCGTGAAGTCGCTCGGCATGTCGAAGCGGGCCAGCAGGTCGTCGATCCCGGCTTCCAGTGCAGTGACCATGTCCGGGGTCACCAGGGTCGACCCCGCCACCAGTTTGTGGCGGTTCTCCGGGGCGGTGGCCACCTCCGCCATCAGCACGTAAAGATCGCGGGCGAGCGTGGTCAAGCGCTCGTTGGCCTCGGAGCCGTGGGCCGTCTCGGCGCGGGCAACGCCGATGGTGGCCTGGGCCTCGTCGACGGCGCCGTTCAGCTCGATGCGCCACGAATCCTTGCGCACCCGACCGCCGAAGAGCAGGCCCGTCGTCCCGTCGTCGCCTCTTTTGGTATAGATCCTCGGCGTCACCAGGCCGGATGCTACAGAGCCGTACCGGGGGCCGCGAACGGCACCGGTATCCTGTGGGGGTGGTGGCTCCCTCTCCTGAACTCCTCGGGCGGCTCGATCCGTCCGCATCCACGTACCTGCAGGCGTTGCGCGACGGCGTCGTCATCTTCGACGGCGCCATGGGCACGAACCTGCAGCTGCTCGGGCTCGGCCCCGACGACTTCGGCGGGCCGGAGCTCGAGGGCTGCAACGAGTGGCTCGTCGAAACGCGGCCGGACCTGGTGGCGCAGGTGCACCGCTCCTTCTTCGAGGTGGGATGCGACGTCGTCGAGACCGACACCTTCGGCTCGACCTCGGTCGTCCTGGCCGAGTACGGGCTGGCCGACCGGGCGCGCGAGCTGACGAAGAGGGCCGCCGAACTCGCGTGCGCCGTACGGGACGAGTTCTCCACGCCCGGGCGCCCCCGCTGGGTGGCGGGCTCCATGGGCCCGGGCACCAAGTTCCCCACCCTCGGGCACATCCCCTATGCGGAGTTCCGCGACGCCTACGAGGAGCAGGCGCTCGGCCTCCTCGAAGGCGGCGTCGACCTCCTGCTCATCGAGACACAGTTCGACATGCTGTCGGTCAAGGCCGCCATCAGCGGCGCGCGGCGCGCCATGGTCGCGCTCGGCCGGCAAGTGCCCCTGCAGGCCCAGGTGACGATAGAGCTGACCGGCCGCATGCTGCCCGGTACCGAGATCGGCGCCGCCCTCACCGTGCTCGATTCGATGCAGGTCGACGTCGCCGGCCTCAACTGCGCCACCGGTCCGGTGGAGATGAGCGAGGCCCTGCGACACCTCTCGGCGGCCAGCCGCGTCCCCATCGCCTGCGTCCCCAATGCGGGCCTCCCGTCGGTTGTCGACGGCAACATGCACTACGACCTCACGCCCGGCGACCTGGCGGAGCACCTGCACCGCTTCGTGACCGAGTTCGGCGTCTCCGCCGTGGGGGGGTGCTGCGGCACGACCCCGGCCCACCTGGCCGCCGTGGTGGAGCGCTGCAGCAGCGCCACGCCCGCCGTGCGCGCGCCGGTGCACGAGCCCGCGGCGGCATCCATCTACACCTCCGTCCCGTTCCGCCAGGACACCTCCTTCCTCGTCGTCGGCGAGCGCACCAACGCCAACGGCTCCAAGGCCTTCCGCGAGGCGATGCTGGAGGGCGACTGGGACACCTGCGTCGCCATGGCGCGCGACCAGGTCAAGGAGGGCTCGCACCTGATCGACGTCTGCGTCGACTACACCGGCGCCGACGGGGTGGCGGACATGACCGAGGTGGCCAGCCGCTTCTGCACGCAGTCCAGTGTGCCGCTCATGGTCGACTCCACCGAGGGTCCCGTGGCGCGCGCCGCGCTGGAGTGGATCGGCGGTCGGCCGATCCTCAACTCCGTCAACCTCGAGGAGGGCGACGAGCCCGGGACCCGGCTCGACACGTTCCTCCGGCTCGCCCGCGAGTTCGGGGCCGGCGTCGTCTGCACCTGCATCGACGAGGAGGGCCAGGCCCGCACGGCGGAGTGGAAGGTGCGGGCGGCGAGGAACATCCGTGACATCGCCGTCGAGCGCTACGGCCTCGCGCCCGAGGATCTCATCTTCGACCCCCTCGCCCTGCCGCTCTCGACCGGCATGGAGGAGAGCCGGAACGACGGCATCGAGACGATCGAGGGCATCCGCGCCATCAAGGCGGAGCTGCCGGGCGTGTCGACCATCCTCGGGCTGTCCAACGTGTCGTTCGGGCTGAACCCCGCCGCGCGCCAGGTGCTCAACTCGGTCTTCCTCCACGAGTGCGTGGAGGCCGGCCTCGACTCGGCCATCGTGCACGCGTCCAAGATCCTCCCGCTCTCGCGCATCGACGAGCGGGCGAAGGAGGTCTGCCTCGACCTCGTGTACAACCGCCGCACGGACGACTACGACCCGCTACAGGAGCTCCTGGGGCTCTTCGAGGGGGTCAAGGTCAACGCCGGCGCCGCCGACGAGCACCTCGACTGGCCCGTCGACCGCCGGCTCGCCCAACGGATCATCGACGGCAACCGCAACGGGCTCGAGGCCGACCTGGCCGAGGCCCTCGAGTCGGGGCTCGCGGCCCTCGCCATCGTGAACGACATCCTCCTCGAAGGCATGAAGGTCGTCGGCGAGCGCTTCGCCTCGGGCGAGATGCAGCTGCCCTTCGTGCTGCAGTCGGCCGAGACGATGAAGTCCGCCGTGGCCTTTCTCGAACCGTACATGGAGAAGTCGGACCAGGGGGGCAAGGGCACCGTCGTGCTGGCCACGGTCAAGGGCGACGTGCACGACATCGGGAAGAACCTGGTGGACATCATCCTGACCAACAACGGCTACGAGGTGGTCAACCTCGGGATCAAGATCGGCATCAACGAGATGATCACGGCGGCCGAGGAGCACAAGGCCGACGCCATCGGCATGAGCGGCCTCCTGGTGAAGTCGACCTTGATCATGCGAGAGAACCTGGTCGAGCTCAACGACCGCGCCCTGGCGGACATCCCGGTCCTGCTCGGTGGGGCGGCTCTCACGCGCACCTACGTGGAGCGGGACCTGCGCGAGGTGTACGACGGGCGGCTCTTCTACGGTCGGGACGCCTTCGAGGGCCTGCGGACCATGGACCGCCTGGTGGAGCTGAAGCGCACCGGCGAGGACGACACCGAGTTCGGGCGTGTGATCTCCGAGAAGAACGTCCCCCGGCGCAGCCGGCTCGACGACCAGGAGACCACCCCGGTGGAGGGTCAGCCGGCCCGTTCCGGCGTGGCGGCGGACAACCCGCTGTTCCTCCCGCCCTTCGTCGGCAGCCGGGTGGCGGTGGGCATCCCCCTCGACGAGGTCGCGCAGTACCTGAACCTGACCGCGCTGTTCCGCAACCAGTGGGGCTTCCGGCCCGAGGGCGGCGAGAACGACACCGAATTCAAGGACCGGGTCAAGGCGACCCTGCGCGACGAGCTCAGCAAGGCCAAGGAGGCCGACCTGCTGGTGCCGTCGGTGGCCTACGGCCATTTCGCCGCCAACGCCGAGGGCAACGACCTCGTCATCTGGAAGGACGAGTCGCGGTCGTCGGAGTGGATGCGCTTCACCTTCCCGCGCCAGCGCAAGGAGCCGTGGCTGTGCATCTCCGACTTCTTCCGCCCGGTGGGATCGGGCGACGAGGACTTCGCCAGCTTCATGCTGTGCACCATCGGCTCGCGGGCCTCCGAGGAGGCGGCTCGCCTCTTCGCCGAGAACGAGTACCAGAACTACCTCTTCCTGCACGGCCTGAGCGTCGAGATGGCCGAGGCGACGGCCGAGTACTGGCACCGCCGCATCCGCGAGGAGCTCGGGTTCGTGGGCGAGGACGGCCCGACGCTGACCGGCCTGTTCCGCCAGGCCTACCGTGGTGGCCGCTACTCGTGGGGCTACCCCGCCTGCCCGGACCTCACCGACAACGCCAAGGTCGTGGAGCTCCTGGGAGGGGACCGCATCGGCGTCACCGTGAGCGAGGGGTTCCAGCTCAACCCCGAGCAGACCACCGACGCCATCATCTGCCACCACCCAGAGGCCAAGTACTTCGTCGCGTGAGCCTCGTCCGGCCGGCGGCCCGCGCCTGGGTCGCCGCTGGCATCGTGCTGTGCGGCCTGCTCGCGCTGTCCAGCTCGCCCCTCGGCGCGTCGCGGCCCGCCCCGCCGCTGGGCACGGTGGTCATCCCCGACCTCGGGCCGGGCTACACCGTCACGTCGCAGGGGCCGCTCGACGCCTCGGAATTCGCGTCCAGCTCGCCGGACCCGTCGGCCGCCTCGAACGCGCTGGCGACTTTGGCGAGGACGATCAGCACCTACGAGCGGGTGTGGCAGGACGCCGGCGGCCACAACGAGGTGCAGGACCTCCTGGTCCGCTTCCCCTCCGCCGTCGGGGCGCAGGTCTTCCTGCAGGCGGCGCAGCACTCGCTCCAATCCGGCGAGATCGTGAGCTCGGGCCCGTTGGCGGCCGTTCCCGGGGCGCACCGGACGACCTACTTCGCCTCGACCACCGAAGGGGGCGTCGGGCAGGCCGTCACCATGCGCGCCGGCGTCTACGTGGACCTGCTGTCGTTCTTCGCGGCCGCCGCGGGCAACCCGCAGCCGATCACCCCCGCCGACGCCGAGCGGATCGCCGTCGCCCAGCACACGGCCATGGTGGCGGCACCGGGGGGCGAGGACGCGCTGACGCCGGCGACGCCCAAGAAGGGTGTCTCCCTCGGCACCCTCGGCGCTGCCGTCCTCGTCGTCGCCGTGCTCATCGTCGCCGTGGCCACCCCACCTCTGCTGCGCCGGCGGAGTGCCCGGACGCCGGAAAGGGGGACGGACGACCCCGTCAGCGTGCTGCTGCAGCCACCGCCTCCCGGGCGTGATAGCTCGAACGGGTGAGCGGCGACGCCTCGACATGGGCCACACCGAGCTCGGACCCGGCCTGGCGTAGCCGGTCGAACTCCCCGGGGGCCCAGTAACGGGACACGGGGAGGTGGTCCCGGCTCGGTCGGAGGTACTGCCCGATCGTCACGATGGAGACGCCGACGCCGCGCAGGTCGGCCATGGTCGCGACCACCTCGTCCTCCCGCTCGCCCAACCCGACCATCAGGCCGGACTTGGTGACCAGGCCGGCACGGGCGGCACGGGCGAGCACGGCCAGGCTGCGCGCGTAGCCCGCCGAGGGGCGCACGGCCCTCTGGAGCCGGGCCACGGTCTCGATGTTGTGGTTCAGCACGTCGGGCCGCGCCTCGAAGATCGTGTCGAGGGAGGCCGAGTGGCCCCGGCAGTCGGAGATCAGCACCTCGACCGTCGTCGCCGGGTTGCGGTCCCTGATGGCCGTGATCGTCTGTGCCATCGCGCCCGCTCCCCCGTCGGCCAGGTCGTCACGGGCGACACAGGTGACCACGGCGTGGGCCAGGCCCATCCGGGCCACCGCCTCGGCCACCCGGGCCGGTTCGTCGGCGTCGAGCGGGAACGGGTGGCGGGTGTCGACCTGACAGAACCCGCACGCCCGGGTACAGCGCGATCCGTTGATCATGAAGGTGGCCGTCCCGTCGGACCAGCATTCGTAGATGTTCGGGCACCCTGCCTCTTCGCACACCGTGACCAGCCCGAGGTCGCGGAA
>Ga0181535_10005973_pt1 | contig 12814 bp, 12 predicted proteins | sample PEATcosm2014_Bin_44_FD_119774 | JGI IMG/M metagenome (GOLD analysis project Ga0181535, IMG submission 119774) | Peatland microbial communities from MTU Mesocosm Facility, Houghton, MI, USA - PEATcosm2014_Bin17_30_metaG | ecosystem: Environmental > Terrestrial > Soil > Wetlands > Peat | place...
CTTTTACAGAAATAGTTAATTTCTCAACTAATTAACCTGCCTGCCGCAAGGCAGGTTCTACCCCTTTGTAAATAATTCTTATTTCCAAGGGGTATTATTTTAAATTATATTGTATTTATGGCATATGCTTGATATTAAGATTTCCGAAGCAAGTTCAGGTTTCAATAGTGAATTATTAAAGGTGAAAGATCTAAAACAGCTTGAGGATATTCGTGTTAAATATCTGAGCAGGAATGGTTTAATCTCTAAGTTATTTGATGAATTGAAAGATGCTTCAAAAGAGGATAAACCTCTTTTAGGCAAATCTTTGAATACTCTGAGAAATGAGGTTTCGGAAAAGTTTAACCTGTTAAAGGATGAATTGGAAAATATTGCCGGGGGGTCGGCAATAAAAACTGATTTAAGCCTGCCCGGTGTAAGAAAAATTATTGGCAGCAAACATTTGCTTACTCAAACTCTCGATGAAGTCAAATCCATTTTCAAAGGATTGGGATTTTCCGTTATGGAAGGCCCTGAGCTGGAATCGGATTATAACAATTTCGGCGCTTTAAATTTTCCCGCTGATCATCCAGCCAGAGATATGCAGGATACTTTTTTTATAACTGAAGATTTCCTTTTGAGAACTCACACATCGCCGGTTCAAATCAGATTAATGAAAAAATATAAACCTCCGGTAAGAGCAATTATGCCCGGAAGAGTTTATAGAAATGAAGCTGTCAGTGCAAGGAGCTATTGCGTATTTCATCAGGTTGAAGGCTTATATGTTGACCGGGATGTTACCTTTGCTGAATTAAAAGGAACACTTGTTTCATTTGCACGTCAATTTTATGGTAACGATTTAAAATATCGTTTTCGTCCCAGCTTTTTTCCTTTCACAGAACCAAGCGCTGAAATGGATATAACATGCTACCTTTGCCACGGCGAAGGATGCAGAATTTGCAAGCATTCAGGCTGGCTGGAAATTTTAGGCTGTGGTACTGTGGATCCCAATGTATTTGATAATGTTGATTATAATAATGAAGAATTTACCGGTTATGCTTTCGGAATGGGTATTGAAAGAACTGCCTTACTGAAGTACGGAATTGATGATATTCGTATATTTTTTGAGAATGACTTTAGATTCTTAAAACAGTTTTAAACAGGAGATAAGAATTGAAAGTTTCACTAAACTGGATAAAAGATTACATAGATTTAAAGAGCATTAATGCTGGAGATATAATTAACAAACTTACTATGTCCGGGCTTGAAGTTGAAGAAGCTGTGGATGAATCGGAAGTATATAAAGATTTTATTGTTAGTTATGTAAAAGAGAAGAAGAAACATCCCAATGCAGATAAACTTTCTCTTTGTACGGTAAACACCGGTACCCAGGATCTGCAGGTAGTATGCGGCGCCCCCAATGTTGAAGCTGGTCAAAAAATTGTATTTGCACCAATAGGAGCATTAATACCTAACGGAGGTTTCAAAATTGGGAAAGCAAAAATCCGTGGTGTTGAATCATTTGGAATGATATGTTCAGAATCCGAACTTGGATTAAGTGAAGATCATTCGGGTATTATGGTACTTGGTGAAGAAGCTCCCATTGGCCAATCAATTGTTTCTGCACTCGGATTGAATGACGCAGTTTTAGAAGTTGCTATAACACCCAACAGATCTGATGCTCTTTCACATATCGGTATTGCACGCGATATTGCCGCACTGTATGAAAAAGAACTTTTAATTCCTCAAATCTCAATCAAAGAATCTTCACATAAAATAAAAGATTTTGCCTCAATAGAGATCCATGATAAAGTAAATTGCCCACGATATACAGCAAAAGTAGTAAGAAATATTACTATAAAAGAATCACCAGTCTGGCTTAAGGATAAATTAAAAAAAATTGGATTAAGGCCTATCAATAATGTAGTTGATGTTACTAACTTTGTGATGTATGAAACCGGACAGCCGCTTCATGCCTTTGATCTGGATCAGCTTAAAGATAATAAAATTATTGTTCAAAGTACGGATCTGGAATCTAAGTTCACTACTCTTGATTCCAAGGAAAGAACACTGCCGGAAGGCACTCTGATGATTTGTGACGCAGAAAAACCTGTTGGCATCGCCGGAGTAATGGGAGGGGAAAATTCCGAAATAAGCAGTTCAACCAAAAATATCTTAATTGAAAGCGCACATTTCAATCCTTCCAGTATTAGAAGAACATCCAAAATTCTTGGTTTGAGTACAGAAGCTTCTTACCGCTTTGAAAGAACCGTTGATCCCAATGGTACCCTCTATGCAGCGGAAAGAGCAGTTCAACTAATAGCCGAATTAACAGGCGGCGAAATTGATTCCGGTACGATTGACGTTTACCCTGAAAAAATAAAAGAGAAAGAAGTCTCTTTACGTTTTGAACGGGTTAAAAGAGTGCTTGGCTATACTATTGAGAATACGAAAATTCTTTCAATATTAAAAAATTTAGGACTTAAAGTAATTTATGAGTCGGACAGGGAAATCCGCTTTGCAGCTCCTACATTCAGGCCGGATCTCGAAAGGGAAATAGATCTTATAGAAGAAGTGGCGCGTATAAACGGCTATGACAATATTCCCACTATTTCCAAAATATCAATCTCGCTTGGTGAAAAATTAGATGAATCGAACTTCACTGATCTCTTAAGGCAGTATTCCTGTGCATTAGGCTTTTTTGAGATGATAAATAATCCAATGCAAAGTGAAAAAATTGCCTCGCTTACTGGTAATAAAATACCTATACTGAATCCGCAAAGCATGGATATGGCTTTTCTACGTACTTCTTTAATTCCTGGTGCATTAGTAACTGTTGCTAAAAATATTAATGTCGGCGAAAAAGATTTATCGCTTTTTGAAATAGGTGATATATTTAATATGAATGCCGGCAAAAAAGAAATCAAAAGTTTTGAAGATTTTACCGAATCACAAAATCTTCTATTACTCTTAACTGGAAAAATTGATAAGAAAACTTGGTATTCGGAAGAAAAGCAATCTGATTTACATCATCTTAAAGGTATTGTAAACAGTTTACTAGAAAAACTTTCATTTAGTAATGAATTAAATGAAAGCTATGAGTCTGATGACCCGGAAAGTTTATTTGAGCTCACTTTCAGCAAAACTTTAGGTAATTTGCCGTTTGGAAAAGGCGGCAAAATTAGGAAATCGGTGCTTAAGGAATTTGATATACAACAAGATGTATTCTGCTTTGAAACTGATATAAAATTGTTGAAAGAAGCTCAAAAACTCCTAAAACAAAAGAAATTTTTAGAACCTCTAAAATATCCAAAATCGATTAGAGACCTTGCTTTTATATTCGATAAATCAGTAACTTATGAGCAAGTAATTAAGTTTATTAGAAAGTCTGGTTCAAATCTCTTAAAATCTATTGAATTATTCGATCTTTTTGAAAATGAATCATTAGGTGTTGAAAAAAAGAGCATGGCTTTTAGTTTGGAATTTTATTCTGAAGAAAAAACATTAACCGAAGCGGAAGTGGAAAAAGAATTTAATCACATAATTGCATCGGTAACTAAGAATTTCAATGCAGCATTAAGGGGTGTTTAAATGGCTGAATTAATAAAAAACGAAATTCTTTTGAATGAGTTAAGTGCAATTGAAACACAATTGTCTATATTAATTCATAAAAATAAAGAATTAATCGCTAAAATAGGAAACCAGGAGATTGAATTGCTACACATGCGGAATGAAAATTCAATTTTGCAGCAAAGAATTATATCTCTTGAGAGTGAGATAAAATCACCAGGGAATGATGGTGACAATAATTTATTTAATTCACTAAATTTGAAGGAGAGAGAGAATTTAAAAGTTAAATTACAAAATTTATTATCTAAAATTGATTATCATTTAAGTTCTTAAATTTATTGTTTGTTAGATGGAATAGATATAAATGACAGATAAAAAGAAGCTAAAAATTAAAATATTTGATAAAGAATATTCTTTACTTGTCGAAAATGAAGAAATAGCAAAAGAACTTGCTATTTATGTTAATAAAGTTATGGAAGAGACAAAGGAAGAACTGCCCGATCAGCCGGCGCAGACTATTGCTATAATTGCATGCTTAAATATTGCGTACGATTTATTCCTTGAAAAAAATAAAAACAGGGAATTTCTTATTCAAGCATCAGATAAAATTAAAAAGATTAAGCTTCTAATAAACGAACCTGCTATATCTGACCCATCTTAAGATTTAAAAACCGCTCTGTCAGTCCGTTATATAATGAAAAACTAACTTACAGACCATAGGGAGTTTGACTTTCGGCGCCTATTGCAGGCCTTATCCTGTTTCGGCAGGAACTTGGCCCGGTTTACCGGGCCGGGACAGAGGAAGTAAAAAACGTTCGGGCAGATTCCCACACTGATTTAATAGGGTTTTTCCCTTATTAAACAGTGGCTGACAGATGCGGTTAATAATATTAATCCCTACACTGGAGGAAAAATGGACGTGTTATTGTTGATACCAATGGTAATTGTTCTCGTGGTATTATTTTTCTACTTAGGGTGGATGTTCAATTCTAAAATAGGGAAAAAAAGTATTGCTTCTGCCGAGGAAAGGGCAAAGCAGATTATTTCCGAAGCTCAAAAAGAATCAAATAATACTAAAAGAGAAAAATTACTTGAGGTTAAGGATGAGTGGTAATAAAAGAAAGTTGAATTTGATACCGAGATAAACCAAAAAAGACAGAAAATTGGAAATTTAGAAAAACAATTAAATACACGGGAAGAAAATATTGAAAAAAAATTCGATTTGGTTATTAAAAAGGAAAAGGAAAATAAACAGACCGAAAAGGAGCTGGCCGACCTTAAAAAGAGTATAGAGCTTAAACTAACTGATATTGAAAAATTAGGAATTGAGCAGAATGCCAGGCTGGAAAAAATTTCCGGACTCTCGTCTGAAGAAGCGAAAAATATGCTGATGGAAAATATGACTAATACCGCAAAAACGGAAGTTAGTCATATTATTAAGGAAATTCATGATCAGGCTAAATCAGATGCAAAAAAAGAAGCTCAAAAAATAATTGTTCAGGCTATTCAACGTTCGGCTGCTGACCATTCAATTGAGACAACGGTTTCAGTGGTCCAAATTACAAATGATGAAATGAAAGGGAGAATTATAGGCAAAGAAGGACGGAATATCCGTTCTTTTGAAGCCGCTACCGGTGTTGATGTTATTGTAGATGATACTCCCGAAGCTGTTATTCTTTCTTCTTTTGATCAATTCAGAAGAGAAGTTGCCAGACTTTCATTAGAAAGACTGATTACAGACGGCCGTATTCACCCCGCCCGAATTGAAGAGGTTGTAGAAAAAGTCAGGCAGGAACTTGAAGAAGAAATGATTAAAGAAGGGGAGAATACAATCCTGCAGCTTGGCCTTCATAATATGCACCCGGAATTAATTAAGCATATCGGCAGAATGAAGTACCGTTCAAGTTACGGACAAAATCTTCTTCAACATAGTATTGAAGTTGCTTATCTTACCGGTATAATGGCTTCTGAACTTGGTCTGGACGCTACGCTTGCAAAAAGAGCAGGCTTACTTCATGATATTGGTAAAACAGTTGACAAAAGTGTTGAAGGCCCGCATGCTTTATTAGGTTATGAACTGACTAAGAAATTTAAAGAACACGCTATAGTTGTTAACGCTGTCGGTTCGCATCATGAAGATATTGAGATGGAACACCCGATTGCTCCTTTGGTTCAGGCTGCCGATGCAATAAGCGGCGCACGCCCGGGTGCAAGACGCGAACCTTTGGAAGGATATGTTAAGCGGCTCGAAAACCTGGAAGCGCTTGCTAAATCATTTGAAGGAGTCGCTAAAACTTACGCAATCCAGGCCGGAAGAGAAATAAGAGTTGTTGTTGAGCATGATAAAATTGATGATCTTGTTGAGGAAAAATTGTCGCATGATATTGAGCTTAAGATAGAAAGCGAAATGGAATATCCGGGACAGATAAAAGTTACCGTAATTAGAGAAGTAAGAAAAATAAGCTTTGCAAGATAATTTCTGCCGGCTGGGCGAATTTGTGCGGGATAAATTTTATCCCGCCTTACCAATCCTAAAATTACGATGCGCAAAATTAAAAAAATTAAACTAGCTGTTACCGGGGGAATTGGATCCGGTAAAACAGTATTTTGTGGATTCTTAAAATCCGAAGGTATACCTGTAATTAATGTTGATGATGTTTCAAAAGAATTATTGGAAAATGATAAGGATATTATTAAAAAAATAATTCAGACATTTGGCAAAGAATCATATGTGGGTGGTAAACCCGATAAAAAATTTTTGGCGGAAAAGGTATTCTCCAATACGGAAAATGTAATAAAAATTAATTCAATTCTGCATCCGAAAGTAATTAAAAAAGTTGATATTTTAGCTGGTGAATTATTAAAAAAAAATGATATAGTTGCAGCCGAAGCGGCGTTAATTTATGAAGCTAATATGGAATCGCATTTTGATTACATTGTTTTGATTACTGCCGATATAAATCTGAGAATGAAAAGAAAAACTGAGATCGAAAAATATTTACCTGAACAGTTTACTAAACGAAATGAAAATCAAATTCCCGAAGAGGAAAAAGCCGAATGCGCTGATTTCGTTTTCGAAAATAACGGCAATCTTATTGATTTAAAAAATAAAGCCTTCCTGTTTTCAAAAATTGTTAAAGGATTAATATCTATAAATGACTAGAATAGCATTCCAAGGTGAACGGGGCGCTTACAGCGAAATTGCCGCTAAAAAATTATTTGGTAATAATATTACAATCTCTCCTTCTTTTTCCTTTGAAGAAGTCTTCCTAAAAGTTAAAGAAAAAAAGGTAAATTACGGGGTGGTTCCAATTGAGAATTCATTATATGGGAGCGTATTCGAAACATATGACCTGCTGCTCCAAAATTCTCTATCTATCATAAGTGAATTGAATCTTCAGATAAATCACTGCCTCCTTGCAAGTAAAAAGTACAAGTTTAATGAAATAAAAAAGGTCTATTCTCACCCACAGGCTCTTGGACAATGTTCGGTGTTCTTAAAGTCCTTAAAGAATGCTCAAATAATCCCGGCTTATGATACTGCCGGCTCGGCTTTAATTTCTTTAAACGAATCTCAAACCCCAACTGCAGCGGTGGCAAGCAGAAATGCATCGGAATTATACGGTTTGAAAATATTAAAAAGTAATATTCAGAATAATAAAGAAAATTTCACAAGATTTTTAGTAATTAGCAATAAGATATTAAAAAGGGACTTTCAAAACCCGAAAACTTCTATATGCTTTGAACTAAAAAGCATACCAGGCGCACTATTTAAAGCTCTTAGTGTCTTTGCCCTGCGTGACATAAACTTGCTTAAAATAGAATCCAGGCCAATACCTCATAAACCATTCGAGTATGTATTCTATATGGATTTATCCGGCAAAATGGAAGATAAGAAAATAAAAAATGCATTAAATCATCTTGCTGAAATCTCTCTTAAATTAAAAAGTTTTGGTTCTTATGAAGCAGGTAAAACTTTTAAAAGCTGACCGGCTTGCTTCAATAACAAATGGTCGGCAAACTTAATTTACAGGAGTGTTTTGTGTCGTTCTTTAACAAAATTATTGTAGCGATTGTTCAATTGATGCCAAAAGCTATAGTCGGCTTTTTTTCCAAAAGATACATTGCCGGTGAAACATTGGACGAAGCAGTAAAATTAGTAAAATCCCTTAATAATAAGGGTATTTATGCAACTATAGATGTGCTTGGTGAGTCTGTCGGGAACAAGGAAGAGGCTCTTGATGCAAAAAATAAAGCGCTTCAGGTTCTTGATACTATTCATAAATATAATTTACTTGCAAACCTTTCTGTTAAACCTACACAGATGGGTTTAAATATAGATGAAGATTTTGCTTTTCAGCAGATTTGCGAATTGACTCAAAAAGCAAAAGAAATAAGCAATTTTATAAGAATTGACATGGAGGATTCTCCATATACCGATTTAACTTTTAAATTGCTGAAAAGGCTTAGAGAAAAATTTGATAACACAGGTGTGGTTATCCAGGCATATTTGAAACGTTCTTATGATGATGTCCTGATGTTAAATAAGATTGGAACAAACTACAGGTTGTGCAAGGGAATATATATTGAACCGCCTGCAATTGCTTATAAGGGCAAACAGGAAATTCGCAATAATTATTTGAAAATTTTGGCAACTATTTTAAAAGCCGGAAATTATATAGGAATTGCCACTCATGATGAGTACCTTATTAAGGCTGCTAAAAAAATGATCAATGATCTCAATATTCAAAAGGATAAATTTGAATTTCAGATGTTACTCGGTGTAAGAGAAGATCTGCGTAATAAAATCAATTCCGAAGGTTATAAAATAAGGATTTATGTTCCGTTTGGTAAGGACTGGTATGCTTATTCTGTCAGAAGATTAAAAGAGAATCCGCAAATTGCCGGTTATGTTTTCAAAAGTTTATTTATGATAAATAGATGAATGTTTTAGGTATAGAAAGTTCTTGTGATGAAACTTCTGTTGCGATCATTTCGAATGAAATCCTTTCGGCCAACCTGATTTCTTCGCAGGATTTCCATTCAAAATATGGCGGCGTGGTGCCTGAACTTTCAAGCCGTGCCCACCTGCAAATAATTATTCCGCTCGTCAGGGATGCTTTAATAAAATCAGGCTTACAGCTTAATGATATTGATTTAATCTGTTCAACCGCTGGCCCCGGTTTAATAGGAGCTTTACTTGTAGGTTTAACTTTTGCTAAAGGATTATCATTTTCTTTAAAAAAACCTTTTATTGCAGTAAACCATATTGAAGGACATTTGTTCTCGGGTTTCTTAATGGAAGAAAAACCTGATTTTCCGTTTCTTGGTATTGTGGTTTCAGGCGGGCATACTCTTTTACTGCTTGTGGAAAGTTTTACTAAAATTAAAAAACTCGGATCTACCGTTGATGATGCCGCCGGTGAAGCTTTTGATAAAGTTGCCAAAATGTTGGGTCTTGGTTATCCGGGCGGGCCTAATATTCAAAAGACAGCTTCGGGCGGTGATCCTGATAAAATTAAATTTCCGGTTGCTGATCTTAAAGACCCTTATAATTTTTCTTTCAGCGGATTAAAAACTGCTGTTTTACGTCATATTCAAAATAATTACGGTGAAAACAAAAATATTCCGGAACAAGAATTAAAGGATATTACAGCATCTTTTCAAAATGCTGTTGTAAAAGCTTTATCCAGGAATACTGTAAGAGCATTGAATAATTTTGAAGTAAACTCTATTTCGCTTGCCGGCGGAGTTGCCGCTAATAAAGCTATACGCGATGAAATGATTAAGATTGCAGGAAAATTTGAAAAGAAAATTGTAATTCCCCGGATAGAATTCTGCGGTGATAATGCAGCTATGATTGCGTTCAGGGGACTCAAACTCTATGAAGCCGGTTTTTGTTCGGGCCTAAACTATAGTCCTTTCCCCGGGTTGTCAAAAGAACATTTTAAGTAAGTGTATTGGATCAACGTATATTATTATTTTTAAGTTAACGGATAGAAATATTTATAAAAAAACAATGTTTGTTTCATTCCGTGAGTAATATTTGAAGAATATATATAATAAATTTTTAACCTTTAATGGATAATATTTATAAAAAAATTGAAACCGAACTTCACACGTTAAGTTCAAAAGAAAAAGAAGAAATTCTTGGTAAATTGCGCGACGGTATGGATGATATCGATAAACAAATTGTAAGTTTATTAAGTAAACGCACTTTACATTCCGTTCTTATAGGGCGTGTTAAACGCTCATTGAACTTACCCACTTATAATCCTAAAAGGGAAAAAGAAATTGCAGTTAGGATATCATCTTATGTTGAAGAGCCTCTTCGCAAAGAAGTTTTACTGCGTATATACGAAAGAATTCTTGATGAGTCGCGGGCTATTCAAAGAGAAGAACTTGATAAAGGAAATATTTTTAACTTATCTGCCGAAAAAATGAAAATTGGTATTGGTAAACTCCTATCTAAAAAAGAATTTTTTATTGTTGCGCTGTTCTTTTTAATTTTCCTGACTATCCTTTTCTATACTTTTTTTACACCAAATTATTATAAAGGCCGGGGTCCGGTTAAAGTAGAGGTAAGGAAAGGAGAATCTTTTTCGGAAATTTCAAATGATCTTTATTCAAAAGGAATTATTCCCCGTAAAACAAACTTTAAAATTGCAGCCTTTATCTATGGTGCCGAACGAAAGATTAAAGCCGCAAGATACCTTGTCCCGAACGGACTTAGTTATCTGGATTTGATTGATTATCTTGTCGCCGGGAAAGGGGACTTATTAAAATCTGTTTCAGTTATTCCGGGTTCATCGCTTAATTTGGTTGCCTCAGAACTAAATATGGATGTATTTACCGATTCAACTGAAATACTTAAGTTGAGTAAAAATAGAGAGTTCCTGGATTCACTTGGTGTTAAGTCCTCTTCATTGCTGGGATATATTTTACCGAAAAGATATGATATTTACGAACGTAGTTCACCTAATGAAGTATTAAAAGAGTTATACAGCGGATTTAAAAATTTTATGGTTGATTCTTTAAAATTAAGAGCAAAAAATCTCGGCTATAACGTACAGCAAATTGTTACCATGGCATCAATTATTGAAGGCGAGACAAATAAAAAATCTGAGATGCCGGTAATTGCAGGAGTTTACTATAACAGGTTGAGATCCGGTATAAAACTGCAGGCTGATCCAACTGTTGAATTTGCAAGGCAGCAGCAGTGGGGCAGGTTAAACTATAATGATTTAAAAATAAAATCTGCATATAATACATACATAATTTCCGGACTTCCGCCCGGGCCGATAAATAATCCCGATAAAGCTGCAATCCTTGCCGCATTATACCCGGATAAAAACAAATATATGTACTTTGTAGCTGATGGAAGCGGCGGGCACAGGTTTTCATCTACTTATCAGGAACATCTTCTTAACGTATCCAAATATAAAAAATGGCTGCATTCAAAAGGAAAATAAGAGATTACCTCATCATCATTCTGCAGGGAATAATCTTAACAGGATGTGCAAACCAGCTTCCGCCTTCAGGAGGGCCGGTAGATCTGGTGCCGCCAAAAATACTTAAAGCTTATCCTGAAACCGGTGCCACTAATTTTCCGGACAACTACATGGAACTTAATTTTTCCAAATATATAGATAAGCAGACTTTAAAATCATCTTTATTTATTTCGCCGGCTGTTGAAGGTGATCTCGATTTCGACTGGACGGGTACTTCCGTAAAAATTACTTTCCCAAAAAAACTTAAAAAAAATATTACCTATGTAGTTACAATCGGAACGGATTTAGAAGATTATAATAATCATAACAAGATGGCCCAGGCTTACAATATTACATTCTCTACCGGAAATAAGATTGATAAAGGGGAAGTTAACGGGAAGGTCTTCGATAATAAACCGGAAGGAGTAATGATTTTTGCTTATATTGTTGGAGACAGTGTTGTTAATCCTATGGTTAAAAAACCGGATTATATATCTCAAACCGGTACGGGAGGTACTTATAAATTATTAGGTTTAGCCCCGGCTACTTATAGAATCTATGCGGTAAGAGATGAAGCTCATGACCTTATGTATCATCCGGAGCAGGATGAAATAGGTATGCCTGTTGAGGATATAAAATTAACTGAAACCGATACATTATACCGGGGTCTGAATTTCTTTTTAACAAAAGTTGATACCGTAAAGCCAAGATTCATATCTGCCGCTATGACGGATAAATTTCATGTACTTGTTAATTTTTCTAAGGAGGTGGATTCTTCCATAATCAGATCAAACAATTTTAAGATTATTGATTCTACATCCGGGTTAACTGTGCAACCGGTTTATGTTTTTAAGGGTAATACAAAACCTACTGAAATTGTACTTGTTACAAAAAATAGTTTTCCTGCAAAAGACGAAGTTTATCTTTTTGCAGACTCAATAATAGATAAGTTCGGAAATGTTTACATTAAAGATTATACTCCAATTACACTAAGTGAAAAAGCGGATTCCACTAAACCTGGCATAACAAATACCAAACCTGCCAGGGGATCAGGTAACGTTGATTATTTTGAAACAAGTATCTCGTTATATTTTAACGATGCTTTTGATACATCATTTGCAAAGAACAAAATTGCCTTTACGGATACTTCCGGGAAGAAAATTATTTATAGCATATTCTTTATTGATGATGCATCTTTTAAAATTACCCCATTGCAAAATCTTGAAGCAAACACGGATTATACTATTAAGTTGGATCTAAGTGGATTTACCGGTGCTGCCGGGATAGCATATGATACTGTTTACCAGTTTAAATTTAGAACTATTAACGGGCTTGATTTTACTGGTGTATCCGGCACAGTTGAAAATGCCGATTTTCAAAAAAATCCTAATTTAATTCTTCAGGGGCTTGATGAGGGAAAATATACCTATCAATTACCGTTAAAAGGTTCAAAAAAATTTAACTTTGACCGTGTACAGGCTGGGAAATATTGCCTTTGGGGTTATTATGATACGGATAGCAGCAAAACATATTCTTTTGGAAAATCATTCCCTTACAAACCATCGGAACAGTTTTATTTTTATCCGGATACTCTGAACCTGCGCCCAAGGTGGTCAGTAACAAATGCAAAGTTTATTTTTAAATAGTGATTGTTCTATCAATAGTATTAATGCAAATAATTTTTTCATTTCCATCTCCTTTTACTAATGTAAGTCTCCCTTAATATTCCCTGATCGGGGAGTCAAATGCCGGAAACCAATTTAATCCGATATGTA
>Ga0181535_10005974_pt1 | contig 12812 bp, 10 predicted proteins | sample PEATcosm2014_Bin_44_FD_119774 | JGI IMG/M metagenome (GOLD analysis project Ga0181535, IMG submission 119774) | Peatland microbial communities from MTU Mesocosm Facility, Houghton, MI, USA - PEATcosm2014_Bin17_30_metaG | ecosystem: Environmental > Terrestrial > Soil > Wetlands > Peat | place...
CCGGATTTCTTCCGTACACTCGGCGTTCCTGTTCTTGCGGGTCGCGACTTTGCCGATTCCGATACGGCAAAATCGCGACCTGTGGGCATTATCAACGAAGAATTTGCCAAACGCTTCCTGCCGACTGTGAATCCCCTGGGTCACACCTTTGGACCTGATAAGGGACAGGCCACGATGACCATCGTCGGCGTTGTGAAGGACCACAAATACCGGAGCATCAACGAAGACCCAATTCCCATGGCTTGGTATATGTATGCGCAGATTCCGGTGATCGGCGAGATGCAAGTGGAAATGCGGGTCCATGGCGTACCGCTGGCGATTCTTCCGGCGGCACGCAAAGTGGTGCAGCAACTGGACCCAAATCTGCCGCTAATTCAGCCGATGACACAGCGCGCGCAATATGACACGACGATCTCCGGGCAAACTCTCTTCGCGCGGCTCGCCGGGTTCTTCGGTATCTTAGCGGTGGTGCTGGTGGCGACGGGGCTCTACGGATCTCTTGCCTATCGCGTGAGCGTGCGGACGGCCGAGATCGGCGTTCGGATGGCAGTGGGTGCTCGGCGCGAGCAGGTAGTTTGGATGATTTTGAAAGAAAGCTTGCTGCTCACTGTGGTTGGTGTCCTGTTTGGTATTCCGCTGGCGATGCTGGTGGGCCGTGCGTTGACGTCGTCGTTGTACGGAGTGAAGCCACTCGATGCGGTGAGTTATCTTGTCGCCGTCGTGGGAGTGGCGGTGGTTGCACTCGCGGCCAGCGCGCTGCCAGCAGGGCGTGCGGCGAGTGTGGACCCGATGACCGCACTGCGCACGGAGTAAAGGTTTTGACGATGATGGCGAGGAATCAATCGCGCAGATACGTCGAAGGAGTTTTTTCTATGAACTTCAAAAGATCGCTTCGCTTCCCCTTGCTTCTTCTTGTCCTTTTGACTGTCTCTTGCATGTCGGCAGACGCTCAATCCGTCGCGCAGCCCGATCCTCTGTTCATAACAATCCAGTCTTTGGATACCAAGCTTTTCGATGCGTATAACCACTGCGATCTAACGACGCTCGGCGCGATGGTGTCAGATGACCTGGAGTTCTATCACGACCAGACAGGGTTGTCGGTGGGGAAGGCGCCGTTTCTCGCTGCCATTCAGCAGAATATCTGCGGAAAGGTGCAGCGGACGCTGCTCCCGGAGACGCTGGAGGTTTACCCACTGAAGGGATATGGAGCCGTGGAGATCGGCATACATCGATTCCACCACCCTGGACACCCTGAGGACGGTATGGGGGACGCCAAGTTTGTGACGCTTTGGCAGAACAAGGATGACGTATGGAAGGTGACGCGCGTGATCAGCTACGAGCACAACCGTGGACTGTTGGCGAAGTAGGGGTAGAAAGACACGCAACAAGCCACTTTCAACCTAGTCCCTTCGATAAGTGCGATCGATTCAGCTTTCATGCTTGATCTCGGTGTAGCCATCGCCATGGCCCACAAACGATCTGGGTGCTATCAGTCCAAGCGTCGTGATTACTTCTTCAGGAAGCTCCTCATAATAGAGGACCGCCGATCGCGCCCGATGGCGGTTGAAAGCCCAAAGCCCCCATGCCGCGAGACCGAGGATGATACCAAGGACAACTAAGTCGCGGGGATGATTCAACGCGTGCAGTTCATAGTCTGCCGCTAAGGCGACTATGGGAATAACCGCCATTGCAAAGCACCAGAAGACATATTGGATATTCGATTTTCCCGGTAAGTAAGAACAGGTGAAGGGAACTTTGGAGAACCCGATCAGGCTGAGGTCGGCCAGGACGGATCCGATGACAGCGAGTATTGCAAGGTGGGCGGCTACCTGATGCACCGGTCGGAATGAAAGCGACAAGGCGGCCGCGACGATCCACCATGGAACGGCCGCGATCAGCAACAGAGACTGACGGGTCGCAGAGAAGTACTTTTCCGTTGGACGCAGTTGTGCGACGCGCAATACCCAATTGGCCGTGAGCGAGATGGGGAGCGCGAAGACTCTGCTCAACCCGACGACTGCGAACAATATCATCATGAAGGTGGACATCAGGAATCCACGGGTGATTGCGCCGGGCCCAGGCGCTGCCAGCGCGCCGCGGGCGACGGAAAGGGCGATGGCGCAGACGATGGCGAGATAAAAAGCATACGCGACGCGATGCTGGCGGCTTCGCAAAAGCGAGCGAAGCGTAAAGAACACGATTGCGGTGGTGAGCGAATTGCCAAGGCGCGGCGTCCAATGGAGACCGCGGGCGCCCGGTACAAGGTCGGGCTGTTCGATTGTTTTTTGCATGGTGTGCATGTAACAAAGCAGTAGAGACGCGAGCGATCCGGCGCTTACGAAGCCGAGGCCGATCCACGCACGGTAAGCCAGCCAGCTCAGTGCAGGCGGCAATGTTCCGTTTAACTGGTTGAAGAGCGCGAAAAACCAGAACGAGGGAGATGAGGCGAATATCCACTGGTTTCGAGTTTCCGCCAGAACTGGGGGTGAAGAAAGAGATGGCTGAAGGAAATAAACCCCGAGGAAAAGCCCGAAGGTTGCGAGTTGAAGAATTGCGGAGAGGCGCAGAAACAGACGGCGCGGAAGCAGGAGTGCCGTGAGGCCCTGAATGGTAAGCACCAACCCATAAACAAAGCCGCTGGCGGCGATCATGGTGAACCAATAGGCAGTGAGATGGCGAAGAAATCCAAGTAGGCCGCTGGGCGCGTAACCGAGGACGAGCGGTAGAACGAAGCCGGAAGCGAAGTTCAACGTGACAACGGCGAGGAGCCAGATGGAGCAGGACGACGCAACCTTGGCGAAGAGTAGAGTACGAGAGGCAATTGGCAAGGGTGCGAGGATCATGGCGTCGCGGCGGTCTGGAAATGTCGAATCCCAGGCAATGACGGTGAACAGGCCGACCACGAGCATCATGGTTGCGATGAAGTGGTGTTCGAAGTACCAGGAGACCGCAAGAAAATCCTGAGGGGAACGAGTACTTGCCAGAGAGACATAGAAGCCTATCGTGTGAATCATGCTGAGCATCATGAGCACGCCGGCAAACTGCCCGAGGAATCGAGGTATGTCCGCCTGGATGGAGAGCGTTTCGAGATCGATCACGCGCAGAAGGAACTGGCGATAGAGTACGCGAAAGTCTAGCGGAAGATGCGCGATCAACCACTCGATGGGCTTATGCATCGATTAAATCCGCAATCTGCCGCGCCATGGCGGGTGAATCCTGTTCGACCGCAAGCTGGGCGAAGATTTTTTCAAGCGTCGGAAGCTTCATCAGCGAGCGAAGATGTTCGATGGAGTCGTCGGCAACCAGTTTGGCGCGATGAAGTATGACGACATGGGAGCAGATGCGTTCGACGGTGTCGAGTTCGTGCGAGCTGAACAGGACGACTTTGCCGCGCGCTGCAAGTTCCTGAATGAGGCTGCGAAGGACCAACGCGGAGGCTACGTCAAGCCCCGAAAAAGGTTCGTCAAGAAGGATCAGATCGGGGTTGTGGAGCAGCGCCGCGATGAGCAAAACTTTCTGGCGCATTCCTTTGGAGTAACCCGAGATGGAGGCATGGCGGTCATCATAGAGGGAGAAGAGGCGGAGCAAACCATCGATCCGTTCCGCGGATTGGCGCGGAGGCAGATCGCGGAGTTGAGAAACCATCGTGAGATACTCTGCTCCGGAAAGATGGGTGTAGAGATACGGCTCCTCCGGAACGTAGCCCATGCGGCGCTTGTAAGCAATGAGGTCATCGTGGATCGGTTTTCCTGCGAAGAAGATTTGGCCGAAGGTCATCTCGATAAGGCCGGTAATCATCTTGATGGTGGTCGACTTGCCGGATCCGTTTGGGCCTAGATAGCCGGTCACTTGACCCGCACGGGCGATGAAGCTGGCATTGTCCACGGCGGGGATGCCGGAGAAATGCTTCGATACGTTACGCAGTTCGAGCATGGCTTTCTGCATATCTATGTAGCATTCGGTATTCGCCTTGTCAAGCAGAATGCTACATAGGCATACAGGGAGACTCTTCGACCGATGTTAGGTCTGACGTCAGCTTCCCGGCGATTCGGTATAAATTGACTAGCAGCTATCGTTGCAGCTTGTTCAGCTGGTCGATTGCACTCTTCAATTCATCTAGTTTCTTTCCGGCCTCACCCAGCTTGCCTTCCGCAGTAAGTCGCTCGTAATCCTCCAGGTCCTTGGCGGCATCTGCAATGAGCCCGTGGAGATTCGTTGATGGCTGAGCGGCCGGGCCGGATTCGATCGCGGGCTGGGGCGGTTCGCTGCTTGCACTCAGGGACGAGGCTCCTCCGCCGAAGAGAGAGGTCAGAGCCGCCTCGAATGTTGGACCATAAGCAAGCCGGTCCTGCAGCGCGAGCACAACCAGGCGCAACTCGGGCATCGGACTGCGCTCCGCTTGAAGATAGATGGGCTCGGCGTAGAGCAGCGCGCGCCCGGAAGGAATGACCAACAGACTTCCGCGGCGCACGTGCGACCCTTGCTGGTTCCAAAGAGTGAGTTGGCCGGAGAGCTGAGCGTTTTGATCGATGCGCGCCTCGATCTGCAGCGGGCCATCTACAAGTTTAGTTTTTGGAAAGTCGTAGACTACTGACGTTCCGTAATGTTCGCCATCGCAACGGCCGGCGAGCCAACCAATAAGATTGTTCCTGTTGGCTGGCGTGAATGGCAGTATCTCAACGAACTCTTCGCTTATCTCGCCGGGTAGCTTCATGAGTACGAAATTCGGTTGCATTGCCTGCGTGGTCTGTTCTCCACTGTCGGCCAGTCCGACTTCGCTGGCGACTGTCCATAGGTCCTCGCGGTTATAGAAGACCTCGGGGTCAGTCATGTGATAGAGGCCGTAAACTTCCGCCTGCAATTTGAGCAACGTCTCGGGATAGCGGAGATGATTGCGCAGGTCCGCCGGCATTGCTTCGGCGTCTTTGAACAGGCCCGGAAAGACACGCCGATAGGCAGCCAAAATCGGATCCTGCCGATCGAAAACATAAAACGTCGTCGTGCCGTCATAGGCGTCAATCACCACCTTGACGCTGTTACGCATGTAATTGATGGCACGGCCACCGAGACCATAATGGGTCGAATACGGGTAGTTGTCCGATGTCGTAAAAGCATCCATGATCCACGAAAGGCGGCCATTTTCACCGAGAACGACGTACGGATCCTGCTCGAAAGTAAGGAAGGGCGCAAGGGCTGCGGCGCGATCGCGCACGTTTCGGCGCATGAGAAGACGGCTCTGTGAATTCACGTCATCGCTGAATGGCAATTTGGCCAGATCGCCACGATCAAAGGCCAGGAGAACGCGGCGCAGAAATCCGCCAAGTTCGATGCCTCCGCTACCCTGATAAGACGTGAGGTTGTTGGTGTCTCCTTGCGGGTAGTTGAACTCCTGCTGCCGGGTTTTCACATAGACATCGGTGTCAGTCAACTCGCCGAAGTAGATTTCGGGGCGGGAGACATTTAGGTCATGGACCGTAGTCTGGACGGGCATGTTGCTCAGCATCAGCGTCGGCAGTCCTTCTTGGGTGAACCCGTTTACGGGGTTCATGGTGATGCCATAGCCGTGGGTATAAATCAGCTTTTCGTTGATCCAGTTGCGGCTGCTCTCCGGGAGCTTGTCGACATTCAATTCGCGGGCGGCGAGCATGACCTCCCGTACCTTGCCATCAATTTTGTAGCGATCGATGTCGATGTCGGGAAAGTCGTAGTAAGTACGGATTTCCTGGATCTGCCGAAGCGTGTCTTGCAACGCATGCCAGTCCCACAGTCGGATGTTTTGAAGCGTGGCTTGGTTGTTGGCTGGATCGGCTGCATCGACGGTTGTCTCCGCAGGAAATTCGCGCTGCACGAATCGGTCCAGCCCGAAAGCCTGCCGAGTCATCTCGATGTTATAGGCGATATAGGGCCGTTCTCGAACCAACTCATTGGGTTTGACGAGAAAGCTGCTCACATACCAGCTGATTAATCCGAATGCGACATAACTGAGCGCGGCCGGAAGGACAGCGGCAACGAGCCAGCGGCCGCGTGGCGCCCATACCGCCGTCACAACGGCGATGACGGCCCCGAGAAGAAGGGCAACGCAGGTAACCAACAAACCGGTGAGCGTGACGTGCGCGCCGGTATAAGTTACGCCATCAAAGATTGTGCGATGTTCATAGAGTTGCGCGAACCGACCGAGATACGTGCGAATGGCAAGAACGAACAGAAGGAACGCAACCGCAGTGGAGAGCCCACGCCAGGGCAAGGGGATATAGTTGGCGCGGCGTTCGCCGAATGCGCGCGATCCACTGGTGATGAGAATGAATAAAGCTGCCAACAGGCAGGCGATGACTGCGATAGTAAGAAGCCAGCCAGCGACCAGGTTCCATGCAGGCAGCGTAAAGAGAAAGAAGTTCAGTGGTTTGCCGAAGATCGGATCCGCAACGGTGCCGTCTGCATTGGGGGCGAACCAGAACAATGCCAGCGTGGGCCACTCTGACGCCATCGTGCCGCCGGTGGCAAGAGCAATCAACAGCGATGCACCAATCGCGAAGATACGCAGGAAAGGCCTGACCGACAAATTCACTTCTCTCCCACCGAAAACAATCGTGTGATCGAGGGGCAACTCGTCGCGATGAGCCCGGTTGAGAAGAAGAAATGTTCCGTACAGGATGAAGAACGTGACCGCCGCGAATGCCGCGAAGATTCCCCACTGCAAGGCTAACTGCCGGACGAACACTTCGCCGTAGCCGAGCGACCGGAACCAGAGCAACTCAACCCAGTACGACAACACGGTCCGGCTTCCGAAGAAGATCAGAGCAATGATTCCGAATAAAACAAGGAACTTGCGATTGCGACGGCGCGGAGGCTGAACTTTCCTGGGCCAATCAATCGATTCGTGCATTTTTCTCCCCACCTGGCGATTATTCCGTTGCCGAACCGTCAGGGATTCCGTCGCTACCTGAGGAACTTAAGCGACATGCAGCTTCTGGGCGCGAGGGTCAACAATCACGCCCTCTATACTCTAGTCTCTTGAATCGGCTATGCGGGGAGTTGCCTTCTGGAAGAGGAGACGACATGTGAGCCAGGCGCGCGTGAATGCACAGCCATTGGCTGTGCTATTCGCTAAAGGGCACGCCAAACGTCAGCAGAGCTGAACGCGGCGGGCGGACTTGTGCCCCAATGATTTGGGGTGCTTTTCCCATCTCTTCCCAAACCTGAATCGCCGCCGCATTCATATAGAGCAGCCGAACCTGTTCGCGGCTGTCTCCTCGCAAGCTGTAGATGCTAATTGTCGTCAGGAGTCTCGTTTGGCCAGAATTAGACAAGTACGGCCCCATGCTTATGGCTGGAGCATTCTCAATGTTCCGCACGTCCTCGGCGCTCTGCGCAATGATCCGATAGTGCAGAGCGGAAGCCGAGTGTTTCGCCACAAGGTTGCGCAGAAGATCGTTCGACGTGGGACCAGAATCGTATTGCAGTGCGCTCAATCCGCGCCTCGCAAAGAAAACCAATAGTATCGCCGCCAGCAAAACATACAGCGCACTGGACGGAGTGCGAACAAGCCGAAGAGTCCATCGAACGGATGTAACTCGCCTGGCTTGAATTGAACGGAGTTGCACCGCGGGCAAATATGTCGGAACCACAGTACCCGCGGGAGCCAATTCGGCCAGGTCATTGCTTCGACGTTCATCCAGATTCTCCTTTCACTCTGTGACAGGCACGGTCAAATCGCGGTTCCAACACCCGCGCTGGAATTCAAGTCCAACCACGCGAGGAGAGCGCGGGTACTTCCCGTAGCCAAGGCCATGGAGGAATCAGCGGCACCGTAATAAAGCTGGATCGTATCCCCGTCCGCGCCGATTGTTTGACCGCATGGAAATACGACGTCGCTCACATCTCCAGCGCGCTCGTACGAGGTCTCGGGGCCAAATATCCAGGCGTTTCCACGCTTCAAGCAGATTTCGGGCCTTTCCAAGTCGAAGAGCGCCAGTCCCAAACGATAAATACTGCCCGCGGCAGTTTGCCTGACGCCGTGATAAATCATCAGCCAGCCTTTGGATGTCTCGATCGGGGGAGAGCACAACCCAATCTTGTTTGCATCCCACCAACCTCCACGGCGTGCTTCCAGAATGACTTTATGGCGACCCCAGTAGCGCAAATCCGGGGAGTACGAGATCCACATGTGAGCGCCAGTCGACGTCACCGGCCGGTGAATCATCGCCCAGTTGCCGTTGATTCTTCGCGGCAATAAAGCGGCATCCTTATCCTCAGGCGGCATGATCACGCCGAATCGCTCAAAGCTCTTAAAGTCTCTTGTAAGTGCGAGCGAAACTCCCGGACCTCCGCGCGCAAAGGAGGTATATGCCACAGCATATTGCTCGAGTTCCGGGACGTAGGTAATCCGTGGATCTTCAATGCCCCAGATCTCTTCGGGGTAGTCGCGAGGATTGGCCACCAGGGTGGGCTTTGCATCGATGCGCCAATTGTCGATTCCATTCGCCGAGCGCGCCGCACATAAGTGGGAGAGGCCAGTCCGGTCTTCCACGCGGCAAAGCAACAGAGTGTCTCCTTCGGGCAACCGCACGGCACCCGCGTTGAAGACGCTGTTAATGGGATAGGGCCAATTTTGACGAGTAAGGATTGGATTGCCGGAGTATCGCGTGAAGAGAGCGGGATCGACGCGTGCGCTCTGGATGGGCTGTTCCAAAGGTATGGAGTTTGGCAACTCGGCTGGATCGATAAATGACTTCAAAGAGAGACACTCATTTCGTGGTGCAGTTCTACTGCGCTTGTCACGTTCGCCCTCTGCATTTCGAGGAGCGCCATCAAAAACGAAAGCGTCGATTCCGCTCCCTGATTCTCATTTACGCGGTCGGGATGAAGTCCGTCTTTGCATCCGCCGGTTGTTGGGTCGTAGAGAGGTGCGTGCAGATCGTTCTTGCCCAGGAACCAACGGAAGACACGACGGGCTTCTTCAAGCCAGCGCTCGTGATGATTGAGCCTGTACACCTCAAGACAAGCAGAGATCATGGCGCAGGCCTCGACAGGTTGCTGATCGAACCGAGCCTTCTCCGCGCCCTGAACGAAAGAGCCATTCGAGCCGATGGGCACAAAGATCTCCGGGTCGCCGCAGTGTTGAGCCGCCGCAAGCCATTCGAGAGACTCGATTCCTGCCGCCATCATTCTCTTGTTTTTGCTGCGCCACCCGGCAAGAATGAGCGCTTGCGACAGCCTCGCATTCGAATAAGAAAGACTCTTCTCGAACCAATGCCATTCATCGGAGTGACTGCGTTCGTAAACGTCCAGCAGGCGATTTGCGAGTGTGTTTCGAATGACCTGAATCGCTCTGTCGCCAGGGAACCAGTCCAGATAGGCCTGCATGCCGAGAATACTGAATGCCCAAGCGCGCGGACTCGTGAACTTCAAGACAGCAGGCACGGCAGCCTCAAAGAGCCTCCCGGCAGCTCCGCGCAACCCGGCGTTCTGAGAATGACCAAGCACGGTGCCCAAAGCCCATAGGGCGCGGCCATGGCTATCCTCCGAGCCAACGTCTTCGAGCCATTTGCGGTCATAACCAAGGAAGTTTCTGAACCTTCCAGTATCGGAATGAAAGGCGAGCCAGAGAAAAGCTAGATACCGGCGAGATAGACAGAGATGCTCCTCACGGGATTCAAACCCCAGGCTTGCGTCCAGAAGGGTGGTCACGATGAGCGCGCGTGCATTGTCATCGGTCGTATATCCTTCGCGCGTGTTGGGCACCGTGAAGATTGCGTGCTGCAACATCCCCGTGCTGTCGGTCATGGTCGACAAATGACGGGTGCTCAGAGTCGGCAGGCGATCTGTCGGTCCGATGGGTTCGGTTGCGGCATCGTCTGGCTGAGCGGCTCTGGGCTTTAACGTGCGCTCGAAGCGTGCCCGCTGAAAGGTCGCCATGTAGGCCTTTGCGGTCCTTGGCCACGTTGTTCCGCGCGAGTACAGAAATGCTCGCTTCCGCATCGCATGGCGCTCGGCTTCATTACCGAGCAACGCGAGAACCGATTCTGCAATGGCCTTTGGGCTATCAAAGGGAACAATGACGCCTCGCTTTTCGGCAAGCAACTCCTTGGCGTGCCAGTACGGAGTGGAGATAATGGCCTTGCCTGCTCCAAGTGCGATAGCCAGCGTACCGGAAACAACCTGGGCTTCCTTCCGATAGGGCGTGATATAGATATCGGCGGCGCCCACGTGCTCTATAAGTTCTTCCGTGTCGACAAAGCGATTGTTCAGAATCAAATTGGAAGAAACTCCGAGTTGCTCAGCCAGTTCCTGCAACTCTTCTCTGTAGCGCTCGCCTTCGCGACGCCGGATATGCGGGTGCGTGACTCCGGAAACGATGTAAACCACATTCGGATGCTTTTCCAAAATCGCGGGCAGCGCCCGGATCACATTCTCAATGCCCTTGTTTGGCGACAGCAAGCCGAATGTAAGCAGAACGGATTTGCCCTCCGTGCCGAACCGGTCTTTGAAATAGTTGGGATCCATGAACGTCATATCGGGCACACCGTGTGGGATCACATCGATCTTCTCGCCGGGAACCGCATACACTTCGCGCAGCATTTGGGCTGCGAGTTCGCTCATGACGACCAAACGATCGGAGAGCTGCGCAATCTCTTCGAGCACGATGCGTTGATTGGCGTCGGGTTCGCGCAGAACCGTGTGCAGGGTAGTAACCAAGGGCATTCTCAGTTTGCGGAGCAACGCCAGGATGTAGCGGCCTGCACTTCCGCCGAAGATGCCATATTCATGTTGCAAGCAGACGAGGTCGTTGCCATTAAAGTTGAGGAATTCGGCGGCACGTTCATAGGAGGCAATGTCCTCTTGTGCAATTTCCAGGCGCACTTGCTCTGGATATTCGTAGCTCGAATCGGGATCGTTGACGGGAATCGCAAAGAGGCGCCCTTGTCCAAATTCGGCTGCGAGCGCAGTACATAAGTCGGTGGTGAAGGTGGCAATCCCGCACTCGCGTGGCAGATAGTTTCCGATGAACGCGATGCGCGTGGGCAACGGAAGATTGCTAGCCTTCAATGCAATAGGCAAGGAAGACGCTCGATCGGGCCCTGCAACTGGTTTCTCAAGATGCGGCATTTCAGGGATAGACATCTTGTCCTGCTTTCATTCGGGGTCTGGAACGGCAAAGAGAAACTGCACGGTCTCCGTGCGGACAGAAGATGCGTGGTTCACAGCTTCGCTTTAATTCGTAGCCACGCTCGGCTAGCGCACGGCAAGCATCGGCGGACGACGTTCGTCGACGTGATCCAGCGAAGTGTGTTCCTGAATCTGGCGGGATTGCAGTGTGACGTTTGCGATGTAGAATCCTGGGTACTTTGCGACGCGAACGGAATCGAGCTCCGCGGCATTGAATCGACTGGCTACGCCTCTCAGCGCGCGAATCAATGCTCGATGGGTCGCCGCATCCTGAGTTATCCCAAAACCTCTACGCGCAGAGGGACGCAAGATCCACATGAAGTGCCAACCCGCCTGGCGAATCATGGTATCGAAGACCGACGCAGGGATTTCTTCTACGCGCATCCAACCGTCGCCGACGGGCTCCCGGAGCGGATCCAAACGCTTCGGCAAGATGCATTCATTGCGCAGGAAGACGGAATGAGGCTTCAAGCTTGCGCGCTTTTGGAATCTATACGCGTTACGAGATGGCTGGAATCAAGTCGAGCTTTGGTGGGAGACGTTTCCGGTCCAATTGCAGATGGCCGGTTGACCGTTTCCTCTACGACGTTGCTTGTATTGGATTGGTCTCCAGAGAAGCCGGTCGCATCGGGTTGGCTCACCGGGCGGTATAGATGGATGCCATTGCGTTTTTGGGAAGAAAGATAGTTCTTAACGTCGCTCTTTTTGATGAGGCTCATGGAAGCTCCAGACGTTCGGTTGTGTGCTTGAACGATGCTCGTCTGGAGCGAAGCTTGGATTGCTGAAGGCGAGAAGGGGATATCACTCCTGATTTGAGCATACGCTCATATGTGCCCATGCGCCGGCGGGCCTCTGGCCTGGGTTCCGGAGAGTTCGCAAAACAAAGCAAGCACGGGTACTTGGATCGGATGGAAATACTGGTCGTTAATCCACAAAGGACTATGACTGCAGGGAGCAAGTCGCTTAACAAACGATGCGGTCGTTCGCCGTGGGGGCTGGCGATGTTCGTAGTTCCGAGTATCCTTATCTGTCTTTGGCAATCAACCGCGGCCAGGAATGAGCCGGCGAGCTTCGCCAGAGACCGGTTGGGCACGCTCGGCATCGATCGAGACAGCACTGGAAAACCGCTGCCGCGTTCCAAACGACCCGCACGACAACAAGGGGCGGGGCTCCATGATTCGGCGTCACCACAACCCAGACGTTGGGAGAAGAACAGGCCAATGGTAGTTGTCGCGAGTCTTTGTCCGGTTGCGCCGCGATCATTGCGTTGGATCGATCACCTTCATGCCCGAGGCTTCGTCCGGCTTTTTCTTTAGCGATGTTGTATCTACGGTCACGAAGACCTCCAACGTAGGATTCACGTTTAATTCGAAAACGTGCCCACCGATCGTGGCGCCGTCTGGCTTGCCCAGCACAGCATGCATATGAACGATCGGCTTCCCATTGAAGGTGGCGACGTCTCCAATCAGAGAAAGAACCTCGACCTGCTCGGTCACAGGAATGCGATGATAGATTTTGTTTGCGGGATCAAGCCAAGCCAGCGTCGCCCCACTTACCGCGCCGATTGCGGTGAAATGCGCGTCTACGACGTTGTGCTGAAGGACAAAATCTGTCAGGCCGCTGAGAGCCTCGTCCCCCTTATAGAA
>Ga0181535_10005976_pt1 | contig 12811 bp, 10 predicted proteins | sample PEATcosm2014_Bin_44_FD_119774 | JGI IMG/M metagenome (GOLD analysis project Ga0181535, IMG submission 119774) | Peatland microbial communities from MTU Mesocosm Facility, Houghton, MI, USA - PEATcosm2014_Bin17_30_metaG | ecosystem: Environmental > Terrestrial > Soil > Wetlands > Peat | place...
AGTTGATTGGAAGAGCCTCGACGAGGTCTGGGACGAACTTCGCGCCCTCAGCAAAGGCACCGCGTACGACTTCAGCGGCATGACGCGCAATCGTATGCGCGCCGCGCACGGGCTGCTGTGGCCCATGCCAAATGAATCTCATCCCGGCACGAAACGCCGCTACGTCAAGGGCGAAGACCCGTTAGTCGGGCCGGAGTGGCCGCAGCGCATCCAGTTCTACGGCCGCCCCGACAACAAAGCGGTCGTCTGGCTGCGCCCGCACAAACCGCCCGAGGAAGTGGTGGATGCTGAATACAACTACTACTACACCACCGGCCGCAACCTGGAGCATTGGCACACCGGCACGATGACGAAGAGCTGCAAAGAACTGCGCCATGCCAATTACGAGTCGATGGCGGAGATCAACGCTCTTGATGCCCAAAAACTCGGGTTAAAGGCGGGCGACACCGTGCAGATCGCTTCCCGCCGTGGCAAGCAGAAGTTCCACGTCAAGGTTACCGAGTTCTCCAAGCCCGGACTTATCTATGTGCACATGCATGACCCGGACCACATGTGCAATCGGGTGACGATCGATGCGGTCGATCCGATATCGAAACAGCCTGAGTACAAGGTCTGCGCGGTCAAGATGGAGAAGGTCTAATGGTTGTCTCTGGCGTGATTGTTGAAACTGTTGCTGGACGTATCGCCGCTGTTGCCTCGCGCCTGGTACAAGTTGCGGGCATCGAGGTCAACGGTACCGACGGCGTGCAGAGATTGTCCACCATCTGGAAGGCGCGCAGCGGAGATGCAATGGAGAAGCTTGCCGAGACGCTGCTGAAAGCCGATCAGGAAATCCTCGGCATCTACCCTGCGTTCGTGGGTAGAGAATAGCTACAGAGATGACTCATGGAGCCTATGGGGCGTCGCGTTTCGGCGGCGGCATCACTATGTTCCCGTTTTTCTTCAGACGATAGGCTGGTCGGCGGTAAGTTTGTGGGTCACAAGGACCTCCTTGTGACCCTTTCTACGCAAACCTTCGAAACCACACAACATCTTGGTGAATGTCAGTTCAAGATTGCCGCGAGATCCTCTTGCGGAGTAGTAATTGCCATGATGTTGAATTTCTCCTGCAGCACGCCCAGAACGGCAGGCGTGATGAAGGCCGGCAGTGTTGGGCCAATTCGAATGTTGCGGATGCCGAGATGGAGCAGGGTCAAAAGAATCGCTACCGCCTTCTGCTCGTACCATGACAACACCAGCGACAACGGCAGGTCGTTGACGCCGCAGCCAAAGGCATTCGCGAGGGCGCTGGCAATCTGCAGGGCCGAGTAGGCGTCATTGCACTGCCCAATGTCGAGCAGGCGCGGCAGACCGCCGATCTCACCAAAGTCCAACTTGTTGAAGCGGAACTTGCCACAGGCGAGCGTCAGAATAAGGCAGTCTTTCGGCACGGCTTGCGCAAACTCGGTGTAGTAATTGCGACCCGGTCGCGCACCGTCGCAGCCGCCAACCAAAAAGAAGTGCCGGATAGCGCCTGACTTCACCGCATCGACCACTTTGCCCGCTACGCTTAGCACTGCTTGATGGCCAAAGCCAACCATGATCTCATCGCCAGGACCATCTTGTGCGAAACCGGGAGCGCTCAGAGCCGCCGCAATCACTGGCGAGAAGTCGCGATTCACGATGTGCTGGACGCCAGGCCATGCGGTCGGACCGGTGGTGAAGATTCTGCCCATGTATCCCTTCGGCTCCTGGATGCAATTGGAGGTCATGACGATTGGACCCGGAAAGTCAGCAAACTCCTTTGCCTGCTCCTGCCAGGCTCCGCCGTAGTTGCCTGCGAGATGCTTATAGGCTTTCAGCATCGGGTAACCGTGGCCAGGCAGCATTTCGCCGTGCGTGTAGACCTGGATGCCAAGCCCGTCCGTCTGCTGCAAAAGCGCGTGCAAGTCAGCTAAGTCGTGACCCGAGACAACTATTGCCTTGCCCTTGCGGGGATGCACACGGACACTGGTTGGTTCAGGATGGCCGAGCGACTCGGTGTTGACCTTATCGAGCAACTCCATGACACGATAGTTCAGCTCTCCCGCGCGAAGCGCCATGGTAAGTAGTTGATCGACGGATGGAGACGGCCAAGTGAGGAAATCGAGGATCTCGTGAATTGTTGCGTAAGCGGCGGGGTCGGCGCCGCCAAGATGCTTCGCATGTTGTGCATACGCGACCACGCCTTTGATGCCATAGGTGATTAATTCCTGGAGATTCGCTATTTCCGGCCCCGCGGCAAGCACCCGTTCGGAGATGAGGGCCTGTTTGCCCTGCGCTATCAGCCCTTCGATGGAAGCCGCAGGGAGCCAAACGGCCGGACCAGCAAGCATCTCTGGGGCAGCACCTTTTTTCTGGCAAGCGCGCTCGTATAAACGTCGGGCCTGGTCGCGGACGAGCGCAGTACGGGCGATAAGAGATGCAAGGCGCTCGGGATCGAAATTGACGTTGGTGAGTGTGGCGAAGAGCGCCTCGACCACAAATGCGTCGATTTCTGGATCGGCTGCACCAGCCTGACGCGCCCGATGAGCGTACATGGAGACGCCTTTTAGCCCGTGTACAAGCAGATCCTGCAGGGTCGCTACGGTATCGTCTTTGCCGCAGACGCCGACATCTACGCAGCCTTGCCCGCGAAAGGTTTGTTCACATTGATAGCAGAACATGTTGTGGAATCAGCCTCGCTTTAGTTGAAGTGAATTGAGCATACGGGTCGCGGAAACCGCTAGATATGACTTAAGTCACGATTCGATTCTTGCGCTGAAGGACTGGGCATTAAGGTTCGTAGCACGAAACGGGCGATGGCGATGCCCACTGCAAAGCATGTTGATCTGGTCCTTTCCTGAAATATGCATGCAACCTGCCGGTGACGCGGAACCAGACCGGCGATGGTCTGGAGTAATCGAAGATAAGCTGTTTAGATTCAATCTATTGCTGCTTGCGTCTCTGACGGGCTCGCCTGAGGGAAACGTGCCGCACCGTTGGCTCCGATTGAGTTACCACTTGGCAAACGGCACGCAGCGTGCCAGAGTAGTTTTCATCCGTTACTCTCATGCGACGAATCGATTTCATCACGCTGAAGCTCTTCAGTACGATTGCAGACGAGCTGAATTTGACGAAAGCCGCCGAGCGAGAACATCTGGCGTTGGCCGCGGTGAGCAAACGCATTACCGACCTGGAAGACGAGTTGGGCGTGCAGCTTCTATACAGACGTGCAAAGGGAGTCGCATTGACTCCGGGCGGGCACGCCTTGCTGCACCACGCACGCAATATCCTCAGTAATCTGGAGCGCCTCGATGCGGACTTGAGCGAATACAGTCAGGGAGTTAGGGGACATGTGCGCATTTACGCGAACACCTCATCGATCATACAGTTCTTGCCCGAGGACCTTAACAGCTTCCTGCATCAGCACCCGGCGATCAAAATTGATCTGGAAGAAAAAATGAGCGCGGAAATTGTCCGCGCCGTAAGGGAAGGGCTGACGGATATCGGTATTTATAACGCCAACGTTCCCGCCGAAGGCCTGGAAGTGTTTCCGTACCGCCAGGATCACCTTATACTGATAGCGCCTGCCGACCACCCGCTAGCAAGCCGCTCTGCAGTCACCTTGCAGGATATTGCCGAGTACGATTTTGTGGCTCTGCGGCAGGATAGTTCCCTCCATTGGCTGGTCTGCCAGGCTGCGCAGAAGGCGGAAATTGCCCTCAGGGTTCGCATTCAGGTACACAGCTTTGATGCGATATGCCGAATGATCGAAACTGGACTGGGCGTCGGAATCCTTCCGGACAAGGCCGCGCAGTCGCATATCCGGTCGATGCGGATCGTCGGGATCCCGATCGACGGAACTTGGGCACGACGCACATTAAACATTTGCGTTCGCGACTATAACTCTCTATCGGTTATCGCCAGGCAACTGGTCGACCATTTCTCCTTCTCAAGTGCCATCAGACAAGAAACGGCGCAGTAAAAAGCCGAAATCGCGTTGAGGTTGCCGCAGATAGCGGCACGCCAATCACGAACCTGCGAATATGCGACAGCAGACCCAGGCAAAGGAATGATTCTGGCGTGAGTTCGCGTTTGACGAACTGAGGCTTAGCAAAATAACAATTCTCAATCTTGCGGCTTTGTGCCATGCTGCTCCCGACTCTGCCAGACCAGAATCACATTGCCAGGTGGGATTGCTTTGCGCGTTGTCCACGACCCAGCGGCCGCGGCGCGCTGGGTCGGGTGCTTTGATGGGCGCGATTTAGGCGGACAGCGTTCAGCGAAGGAGATCGAGGATGTCGAATCGAAAAGCTCCAGCGTACGGGTGGATTATTTTCGCGATCTTCCTGTGTACAGTTGTCAACTATGTCGACAGGGTAAATATCTCTATCGCCGCGCCCGAGATGATTAAGGAGTACGGCTGGAGCACTGCGAGACTGGGGATTGTGTTTTCCAGTTTTTTCTGGGGCTATCTGATATTGCAGCTGCCGATGGGATGGCTCGCCGATAAGTTTGGAGGCAGGAAAATACTGTTCGGCTCCGCCGTTTCCTGGGCGCTGTTCACGGTTCTGACCGCGTTCCCGACCTCTATTTTGGGACTGAGTACTGTACGCGCGGGGTTGGGGGCGGGCGAGGCGGCCAACTTCCCGGCTCAGGCTTCGTTCATCGGTCGGTTCCTGCCGAAAAGACTGGTGGGCCGGATTCAAGCCTTCAATCTGTCGGCCATGACAGTGGGGGCGCTCGCTGCCACCCCTCTCGCGGTCTTTGCGATGACGCACTGGGGTTGGCGCAGTGTGTTTTATCTGTTTGCCGGCATAAGCCTGTTGTGGGGATTTTGGTGGCTAGCGCTTACCCGCAGAGCCGGAATGACCGATGATGTACACAAAGTCGAGACCGGCGACGCGCAGGCGGACACGGCGCAGCGAGACGCAATTTTCGAGAATCCCTTCCGCCAGTTAGAAGTGTGGGGGTCTTCCCTGGTGTGGTACAGCGGCGCTTATGTTTTTTACTTCTTCCTGATGTGGCTGCCAACTTACTTTGTCAAGGCGCGGGGACTCTCTCCTAAGGAGATGGCAGGGGTCGTCACGGTCACGTGGTCGGTGCTCTTCGTCATGATGAATGTTGCAGGCTACTTGGTGGATCTGGTCAGAAAGAGGTCTGTCCACAACATTTTTTGGCGCAGGATGATCCTTGCAGGTGCTCTGATCTGGGCGTCGGTCTTTATCTATTTTCTGCAATACGCTCGTACCAGCCGACAGGCTGTTGCCCTGATTTGTGTCGCTTTCATGGGCCTTGCTTTCCAGTGGCCGGTAGCTTGGGCACTTCCAATCGAATATGCTCCCAAGAAATCAGGAATCATCACCGCCTTTATGAATGTGTGGGGACAGGTAGCCGGCATCGTCGCGCCGCTGATTACCGGTTACGTCATCATGGGAGGAAATTGGAGCAAGGCTTTTGTGGCGACCGCCGGATTTGCCCTGATGGGGGCCATTCTGGTCGCTGGAACGAGTCGCTACTCTACAGGTGCAGCCTCCACGAAGGCGAAATCGGCTGTCGCAGAGGCATAAGTCCCTTGAGTTTCTTCAAAAACAGATACTCCACAATTGCCTAATGGCATAACGGCGTTCCTCGCAAGGCTTCGCTTCTGCGAGATCAAGAGGAGACAGTAACGACATGGAAACGTTTGAGATTATCCCAATTCGGGTCGGCGAGTTTCTGGTGATGCCCAAAGCTTCTTTGACATATCAAGTCGATTTCGGCAAAGAGATGGTGGCACCCGTCATCATGTATCTCATCAAGGGCAAAGATAAGCTCGTACTTGTCGATACCGGCGGCGGCGACGAAGAATGGTCGAAACAATACCACCGTCCCTTCCGGCGCCCTGCCCATGAGGCTCCGGCCGCTGCGCTGAAGAAGATCGGCGTGAATGTCGAAGACATCGAGTTCGTAGTAAATACGCATTTGCATTGGGATCACTGCTTCAATAATGGGTTGTTTACAAGGGCGAAGATCTACGTTCAGAAGCGCGAAATGGAGTGCGCGGTCAGTCCGCTGCCGACCCAGTGGACGTTCTACGAATCACACCAGCTCGGCATGGTCCCGCAATGGTTCAAAGGCTATGAGCGTATCTCGGCGCTCGAGGGGGATTTCAATCTGTTCCCCGGCATAGACCTTGTCACCCTTCCTGGCCACACGCCCGGTTTTCAAGGCGTTCTGGTGAACACGACGGCGGGCCGTTGCCTGATTGCCAGCGATACCTTGGGTCTGTTTCAGAACTGGGAGGGTACCGGACACTACAAGCACATCCCATCCGGCATTCACTATGACTTGGCCGAGTACTATCGAACGTTCGAGAAGATGGAACGGATCTGTGACTACATTCTGCCGGGGCACGACCCTCTTGTGTTTGAGCACAAGATATACCCTTATGCGGAATTGACTCGGGAGTTCGTGTCCAGGCGGGCGAACGCCATGGCGGGCAGTTCGTCTTAGATCAGATCTTGTTGGGCTTCCGGAGCAGTTCCGACAGGGATAAGGTTTGCGAGCTTCGCGGGCAGGATATTCACTGCTGAAGGCTTTTAGCACCAGGGCGGGTGCGGTAAAGCGTGACGCAGGTCCAGGGTTGATAGCTCTGGAATGCGTGAATTCTTACGCCGCTCTGCTAGGAGATACGGGTAATTATGCGAACGATGCTTTTTGCGCCTGGCAACAAGGAAAAGATGCTGCTGAAATCCCTGGTGTCCGGGGCCGACACAGTGATTTGGGATTTAGAGGACGCCGTCGCGCTTGCGGAAAAGGAAACGGCGCGAGCCACGATCGCCAAGACGCTACAGAACCTACCGCCAACGCATGTGCCCATTTATATACGCGTCAACAGTTTGGGCATGAATATGTTGGATATTGATCTGGATGCTGTCGTTCAGCGAGGAGTATACGGAATTCTGTTTCCCAAGGCAGAGTCGTCTGCACAGGTCAAGGAACTGGACAGCATATTAAGCCGGGTTGAGAAAAAGCAAGGGCTAGCGGAAGGAAGCGTGAAGGTCCAGTGCCTGTTGGAGACGTGTCTCGGGGTGATTCATGCTTATGCGATTGCCACGGCTTCTCCCAGGGTTGAAGCCGTGTGTTTTGGCGCCGAGGATTTCACTTTGGACTTGGGTACCCCGCGCACCCGAGAAGGTGTTGAGTCGGCTTACTCTCGGGCCGCAATTGCGGTCGCGGCCGGTGCGGCAAAGGTTTTTGCCATCGATTCGGTTTTTTCTGATCTCAACGATGAAGAAGGATTGATCAATGAATGCCGCATGGTGCGGCAACTAGGATACAGGGGCAAGTTCGCCATCCACCCCAAACAATTAGATGTAATTAATCGCGAATTTTCTCCATCGGAAAGCGAGTTGGCATTCGCCGCAAGAATTGTAGAAGCGTTTAATCGGCCCGAGAATGCAAATGCAGGCGTGATTACCGTCGAGGGAAAGATGATTGATGCTCCCATTTTGCAGAGGGCACGGCGATTGCTCAGTTTCAATTGCTAGAGTGAGGGGCTGTTTTTAACTATTCATAAATTCGCGGGAATAAGTCATGGTTCCCTGCCCGGGCCCGTTTGGGCTGGGCCTTATAGATGTCATTCTTATAAAGCAGGACAAGGTCATCATGAAAAATAGCAATAGTAGTTCTGCCGCTCTCGGTGGACTGAAAGTTATCGAGTTGGGCCAGCTCATAGCTGGTCCGTTTGCGGCCAAGCTCTTAGGAGAATTTGGAGCTGAGATCATAAAAATCGAACCGCCCGATGTGGGCGATCCATTGCGTAAATGGCGCAAGTTGGAAAGCGGGACGTCGCTGTGGTGGCACGTACAATCGCGCAATAAGAAATCAGTTGCGCTGGATCTGAAGGCGCCCGAGGGACAAGAGATTCTGCGCAAACTGCTCCAGGATGCCGACATCCTGATCGAAAACTTCCGGCCCGGGACGATGGAAAAGTGGGGGCTTGGATGGGAGCAGCTATCGCAATTGAACCCCAAGCTGATCATGGTCCGCGTTTCCGGCTATGGCCAAACCGGCCCTTACCGCGATCTGCCGGGCTTCGGCGTGATCGGTGAGGCGATGGGTGGGTTGCGTTATCTGACCGGCGAGCCCGGACGGCCACCGGTGCGCTGCGGCATCAGTATTGGCGACTCTATTTCAGCTCTGTACGCCGTTATCGGAGTTCTACTGGCATTGCATCATCGCAACCAGCACAGTGGGAAGGGACAGTGCATCGACGTGGCTCTGTATGAGTCAGTGTTCGGAATGATGGAGAGCCTGATTCCGGAGTATGACTACTTCGGCACTGTGCGCGAGCCCAGCGGCGCCGCGCTGCCTGGTATTGCTCCGACCAACGCCTACCTCTGCCGCGGCGGCAAGTACGTGCTGATCGGAGGGAATGGCGATGGCATCTTCAAGCGCCTGATGAGCGTGATGGGAAGGGACGATCTCGGGAACGCCCCGCGCTTTGCGCACAACGACGGACGCGCCAAGGAAGCCGCATTCCTCGACGCCACGATTGAAGAGTGGACGAAGCAGCACGACGTCTTGGAAGTCCTGGAAAAACTGAACGCGGCTGGTGTTCCGGTTGGATATCCCTATACCGCCGCAGACATCGTCGCTGACCCGCACTACCAAGCGCGAGAGATGATTCAGACCATCAATCTTCCATCCGGCAAGACCTTGAAGGTGCCGGCCGTGTTGCCAAAGTTGAGCGACACCCCGGGGCAAATAGGCGGCGCCGGCCCGGCTTTGGGCGCGCAAACGGAGGAGGTGCTCTCGGCAATCGGTATTGACGACGAAACGCGCAAGTGCCTGCGCCAGCGCGGCATCATTGGCGGAGGAGAACGAGAGTTATGACAGCGATGGAAAGAAAACGCACATACATCAATGACGTTGCTCTTCGCGACGGCTTCCAGATCGAGCCCAACTTCGTAGCGACGGAGGAAAAGGTGAAGCTGATCAACCGCCTGAGCCAAACCGGACTGGCCAAGATCGAAGCAACATCTTTCACCTCGCCCAAGGCAATTCCGAACCTGCGCGATGCCGCGGAGGTGATGCGGCAGATCGAGAGAAAGGCCGGGGTCGTCTATACGGTGTTGGTGCCGAACGTAAAAGGCTGTGAGCGGGCGCTGGCCTGCAAAGTGGATGAAATTAATCTCGTAATGTCAGCCAGCCAGTCGCACAATCGAGCCAATCTGCGCATGAGTTGCGAGCAATCGTTGGCGCAGTTTGCGGAAATTGTCAGGTTCGCCGGACAATCATCGGTCTTCATCAACGGCTCACTCTCCACCTCTTTCGGTTGTCCGTTCGATGGTTGGGTTCCCGAGCAGCGCGTCCTGGAATTAGTGCAGCAGTTTCTGGATACCGGCATACGGGGAGTGACGCTGTGCGATACGACCGGCATGGCAAATCCCGAACAGGTGCGCCGTCTGTGCGAAGCGGTCCTGAAGCGTTGGCCGAAAGTCCCATTCACCTTGCATTTCCATAACACGCGCGGCATGGGCCTCGCAAACGTGGTGACGGCGCTCGAGACCGGAATGTGCCGTTTCGACGCTTCGCTTGGCGGGCTTGGCGGCTGCCCCTATGCGCCCGGCGCAACCGGAAATGTTTGCACGGAAGACTTGGTGCACATGCTGGAACTGATGGGGTATGACACGGGAGTCGATCTCGATGCGATGATTGCAATCGCTCGGGATCTGCCGGGAATTGTTGGTCATGATGTTCCTGGTCAGGTGATGAAGGCGGGCAAGGCGGATAGGAAATACCCCAAACCCGAGTGGGTTACCGATGCAACGGAACAGGTTGCAGTGAAGGGCTCATGTCGCTGATTGGGCTAATGTCTGCCAAGTTCGAATTTGACACAAAGGATTAATTATCGAGGGGGTTTGTAATGCATTCTGAAATGGAAATGTTACGGTGCGCCATTGTACGCGGAGGCACCAGCAAGGGCGTGTTCATCATGAAGAATGAACTGCCACGCGACCCGGCGAAGCGCGATGCGGTAATCCGCGCCATTTATGGCAGCCCCGACGTGCGCCAGATCGATGGCTTGGGCGGAGCCGACGTGTTGACCAGCAAACTGGCGATCATCTCTCCGTCAACCCGGGAGGACGCCGACGTTGATTACACCTTCGGGCAGGTGAGCATCGATACGGAGTTTGTCGATTACGGCGGAAACTGCGGAAACATTTCCTCCGCCGTCGGTCCATTCGCCATCGATGAGGGTCTAGTCGAACCCAAGGAGCCGTTTACGACGGTGAGGATTCACCTGACGAACAGCAACAACATCCTGGTTGCAGAGGTTCCGGTGAAGAATGGCCGCGCGGTCGTGGAAGGCGACTTTAAAGTCGACGGCTGTCCGGGAACGGGCGCGAAGATTACGCTCGACTGGTCGGACACGGTTGGGGCAATCACCGGCAAGCTGTTGCCCACGGGAAATGCCAAAGACTGTATTCGCATAGATGGTAAGGGATATCCGGTCTCAATTGTCGACGCGGCCAATCCGCTGGTCTTTATTCATGCCTCGAGCCTTGGCATGAAGGGCATCGAGTCGCCCGCCGAAATAGAGGCGGACAAGAACCTGATGCGACTCATCGAGCGAATCCGCGGCGAGGCCTGCGTCATGATCGGCCTGGTCGACAAACCGGAAGATGCCGCTACCAAGACGCCGTACCAGCCATTCTTCGCGATTGTCAGCGAACCCGCCGACTATCAGACCATCAGCGGAGCGAAGGTTAAGGCATCCGATGTCGATCTCGTCTCCCGCTTGCTTTTTATGTTGAGAATGCACAAGACCTATCCCGTGACCGGAACCGTATGCACCGGCGCGGCGGTGAGGACGCCGGGAACGATTGCTTATGAGGTGTTACGCGAGGAAGCTAAATCGAGAATGACGGTTCAGATAGGACATCCTGGCGGCATCATTCCGGTCGAAGCGGAAGCCACTTACAAGAACGATCAGGTCAAGTTGACGCGAATCGGTGTGTATCGCACCGCCCGTCGAATCATGGATGGGTACGTATACGTCAGGAAGTCAGTATTTAAGTAGTTTTGCGGGCGTTGACAGCAGGATTGCGAGTGAGGTGTTCGATGGGTAAGACCATGTCCGAGAAGATACTGGCGAGTGCGGCCGGTATTGCGGAAACTTCTGCGGGCGAGATTCTCTGGGTCCATATTGCCAAGGCCATGATGGATGACATTCTCGGTCCGCGGGTGGAAATTGCGGACCAGATGAAATCCATAAAAGACGAGGTGTGGGATCCGGGCAAGGTCGTCGTCATTTCCGACCACTACACTCCGCCGGCAAGCGTGAAGCAAGCGGCAATCGTGAAGTTCACGCGTGAATGGGCTCGGGATCATGGGGTCGACAACTACTACGAATCGGAAGGTCCCTGCCACCAAGTGATGGTAGAGCAGGGACACGTGCTGCCGGGTACGGTGGTGCTCGGCACTGATTCGCATACGTGTATGGGCGGAGCTTTGGGCGCTTTCGCGACCGGAGTGGGTTCGACCGAGATGCTTGGTGTATTGCTTACGGGCAAAACCTGGCTCAGGGTGCCGGAAACTATCCAGGTGAAGTGGAGCGGCAAATTGCCCGACGGCGTCATGGCAAAAGACATCGCGCTCAAGACCATTGGAGTGATCGGTCACGCCGGCGCCACCTACAAAGCAGTTGAGTTTACCGGGTGCGCGATTGACGCGTTGAGCCTTGATCAACGATTGGCGATCACGAACATGGCAGTTGAGATGGGCGCGAAGGTTGGCCTCATGTCGCCGGACAAAAAGGTTGTCGAGTACCTCGAGAGTCAGAACATCAGTTCGGGATACTCACTGGTCTTTAGCGATCCGGACGCCACTTACTGCGCGCGGTACGAGTTCCGCGCGGATGACCTTGTGCCGGTTGTGGCTTGTCCTCACGAAGTCGATAACGTCAGTGCCGTTTCGGATGTGCAAGCGGTCGACATTGACCAAGCGTATCTCGGCTCATGCACCGGAGGACGATATGAGGACCTTCTGGCTGCGGCGCGCCTGCTGAAGGGGCGCAAGGTGGCCAAGAACGTCAGGCTACTGGTGTCACCGAGTTCTCGTTCCATTTGGAAACAGGCCAACGCAGACGGAACCCTTGGGATTCTATTCGATGCCGGCGCGGTGATTCTGCCGCCAACTTGCGGCGTCTGCGTCGGGGTGCACTCAGGTCTGCTGGCGGAAGGTGAAACCTGCATTTCTTCGACTAATCGCAACTTCGTCGGCAGGATGGGCAGCCCCAAGGCCGATATCTACCTGGGATCGCCCATGACGGTCGCGGCGAGTGCCATCGCTGGTCGGATCAGAGATCCAAGAGCCTTCTTGCAGGGAGGTAACGGTGAATAGCATTGTGGTTCGCGGCAAGGTGTGGAAGTACGACGACAACATCAACACTGACATCATTTCGCCGCCTCAGTACATGGAGCTTAGCGTCGCCGAGGCGGCGAAGTATACGCTCAGTGCACTAGACCCGGAATTTGCCAGCAAGGTGTGCAAAGGCGACATTCTAGTTGCCGGTGTCAACTTCGGCTCGGGTTCCAGTCGTGAAACCTCGCCGTTAACCTTACGTTACTTGGGCGTTGGAGCCATCGTCGCCAAATTTTTTGCCCGCATATTCTATCGCAATGCAATTAATATCGGCCTGCCCGTGGTTGAGTGTGGCGAAGCGGACCGGATCAGCGCAAACGACATTATTGAGATTAACTTCGAGCAAGGCAGCATCACCAACACAACGAAGGGCGAAGTCTACGATTGCAGCGCAATA
>Ga0181535_10005977_pt1 | contig 12809 bp, 13 predicted proteins | sample PEATcosm2014_Bin_44_FD_119774 | JGI IMG/M metagenome (GOLD analysis project Ga0181535, IMG submission 119774) | Peatland microbial communities from MTU Mesocosm Facility, Houghton, MI, USA - PEATcosm2014_Bin17_30_metaG | ecosystem: Environmental > Terrestrial > Soil > Wetlands > Peat | place...
CGATTTCGGCAATTCCGGCACGGGCATGCGTTTGATGATGGGCGTTACGGGCGGCCATGCGATAACCGCCTGTTTCGACGGCGATGCCTCCTTGCGAAAACGCCCCATGCAACGGATTCTCGAGCCTCTCGGTTTGATGGGCGCCGAGGTCTTGTCGCAATCGCCTGGCGGGCGCTGCCCGGTTCTGATCAAAGGGACCGGCGAGCCCGTTCCAATCGCCTTCTCGCCGCCGGTGGCCTCGGCACAGATCAAATCGGCGGTGCTCCTCGCCGATCTCAATTCGCCTGGCCGCACGACCGTGAGCGAGGCCTCGGCGACCCGCGACCACACCGAAAAAATGCTGAAACATTTCGGCGCCTCTATCTCGGTCGAGCCCTTCGAAACCCATGGCCAAAAAATTAGCCTCGAAGGCCGCCCCGAATTGCGGCCGGCGCGGGTGATCGTGCCGTCCGACCCTTCCTCCGCCGCTTTCCCCCTGGTTGCCGCGACAATCGTGCCGGGTTCCGACATCACCATCGAGGGGATGATGATGAACCCTTTGCGCACCGGACTCCTGACGACCCTGCTCGAAATGGGCGCCGATATCGCGATCCTCGACCGCCGCGATGAAGGCGGCGAGGAGGTCGCCGATCTCCGCGTGCGCGGCGCTGACCTCAAGGGCGTCGATGTGCCCGCCTCCCGCGCGCCTTCGATGATCGACGAATATCCCATTCTCGCGGTCGCGGCCGCCTTTGCCTCGGGGGAGACGCGGATGCGCGGCCTTGCCGAGCTGAGGGTCAAGGAATCCGACCGGCTTGGCGCGGTCGCGGCGGGCTTGCGGGAGGCAGGCGTCGCCCATCACATCGAAGGTGACGATCTGATCGTCGAGGGCCGCGCTGGCGGTGTCGCGGGAGGAGGGGTGGTTGCGACTCATCTCGACCATCGCATCGCGATGAGTTTTCTTTGCCTTGGCCTTGCCTCGCGCCGCCCGATGGCGATCGATGATTGCCGCATGATCGCGACGAGTTTTCCAAAATTCCGTTTCCTTATGGAGCAGCTGGGGGCGCGGTTCCAATGATCATCGCCATCGATGGCCCGGCCGCCTCGGGGAAAGGGACGCTCGCGCGCAAACTCGCGCGGCATCTCGGCCTGCCGCATCTCGACACTGGCCTGCTTTACCGGGCGACGGCGCGGGCTTTGATGGAGCAAGACCGCAATCTTGCCGACACGGACGCAGCGGTCGCCGCCGCGCGAGGCCTGGCCCTCACGGATTTCGATGAAGCTTGCCTGCGCGGCCGCACGATGGCGGAAGCGGCCTCGATCGTCGCCGCGATCCCGGAAGTCCGAGCGGCCCTGGTCGAACTCCAGCGCGCCTTCGCCAGCCGCCCCGGCGGCGCCGTCCTCGATGGCCGCGATATTGGCACCGTGATTTGTCCGGAGGCTAGCCCCAAAATATTCGTCACCGCGAGCGCGGACGCGCGGGCAACGCGGCGCGCCTTGGAACTGCAAGCCAGGGGCGAAAGGGCCGACTATGCCGCCGTCCTCGCCGAAATCATCAAGCGCGACGAGCGCGACAAAAACCGCGCTACGGCACCCTTGATGGCGGCCGCGGACGCCATCGTGCTTGATACGACCACGCTCGATGTCGAGGCGGTCTTCAAGGCGGCGCTCGCGATCGTTATGCGTTGCGCGGCCCGCAGCACGGCAGGCGTTGCCGGGCGCTGATGGGCCAGACATCAGTTTTGTCCGGTTTCAGCGTCCAATCGGACAAAACTGTTTCACGTGAAACATTTTGGTACGATTGACACTCTGCGCAAACCACTGTCGCAAGGCGCGTGGAAGTTCGAAGCCAGGATTTGGCACTAGGCGAAGGGCGCAATACACTGCAAGCTTGCCCCAACTTTTAATGCAGCATCATCTCGCCGCGCGCCATGGCGAGGTGATGCCATTGATGGTGGTGGCCGCTCACCATAATGCCGATGAAGCCGAGGCCGCGAATATGCGGCACCTCCTTCGGATCGCTTGAGGTGACCGTGAGCAGCACGCCATTTGGCTGTGACTCGTTCTTGGCGTTCCAGCCATGCGGATGTTTACGCTCGATGTAGCGGGCATGCGCCGGGATCATGCGCTGGATCGCCTCAAGCGTGCGGCCATCTCCGGTCACGGTAATCTCAAGCCCGCCGTCAACCGGCTTTGCGGCGGCCTCGGCTTTGAGCGTCACTTCGTTCATGTCGATAAGATGCTGGCGTAGCGCTTCGAGATTGACCTTGGACCAGTCGGTCTTGGGATCGGCCTCGAGAATCCGGACAATTTCCTGAACGGCGCCATAGGCATCCTGGCCCGCTAGCGTCGCATCGACCGGCGAAGGCTTGGGGTCGGGCATGCCCGTCATGAGCTCTGCATGATGCTGCATCATGCCTGGCATCGCATGATCCGTCATGGGGGGCGGTGGCGGCGGTGCTGCTCCGGGTGGAATGCCCTGCGCGGAGACGGCGCCGCTGGAGAAAGCAAGGGCGGCAAGGGTGAAGGCGGCAGCAACCGCGCATCCGCGGAGGAAGGAGGGCATGCAAACCTCGCGAAACTGACGTTGCGGAATACTATTCAAGGTAAAACTCGGCCGGTGCGATTTGGTTCAAACGCGCCTCTGATTTCGCGGTACCAAGTTTCACGGCCTCTCTTGGGCGGCAGGGGCAACGATCCCTTGCCGAATCTTGGGCCAGCGGCCATGCTGACGACCGAACGGTTGGGAGGCGCCGCTGGTTGAGATTACAAACAGCGAGGAATTGAAGGCGTGGCTGCAAAAGCAGCCGCGCGAGATAGGAGTCGCGCTTGCGACACGCGCTGCTTTGCGCGTCTTGCCCATGGCATGGACCGCGAGGGGCGCAGATTTGGAAGACGATTGGTTTTCCCTCCTCGTTTTGCCGATGTTTCGTGCCGCGACCGCCGCTTGGGCTGCTGGAGCCAGCACCTTTAACGCGGATGCCGCGCATGTCGCCGCAAATGCCGCCTCCGACGTTGCCGCCGTCATCGCCGGTGACATCGTTGACGCCTCGGATGCATCCAGCGACGCCGCTTCCTCCGCCTTTGCCGCTGTTGATGACCCCATCGGTGCCGTAGCGTTCGCCGCCGCCGCCGCCACCGCCGCCGCCGCCACCGCGTTTTGGTCCGCCGTTTCCATCGACGCTACACGTGTGGAAGACTGCTGGAGTGTTTCCGAAATCACCGGTTCACAGCTATGGCCTCAAGGTCAACCGGAACTGTTCCAGTCCTTGTGGCTGGAAATGAAAACAATGCTACTCGCCGCGAGACAGGATTGGCTGGTATGGATCCATTGGTACGATCTTCGTCTCGCCGGCCGCATCAGGGAGGAGGTGCTTGAACTCGCTTATACGCAGATTGATGACGACCTTTGGAACCAAGGCCCGGCAATCGTCAACGCAGAGATCAAACGGCGGATCGAGGAGCTTGAACGAGTAGCGCCCGTGCCGCCGGAACCTTCACCCGAACTCGGACCAGTTCTGCAGGTCACGGAACGAGGGCTCGAAATTATTTCGCAGCCTTCCGAAGGCGATTTTGAAGAACAACTTCAAAAAGCCCTTTACGACCGCTTGCGGCGTCTTTTGCCTGAGCTAACAGATGCTACGCATCGAGTGGCCAACGCGCATCCCGCACTTGACCACATTATTTCTGAATATTCGGATCTTATCGCGCGACCATTTGATCAGTTGGACGTGGCGTCGTTGTGGGCTGTGGGAACCGGCTTATTGGCATTTCGTGCCGCGTTCACCAATCAACCGAGCGGTACGATGACTGAACCGCTCGAACCGGGTCATTTGGCGATGCTACAGCAAGCCGCCGAAATGCACGGCGGATTCATCCTCGGCTTTCCAAAAGGGTGGGAATTAACGGAGCGGGCGGATCGCACGCGCCTATCGCCGGAAATCATTGCTCAAATAGCGCCTCCCGCTAGGCGAATCCTTGAGGGGTTAGCTCGAGCAAACGATTTCGTCGAATCCCGCACACGAAAGTTCTTTGCAGCAGTCGATGAGAGCCTTATCGTTCATGGCTGGGGGACGGCGCGAATAGGCCATGCTATCTACGTTACCACAAGAAACAGTATAATCGCTCTTGGTAAATATCTGATTTTAGCGAACATCGGCTGTGCGGCGATATTAGGGAAACCTATATTACCTGCACTGGATTTAGACGCTCATACATCCCAACTGATTGTTGAATTTGTGATGCATCACGCGCAGGAGGTGCTGAGCTTTGCGGAGCCATTCCCTGAATTGAGAAATTGGATCGGCTTCGTCATCGATCACATCGATCGGGAAAAATGATCATCGAACTACAATCGAGTGCACCCCTAAACAGCACATCACCACCAGCGCATTCATCGAATTTTAACGCATCGACGGCCCTAATGGGCCGCCAGCATTTGTAACCGGACATCCGGTTTCGATGTTCGCAGCGTATTTTTGATTTCAACACATCTCTTCACGCTGCCGCCGCCGGTCCCATTCATGGCAAGGCGCCGCTGGCGTGCCGGTCCGCAAAGGATGCGCAAGATGATCCCCTTGCGCTTAAAGGGTTTTGCGCTGCGCTTGCCAGGCACGCCGCGCGGCCTTCTGCTCAGAGACATGTCCGGAGAAGAGCGGTTATGCCCTATTTCGGCCAGGAGCCTGTGCTTACGTTCTCCGATGACGCGGGGGACATGCGGCTGTCCGTTTTCAAGGATCGTGCCGAATTCGAAAACTGGCTGCAAAGCCAGCCGCGCGAGTTGCTAACGCTGCTCGCGGCGCGTGCGGCTATGCGTGTCTTGCCCTTCACGCAAATGGGGAAGGGCGAGGACTGCCGGGACCGCCTCCACCTGCCGCTGTTTTGCGCGGTGGCCGTTGCATGGTTTTCGGCAAAATATCCAGCCCTTGAAACAGACCTCGCTTCGCAAGCCGCGGCGGCGCTCTCGGCCGCCTTCTCCAATCCCGCGGTGGCGGCGCAACTGCGGCCCTTTTTTTCGCCCGAGATCTTCTTTTGCCATCGCTTGGCGCATGCCAGCGAGGAGGCGGCGCGGGACGCTATTCGCTTGGCGATGCGCGGCCAGGCAGGCGCCGCCGCCGCGGCAGCCATTGAATGGGATGCCTCCGCGAAGGCGAGCGGCAAATTGGTGCCCGATATTCTCGCGCGCAAATTATGGCCGGCCGCAAGGCCGCGCTGGATCGTGGAATTGTGGAAGGAATTGAAGCAAGACCTTCTCGCCGCGCAAGAGGACTGGGACGTCTGGACCGATTGGTACGAGACGCGGGTGCAAGGCAAAGCCTTTGACAAAGAAGGCGAGACGGCGATTCTCAGGATTGCGGCGGAACATTGGGAGCACGGCCCCAAAATCGTGAATCGCGAGATCAAAGGCTTTTTCGGCAGACAGATACCAAACCAGCGCCGCGAAAAAAGGCGAACGCCATCATCGGCGCCCAGCGTGCCGCCGCTGCGCCCGGCCGCGCTGGAACCGGCCTGGTCGGGTGGAAGATTGATGTTGCCGCCACTTGCGGCCCAGAGCGACAGCGATGCCGTGGTGCTGGTGACGGCGTTGAAGCTATTGCGCGAGGAGGTCTCCAGCCTTGCAGCTGCCGCCGATGGCGAGAGCGCCATTGATCTCAGATCGATTGCTTGCCTGCGGAGCATCGCCGCCCGCGTTCCCGCTTTTGCTCCCTCCCAGAGTCAATTGTTTTATCTGGCCCATTTGACCGAGTTTCTCAAAGCCTATGAAAATACGGTCAATAACAACTGGCCGCCTGATTTTGCGGCGCGCTTTGCGGCGTTGATCTTTCGTTTTGATCAGACGGTTCAGCAGTTTCCGAAATGGCGCGACTTCGTCAGCAATGCGCAGAAGGATCAGCTCACGTTGGGGCAAGCCGCCGAGGTTCCTGCTCTGGCGGATAGGATCATTGCGGCGCTGCGCGAGAACGAGGCGCGAAATCTGATCGACCCGGCGATCCCCGCCGCGCTCGAAATTTTTCAAGCGCCTTTGCAAATCAATAGCACGCGGTCCAGGCAGCAAATCGCCGGCTACGCAGAAGCAAGCATGCTGCTTCTGGCAAATGACCTGCTCTTATCGATTGATAACATCGCCAAGCGGACGGCCGGAGCCGCGCTGGAGACTAAAAATACCGCAGGCCCGGACAGGCACATGGCATTTGCGAATGAAGCTCTTTCCTTTGGCGACAAAGACGCTGGACAGGCCAATCTTTGGATGATCCGGAAATTATCGAAGATTATGGCCAGCACGCGAACCGGGGCGCTGCATTCCAAATTTTTCTGGCTTAAGCCTATCATGGGTTTGCTCGATCCCCAATCTCAAGGGATCGCCTTTAGGCCACTCGTCCCTTGAGGGGATATGGCGGTTGCATTCACGATATGCCTTCGCCGTTCCGTTTCAGGCTGGCTCCGTCTCCGCCGCTGCGGCCCTTTATACACGGGGAAAAGCCGGGCGGTTGATTCGGCGCTGGCGCCGGCACGCTTTTCGGCGATAGGATGGAGGAAATTTTTTAAGAACATAACACGGGTTCGAGCCATGGTCTTCTTTTCCCGCTTCGGATATTTGGCCGCGGTCTTTTTTCTGGTGGCCGCCTTTATCGCGGGGGGCGTGGGCGCCGCTTACCATCTGCATCGCGAGTCCACGAGCGTTTTATTGTTTTTATTCTGGGGGCCACCCTGCATTTATTACGGCAGAACCCTCGACCATCCCGGCAAGTCGAGCTACTTCTTCGGGCTTCGCCTGGAATATTGGGGCTATGGGCTCATCGCCTTCGGACTCCTCAACGTCTATCTCAACTGGCCCAGCGTCTCCCGCGATTGGCTCGCCGTTGTATAGACGATCGCGGCTCTCGGTTACCCGGAGCGTTGCGGATCGCGAAGCGTTGATGGCGAAGGCGAAGACTTGCGTTGCGCCAAGCCGGCGAAGTCCATACACTCGGCGCGACAATCCTCGACGATAAGGGGAAGGGCCAATGAGGAAGCTCGGAGAGGAAGGCGGCGGCGCGGGACAGGGGCAGGCCGGAGGCAGCGGGCCTAGGCAGCCGGAGAAAACCCCGGCCCGGTCCTGGCGCTCTGCCGGGGGCGTGTTCTTGATCAGCGCGGCCCTGACAGTCTTTTGCTTTTTGGGCCACATTGGCTATCTCATGCTCGTCGAGCCTTCGCCATACTCAACGCTCTCGCGGGAGAGTATGATTGAATATTCGAGTATCCCGTTGTTCATCGGATTGCTATCTTTTCTGGTGGCCATATTGAGTTTTAGAAAAATCGAATTTTACTCCACCGGCCAGATTATCGCGTTTATGTTCGTGATTGTGTTTGGCAGCCTGACCATTCACGGCCTTATCGGTTTTGCCATGCATTGGCTGCGGACGCCGTATGGCCTATAAGGCTTGTCCATCATCGGCCGTTTCGCTTGGACGGCCGTGAGATGACGTAAAATCCTATCCCATCATTGCGGAAATCTCCGTCAAACGATTGCTCTTTGTCCTGAGCTCATCGCCTTGGGCGCGGCTTTCCGTCGAGTGTAAGAGAGTGCTTCTTCCAAGCATCCTGTTTAAGGCCGTTTAAGGCTGTCGGACAAATCCCTTAAATTCCAGCATTCTACTCTATTTCCTGTTGAATGCCGTTGAAGGCCGTTGAACCCAAGCGACATTCCATTGTAAGATCAATTGTAAGATCAAAAGCGTGGAAGAGAACAATGGCGCGGGTGACGAACAAGCTTACGGCGCGGTCCGTAGCCGCCGCAAAACCGGGACGGCATGGCGATGGCAATGGTCTGTGGCTGGACGTCTCCAAGACCGGCCGCAAGGCATGGGTCTTTCGATACACTGCGCCACGCGGCGGCGTCCGTGAGACGGGGCTCGGCAGCGCGGCCAAAGTGCCGCTTGCACAAGCGCGCGAGAAAGCGCTCGCCTTTCATGCGCTCATTGCCAATGGAATCGACCCTATAGAGGACCGGCAGTCAGGGCAGGCGGCCGAGGCCGCCAAGCGCTCCTTTGGCCAAGCGGTGCTCGCCTATCATACCGCCAAGTCGCCGGGCTGGCGCAGCGGAAAGCATGCCGGCCAGTGGCTCGACAGCGTCAACCAATTCGCGGCGGCACTCTCCAATATGCCGGCCGATGAGGTTGACACAGGGGCCGTCCTGTCCGTCCTGCAACCGATCTGGCTTTCGAAGGGCGTGACGGCGGAGCGGGTGCGCGGTCGGATCGAGAGCGTCCTTGATTTTGCCAAGGTGAGCGGTTGGCGTTCGGGCGAGAACCCGGCCCGTTGGCGTGGCCATTTGGATCATCTCCTACCCAAATCCAAGCGAGCGCGTGAGCATCACGCCGCCATGGATTATCACGACGTCCCTGACTTTGTCGGTAAATTGCGAGCGCGCGACTCCTTCCCGGCCATGGCCCTCGAATATTTGATCGTAACAGCGGCGCGATCCGGCGAAGTGCTTGGCGCCACATGGCAGGAAATCGATAGGGAAACCCGCCTATGGGTCATCCCTGCATCGCGCATGAAAGCCGGGCGCGAACATCGTGTGCCGCTCTGTGCACGCGCGCTGTCGATCCTCGAAGCGCTGGCGCCAGTTAGAACAAACGCTTTTGTCTTTCCAGGGCGCCAGGGGCCGCTTGGCGTCAATGCCCTTGGCGCTGAACTTCGCAAAATGGGCGTCACCGGCGCTTCGCCGCACGGATTCCGAAGCGCGTTTCGCGATTGGGCAGGAAACGAAACAAATACGCCACGCGAAGTTTGCGAGGCGGCATTGGCTCACGCTGTCGGCAATTCGACCGAGCAAGCTTACCGCCGATCCGACGCCCTGGAAAAGCGCCGGGCTTTAATGGAAAGTTGGGCCGTTTATTGCGAGCCAAAGGATGCCTCGAACGTCGTCCAGTTCCGAGCATGACTTATCCACAACCAATTGGCGGCAACCATTTTGCAGTGCCAGAACGACTTAAGACGCGCGTGCGGTTAAGTACGCTTTAACCGCATGAGAGCGCCTCAATCTCTGTGCGTTGAACCCCTCCGCAGGTGGCGCAAATTGGGCTCCTAAATTCACAGGAGTCTTGACGTGCAACCTCAATCCACCCTCCAAGATTTTAGCCCCAAACCGAAGGCCCGCTCCCTGTCTGACGCCGAAATCATACTCGGGGTTAGCAAGGGAACTTTTTACAATTTGGAAAAGGCAGGGAAGCTTAAACTTACCCGCATCGGCGGCAGGACCTAGATATCAGAGTCCGAAATTGAGCGGCTTCTCGCTCAGAGCGAGCCGACACCGGCCGGGCTTGCAACTGGCAGGAAAGCGGGAAGGGCGTCCGCACAAGCGCGCCGCGCCTCCAAGGCGGAGGCATGATACGCCATGGCCCAGATATGCGAAAGGGCGCCGTCTGGACACGGCGCCCAATCGAAAACGTCATTTTTATCAGGTGACAATTTCGATCATAGCCAAAGTCCAACGGCCGCACAAGGCCGTCGAGAACTCATCCGTGATGCGCTTGCCGACAATTTTGAATTCGTCGTCATGTTTGGCGAAATGGCCCTCGTCGCACTCGACCACGAGAACGATCGCCATGTTGAGCGAATGTTCAATCAGCTCGTCAAAACCGTCTTGGGGTGCGCTGAAAACATCAAGGAGCTGATTGAAGCGCGCGAGGCGGGCGCATGACCTTGCACGGCGGCCGTGGAATGGCTCAAAAATCCATCGACCTGATCGAGAAATGCAAAACCATTCTGCAAGAAATCCAACCGACAACGGTTAGGTCCGTTTGCTATCAACTTTTCACGCGCGGCCTAATTTCAAGCATGAGCCGAAACGAAACGGCGAAGGTTTCCCGGCTCTTGGTTGTCGCGCGGGAAACCGGTGCGATTCCGTGGGAGCACATCGTCGATGAAACGCGCGAGGCCGAGCGAGTTTCGGGCTGGAGCGGATTGGGCGACTACAGCGAAACGATCCTCAGATCGTATAGGCGCGACTTTTGGGAATCGCAGCCGGAACGGATCGAAGTTTGGAGTGAGAAAGGCACCGTCAGGGGCATACTGGCCCCCATCCTGAATCGGTTCGCCGTCACTTTTCGTGTGCTTCATGGGTTCGGCTCCGCGACATCGATTCATGAAGTCGCGGGCGAAACCGAAGCTCGGGATCGCCCGCTTATTGTGCTTTACGCGGGTGATTACGATCCTTCCGGTTTGCACATGTCAGAACTCGATTTGCCGAGGCGGTTAGATCGCTACGGCGGCAACGTCTCGTTGTTTCGTATCGCACTGACCCAAGCTGATGTTGAAGCAGGCGATCTGCCATCATTCGAAGCCGGGACGAAACGCGGCGACCCGCGATTTAATTGGTTTGTCGAATACCACGGTTTTACGTGCTGGGAACTCGATGCGATGTCGCCGAACGTCCTTCGCGGCCGTCTCGAAGGCGAAATCATCAAGCGGCTTGACGTAGACGCCTGGCGGCATTGCCAAAAGACCGAAGCGGCCGAGCGAGAAAGTATGCAGGTCTTTTTCAAGCGATGGCCGCGCACGGAAGCAAATTCGAACAAGGTCGAAAATAGTCCGCCTGACGGAGGTGCGCCATGACCGCCCGCGTCCTCATAACCGGCGCACTTTTCAAAGCGCCCGAACAGCGAACTTCGAAAACCGGCAAGCCCTTTGTCGTTGCCACGATCAGAGTCAAAGACGGAGAGTCGCTGCAGTGGTGGAGAGTGACCTGTTTCTCGGAAAGCGCCCAGGCCGAACTCATGCGGCTTGGCGACGGTGACGCGGTCAGCATTCAAGGCCTACTGACGGCCGGGCTCTACGTGAAGGACGGCGGCGAAACGCGGATCACATTTTCAATCGTCGCCGACCAAGTGCTCGCGCTCCGGCAACCGGCGAAGGAGCGCAAGGCAAAAGACGCCAAGCCTGAACCTCCGCAAGATCCGCGCTCGCGGCAACAACGCTGCGCGGGCTCATGGACGCCCGGCGCTGGCCCCTCTGATGATATCCCGTTTTGAGGGTGCCATGACCGTAAGCAACGTCATCCAACATCCTTGCGCCCGCAATGAACGGCGTGCCATCCGCAAACAATGGCCAGCCGAATTCGATGATGGCGTTGTCTATGGGCTCACCGGAAAGGCCGATGGCCCGCGCGAGCCTGGAGGCTATCCCAAGGGGTTTCACGGCTGGCCGCTTGAACGCCGGAACGCCTGGTTCGCCGGAGCCAACTTCGGGTTGTTGGCCCGCAGCGAGAGAGAATCCAATGGCGAGATTTGATCCAATCGGGCGCAATAAACCCAGCGTGCCCGATCTGCAAAGGCGAGCCCGCATCGATGCAGAGTTCGCGGATTTGGCGAAGGATTCTCCCGTTCTCCAACCTCTAAGCGAATCAAAACAACAAATGCGCGATAATCCGCTTATAGACGATGGCTGCGTTCCGCCGGGCGAATCCGCGGCACTGACAAACCATGACAAAGCGCGCGGGGTAGTCCTGCCAGCGATCATTACGATTCGCGCCAGCGACATCAAACCGGAGCGCATAGATTGGCTTTGGAAAGGATTTCTAGCCAAGGGCAAACTACACCTTATTGCTGGCGTTCCTGAAGCTGGGAAAACAACGATAGCGCTCTCATTTGCGGCGGCAGTGTCATCCGGCGGAATGTGGCCGGACGGGACAACCGCGCCGCAAGGCAATGTCCTGATCTGGACCTCGGAAGATGATCCGGCCGACACTCTCGTGCCACGCTTAATGCGCATGGGCGCCGACTTGGACCGCATTCACTTCATTCGCCAAGCAAAGCAGCCAGACGGCAAACCACGACCGTTCAATCCCGCAATCGACATGCCAGGGTTGATACAAAGGGCTAAGGCGATAGGCAACGTGACGGTGCTCATCGTCGACCCGGTTGTAGCAGTGCTTCCCGGCAACCGGGACAGTCACAAAGCGGCCGAAACGCGCAACGGCCTCCAGCCCCTTCTCGATTTCACCGAGACTATAAAATGCGTCACCATCGGGATTGCACACCTCACAAAAGGAACGGCCGGAAAAGACCCCCTCGAACGCGTCAATGGCAGCGGTTCTTTCGGCCAACTGCCACGCGTTGTGCTTTTCGCGGCAAAAAATGAGGCCGAAGGAGACGATCAACCCGAGCGTATCATGGTCCGCGTCAAGAACAACATAGGGCCGTCCGGCGGCGGGTTTGGCTATCATATCGACGCGGCTCCACTCCTCGAATTTCCCGATATAGAAGCAACCCGGATTGTTTGGGAAAAGGCGTTAGAAGGAACCGCGCGCGACCTGCTGGCTGAAGCCGAGCCCGAAACCGGTGATAACCACGCCAAAGAGCGCCCACGCGAAAAAGCTGAACAGTTTTTGAAGAATGCCTTAGCAAACCATGAGCGTCCACAAACAGAAATCGAAGCCGAAGCAGAGCTAGCCGGGATATCATGGGCAACTGTCCGCCGAGCGTCGGCGCATCTCTTAGTTCATAAACGCCCCGTGAATAAACGATGGTTGTGGAGCCTTTAACAACAAACAAGGTGCTCAATCCCTACGACTTGAGCATGTGTGCATGTGAGCATGTGAGCACCTGCTCAAATCTGCATATAAAGTGAGCACCTGCTCATACCTAAGTTGTTGATATATATAGCAAGGTGCTCACATGCTCAATTCTGGGTGTTTACGCGCGCACGCGAGATAGCTCGCTAAGCCAGTCTCAAAATGCAAATGCAGCCGTGAGTGTGATGCTTCGGACGCAGAAGAGCCAGCTCCCAGCATTCTCAGACTGCTCGTCCGCTGGCTGGGTGAGCACCAGTCTTGCCACGCTGGCAGA
>Ga0181535_10005978_pt1 | contig 12809 bp, 11 predicted proteins | sample PEATcosm2014_Bin_44_FD_119774 | JGI IMG/M metagenome (GOLD analysis project Ga0181535, IMG submission 119774) | Peatland microbial communities from MTU Mesocosm Facility, Houghton, MI, USA - PEATcosm2014_Bin17_30_metaG | ecosystem: Environmental > Terrestrial > Soil > Wetlands > Peat | place...
CCGGTAAATCTCCGACTGCCCCACCTTCAAACGCCGCGCCACCTCCTCGACCCGCATCCCCAGAGCCTGTCGCACTCCCCGCAACCATCCCCACTTCGACCGCCGCACCTTCCGTCCCCTGAAGACGCGAAGATCCTCATCCAATTCCCTCCGCGCCCGCCCCCGCAACTCCTTATTCAAATTCCCCCCTTATTCGTAAATTGAGACAGGAATGTAGCGACCCGTAAATTGAGACTGGAAAGTAGCGCCGACCTCCAGGTCGGCTGTACTGGCGGCGTCCCCGCCGCCGGCCGTCGCCGCAACCCGTATTCCATCTCCAAAACACTCCATTCCCCGTCCAAAAACGCCCAAAACACTCCGTTTTTGCCCCTTTTCTCTCATTCTGCACGCAATCCCTCTATACATACGCAAACCAAAGCGATTACTTTCTCCACGCCAACAAGCAGCGTTTTGCCTTCAACTACACTTCTAACTAGAAACCGGTCCTGGCTCGACCCGCCCCCGGAATCGAAGCTGATTGTGATTCAATAAGAGAAATGGCAACTCCACGGAGAGCGACGGCACGCGGACGTTGGATTGCGGTTCGGCGCAAGGCGCGCGAGTACGCGATGGTGGTGCGCGCGCTGGCCGACACCTCGCATCCGGTCCTGGCGCAGATCATTCCCGCGCGCTTTTGCAACCTAAGCTGCGGCTATTGCAATGAGTACGATAAGGTCTCTGAACCCGTGCCGCTCTACGAGATGCTCCGCCGCATCGATCACCTGGGACGCCTCGGTACGGCGATGATCGGCCTCTCCGGCGGCGAACCTCTGACCCACCCCAACTTGGACGACATCATTCGCCGTATGCGCCAAACCGGAGCCATCGCCGGAATGATCACCAACGGCTATCTGCTCAACGTCGAGAGAATAGAACGGCTCAATCGCGCCGGCCTCGACCACATGCAGATCTCCATCGACAATCTGGAACCCGACGAGGTCTCGATGAAGAGCCTCAAGGTTCTGGACAAGAAACTGGAGATGCTGGCTCAGTACGCCGAATTCCACGTCAACATCAATTCAGTCGTCGGCGGGGGCTTCAAGAACCCCAATGATGCGTTGGTGATAGGCCGGCGGGCCCTGGAACTGGGCTTTGAATCGACGATCGGAATCATCCACGACGGCAGCGGGCAACTGAAGCCCCTCTTGCCCGAGGAGGCTCGGGTCTACTTCGAGATGACCAACCGGCGCAAGACCAACTACGCGCAGTTCGACAAATTCCAGGAAGCCATAGCTCAGGGCCTTCCCAACGACTGGCGCTGCCGCGCCGGCTCGCGTTATCTCTACATCTGCGAAGACGGCCTGGTGCATTATTGTTCGCAACAGCGCGGGTATCCTGGCGTTCCGTTGGCCGAGTACAAGACGGCGGATGTGAAGCGCGAGTTCCTGACAGCCAAGAGTTGCTCGCCGAACTGCACGATCGGTTGCGTACACCGGATCAGCCACATTGACCATTGGCGGGCGCCGCAGACGCGGAGGATTTCGCCGGGAATGCCAGGGGACGGAGATAGGGCCCCTGAGCCCGCACTGGTGCAGATTCAGGGCGGGAAATGAGCGTTTGTAGATAAGAAGCTAAGAAGTCAAGAACCATAGATTTCCCACCTTAGGCACAAGGACAAAAGCGCGCCGAAGGTGGGGCACCCGGTGTTTGGCCAAGCTTAACTTCATCGAGAGTCCATTACTTCGGATTATCGATGCAGGCCCCTCTGCTGAGTTCTTATCCTCGTGCTCAGTTTGGGCTGTGAACTGTTTGAACTGATGGGAGCACAGTCAGAAGTGCTGCGACTCATCCGTCGGGGTGTCATTGGGCTGGACCGAGCTGGACACCCCAGGGCTTCGCCCATGAGCGCTAAGCTGTTGTGGAACGGAAAAGGGCGGGGATGGAGCTTCTTGGACGGTGTTTGCGCAGGGCCTTGGCGAGAGCCCGGCAGATACGGGGCCATTGCTCGAAAGCAGAGAGCGATGGCGGGCGTGTATCAACGGCACGCTGCATTTGTTGCGGTACGAACTCAAACTTGCCTCAGTGACTTTGATACGGCGCTGCTTTGACGTCATACCACCGAGGGGATAACGACTCCGCGCTATGGAGAAGGCATTCGGTACGCAAGGCCACAAAGAGTTTCTCCTTCAGCCAAGCCTTGGGACCCTCCTCATCCTCTTCGGGAAGATGTCTCAGTTGGGGCAGTTGTTTGAAACGTTCATAGATCTGTCCCTGCCAATGGGATGAGAGCGCAACTCATTCCGAGCGATACGGTAGTGAATAAAGGTGCCTTTCTGCCAGATCCCCTAGTTAAATTTAGGCGAGGATGCAGGCGACATGATGAGCCCCAAGAACGTGTTGAAATTCCGACGGAAGTTCCCTGTCGGAGACGACCTGGTGGATCTCATCCAAACTGGCAACGCGTATCAGCGCGTCGCGTCCGAACTTGGTGCGGTCGGCCACAATGACCACCTTGCGCACCGCCTTGATCATGGCTCGCAGGGATTCGACGATGAGGCTGTTGGAGTCGCTGATGCCGGCCTCGGTGATGCCGCGGATGCCCATGATCAGGATATCCGCCGAGACGCTGTGCAGCATTTTTTCGCAGATCGGGCCGAGTTGCACGCCAAGCCGCGGGTATAGATAACCGCCGGTGAGGATGACCTCCGCCCGTTTGCTGTCCCAAAAGGTCTGCGCCACCGGGATGGAGTTGGTCACGATCTGGATGGGCCGTTCGCTCAGGCAGCGGGCGACCTCGACGACCGTCGAGCCGCCGCCCAGAATCACCGTCTGGCCGTCTTCGACCAGCGCGGCGGCCGCTTTGCCGATGCGGGTCTTCTCTTCGTGACAACTGCCAGAGAGACTGCTGAAGTCCATCACGTCGTCGCGGGCCTGCAACGAGATGGCTCCGCCGTGGACCCTGCGCAGGACGGCCTTCCGCTCCAAGTCGATTAAATCCCTGCGAATGCTGGACTTGGATGACCTGAACCGCGCGCAAAGTTCCTCAATGCTCACGAACTCCTGCTTCGCGAAAAGTTCCTGAACCTCCAGGATGCGTTGGGCTTGCCTCATGAAGCCAATCATACGACTTCATTCAAAATGATTCCAATTCCGATACATTTTGAATCATTGTGACGTATATTGGATTCATTGTGCCTAATCCTTCCAGTGAATTTGTCGAGAATTCGAGTCTGGCGCTGATTGAGTTGATCGTCAAACGCGCGGTAATGGAGTGTGCAAGGCAAAGTGCGCGCCGGTCCGTAGCGAGCAGCGATCCGCTAGAACTTTTCCATTCCCCCGCCGTGTTGGCGATCAAGAAAGAGATTGTGCGCATCGGCAGAAAGCTGTGGCAGCGGCAGTATGTCGATGGCAACGGGGGAAATATCTCGGCGCGCGTCTCAGGGGAATATGTGGTCTGCACGCCGACCTTGCTGAGCAAGGGCGACCTCAGGGTGGAAGATCTCGCGCTGGTCGATCTCGAGAACCGGCGCATCTGCGGAGACCTGCCTCATACCAGCGAGTTGCTGCTGCACCTGGAGATCTACAAGACTGTGCCGCAGGCCAAGGCGGTAATCCACTGCCATCCTCCTTACGCCACAGCGCACGCGGTTGCAGGAGTCGTTCCGATGGGCAATCTGGTACCGGAGCAGGAAGTCTTTATCGGACCAGTGGCGCTCTCGCCGTATGAGACGCCGGGCACGCCGGAGTTTGCGCGGACGGTTCACTCGCTGGCCAGGGATCACAACACCATTCTGCTTGCGAATCATGGAGTAGTCTGCTGGGCCGATACGGTTACTCACGCGGAGTGGTACGTCGAGATCATCGATACCTATTGCAAAACCATTCTGATTGCCTCGCAACTGCGGCCGGAGCTGAAGGAGATTTCTCCCGCCAAGATCGCCGACCTGGTGGCGCTCAAGCAGAAGCTTGGGATGAGTCTGCCGGACCCGCGGTATGCCAAGATTCCCTCGCTAGAGCCGGACAAGCTGGAAGCTGCTGTCGATGCACACGCTGGCTCGGCCTCTCCGACGCAATTGCCCTCGAGCAGCGGCATGGCCGCCGAGGAAATGGATCAACTGGTAAGTCGCCTGACAAAAGAGATTGCGGCTTTCCTCGAAAAGAACAGATGACGCAGACAGCCAATTTCGTTGCCGCCGACCTTGGGGCATCCAGCGGGCGAATCATGCTCGGCCAGTGGAATGGCCAGGCGTTCTCCTTGCAGGAATTGCATCGTTTTGCCAATGGTGGAGTGCGGGCCGGGGATGGCTTCTATTGGGACATTCTGAACATCTGGTCGCAGATCAAGGCGGGATTGACAAAATACAATAGCAGTTGCCGGCAGCCGCTGCAGGGCATTGCCGTGGACGCATGGGGCGTGGATTTCGGATTGTTGGATGGCGCCGGACAGCTGATCGGAAATCCCCGGCACTATCGCGACCCCAGAACGGCCGGCATCCCGCAACTGGCATTCGAGACCGTTCCGGAGCAGGAGTGGTTCACGGAGACCGGCGTCCAGACGATGCCGATCAATACGCTGTTTCAGATCTGCAGCATGATCCGAGCCCACGATACAGCGCTTGTTTCTGCTGAAACGCTGCTGACGATCCCCGACCTGTGCGCTTTTTTTCTCTGCGGCGAAAAGACCGTGGAGTGGACCGAGGCTGCGACGACGCAGATGTATTCGCCGAGACGGAAGGATTGGGCGCGCGCGCTGCTGAGCGCCTTGGGTGTGCCGGTCTCCATCTTGCCTGTGGTGACGCATCCGGGGACCGTACTCTCGCCCGTGCGCGCGGACGTAGCCGAGGAATGCGGCTTCACGCAGCCGATTCCGGCGATTGCGGTGGGCTCGCACGATACGGCCAGCGCCGTGGCGGCTATCCCCAATATGGATGAGGAGAGCGTCTTCTTGTCCAGCGGAACCTGGAGCCTGATGGGAGTTGAGGCGGCGGAGCCCGACACCTCTGAAGCAGCGCTGAAGTTGGGCTTTACCAATGAGGGCGGCGCGGACGGAGCGGTGTTGCTGCTCAAGAACATCACAGGGCTATGGATCGTGCAGGAGTGCATGCGTCAGTGGGCAAGCGAAGGCCGCATTATTGCATGGGACGAGCTTGAGTCGGCGGCCGGGACCGCACAGGCTTTTCAATGCCTCATCGATCCCGACGCACCCGCCTTTCAGGCGCAGTGCGATATGCCGCGCGCGATTCGTGAATACTGCGCGACGAGCGGGCAGGCTCCGCCGGAGACTACTGGCGAGATTGCGCGCTGCGCATTTGAGAGCCTCAGCCTGAAATACCGCTCGGTGCTCGAGTCGCTGCGAATGCTGACGGGGCGAGAACTGCGCACGATCCGCGTGGTTGGCGGTGGAGGCTTGAACGCGGTATTGTGCCAGATGACGGCGGACGCGTGCGGCTGCCAGGTGGTGAGCGGCCCGGCGGAGGCCTCGGCTCTGGGCAATGTGATGTTGCAAGCGGTGGCGACCGGGTATTTGGCCGATGTTCGCTCGGGGCGCGCCGCCCTTGCGGAATCGGTGCAGATTTCATTCTTCGATCCACATCGATCCGATCGATGGGATGAGGCGTATGCACGCTTCCGCTTGCTGGGAGCGAATTGAATCAACTGTGCCGCGGAGTCAACGAAGTGTGCCGGCCCTGCGGAAGCCGGGGAATGTGTGAGGGAGAGAATCCATGGCAGCATATGATGTTCCCGTTTTAGAAGCGCGAATTCCGGTGGCGGCCAATGAAGTGTTGCTGATCGCCAGCGGAGATCTGCGCCTGTCGGCCAACCAGACCTGTTGGCTAGCGCAGTCGCAGATGGAGGCGAAGTTGACCGAGGCTTTCAAGGCGGAGGGATTCACCCTGCGCCGAGCACATGCCTACGATCCAAAGTTCCAGCACGGTTTCATCTCCAGCCAGCGCATGGGTATGGATGTCTTCATGCACATCCCCGCGAATGCGCCCATCGTAGTAGCCGAAGCGGTGTGGCAATACAGCAATCATGTTCTTGCCGGCCTGATCAGCCATCGCGGACCGATCCTCACCGTGGCCAACTGGTCGGGGGAGTGGCCGGGACTGGTGGGCATGTTGAACCTGAACGGCTGCCTGTACAAGGCAGGCGTCACGTTCAGCACGCTGTGGAGCAAGGACTTCGACGATGAGTTCTTTCGCAAGGGCCTGCGGCAATGGTTGAGGGAGCACCGCGTCGTTCACGACCTGAGCCATGTGCGGGATTGCGATCCGGCGGCGCTTCCGGAGGCTGAACGGGAGCTGGGACGTTCACTGGCGAAGGTTCTCCAGGCGCGCAAGGCAATCATGGGAGTCTTCGACGAAGGCTGCATGGGCATGTATAACGCCCTCATCGAGGACAACCTGCTAAATCCGCTGGGAGTTTACAAGGAGCGGCTCAGCCAGTCTGCGCTGATCGCCGCTATGGGCGAAGTTTCCGATGCCGAAGCGCAAAAGATTCGCACGTGGCTGAATGCGAGTGGACTCACCTTCAAGACCGGTCCAAATGAAGAGACGGATCTGACCGACGCGCAGATTCTCTTGCAGTGCAAGATGTACATCGCAGCGATGCGCATCGCCGACAGCTTCGGCTGCGACACGATCGGCATTCAATATCAGCAGGGATTGAAGGACATGGCGCCGGCCTCAGACCTGGTGGAGGGCTTGTTGAACAACGTCGAGCGCCCACCCGTCTTCTCGCAGGACGGCAGGGAACTCTATGCAGGGAAGGCGCTGCCGCACTTCAATGAAGTGGATGAATGCGTCGGGCTCGATTCGATCGTCACGAATCGTGTGTGGAGCGCGATGCAACTCGATCCGGCGACTACGTTGCACGATGTTCGCTGGGGCGAGCAATACACGGGCCAGGGCATCGACGGCTTTGTGTGGGTCTTTCAGATATCGGGCGCTGTGCCGGCCTCGCACATTCTCGGCGGTTACTCGAAAGCAATCAGCGAGCGCCAGCCGCCGATGTACTTCCGGCTGGGCGGAGGCACGTTAAAAGGCGTCTGCAAGCCGGGTCCGGTGGTCTGGAGCCGCGTATTTGTGGAGGACGGCGCGGTGCATGTGGACATGGGACGCGCGACCGCGGTTGAGCTGCCGGAGGCAGAGACAGAGCGGCGCTGGCAGGCAACCACCTCGCAGTGGCCCATTATGCACGTGCTGCTCGAAGGCGTTACGCGAGATCAGTTCATGGCCCGGCATCACGCCAACCACGTGAATGTGGCCTATGCGCCCACGGCGGAGATTGCGGATCGCGCGCTGGCTGCGAAGGCCGCGATGTTTGCCGAGCTTGGCGTCCGGGTGCATCTCTGCGGCATTTGTAATAGGTACGGGTACAACCGTTGTTCATCCAGGATCGCGGAGGGAGCAGGGGGCTTCAGCCCCCTGAAAGAGAGCGCGTACGCGGGGCCTTCAGGCCGGGGCCTTTGACGCTTCTCTGGGACTTGAAGAAAGCCAACTGTAGAACTGGACCAGGGAGATTCTTTATGAGTGCAACGACAACAACGACCGCGGCGATCAGACAATACAGGATGCTGATCGACGGTGAATTTGCCGGCAGCGAAACCATGCTTCCGGTGCTGAATCCGGCAACAGAAGAGGTCATCTCCGAAGTTCCGGCAGCCACGCCGGAACAGGTGAATGAGGCGGTACTGGCGGCCGAGCGCGCTCAGGTTGACTGGGCGCGGCTGCCAGCCATCCGGCGCGCGCAGCATCTGCGTGAGATCGCCGCCGCAATTCGCGCGAAGAAGGCGATGCTGGCGCACACGATTGTCGAGGAGCAGGGTAAGATTCTGCCTCTCGCCGAGGTCGAAGTCGACTTCTCCGCCGATTACCTCGACTATATGGCAGAGTTTGCCCGCCGCTATGAGGGCGACATCGTTCAGAGCGACCGGCCAGGCGAGAACATCCTCATCTTCAAAGCCCCCATCGGCGTCGTGGCCGGCATTCTTCCGTGGAACTTTCCGTTTTTCCTGATCGTGCGCAAGATGGCCCCGGCGCTGGTCACCGGCAACACGATCGTGATCAAGCCGAGCGGCGAGACGCCCAACAATGCCTGCGAGTTCGCCAAGATCTTAGCGGAGTCGTCGCTGCCCAAGGGTGTCTTCAACCTTGTAACTGGCAAGGGTTCGGTGGTGGGCATTGCGCTCGCCGGGCATCCCAAGGTGGGAATGGTCAGCCTCACCGGAAGCGTGGATGCCGGCACGGCAGTGATGCGCGCAGCGGCGCCCAACATCACCAAAGTCTCTCTGGAACTGGGCGGCAAAGCGCCGGCGATCGTGATGGCCGATGCCGACCTCGACCTGGCGGTGAAGGCGATTCGCGACTCGCGCATCATCAATACCGGCCAGGTATGCAACTGCGCGGAGCGCGTCTATGTGCATGAGTCCATCGTTGAGGAGTTTGCGGTTCGGATGACCGAGGCGATGCGGAAGACGGTCGCAGGCGACCCCCTCTTGCCGGGTGTGGAGATGGGACCACTCGTCAGCCGCGCGCAACTTGTCAGCGTCGAGGCGGCCGTCGAGCGCGCCGTGAAAGCTGGCGCCGAGATTACAACAGGCGGCCAGCGCGATGATCGCGGAAAGGGCTACCACTATCGGCCCACGGTGCTGGCCCACTGCACACAGGAGATGGAGATCATGCGCCAGGAGATCTTCGGGCCGGTGCTGCCGATTGCCACATTCAACGATCTCGACGAAGCCATTGCCATGGCCAACGATTGCGAGTACGGCCTCACGTCCTCGATCTTCACTCGCAGCCTTGACGTGGCCATGCGCGCCGCCAACGAGCTGAGGTTCGGCGAGACCTATGTCAACCGCGAGCACTTCGAGGCTATGCAGGGCTTTCACGCCGGATGGCGCAAATCGGGCATCGGCGGTGCGGACGGACGCCATGGGCTGGAGGAGTTCCTGCAAACCCATGTGGTCTACATGAATCACAACAGAAGTGCAAAATAAGACGTTCTATCGCCGCTGCAACGGAGCAAGACAAAGCGGAATCAATCATGCGCGCATCGCTTTTCATTACCTGCTATAACGACACGCTCTTTCCCGAGACGGGCCGCGCGGTGGTGCGGCTGCTGGAGCGGCTGGGTGTCGAGCTAGACTTTCACCCCCAACAGACCTGCTGCGGACAGATGCACGCCAATACCGGCTTCCGTCCCGAGGCCTTCTCCCAGGCCAAGCGGTTCATGGGGCTTTATCGGAACGCCGAGACGGTCGTCATCCCTTCGTCCTCCTGCGTGGCCATGATTCGCGATCAGTATCCGGGGCTGTTTGAGGAACTGGGCGACCAGGCGCTGCGTCGTGAGTTCGCAGCACTGCTGCCCAGGGTGTACGAGTTGAGCGAATTCCTCATCGACCGGCTGGGCGTGGATGACGTAGGCGCATACTTTCCTCATCGTGTCACCTACCACGCCAGTTGCCACAGCCTGCGAGGCCTCCACGTGGGCGACAGGCCGATGAGACTCCTGAGCAAGGTCCGCGGGCTTGAACTGGTTCCGCTTGAGAATATGGATCGCTGCTGCGGCTTCGGCGGCACGTTTTCCATCAAGAACGCCGAGGTTTCTTCGGCCATGCTCGTCGCCAAGCTGCAAGAAGTGCTCTCAACACGGGCCGAGTACTGCACTGCACTCGACAACAGTTGCCTGATGCACCTGGGCGGGGCAATGCATCGACAATATGCCGCCATGCGCACCATTCATCTGGCGCAGATCCTGTGCGCCACTGAAGCTGCGCCGCCGGAGGAGGCCGAATGAGCGGGTCGTTCACAGGCCGCCCGGTTCTCGATCCACGCCTCGCACCTCCATTCCCCACTGCGGCGCTGCCTGTGTTGCGCAATCCGCAACTACGCAAGAACGTAGCCCACGCAACGGATGTGATCCAGAGCAAACGCGCCAGGCTGGTGGCCGAAAAAACCGACTGGCAGCAGTTGCGGACGGCGGCCGCTGCCATTCGCAGTCATGCTCTCAATCATCTGGGAGAGTATCTCGAAGAGTTCGAGGCCCGCTGCAACGCTGCCGGAGGCACAGTTCACTGGGCTTCGGACGCCGCGGAAGCGCGCTCGATCATACTTGAGCTGTTGCGTCAGGAACAGGCCAGCGAGGTCATCAAGATCAAGACCATGACCTCTGCCGAGATTCAATTGAATCCCGCGCTCGAGGCTGCCGGCATTCATGCGCACGAGACTGATCTGGCCGAGTTGATCCTGCAACTGGGCGAGGACGAGCCATCGCACATCGTTGTGCCCGCCCTGCATGTGAACCGCAGCCAGGTGCGCGAGATCTTTGCTCGGCGAATGGGACTTGAAGGTCTTCCCGACGACCCGCCGGCGCTTGCTGCCGCGGCGCGAAATTATCTTCGCCAGAAGTTTCTCACGATTCCCACGGCCATTAGCGGAGCCAACTTCCTCATCGCCGAAACCGGCTCGGTGGCGATAGTCGAGTCCGAGGGCAATGGCCGCATGTGCCTCACGCTGCCCCGCACCCTGATTACCCTGACCGGCATTGAGAAGGTGCTGCCGCGCTTTCAGGATCTGGAGGTGATGTTACAGTTGCTGGCCCGCTCGGCCACCGGCGAGCGCATGAGCCCTTATACGTCGCTGTGGACAGGCGTGACTCCAGGCGACGGGCCCGAGCGCTTTCACGTGGTTCTGCTGGACAACGGCCGCTCGTCGATTTTGGCGCGGCCCACCGAGCGGCAGACCCTGAGATGCATCCGCTGCGCCGCCTGCCTGAACACCTGCCCAGTCTACCGGCTGACCGGCGGGCACGCCTACGGATCGGTCTACCCAGGACCGATCGGCGCCATTCTTACCCCGCAACTGATGCACATGAAGTACGCGCAATCGCTGCCCTTTGCCTCATCGCTGTGTGGCGCCTGCTACGAAGCTTGTCCGGTGAAGATCGACATTCCCAAGGTGCTGCTCGAGTTGCGCTCGCAAGTTGTGAACCAGGAGCGGGTGCAGGCCGCCCGCTTCGGCGATCCGATGTTCATCGGAATGAAAGCTGCCCATCGGATCTTTTCCGGCGCACGCCGCTTCCGCGCCGCTCAGTGGCTGGGCAGATTTGCCCTGCGTCTCTTCACTCGAAGGGACGGATGGATTCACAGTCTGCCTGGTCTTGGCGCGAAATGGACCCAGACGCGCGATCTGCGCGGCCTGCCTAGCCAGAGTTTCCGTCAGTGGTGGGCGGCGCGCGGCAAGGAGGATCGATGAGGACGCCCATTGATTCCCGGCGACTGATTCTCGACCGCATCCGCACTGCCACGCAAAACCAGAGCCAAGGCGCGTTAGCCTATGCCGAGCTGCCCAGGAGTTACATCCGGCGCGGCAGGCTCGGCGCTCAAGACCGGCTGAAGCTGATGATCGAACGGCTGCGCGAGTACGATGCAGAAGTGGTGGAGTGTGCGCCGGATGAATTACAAGCGGCGATTGGTGCCCAGCTTGCCTTGAGCGGCCGGCGCGTATTCGTTGCGCCCGCAGGACTGCCCGCCGATTGGCTTGCCGCCGGATTCGACTGGAAGATCGACCGGGATCTAGCGATTACGGAGATCGAGCAGGCTGAGGGTGTGGTGACGACGGCCTTCTGCGGCGTCGCCGATACCGGGACCATCGTCCTGCATCATGCCGAGAGCGAGGGCAGGCGGGTGCTGACGCTCTTGCCCGACTGGCACCTTTGCATCTTGTACGCCAGCCAGGTGGTAGAGACGCTGCCCGAGTATTTTGACCGTTGCCAGTTACCGCCGCCGCTTGCCACTTATATCTCCGGGCCAAGCGCGACGGCAGACATTGAAATGACTCGCATCAAGGGCGTTCATGGACCGCGGTTTCTCAATGTGGTTTTGGTGCGCGATGAAGATTGAATGAGGTGGTGGCAATCCCATTTGAATCGCCGAGGACTGCCGCTAAGATGAACTTATCCCCACCCAGCGTGGCGCCCGGGAGTCGGAGTCTCTGGAGCGCTGGAGTCACTAAGCCATTGCCGGCTTCCTTCCTGCTCCCGGTATTCCGACATAGAGCAGCTTCTGCGCCTGAACAAATAGTGCCTCCTTGGTTCCGCCGGCGGTGTGCACGACGCTCAGCGGATGCAGATTTTTGCGCCGTCCACGTGACACGAATCGATCTCGCCAGCGCCGCTGGTTACATTCATGCGCCGCTGATTCGAGTCACTAAACGAATCGTCGACGCCGGGGACGGCGAGCCGATTCGCGATCTCCTTGCCGGTCACGACATCGAGAGCGATGACCGTACCCGGAGCACAAGCGCAAAGCGATGGAAAGGCTGGAGCAATTCAACATCGACCAGGTGTTTTCTTGCATCCAAAACGGGGACTCCGTACAAAAGTCCCCACAGTGACCCAAAGCGCAGATTCTTGAGTGCTGGTAAACTATTGAGAGTACTTACGCGGAGGGATGGGTGAGCGGTTGATACCGGCGGTCTTGAAAACCGTTGTGCTCGAAAGGGCACCGGGGGTTCGAATCCCTCTCCCTCCGCCAATTACCTTCCACAGCCGTCCGAATCCGTGCATTCCTGTCCGCTCATATCTGCAAATCATCGAAAATAATGAAAACCTTGTCCGCGGTCATCCGCGCTTGTCCACCCGTGTCCGGAGTTGACCGGGGGTATGAGCGGGGGTGTCATAGTTTGCGTCCCTGTTGAAAGCGGGGGTATCGCTCTTTCCGGGCGCAAATCATGGAGGTCAATAAGCTTAGTCATCATGGAGTGACCGGCTCCCTGCGCTGTCCGTGGGTTAAGCTGTGAGCCAAGCGGGATCACAGCTCAGAGCCACAA
>Ga0181535_10005980_pt1 | contig 12809 bp, 10 predicted proteins | sample PEATcosm2014_Bin_44_FD_119774 | JGI IMG/M metagenome (GOLD analysis project Ga0181535, IMG submission 119774) | Peatland microbial communities from MTU Mesocosm Facility, Houghton, MI, USA - PEATcosm2014_Bin17_30_metaG | ecosystem: Environmental > Terrestrial > Soil > Wetlands > Peat | place...
AACAGCGGATAATTCGCCCAGGCCGGCGAACACAGCAGGGCGGCGGTCGACAGGGTCGCGTCGAAGCCATGGAACGTGGTGACCAAAGGGATCTTCAGCCGCTTTGCCAGGGGCAGGGCGTAGACGCCCTCGACGCCGAAATGCGCGTGGATCAGCGCGGGGCGGCGGTCGGCCAGCAAACGCTGATAGGCTCGCGGGTCGCGCGTGAGCATCTGCCAGGCCACCCGCGCCGGCCAGCACGGGCCGAGGTCCTGCAAGGCGAGGGACACCGCTCCATCGGGGGGCGCGCCATAGCGCAGCCGTCCCAGATACAACGGCTTGTGTCGCCGCAGTTGTTGTGCCTGCTGGGTGATGAACGGTTCCGATATCCTGAACAGGTTATGGCGGAAGATGGCAATGTCGCGCACGCGTAACCTCTGGTCGCTGTTTCCGCCCCGCACTCTGCCGCCGAGGCGCTTGCCTTACCGCATCGAGGGGGGGCTGTCACGGGCGGCAATGACGTCAACCGGCGCCGACATTTGGTGGTGCCCGGCGTGCGCCGCCGAGGGGGGACGGATCGGGGTTGGCTGGGGCCCGGTATCGTTCCCATGGCGCCGGGGTCACGCCGCGGATCGCCCGGGCCAGGCGGCTCCAGGCGATCCGCCTGATCCGGAATTTGGCTTTCTCCTGGACCGGGGATAGGGTATCCCGCTTGCAGGATGGTGCCATGGCGGGAAATCGGGTGATGGCTGAATAAGAAATGCGCCGTATCAAGGCGGGTGGGAGCCTGTCTGCACGGTTCCTCGGGCGTTCCCGGATCAGGCTCGTCAAGACCCAGGATGAGAAGCCAGCAACACGTCATGCAACGACCCGTCGGAATTCGCGCCCGGGCGCATCCGGCGCGGAAGCCTTGTCCATGAGTGCCGCCACGCCACCGACGGGCCGACCGCGGACCAGCGGTGCACGACCTTGATCATCGACCATTATCTGATCCGGGGAATCTGCAACCCGCTGACGGCCATCCTGGGCATCCTGGTCGCCTTGTTCGGCAGCTACACTGCCGCCGGCTTCCTGTCGGATGCGGTCAACGGGCTGCTGCCCGTCGACACGGTCGCCGAACTGATCGATCTGAAGCTGCTGATCGCACTGGAGGTGCTGATCCCGGTATCGCTGTATTTCTCGGTGCTTCTGTCGTTCAGCAAGTTGTACGGCGACTCCGAATTCACCGCGATGTTCGCGCTGCGGATGACCCCGGCCAAAGTGATGCGCGTGGTACTGATTCTGTCGGTATGTCTGGCCGTCATTGTGGCCGCATTGTCACTATTTGTGAGGCCATGGGCATACCAGAAGTTGCACGAGATTTCGGGGCGTGCCGATACCATGGTCGATGTCCATGAGATGCAGGCCGGCACCTTCTACGTCGCGCAACAAGGAAAGCGGGTGATCTTCGTCTCTCGCCGCGACGGACCGGGCGCCCCGGCACGGGATGTGTTTGTCCAGATCCGGCACAGCGATTACACCGAAATCATTTCCGCCCGGCTCGCGTACCAGCTGCCGCCGACCGCGTCGGACGGCCACTCGGACGTTGATCTGAACGATGCCCATATCTACGACATTGGTGATGGGACGGGGCACGCCGACGACATCCTGACCGCGCAGTCACTCCTCCTGGACCCGCGCGGCCGCGGCGAACTGGACGCCGACGAGAGCGCCGTGGCCTCCAGCACCAGGCGTCTCGCGACCTCCAGCGCGGCCGCCGATATCGCTGAATTCCAATGGCGGCTATCGACCCCGTTGTCGACGCTGTTGCTCGGCATGCTGGGGGTGCCGCTGAGCCGCGTGAAGCCACGGCAGGGCAAATATGCCAAATTCGGAGCGGCGATCTTGATCTATTCGGGGTACTACCTGCTATGCACGTCGGCACGAACCTGGGTTCAGCATGGCGTCGTCCCCGGGTTTCCGGGCATCTGGTGGGCGCCAGTGCTGCTCTCCCTGGTTTTGCTCATCGCGCTCTACGGACCGAACCTGCACTTCAGACCACGACGCGGCCCTGCATGATGTGGCGTTCCGCGAGAAGGACCGTGGCCCCTGCGGACGGCACGCCCGGCAACCCTGATGCTGCTTGACCGGTACATCGCCGTCGCCGCCTTCAGGTCCGTTGCCATGGTCGCCGCGGCGCTGACCGCGTTGTTCAGCCTGCTCGAATTCGTCGAACAGCTCGCCTCGGTCGGCGAGGGTCACTACCGCCTGGTCGACGCCCTCGTCTACGTGTTGCTGACCGTCCCGTCCCGGCTGGTCCAGGTGACGCCGGTATCGATGCTGTTGGGCTGCCTGCTCGCACTGGGCGGCCTGGCCAGACACTCCGAGCTTACGGCGCTGCGGACTCTCGGCATTTCCGAGAGCCGCGTCATGGGATCGCTGTTCAAGCTCGTCATCCCGATCATCGCCTTGCTGTTTCTGATGGCGCAATTCGTCATCCCGCCGGCCCAGCAAATCGCGCAGTCCCGACGCATACTCGCGCTGTCGTCTTCGTCGTCCCTTCGCAGCGGAGACGACTTTTGGGCCCAGAGGAACAATCAGTACCTGAATATACGGCATTTTGAATACGGGAACGTCCCGAAGGATATCAATATCTATGCATTCGCCGGCGACGGCAGCCTGACCAGCTATATCCATGCGAATCGTGCCGATATCCAGCCCGACGGAACATGGCTGCTTGGCGACGTTTCAAGAAAAAGCGTCTACCAGTCGCAATTCCGTACCGACTATTTTCCCTCGCTTCCCTGGCACTCGTTCATACCGCCCCAGCAGATCGATCTTTTGGTGCTGCCCCTGGAGAGCATATCGCCGGTTGCGCTCTATCGCTATGTCCGTGATCTCAAACAACGCCGTCAGCCCGCCATGCGCTACGAGCAGGAACTGTGGAGAAGGGTCAGCATCCCCTTCTCGATCGTTGCCCTGATCATGATCACCGCTCCCTTCGTGTTCCAGCCCGCGCGCACGCAGAATGATGGGCAAAGGCTCCTGATCGGGGCGATGATCGGCATCGTATTCTCGCTGGGCCAGCAGATCGCGAGCCACCTGGCCCTGCTGCTCAACCTGAATCCGGCGATCAGCGCCTTGGCGCCGTCGCTGCTGTTGATGGTTTTGGCGGTCTATCTCTTCCGCCGCGCGTACCGATAGAGCGGCCGGCCGTTCAGTCCACGTCCTCCAGGTCCTTGAGAAACAGCGCATATCGCGCGCTTTGCCCGAAAAGAAGAACGACCAGAATCACGCTGAAACCGATTATCTCAAACCAAAAATAGTACAGCGGTGCCTTCGCCAAAGCGCAAACGAAAATCCCCAGGGTACGATAATTTCCCGACATCACGGACCATTGGCGGATCGACGGCGCGAATACCTCGCGGTACCGTTGACGGATCGCTCCGGCGCGCTCCGGCCGCCGTTCCAGAACGGCCGCCATTCTCTTGTGAAATACCACGGTGACGCCGGCAACCCGGAACTGGACCTTCGCATAAAGATGGTAGAGCAGATCGGCAAGCCGCCGCACCGAAGATGCCGCCGCCGGCCGCGGCGGAGCGCTCAACTCCAGAAGCGCCACGGACTTTCTGTCCCAGCCCCAGAAGTTATACTCCTCCCGCTGCGTCTCGTAGGCGGCGGCCTGCACGGCATGGCATGCGCCGGCGGCCATGACGAGAACCCAGACCCAGTCGCCGTGTTGCCGGTTGAGCGCCACCGCCAACCCCGTATAGACCGCGATGAAGGTGACGTAATCGCATACGCCGTCCAAGATCTTTCCCGACTGGGACTGCGAATGCGTGAGCCGCGCCAGCTGCCCGTCAGCGCCGTCCATGACATGCCACGCCAGCATCAGGATGAACGCGGCGATCGTCCATCGCGGATCCTGGTACTGCGAGTATGCGACCCCGGCCGATACGCCGAACAGCATCCCCGCCACGGAAACGGCGTTCGGGTGGATGTGCAGGCCAGCAAACAGCGGCGTGAGGCGGCTGGCTATCGGATGGATGACATAGAGGTTGGTCACCTCCTCGATCTCCGGCGTTCGCCGGACCGGCTCAGCGGTCTCCATGAATGCCGCCGCCGCTTCGTCCGGCGCTCACAGGACTGCTCGCGGCGGGCAAGTCATAACTGTCCCGATTTGAGCAGATCCTCGGCCTTGTTGAACGCAACGGGATCGTCGACATCGACCCACAGCCGGCCCTGAATGTCGAAAGTGCGCGCCTTGTTCCACTGCGCGAGCACATTCATCGCACCGGAAATGCTGTCGTCTCCGTGAGCCTGGCTCGCCTCCAGCGCATCGAAAATCATCGGGCTGCACAGAAAAACACCCGTGTCGATGGCGTTGAAGTCGCGGATCACCTTGCCGATATGCTCGATTCGGCCATTGGCGCACTTGACGCGGGTGACGTCGTCCAGATCGTTGAACGGACAGTCCAGGTTGAAATCGACCCCCAGGGTCACGGTGCCCGGCTCGGGCGATACAGCCATCAGGCTCCGGTAGATTTCCGGATCGACCAGGTGATCGCACATCGTCAACAGGAACGGCTCGTTCAGATGCGCCCTGGCGCTGAGCACGGAGACGCCGTTGGCACGGTCCCACCTGTCGTTGACGACGTGGGAGATGCCGATTTTTTCCCGTTCCGAATATGCATCGAGCACCGCCCGCAGCTCATTCCCCCGATAGCCGCTGACGACCACGAACCCGTCGATGCCGGCACGGCGCGCGCGATTGATCACGTGTTCGATCAGCGGCACCCCCAGGATGGGGATCAGCGGCTTGAGTTCGCCTTTGGCTCTCAGCCTGACCCCCTGTCCCGCGGCGACGATGAGACATTTCATGACACGGCGAGCACTTTCGCATGACGAGGCGCATGTATGAACGTCTCGATCATCTCATACGCGATGTCGTCCGTGTGCTGCGTGAGAGGATGCTTGCAGAAGTAGGCGCTCGGGCCTTCGAGCACACCACCGACGCCGTTCAGCAGCGCCAGCTTGCAGCAGCGAATCATATCGATGACGACCCCTGCCGAATTCGGCGAATCCTCGACCGACAGCCGCAATTCGAGGTCCATCGGGACATCGCCGAACAGATACCCCTCCATTCGGATGAAGCAGACCTTGTTGTCGTTTTGCCACGGCACATAATCGCTGGGACCGACATGGATGTTGTCGTCGGCGATACGAATTTTGGCAACCGACTGGACGGCCTCGGTCTTGGACGTCTTCTTCGATACCAGACGGTCCTGGTTCTTCATGTTGAGAAAGTCAGTATTGCCGCCGGTATTCAACTGATAGGTTCTGAGCAGTTTGACGCCGCGCTTGGCGAACAGGTCCGTCAGCACCCGGTGCGTGATCGTCGCGCCGAGCTGGGATTTCACGTCGTCGCCGATGATCGGCAGGTTGCGCGCCCGGAACCGTTCCGCATAGGTTTTGTCGCTGGCGATGAACGCCGGCATGTTGTTGATGAAACCGATACCGGCCTCCAACGCGCATTCCGCGTAGAAGCGTGCGGCCTGCTCCGATCCGACCGGGACATAGTTCAGAAGAATTTCCGCGCCGCTGCGCTGCAACTCGCGAACGACGTCGGCTTTGGTGGATTCCTTCGCGTCGGACCGAACGAACGTCCGATCATCGGCATAGCGCGCCATGTGCTCGGAAATGCCGTCGAGCACCTGTCCCATGCAGACGATCACCCCGCTGTCGGGAATGTCGCGCTCGAAGATTTTCGTGCAGTTCGGCTTGGCGAAGATGGCCCGGTTGACGTCCGTGCCGACTTTGCGGGCGTCGACATCGAAGGCCGCGACGACCTCGATGTCGCACGGCAGGTAGCCGGCGATCTCGGTATGCATCAAGCCCACCACACCCTTCCGGCAACGTTCGGGGGTGTAATAATGAATGCCCTGGATCAGTGAGCTCGCACAGTTTCCGAGGCCCGCGATCGCGATGCGGATGCCGTCCTTATTCGCCATGGTGTATCCTGTTTCTAGCTGGCCCGTTTGGAACAAACGGCGCGGCCAAGCTTTCCAATATGGTGTGCGGCTGGATTTTCCCGAATTGGGCGGAAAGGGCGACGCCATCACCTTTCGCAGCACGTCGCCTGCCGCCCCCGTTCATGGCTGCCACCGCACCAGAGCCCCGGTATGCTTCGTGCCACAGGTGCCTTGATGCGTGGGGAACACCTCGGCCACCGGGCCAGCCGCCGTCACGCCGGGCGCCGACAACCCAACTCCCGGCCAAGCGCAGCGCAGCGCAGCCCAACACCGTCATGGATCCACCGGAGTTGTTTCCAAGCCATTGGTATTTCATGCTGCATCCACGACTGCCGTGCAAGGGGAAATATCGCACGGCCCAGCCGGGTTCTCGGGATCACCCGGCCCAGAAATGTCCTTGCCTTGGTGCAGATGCCCATATAATGTTCGGAAATCGTGCAGTTTCGGGCTTGTTGAAATCGCTTGCAAATCTCTGTACGGGGGCACGATGGAGTCAAATGCCTGGTATGCTTTCGGTGCGGTCTGGCGCGGCACAACGTTCGTGTGGTCAGCCGCAATGCCGGGTAGATCTGGCGCGGATCCCATCGGCCCTTAGTCCCGCCGGGCCGCGCGATCCGCTGGCTGAGTTGCAACCCTTTTTCTGGATTGTTTCTGCTGATGCCTGATCTGACGACTCCAACCAGTCCCGCCCCCGGTTGCCCTCGCCGCCTGGCAGATTTTCCCACCCTGGCCGATGCCCTCGACTACGCGGCGCGCGGTGGCGCCGGCATCAACTTCTATTCCGGCCGCGGAATCCTGCTGGAGGCGCTGCCCTACCGCGAGTTGCAACAACAGGCCTTGAATTACGCGCGCCGATTGCTGGCGCTGGGGCTCCGGCCCGGTGATCGGATCGCCATCGTCGCCGAGAGCGACGGCGACTTCGTCCGGGTGTTCTTCGCCTGCCAGTATGCCGGTCTGGTGCCGGCGCCGCTGCCGTTGCCGCTCGCCTTCGCGGGTCGGGAAACCTACGTGGCGAGCCTGCGCCGCATGATCGTGAGCGCCGGCGTGGTCGCGGCGTTCGCGCCGGAAGTGCTGGTTCCCTGGCTGCGCGAGGCGACGGACGGGCTGGGCCTGCGTCTCGTCGACACCCTGGCGGGGCTGCGGCAGGTCGAGCCGGGGACGGCGGCGCTGCCGACGCCGGACCCTGAGGGCCTCTGCTACCTGCAATTCTCCTCCGGCAGCACCCGCTTCCCGCTCGGGGTTGCGGGGACGCAGCGCACCGTCATGGCCAATGTCGCCGCCATCGCCCGGCACGGCCTCGTCATCCGCGACGGGGACCGGGGGGTGTCATGGCTGCCATTCTATCACGACATGGGCCTGGTCGGCTTCCTGCTGACCCCCTTGGCCTGTCAGGTTTCCGTCGACTTGCTGCCGACCCGGGAATTCGCCCGCCGGCCGCTGGTCTGGCTCGACCTCATCAGCCGCAACCGGGGCACCCTGGCCTACAGCCCCTCCTTCGGCTACGAGCTGTGCACCCGCCGCGCGGAGAGCGCGTCCGCCGAGCTCGATCTCTCCTGCTGGCGTGGCGCCGGCATCGGCGGCGACATGATCCGCCCGCAGGTGCTGGAGAAGTTCAGCGCCTGCCTGGCCTCCCGCGGGTTCCGGCCGGAAGCCTTCGTGGCCAGCTACGGCATGGCGGAGGCCACCCTTGCCCTGACTTTCGCCCCGATCGGCCGCGGCATCCGCACGGATACGGTGGTGCGCTGGGCCCTGGAGCACCAGGGCGTCGCCCTGCCCTGCGCCACCAACGACGACGCCGAGGGCCGCACCTTCGTCTGCTGTGGCCCGATCCTGCCGGGTCACCAACTGGAGGTACGCGACGAGGGCGGACGCGTGCTGCCCGAACGGCGCGTCGGTACCCTCTTCGTTCGCGGCCCCAGCATCATGCCCGGCTACCCCGGACATCTGGAGGAGACCTCGCGGGTGCTCTCCGCCGGCGGCTGGTTCAACACCGGCGACCTGGGCTACGTGGTCGACGGCGAGATCGTGATCACCGGCCGGGCGAAGGACCTGATCATCGTCAACGGCCGCAACATCTGGCCGCAGGATCTGGAATGGACGGCCGAAACCGGGCTGCCCGCCCTGCGCAGCCGGGACGTGGTGGTGTTCTCGGTCGATGGCGAGACCACGGAGCGCGTGATTGCCCTGGTGCAGTGCCGTGCCACCCGTCCGGAAGAGCGTGAGGCATTGCGCGTCGCGGCCACCGGCCTGTTCCGCCGCCAGCATGGCGTCGACGTATCCGTCGTGCTGGTGCCGCCGCACAGCCTGCCGCAGACCTCGTCGGGCAAGCTCAGCCGCACCTGGGCGAAGCAGATGCTGCTCTCCGGCGCCTTCGACGCGGAGCCGCGGATTTCGTCGGTGGCCTGACGTGGCGGCGCGACTGGTGGCGCTCACCGGCGCAACGGGATTTTTGGGCCGGCATCTCGCCGTCGCACTGGCCGGGCGCGGCCTGCGGTTGCGCATCCTGGCCCGGCGGGACCCCGCGCATCCGCTGTGGCAGGAGATCGTTCCCGAGGTGGTGCCAGGCGGGCTCGAGGATGCGGCGGCACTTGCCCGGCTGGTGCAGGGCGCCGACGTGGTGATCCACCTTGCCGGGCTGATCCGCGCCGGTTCCCGCCGCGAGTTCCTGCGGGTGAACCGGGACGGCGCGGCGCGGCTGGCCGAGACGCTGCGGCGGCACGCGCCCGCGGCGCACCTGATCGGCATCTCCTCGCTGGCGGCCCGCGAGCCGCGGCTTTCCGCCTACGCCGAAAGCAAGCGTGCCGGCGAGCGTGCGCTGGCCGAGGCCTTTGCCGATGGCCGGCTGACCATCCTGCGGCCGCCAGTGATCTACGGTCCCTGGGATCGGGCAACGCTCGCCATCTTCCGCGCCGCCGGCGGACGGATCGTGCCGGTGCCGGGCTCGCCGGAGGCGCGCGTCGCCATGATCCACGTCGAGGACGCCGCCGCCGCCATCGCCGCCCTGGCCGCCTGGGCGGAGGCGCCGGGTGGCGCCATCTACGCGCTCGCCGACCCCAACCCCGCCGGCTATTCGCCGCGCGACATTCTGGCGCTGGCGGCGGCGGCCCTGGGCAACGCCCCCCGCTTCGTCCGGGTGCCGGCCGTGGCGGTGCGCCTTGCCGGCCTGGCCGCGGGCCTGACTGCATGGCTGCTCCGGCGTCCGCAGATCTTCAACCCAGGCAAGGCCCGGGAAATGCTGTATCCGGCGTGGTCCGTCACGGCCCAGGAACTGCTTCCGGCGACCATCGCGGTCTCCCGGATCGATCTGCGGCGCGGCTTCGCCGGGACGGTTGCGTGGTATCGTCAGGCCGGCTGGCTGGCCTGACCGTAATGAATGATTTGGCCATCGGTGGCGCGTCCTTTCGGCCACCGCAGATCAAGGGTAGGTGCGAGCACAGAGATGATGGACATGGATCCGCAGGCCGTCACCCGGCTTCTCATCGAGACCCTGGCCGCGAACTCCAGGATCACCCGGCCGGTCACCGGCGACACGGTGATCGTGGACGATCTCGCCCTCGATTCACTGGCGGTGATGGACTTCGTCATGGAAATCGAGGACAAACTCGACGTTTCGGTCCCCTTGGATCGCCTGGCCGATATTCGTACCGTCAACGATCTTTCCCGTTGCCTGGTCGAACTGGCCGGGCGCCGTTAACCCCGTTGCGCCAGCGGATTTGGCTGGACGCATGGAAATGTGTCAGACTCCGCCCCTTGCCCATGGAATCTGCCAGCATGTCCTCCCTCCCAAGCCAGCCCGGTGCGTGCGCGCGATCGGCCGGCGCCCTCGCGGTCAAGCCCTGAGCATGTCGATTCTCAAAAAATTCTCCGCCCTGGCCGAGGCGCGCGAGGCCCTGCTGCGTGCCGGTCGCGATCCGTTCCACGTGGTGTTCGAGCAGATGCTCTCGGCGACCGAGGGCATCATCGACGGTCGCAAGGTGCTGCTGTTCGGCACCAACAACTATCTCGGGCTGACCCACGACCCGGACTGCCTGATCGCCGCCGCCGAGACCGCGCGCTGCCAGGGCACCGGCACCACGGGGTCGCGGATCGCCAACGGCACCCATGGCCTGCACGACCTGCTCGAGGCCGAGCTGGCGGCGTTCTTCGGGCGCCGCTCCTGCATGGTGTTCAGCACCGGTTACCAGGCCAATCTCGGCATGCTCTCGGTGCTCGCCGGCAAGGACGATTACCTGCTGATCGACGCCGACAGCCACGCCAGCATCTATGACGGCAGCCGGCTGAGCCAGGCGCAGGTGATCCGCTTCCGCCACAACGACCCGGACGACCTTTACCGCCGCCTGCGCCGCACCGGCGAGGCGCCGGGCAGCCGGCTCGTGGTGGTGGAGGGCATCTATTCGATGCTCGGCGATGCCGCCCCGCTGGCCGAGATCGCCGCGGTGAAACGCCAGACCGGCGCCTATCTGATGGTCGACGAGGCACATTCCTTCGGCGTGCTGGGCGAGCACGGGCGCGGGCTCGCGGAAGCGGTCGGGGTGGAGCAGGACGTCGATTTCATCGTCGGCACGTTCTCCAAGAGCCTCGGCAGCGTCGGCGGCTACTGCGTGTCGGACATCCCCGGCTTCGACATCCTGCGCGTCGCCTCGCGTCCCTACATGTTCACGGCCTCGTTGCCGCCCGCCGTGATTGCCTCGACACGGGCCGCGCTGGTCCAGTTGGCCGCCACGCCGGCGCTGCGCCAGCGGCTGTGGGCGAACGCCACCCGGTTCTACGGCGGCCTGCAGGACGCCGGATTCCGGCTGGGGCCGCAGGTCAGCCAGATCGTTTCGGTGCGCATGCCGGATGTCGCGACCGCGGTGGCGTTCTGGAACGAGCTGCTGACGCAGGGGATCTATGTGAACCTGACGCTGCCGCCGGCGACGCCGGACGGGCAACCGCTGCTGCGATGCAGCGTGACGGCGCGCCACACCGAGGCGCAGGTGGATGCCGCCGTGGCCCGCTTCATCGCCACCGCCGCGGCCGTCGGGCTGCAGCCGGAGCGAGCCCTGGCGCCCGGGTAGCCTGCTAACCCGGCGTCTGGGTCACCTCCACCGGCCTGCCCTGGGCCGGATCGCAGCCCCCGGGCCGGTGCCACAGGCACACCGGCTGGCCTTCCCAGCAGCGCACCCGGGCAAAGCCGTCGGCAGCGAAATCCTTGTCGGTGATGGAATAGATATAATTGAATGCCTCGGTCTGCCGCCGGTCGGCGTCGGTCCGGAAGCCAAAAAGCCCGATGCCTGGCCGCAGCGCCGAGTATCCGCCACTCGCCGCCCAGCGGCCGGCCGGCTCGATCGCCACGCCGCAGGCCGCCGGATCGCCGTTGACGACCCGCATCGACTCGATGATGGCCGTCCCGTGCGGCCAGTAGACGTGGGCGGGTCCGAAGACGCCGAACAGCGCCCACGCGCCGGCCATGCCCAGGGCAAGCATGAATCCCAGCGACCGCGCCGCGAACCGCCTCCCGCCGAGACGGCCAGCGATCTCGGCCGAGCCAAGCCCCAGCAGCGTCATCAGCAGCGGCAAGGCGGGGTAGAGGAACCGGAACTCCTTGTGACCGACCAGGGAGAACGTCGCGACGATGGCGAGCGCGACCGCGCCCAGCACCGGCGCCCGCCGCGCGCCCAGCACGACCACCCCCAGCACCGGCAGGAACGCGAGGGCCCAGATGTTCAGCAGATACGTCAAATAATGGTACCACGGCGCGGTCCCGAACACGTCCGCCGCGCCATCGATCGAGTTCACCCGGAAGTACAGCCAGATCGACTGGAACGGCCGTCTCCAGGTCGCCCAGTCCAGCAGGCCGGAGAGCACCAGCGGTACGGCGGCGCCGAGGCAGAGCGGGATCAGCCGGTCGCGCAGTTGCCGCCCGGCCAGCAGCAGCACGCCGACCGCGATCGCCGGCGCCAGCTGCATCCGGAACGCCAGGCAGCAGCCGAACAGCAGGCCGGCCATGGCGAAGCGCCACCGCGATGGCGCATCCCCGTGCACATCGGCGAGGTAAAGCCCGCCGAGGAGCAGCGGCGCCGCCACCGTGTCGGGCAGCGGATGCGGCGCGAGGTAAACCAGATCGACCGCCGTGGCGTTGAGACAGGCGCAGGCGATCGCCGCGGCGCGTCCCCCCCTGGCCTCGCCCCAGCGATAACCGAGCACGACGCCAACCAGCGACAGCAACGCGAAAACGACGCCCGCCATCTCGATGGCGATAAGCGGATCGGCGCTGAGCAGCTGGGCCGCCCAGAGCACCCCCGCGACGATCGCGGGGAGCGCCCAGGAGCGGACCCCCATGACGAATTCCCAGGGAACGATGCCGGGCCCGCCCAGCAGCCGATTGGCCTGTTCAAGATACTGGAATGTTTCGTCGGCATGGACCCGGCCGGGCAACGCGAGGTACATCCCGACGCGCAGGGCCAGGGCGACAACGACGAAAAAGACGATCTGCGACCTCGCCGTCCGAAGCATCTGCGGACATTATTCTTTATCAGGAACGTTCCACTGCATAGCAGTACCACGCCGTCCAACGGACGCCAAACGATGCCGGCGAGCCGCAACCCGCGGGGTCACGCCAGGTTCCTGGTGTAGAGGCGGTAGGTCTTGTAGGCGACGCCGCCCACCGCCTCGTTGATCCGCCGCATCGGCTCGTTGTCCTCGAGGATCCAGGATAGCTCGACGCTGCGCACGCCGAGCCGCAGCCCCTCGCGGCGCACCGCGTCGATCAGCAGGAAGGGCACCAGGGCGCCGAGCAGGCCGCGGCTGAAGCTGCGCCGCAGTCCCATCAGCGGCACC
>Ga0181535_10005981_pt1 | contig 12807 bp, 10 predicted proteins | sample PEATcosm2014_Bin_44_FD_119774 | JGI IMG/M metagenome (GOLD analysis project Ga0181535, IMG submission 119774) | Peatland microbial communities from MTU Mesocosm Facility, Houghton, MI, USA - PEATcosm2014_Bin17_30_metaG | ecosystem: Environmental > Terrestrial > Soil > Wetlands > Peat | place...
GGTTTCCTGAGGTGCTGGTGCCACCTCGGTCTCTGGCGTCGGAGTTGTGACCTTGGGACCAATATTTTCAAGCAGTTCAATCTTACCGGGCGATTCTTTTTCAATCGGGTCAAGGGCCGGACGGGGATGCGTGTCTCCCGAGCCGGCAGAAGGGGTTTGGATTTGGCGTATCCGTTTTGTGCGGGACCGCATGAAGAGCACACCCCCGGCACCGACAATACAGATCAAAATAATCAGTATAAGGAGTGTTCCCAGCAGACGATCAGCACGGCCCGTCGGAGCAGCCGGTAATCCGGCATCGCCGGGTGCTGCTCCCTGTCCCGCCGTGGGGGTTACCTGTACAGTTGACGGCAGTACCGTTGGCGTAACCGTTCCAGATGCAGGCTGTATCTGCAGATAATACGCGATTGGATCCATGAGAGGGGCAGGATCAACATCATTCTGGATGAGGGTTGTTCCAGGATTTTGGTTTGCTGCTGACCGCACAATATACGGCGTATCCCCGATACCATCGGAATTCTGGTCACTACCCCTGTAATCACTCCAGTAATTACCCAGTTTTCCGGTAAATGATCTCCCCAGGTAAACGTAGGACAGAGGGGCAGGAGATTCCCAGAGCTGATCAGTACCCCGCGAAAGGACGTTTTCGGTATTTGAGAAGGTGTTGTAGGTAATTGTATTGGCGCTCGATTGCTCATCAAGTGTGATTCCGAGGGTGTTTTTTGTTACGGTATTTCCTTGTATAAGGTTGTTATCTGCACTTCTGAGCACGAGGCCTGCCCGATTGCTATCAGTGATAGTGTTATCAATGATGGAATTTCCATTTGACGACGAGAGCTGTATTCCGGCAGCGTTCCCGGAAATAGTGTTATTTTCGATGATATTACCGTCTGAAATGACAAGAACGCCGCTCGCCGCGGCACTGTTTTGAATGGTGAACCCTTCAACAGTACAACCATCTGCATCAATTTCAAGAGCGGCACCCTTTTTTCCCGGGTCGATAACCGGTGCTCCCCCACCGGTATCTACGCCAATAAGATTGATTTTCTTATCAATTTTAACCATGCCAGGATATGTCCCACTCCAGACAACAATTGTGTCCAATGGGGAGGCATACGTGACAGCAGTCTGGATACTGGTAAATCCTCCGCCAGAAGGTGCAACTATGTACTGGGCTCCAGATACCCCGGTAATGCAGAGCGCACTCATGAGCAGCACAGCTGTGCAACAGAAAAGAGCCAATGATCGAGGACTCATCTTGAACCGGGTACTGTTTTGGATCATATTCCTATTCATTGATCGCAGTCAGGAGTGTGGCGTAACCACGTTGGATACATGTTCAAAGGAATACACAGAAGTTATGGATTTTTTGGTATAATTAACAACAGCCTTGCCCCACCTGCCCCTTTTGCAAGCTCAAGAAGGTCGCCATCATGGACAAGTGTGGGTACATTGCGTTCCAGTCGCGCATTATTCAGCATCGATCCCCCGGTACTTCCACAATCCTCAAAATACCATCCATCTTTTTTTTGGAGGAATTTCCCATGGGGTTTTGATATCCGGGTTACCGCAGTATAAGTACCGGAGATTTCGACATCCCCGTCACCCGTCGCACCTGCAGGACGTTCCGGATCGCTTCTACCGACACGTACGCCGTCATTTCTCAACAGGAATGTTTTACCATCATCATGCCCTCCAAGGATAATAACCGCCGGGACGTTCCCCAGTACTTCCTTAGAAAGGGTACTTTTAACCGATTCCAGTCTCCTTGAGATTTCCCCGCCTATAATTTGAACCCGGGTGTTAGAGAACAAACCGAGGTTCCGGATAATAGACTCAAGACCTCCCGGGACAAGTGAATACTGCCAGACCGGGTGAATACCTTTGGATGTAGGGGATCCAAGACCGGCCTCTTTTTTTATTACGCCGATACCCATGAGTTTATCAAGATGCTTTTTTGTGTTCTCGTAGCTTGTCTCGATCTCGTGGGAGATCGCCCGGGCGTCACGGGGTTTCTTTTCAAGAAACTTCACAATCCTGAGCCGGGCGCTACTCGAAAGCACATCCAGATACTCTGATAACTCATCTAGAGAATCCTCCGTATCCTCAACGACGATTGTGGGGGACTTGTCTGCCGGGTTCATATTCATCCTAAGAGATACGTCGCTTTGTCTTCCTATAACCCTATGCACGTACTCCTGTAGTATACCACTTTTATGGATGGAACTATTGATAAATACCATGTAACCTGCGAGTTCAATGGTCTAACCGGCATCATAGGGGCAATATATCAGCCGTTATATGCAATTATTGGATCAGGTGATACCCGGGAAGAATTTCGGCGTGTCACCGACCCATGAACGCGAAAAATGAACGGAGGCACTCACATGGATACCGGTAAAATCCTTATGGGAACAGCAATGCTTTTACTCATGATTGGACTTCTGGTGCATCCTGTGGGCGCTGTAAAATCCGATGATATTTTCCCGGACGGACAGTCAGTTCACCTCAGTGGTTCAGGGCAGGCCATTGATGGTAGCTATGCACCTTTCCCAACCGGGCCTGGCATCATCGGTTCCAACACGCACCAGTACGAACGATTGAACATCCTCCTTGCACTTGGAACAGGCAGTTGGACAGGCAATTGAGCAGAAACCTTACCCCCATCCTCCAGGCTTTACAGAAAAGCCACCCCATACTTCTTTTTTTATGCTTTGTGTCAAAATAGCAAATTTTGATTGCCGAATTAGTACAATCAAAAGCGTCCGAAGATATTGATTCGTAAAAAGAAGTGATGTATGCTGGTTTTACCAGAATACTTCAGGATCTTCACCTTTTCTTTTTCGCAGTCCTTACAATAGCAATGGTCCCGATGATACCCAGAGCAGCTATCGCTACCATTCCTGACAACGGAGATCTATTTGTCACAGTTTTTATAGGTGTATATGTGGCGGTGATCGTTGCAGGGGTTGTCTGATTGATTGCAAAGGTGGGTTGGGTCGATACGGGAACCGGTGTCGGGGTTGCCGGAGTTGCCGGAACGGTAGTGGTTAGACGAACACTATCGATATAGCCAACTGCATAGATGTCCATTGCACCGTAATCACCGACGTTACCAAGATAGATCCGGTTCATATCCCTCAGGCTGGACTGGGCAGAGGTGAAGTAACTCCAGAGCTGTTGACCGGTTTGCTTGTTGGTAACCGTTTCCGTGATAACATTCGTATCATTGTTATAATCAACCTCGACATTATAGGTGGTGTTGAGCTGATAGTTGACTGTCGGTCCTCCATACGAGGCCATGGTACTTGAAACATCACTCTGTATTGCACTCTCACTTACGGTATGAAGCGCCATGATCAGACCATCTTTCGTATTGGCAAATGCGGTAATTACGTTAGGACCTTTATTGAAATCCATATCTGCACCGGTGAAACCCAGCCGGAACGTTGCCCCTGGATCTATGCTTTCGATGGTGACATCGTAATTTAATGTGAACGATCCGCCCTTGTAATTAATGGGTTGAGAGTATGCGTAATTGCCGGTACTGGGCTGAAGACTGAAATTATACGATTCTCCCTGAGGATTCCAGTAATCTGTCGAGGGATTATTGGTCGTCCAGTAAGGGTTAGTGGCAAAATTTGTCTGATAGAGTACATTTTGTGTTCCTGAATCCGCCTGGACCGGGCCAGCAATCATGACAATTGCCGCAGCTAGCATAAACATTAAGAAAATCTGTTGAGGTTTCATGATAATGATCTCCAGTGTTGCAACACAGATCTGGATCGCATATGTGTTCAACCTGATTCGTAATGCAGGTACGTAAACATATGCATCCGGTGTATTGTTGTATTATGCTTCACCGCCGTTCATAAAAATTTCGACAAGAGGGATACTTTTTTTCGCGAGGGAACACTATATTTATCTTCGAAATAAGGCAATATCATAGCGCAGTATACAAACGCGATAGTAGTCTAGCGGCAGGACAGGAGCTTCCCAAGCTTCTAACCCGGGTTCGATCCCCGGCTATCGCATCAATTGTTATGGACACGGAACCTGAACGTTGTGCAATGCGGATCATAGCCGAGAACACGAGTGGTGTTTTGCGGGATATTGCTACAGTGATTGCTGGACATGGGGCAAACATCCTCATGATCAACCAGGAACTTTTTGATTCCGGCCCTTACTCTGGCATGGGAGAACTCTACCTGGAATTTGAACCGGGCCCCAATCCGGAGCAGTTAGTACGCGACCTGAAAGAGATTAAATCAGTCAAGGATGTGAAGAGTTTCCAGCCTTTTGGTGATATCTTCGGCTCACGGGTTATTATTATCGGAGGTGGCGCGCAGGTCGCTCAGGTGGCGCTTGGTGCTGTTAACGAAGCTGACCGGCACAATATCCGGGGAGAACGGATATCTGTGGATACCATCCCTCTCGTTGGTGAGCGGACCCTTGCTCTCGCGGTCGATGCAGTTTCGCGCCTTCCACGCGCTTCCATCCTTGTACTTGCGGGATCGATCATGGGCGGCGACATTTCAAAAGCGGTCGATCGTGTCCGGGAAGCCGGGATCCCGGTCATCGCGCTCAAAATGGCAGGAACCGTACCCGATCATGCGGACTTGGTAGTCACCGATCCAATCCAGGCAGGTGTATTTGCCGTAATGCATGTGAGCAGCAAAGCGGTATTTGACATTAACCGGGTCCGTGGCAGGGAATTTTAATGGATATCATCGACCGGGCAGTTTCGGTGCTGATGCATGATGGTCTCATCATCTATCCGACTGATACACTTTACGGTCTCGGGGCCGATGCCTTTTCTGACGAAGCGATAGAAAAAGTGTATGAGGCAAAAAAACGGGATCTCGCGAAACCGATTTCCATTGCAGTCTCTGATTTCGAGATGCTTGCCGCAGTATCACATATTGACAAATCCATGGAGGAGTTTATTGAAAAATTCCTTCCCGGGCCGGTAACTGTTATAGTACCGGCGAGAAAAACAATTCCCGATATCCTGACCGGTGGGACAGGGATGATAGGTATCCGCATTCCGGCCCACGGCGTAGCGCTCCAGATCATCGAGCGATTTGATTCACCCATTACCGCAACCAGTGCGAATCTCTCGGGGGGAAAAGACCCGCAGACCCCGGAAGAGTGCACGGTGCCGCGCGATCTTTTTATCGATGGGGGAAGACTTTCCGGGACCCCTAGCACCGTCGTAGATCTTGTCAGAAAATCGATTGTTCGCCGGGGCATCGATGCAGATGCAATCGAATCATTCCTTAAAACTTATTGAATAAAGGCCTTTTTATGTTGCCCATCCGCCTGCGCGATTTTGTCGAAGATCCCGATGGCTGGATCTATGCCGTTTCTACGTACGATAACGAACAAAACGTAGGATGCGTACTCCGCTATATCCCGGAACCCGGAGGGGAACGAGTGTCCCGATCCGGACTGCGGTACCGTAAATATGATTTTGAGGAGGCCTATGCAAGGATCGCAAGAGATAAACCGGCATATGCAGGACTTGTCCAACGCATACCCACCAGCGATCTACGCCGGGTTTTGAAGCCGGATCTGGAGATAGACCATATTGCAGGTTCGCATGACAGTGTCAGACAGCTACTCGATATATTCCGGTTACCCCGGGGTGCTATTGGGTGTACGGGATCGCTTTTGTGTGGTCTTGAAAATGCAAGTTCGGATATTGATCTGGTGATCTACGGTAGCCACTGGTTTACTGCGCAATCCCTTGTGAAACAGGGTATTTTCAACGGCAGGATCGAAGGAATGTCCCCGGACATGTGGCACAAGGTCTACGAGAAACGTAAGCCTGATATTCCGTACGAAGTCTTTGTGCTCCACGAGCAGCGGAAATGGAACAGGGGCCAGATCGACGGAACCTACTTTGATATCCTGTATACCCGATCCTATGACAACATTCAGGGAGCTCCTGCCGGCAAAGGAGAGACTCTTAGTAAGGAGACGATTGAGGCAAAAGTAACCGATGCATCTCTTGCTTTTGACAGCCCGGCCGTATACAGTGTAGACCATGAGTCGGTAAGCCGGGTCCTGTCTTTCACTCACACTTACAGCGGACAGGCTCTCACAGGTGAGACTATAGAAGCCTGTGGAATCATAGAGCAGCACGGTGCAGAACGGTGGCTTATCGTTGGCACGACCCGTGAGGCAAAAGGGGAATATATTATATCAAAGACCATGCTTGGAGAGTAAAGGGTTCTTTTGCTCATCATAATTCACAATTTTATCGACAAATGCTGACATCTGGGAGAGGATTGTGGGATCCAAGCCGTTTTCCACGCACAAAAATACACCTGATACTTCAGATATCTTAAGCTTATTAACGACGAACTGAAGAAACTTTGAAGCTGTCGCTGACGGAATATGGATCAGCAGCATGCTTACCGAATCAAAGACAATACATTTACGGGGAGAGGGCATCTGATGGAGAAATTCTGTAATGGCGATCCCGAGACTGGTCAGGTCAGCAGGATGATTGACATACCGGGTATGTGCGTTGGGCAGACACGTGCCTCCAGAATAATGCGTGACCGCATCGATCACATAATACTGATCCGGAGATATCCCTTCTTTTGCGTAGGATTTTGCCAGTACCTGACACGGCTGGTTAAGGGAAATCACGAGGGGAGTACATTTTACTTCCAGAATCTTTTTGACCACCATCAGGCTCATGGCATTGATATCCTGAGGTGTCGATAACAGGAGATAGAGCTTAGTATCTGGTGAGAGATTCAGGGAAAAAATATCCGCCAATGAGCTCACTTCCCGATGAAAAATTCCCGGAAGTTTTCTGGAATGTCATCCCGTTCTTCTGCTGCTTTGCTGGCAAGATCCTGAAGAGTTTCTACCATTGTCTTAACATTGTTAAACTGGAGCCTGATCTGCATCCGGATTTCTTCCGTAGTGAAGTCACCAGATCCAACCTGCTGTTCAATGAGGCGCAGATTTTCTCCGGTCAATTCAAGCGGTTTTTTGATCCGAAGAACTGACTCGTTAAGGTATGCAAGCAACGCGATTCTGCGTTTCTCCGCTTTTTTCCGGTCACGGATATCTACGAAACTCTCAATCAGGTATGTCCTTTCACCTATGGAGGCCTGTGCAACGGTTTTAAGAATGGGAATTCTCTCACCATTGGCAGCGATGAGCGTACGTTCAGTATTATGAAGAGGAGTATTCAAATCGGTAATCGGGCATTGGCCGCAGTGAGCCGGACAGACAAAATCGTGACAGATTTTTCCGATAAGTTTGTCCTTTTTAATACTCAAAAGTGATTCGGCGTGATTGTTGGCATCGATAATTGTGTGGGTTTCCGGGTCGATAATCAAAATACCGGTCTGGATCCTATCAAAAACCATTTTAAAAACATCGTCACCAGAGGTGGCCTGTGACGGACCGGATCCCTTTTTTTCACTTTTTGCCAGATTAAGTCCCCCTTGATTACATCTGCTGTCTCCGGTTATAAACCTCTTACCATATAATTCTCCGGATTATTTCCCCATGAAATTGAAAAAAGTGAATTTAATTTGGGTATAGTCCCATTCTAGCGACTAATAATTTCGTGTTTGTTGAATGAAATTTGCTCATTCAGACGCTCCTGGGGACTTCACCGTTGGCTCGTCCCCGCCGCTGTGGCGTCCCCAAATTGCGATAGAACGGGTACCGTGAACAAATTCTGAATTCACGTTACATCTCATCAAGGACTCACTTTTTTGAAAACAATTCTGGTTATCTGATTTTCCAGTTTTTCCCGTCGTATATAATGTAAAAATTGGTTGTTGAAATGACACTATACCCTTTAATTTTATTGAAACACCGGACAACATACCCAATCCAATTCGGAAACAGAGCTAACAACTATATAAATCAAGCCATAAAGGAATAATCTGAATATGAGACGCGGTACTATGAAGTCCTACAGAGAACATGCCCTTTCTGAGGTTATCGGGTTTGTGCTTATCCTCGGGATTATTATGGCCGCTTTCTCCCTGTACATGGTCTATGGTGTTCCCTTGCAGGGCCGGGAGAACGAGATCAACCATATGACCGATGTACAAGACCAGTTCATTGCGTACAAAATCAATGTTGATTCGCTCTGGACAAACCACCAAACAGGTATCGCCATGAGCACCAGCTTCCCCTTGGGCACCGCCGGCCAGACTGCGCAGGGTAGTACCAGCATCATACCGGTCCTGCAACCCATCGGATCGAGCGGGACACTTGGTATCAACCAGCGGACGACGACACCGGAGATTTTTACCGTGTCATCCACATCCTACATAACCAATACGACCGGGATGACATCTGTTGGCCCGTTCACGATTCCCACGACACAAACCTATTCTAATGCTCCCTCAATTCTCCTGATAAACCTCTCAGCGACAAATGCAAGTTGGTCCAACCCCGCTCCGGGGAGCGTCCAAATCACGGGGAGTGGCTGGAACGCTACCGTTAATGTTACCCCGGATATTTCCGATTGCCTGACCCCAGGATTTGGAACTAATATTACCTATCAGACAACCGGTTGTTATGGATCCGATATTACGGTCACTGTAGTGAAAAATAGTATTACATCATTGAACAGGGCAGTTGTATACTCAAATATTACACCGGTAACAATCTATTCGATCAACCTGCTTGATGCGGCATACGGATTACAATCGACAATCACCTATCCTGCGACAATGACATTTTCAACGGTTGGAACCCTTTCCTCTCCAACGGTAACAGCCCAGTATGCCTACCAGGCCCAATCCAACTACACCTATTCTGTCCCGCTCGGTGCCATCGAGTACTCTGCCAGCAACAACTACTGGATTCCCCAGAGTTACTATAACCAGATGGGAGGGGTGTTTCTCTCCCAGATCGATGGGATCACGTACAAACTTCCACCTGAGATAACCTTTGTCAATAACGGAAACGGAAACATTACCGTGAACATTGTCGCACTCGCATACGATGTTGCGGACTCAGGTACGATCGGTGGCAGCAGCCCGGCACAGGTATCAACGTCTCTGGAATCAAATTCCGGCAGCCTGCCGTATGCGCCGGTCAGTCCCAATACCTGGAACGCAAGCATTAATATCACAACACCTGATCCAAATGCTGTTACAATGTGGGCAAACTACCTGAACTCAGCGGCAAACCAGACAGGTGGGATCCCGAGTACGTCTTATACCGTTGGTACTGTCACCAACGGCAGTTACATCTACTTAAATGGGATAAACGATGGTTATCCACATATTACGCTTCATGTGGCTGCTGCAAACCTTTCGGCCAATGTGCAGAGCGCGGGGAGTTCATGAAAATATCCGGCAGAAAACATGATTATGCAGTCTCAGAGATCATCGGAACTGTCCTATTGATCTCGATAGTCGTCCTTGCCGGATCGGTCGTTGCCGTCGCTGTCCTCTCCCAGCCCCAGGCCCAGAAGATCCCGTCAGTCAGCACCGTCACCTCAATCCAGAGCCAGACAGTATATATCAAGCATGATGGAGGGGATGCACTGCAAAACGGAACCTATTTAATTCTGGTGAACGGTAATGACCTTACGTCGAAGTTCAACCCCCCTGCAACGTGGTCAATTGGAGAGACCCTTACCTATACTCTGCCAGGAACCACTCCGCCATCGAGCGTGCAGATCGAGTATATTGGTTCGGGATCCCCGGTAATCGTGGCCTCTTCCTCTTTCGGGCCGGCGGGGCCATGCACGATAACCACATCAGCATCAGCTGGTGGAAGTATCTCACCGAATGGCACCGTGAGTGTAACCTATGGTGGGAGCCAGACATTCACCATCTCACCGAACTCCGGGTATTATATCACTGGAGTTTTCGCGGACAGCGTATCGCATGGTGCAATAACGAGTTACACGTTCACGAATGTCACATCGTCCCACACCATCTCTGCAACCTTTGCAACAAACCCGGTAATCACGGCATCAGCAGGAGCCAACGGTACGATCTCCCCGAATGGCACCGTGAGTGTAACCTATGGTGGGAGCCAGACATTCACCATCTCACCGAACTCCGGGTATAATATAACCAGTGTCTTGGTTGATGGCTCCTCAGTTGGCAGTAATTCAACGTATATCTTCACGAACGTTCAGGCATCCCATTCCATCGCCGCATCCTTTGCACTAATCCCGACCTATACCAGTATCAGTCCAACTGCCGGTCCCACAGCGGGAGGTACCCCGGTCACAATCACCGGAGCGGGCTTTACCGGTGCCACCGCAGTAACCTTCGGAGGTTCATCAGCATCGTTCATGGTGAACAACGATACTTCAATCAACGCAACTACTCCGGCGGGTTCTGCCGGTTTAGCAAACTTCGTTGTCACCGCACCGGGTGGCAGCGCTACCGGTACCTACACCTACGTGGCAACCCCGACATTTGGTGGCATTTCACCGGCGACCGGTCCTTCATCGGGAATTACTAGTGTAACCATCTCCGGGACGAACTTTGTTACCGGAGCAACCACTGTAACCATTGATGGTACAGCGGCGACTAACATCTCGGTGAGCAGCCGTACTTCACTCACCGCGACTACTCCTGCATCTACTCCGGCGGGTTCTGCCGGTTTAGCAAATGTTGTTGTCACCACAGCCGGCGGCAACTCACCCGGAGGGACAGGAGCATATGATTATTATGTCATCCAGACTTTCACCGTATCAACCCCATCGACCGTGCCAACAGGCGCTACTTCCGTTCAATACTGCGTAATAGGTGGAGGCGCTGGTGGAGGGTATTACGGTGGAGGCGGAGGCGCTGGTGGATTCCGCATCGGCAACATAACAGGAGGATTATCGGCTTCTTATCCGATCACGGTTGGCACCGGTGGAGCCGGGGGAACAAATACCGGCACCGGTCAGGGTGGATCCGGTATCGCCTCTGTATTTTCAACTATTTCCGCAGCCGGTGGTGGCGGTGGAGGTAGCGCTAGAGGAGGGGGTACTGCCAACGGAGTATCTGGTGGTTCCGGTGGGGGTGCCATAGAAACCAGTGGTACTATCGGAGCGGGCAATACACCATCTACAACTCCAAGTCAAGGAAATAATGGTGGAAATGGGAATACGACTTCAAGCCATTATTATGGCGGCGGTGGCGGTGGCGGAACAGTTGCTGGGGGTAATGCTGCCAGCACTACCGCTGGTAATGGTGGTGCAGGAACCACATGTTCCATCAATAGCGTAATTTACTCCGGAGGCGGCGGTGGCGGTGGCTACGCGGCCACTGGTGGTGGTACCGGTGGTACTGGTGCTACCTCAGGCGGTGGCGGTAACGGTGGTGTGGGCACTACTGCAGGGACTGCCGGTACTGCAAACACCGGCGGTGGCGGTGGCGGTGGCGGTAGCACGGGGAATGGAGGCGCTGGTGGCACCGGTATTGTCATCCTGAAATACTATTGATCCTAGATAATGGCCGGTTAATGTGAGAATAGGAGATAGAAGTCTACAGCAACAAACAGCTATCGGCTCTGTAAAAGCCCTTATTTCCGACAAATCAGAAAAACATAGGGGGACCGTGCCTGTCCCCCAACCACCCGCTGCACCTTTAGGGTGATGTTGTATTACCTTTCGGGAGTTACCGCACTAGGAGAATGCCACAACGGCGGGCCGATTGCGAGATTTGCTGTAGCCCCAGAGAGGGTTAAAAGATTTTTTCTGATGAAATTTACTAAGTCATTTTTACTAAGGCATGAAAATTGGGATAAAAACCGGACCTCCCGAGGGGGTTATCCGATTTTTCTTCTCACCGGGATGGGGATTATATGCGTATCCCTGCTCACGAGCAAGTTATACGCATCATGCGCCGGGTTATAGCGCACCAGCACATTCCGGAGTTCAAGAACCGCCCCGTATGGCGAGGATCCCAGTTCCCTGTTGGACGGCATGATATGAAACGCAGGCAACACGGCATAAACCGGTTTTTCCGCCGAACCATCGCAGAGCCTGAACAGGTGGGTTTCTGCATCTCCGAGATCTTCGGACATCTTTGCCGCCACTACATTAATCCGTTTTCCCACGTTCAAGTGTATTTTGGACAGCCGCAGCGCTCTCGTATCCTTTTGGATGTGACAGGACGTGCGTACTCTCCCGTCCTTCCGCAGCATTACATAACTGTACTTTATGTCAGTATTCACGTACCGGAACGGTTCATTACATCCGGCAAGCGAGTTCATGATCCGGGTGGGCCGAATGGAGGGAGCAGTCTGGAAACTCCAGCACCGGTCCGGAGTGCAGTTCGTGCCCCAGATAAACGTGCAGGGTGCGTAGATCGAGAGTCCCCGCTTCTTTAACGCTAAGGAAAGTATACGAAGACCGGTGGAAGTTGCCTCTTCTGCAGGTTCGATTATGAGGATCGTCCCGTCGGGTGCAAGCCTTTCCGCATATTTCATCACAATATCCGCACGCACTGCAACCGGCAGGCCGGCCAATTCATTGAGCACATTTGAAAATATCATCAGATCAACGCTGTCGGGAAGCGGTCCATCTCGGAGGGAAGTAATATCAGCTTCTTTGGGGGACTCTATCTTCACCTGAGAATCCTGTATGGCAACACTCCGGGTCAGAGCCTCAAATGCCTCGATATGCTCTTTTGAGCGTTCGACAGAACAGACGGTGGCCCGGGCCGAATCCAGGCACAACCAGAAATCCTCGATGGCAAGGGGCATGACCCCTGGCCCGGTACCGAGATCGAGAATGGTCATCTGCTGCTTCAGCAGTCCGTCACGGGCAAGCTGTGCAAGGAGGTGCCGGGCCTGCATAAA
>Ga0181535_10005982_pt1 | contig 12806 bp, 11 predicted proteins | sample PEATcosm2014_Bin_44_FD_119774 | JGI IMG/M metagenome (GOLD analysis project Ga0181535, IMG submission 119774) | Peatland microbial communities from MTU Mesocosm Facility, Houghton, MI, USA - PEATcosm2014_Bin17_30_metaG | ecosystem: Environmental > Terrestrial > Soil > Wetlands > Peat | place...
CGCGTTCAAACAAATCTGATCGTGCGACAATCGACAGATTCCCCTAAACAAGCGATCGCTGCTCTTCGAGGCAAGCAGAGATCAAGCGGCCAAGCGAAAATGCTTGCGTTGCTGAAATGACTGGGACTTCCCTTTGCACTCAGAATTGAGAAGCACTACCACCAAAACACATTCAAGAGCAGGCAAAGCGCGAGCAGGGTCACACTCAGCGCTGCAAGAGACGGCGTGAGACGAATCGCGTGAAGTGGGCACGCTTCGAGCACTACTCCATTTTGCTCAGTCTCTCTCTTCTCTTGCTTTCGCGCCTTGCAAGCCGCGCACCCAAGAATAGCGATAGTGAAGCTCAAGATTGCCGCGTAGAAATTCACTGCCATTTGGCTGCCAAAGTGTACATATCCCATCCAAAAACTGATTTGCAGCGTGAGAGCCGCGAAGACGCCGAGCGAAGCCCCGGCAAACGCTCCCTGTTCCGTGGTTCGCCTGCTATATACACCCGCCAGTACTGCTGCAAAGATCGGAGCGTAGAAGAGTGCGACGATGAGTTGCAGAAACTCCATCAAATCGTGAAAGCAAAAGGTTACGTACGCCGCGAGCTGCGCAAGCAAGAAACAAACGATCACTGCTACACGTCCGGCGCGGATGTAATGCTGCTCGGAGCAATCCCTGCGAAGATGGCGACGATAGATTTCCCCGGTCCATAAGGCAGAGAATCCGGAGACGTTTCCAGCCAGCCCTGCCATCAGGCTCGCAATCAATGCTGAGGCCCCCAGGGCGAGCAGCTTTGGACCAAATGCGAAGGACATGAGCGCCATCATCGTCTCGTCGAATGACACTAACTTTGTTCCATGCAGGAGCCCCGGTGCAGCAACACCGGGCAGTACAACTAACAACGCAAGCACCATCTTGCCAAAGCCTGCCAGCAGCGGGACACTGCGGGCGGCGTCAATTGTGCGCGCCGTAAGAGCCCGCTGAACCATCACAAAATCTGTGCACCAATACGAGAAGCTGATTACAAATCCCAGTCCGAATGCAACACCGATGCAATCAAGGGGTGCGTGCGGAGATAACAGGGGCAAGGGCTTCCAAAGATGCCATCGGTCAGATCTCTGAGCGAAGCTGGCGAAATTGAAATGCACCGTCAGAAACAGCAGAGGAGTTAGACCGGCAACCATGACAAAGAGCTGAAAGATTGAAGTAAAAATGGTTGCACGGATGCCGCCAAGAAGGACATAAACAAGCACTACTGACGCTGACGCGAGCGCGCCAACTACGAGGCTACAGCCGACAAACACATGAAGCACTTGAGCAAGAGCATAGAGTGCGACTCCGGAGAATCCGACCGTACTGACCAAGGAGGTGCAGACATTCAATAGCCGAATCCTGAGCCCGAACCGCATGCCCAGGTATTCCGGAAGGCTGCGTGCTCCGGTCCGCATGTAAACAGGCAACACTACAATCGCCGTGAATACCATGCCCGGAATCCCGCCGATCCAGTAAAAATGCAAGGCTTGAACACCGTACTGGGCAGCCATCGCACTGATGCCGATGACCTCGATCGATCCGCAGTTGTATGCCAAGTACGAAAGTGCTGCCGCCCAGGTCGGCAAGGATCGAGAGGCATTCAGATAGTCATTTGAGCTTGACCATCTGCGTCGAGAGATCCAACTGATCGCCAGAATGAAAATGAGGTAAAACGGAAGAACGATTTGCAACCATTGGCCCAATATGGTAGATCTCATGAGTTTACTCGATAACGAGTTGAGAAGAACATTTCTCTCGAGAAGGCAGGACCGCTGCTCAACCGGAAGCTGACCGACAAAGAGAATCAGATTCGACGTCAAGGGCAATCGATTCTCCATTTGAGCTGATTGCCCAAGGCTCCATGGCCCCATTTCAATCGAACGCTCGACGCCTTGAACTGTGACGCGCCTCGTTCAAGAAGGGCGTAGTTCCCGTCTTGAGCGAGAATTTGCATCAGCTAACCTTCATGTAAGTCGTGTAAGGGCGCGATCCCAACCACGTAAATGGCAACATTGTCACGGGCCCATTTGCGGAGGCTACCTGCCACTGCTGTTCACTTACGCGTCTCGCTGCCAACAACTGCTCCCGTGAGATCTTCGGCAGCGGCCCCGCCTGTTTATCTTTCACCGCCATCAGCACCAGTGGTCCTCGAAGCAGGGCGACTGTGTCTGTGTGCTGTGCATCAATGGTCTCCAGCCGCATTTGTAGCGGAAGCTCCAGTTCCACGCGATCTCCTGTCTTCCACTCGCGCTTGATCGCGGCAAACTCTCCCGGTATCGCCATGCCCTTCCGCCGCGCTCCGTTCACCCAAATCTGCGCACCTTGAGCCCATGCCGGAATCCGGAAGTACAGCGTCTGCTCTGCGGGCTGGGAGCTCGTCAGCGTAAAAGTCACGCGATCCTCATAGGGATACTCACCCTCCTGCGTCAGTGAAAGCACAACCCCATTTTCATTCCATTGCAATGTCGAAGGCACGTAAAGGTTCACGTACACCGCCTGCGGCCCACGGAGATACAGGTTGATCCGGTAATCCGCCGCCACCTGCGGCAATGTGCCCGAGCAGCACGCCCAGCGAGCTTCCTTGTACACGCGCTTCCCATCAAAGTTGTAATCGGAGTAGTAAAAGTTTTTTCCGTTTTCCTGCAACGGCATCGCTCCCAAGACCGTGTTGTACATCATGCGCTCCATGCTGTCGCCATAACGGACATCGCGGGTCACGCGCAGCAAATACCTTGTCAATTTAAAGTGCGCATACCCACCGCATGGAGTCTCGAAGCTGTGGTGGGTGTTCGTCAGGCTGTTGTAGACGTCGCTGCTACCCGGAGCGCGTAACGTCTCATCAGGCCCCCACCCGCCCGTTGCAAAGCTCTGCTCCTCCAGCATGGCAAAGGCATTTCGAGCCGCGCGCAGATGCTTCTCGCTGCCCGCAACAAGATACGCCATCATTGCCGAGCTCAGGGAGTTCACATAGCTGTACGCGTGTCTGCCATTCAGCACATTCTCATTGCGCGATAGCGGATCGAACCAGGTCGTGTTGTCGAGATACTGCATTCCAAGGTTGTAATACCGCTGCCCCGCGCCGCGCTGGTAGGCCAAAAACAGATTCTCCGGCATGGTGTACGACTCGTCCCAGTTCCACGACGCGTCACTCGGATCCTTATCCGCGCGCCACGGATGGTCGTGTTCCACTGCATGCCCCGGCAGGTGCGGTAGTGCCGTGTTCGTTGTCTTCTCCAGAATCGCAAGCGCCTGCGGATCCTTCACATAGGTGTGCGAATCGAGCAGCCCAATCAGAAGTTTGTCATAGGTGTACGCGGGGAAGCGGTTCTTCTGGTAAAAGTCCGCTGTGATGGTCTCGGCATAAAGGCGGTTGAGCCGCAGCACCTTCTCGCGCGTCGCCTCTTCTCCGGTAATGGCGTAGGTACGCGCCAGCGCCGACACCCATTGGCCGAAGTGGCACGCTGGCGCGAACCCATTGTCGAAATCCCTGCGATAGTCGTAGTTGGGGTCGTAGTTGTACCACCCACCCAGGTCTTCGCCGGGCGCGGGCATGCCGGACATCTGGCGGAACGGCTTCAACAAACTGTCCTCACTCAGCGCCATCAGCACCGCATGCGTGTTCATCAGTTGCGATTCGTGCGGTTCGCTGGCCATCGACACATCGCCATAACCAAACTCTGCGAGCGGAGGGGCCGAAGAAAGCTCGGCGCCCCACGCTGCATGGCTCCTGACTGCCATGCCCGCAACCGCCGCAGCCGCCAATGAACTTGTCTGAAGAAACCGTCTGCGTGTAATCATCTCTATCCTTTTTAGCCTCAAGCTCATCTGAACTAACCACCTCCACATTTACTCCAATATCATGCATTGGCAGCGGTCGTCTTGTCATCTTTCGACAGTAAACTCCACGCGATGCCCAACGGTCCTTGCCGCCCATCGGCCTTCAATATGAAGACTCGCCTTAAAGGCTTCGCCCGATAGGTTCCACGGTGAACCCGGACGTGCAGATCAGCAGGCCAATCTTCCCGTCCGGATTCGCACCCCTGGCGAAGCTTGACGCTTGAGAGCGAAAAGCTGTCACGCGGCAGTGCGATTTTGAGATGGTGGAGCAAGGAAGTGAACCTTTCCTGTTTCCTTTCCCTTGCTGCTTTACGCACACTGTCCAGCCCGTGGGACATACGCTTACCCTTCGCTGATCGATTACTGTAGGAGGTTCCTGCACTCTCCTGCCTCCCGGGGCAAACGCCGACCTAGAACGCCAGTTGGGCCGCAGGGGGAAATGCGCCGGCCGTTGGCCCAACCTCAGCTATGATCTGTTGTGCGGAGTCAACACCGACTCCAGGTGTCTCCACTAGTCGTGCCACCGAATCCTGATGTGCCTGCAGGGATTGTGCGACGCTCATTTCCGGCGATTCCATTTGCGACTCGATCAGGTCAAGACGCTCTAAATACAAGGGCAGCACCTGCCGGTGCAGTGGCAAGAGCTGGCCGCTCAGGGAGTCGTGGAGTTCTTCACGTGTGGCACGCAAGCGGCCGCTTGCAAGACTCGCCAACACCGCAGGGTCGGTTTCGCCGTCAGCCAGGGCTCGCAGAATGCGGCGGCCGCTTTTTCCCAATAGATCGCTCAACAAGCTGGACAGCTTAATCTGCACTTCTTCCAGAAGGCATTCCAGCTGGTTCTGAAGTCGCGCTCGATCCTGCCGCAATTGATGCCTGCTCCTGGTGAGTGTACGCCAGCATCGTTGTTCCATATTCAGCACATAGCTAAGGATCAGGTCTCCAGAGAGCAGCCGGTTAACAATTCGCATGGCATCGCGGAAGTCTGTCTTCCGACCGCGCGGTCCGCGGTTGGGCTTGGCCTGAGCCAAGTGCAATCGGCAGTGTCCTTCCAGTGCGATCCATACTGGCTTCCAGTACTGCGCAGTCGATTCCATGGCTGCTTCTTGCACGGACTGCATCTATAGCCAATCCACCAAACGGCGAAGCTCACCCACGGTCGTACCGAACTTCCTGCATTCGAATTGCAATTCTCTGTCGTGCGCGTTGGCGATGACAACTGCCAACATCCTCTTGTGAACATCGGTCCCTGAAACGTTGTACACGGATTCCATACCAACCTCCTGACGCAGAGCGGAGGACACACGAAACACTTCTGATGCACCGTCACGTGCTGCTTCGAATCTGGAAGATAAGAAGCGCACCCTTATTGGTTCCAAACCCGTGTGTTCGGATCAAACACTTTTACGGCATCGACTCATCCAGCGCGGAACCGATCCTGGTCCGCGCTGCGTCGCTGACATGTTACTGCCGAACGAAGCCATTTTCATATCAATTGGTGGGCGGCAGCCCATACGAACCGACTTTTGGGCAAGCTGGAGGTTTCAGACCGGACCGAAGCTGTGACGCTGTGCCTGACGCGTGGAGTCTTAACCGTAGAGGATCTATAAATAGTTTTAATTGTCCAACTTAAAGTGGCTTAGAGCTCACTCCAGCGGAGTTGGAAGTTGACCGTGTACCACAACAATAGATTTCCGTCAATAGGTATATCTGCTCATGACGAGTCAATCAAGATCCCATTACGTTTCTTTCCCGGGAAAAAGCCTGAAAAAGTGTGCAGGCAAAATGAAAAGCGTTTAACTGCGTAACCATCAACCGAACTTTCTGGGAGGGAGTGCAGTGAAGATCCATTCCCCCAATGGGCTTAGATCTGCGCGAAGCAGCGATCCCCCAACGCACGGTGGTTTTGGAAAAACTCGATGCGAAAGCGAACGACAAGGGTCAACTGGGAGCTGCAGATCGAAAACGAATGCTCAACAGGCAAATTCAATTTCAGGAGGGAGACCGATGAAGCGACAATTCTGGCAGCTAAAGGCCGGGCAGGATTTTGCTGCACGGCACGTGAAATTGGTGGCTCTTTGGGCGGCGCTCGCCATCGTCCTTTCAAGCACAATCTGCGTCTGCGCGCAAAGTACGACCACGAGCCAGATCAATGGGACTGTGACCGATAACACCGGTGCCGTGCTACCTGGTGCAAGCGTCGTCATAACCAGCTCCGCGACAGGCATCGTGTATCACATGGTGACAGACAGCCTGGGCGCGTACCACATCACCGATTTGACCCCGGGCACGTATACGATGGAGGTCACCAAAACGGGATTTGCAACACAGCACATCCAGCCTTTCACGCTGGTTGTCGGTCAATTGTTCCAGCAGAACATTGCCTTGGCGGTCGGCCAAGCCGTACAGACTGTTTCAGTCAGCGCAGCCGCTTTGCTGCTCAATACGGAAGCCTCGCACGATGAGCAACTCATTGAGGGGCAGCAGATTGACGATATGCCTTTGAATGGCCGCGATTACCTGCAACTGGCGCAGCTCGACGCTGGTGTCGTGCCCATCTCCGGGGTCCAGGGCATCAACTCCCCGGCTTCGTCATGGGCCTCGGACTCCGGTGTCGTTGCGATCGATATCAGTGGTTTGAGAGAGGACGATAACAGTTTCCTGTACGACGGCATCGAGACGCGCAATGCCTGGTACGGCGCCGCAGGCTTGCAGCCGGATCCGGACATGGTTCAGGAGTTCGTCATGATGAATTCCGACGCTCCGGCGCAGTACGGATCGGGAGGCGCGTTTGTTAACGTCGTCACCAGGTCTGGCACGAATCGGTTTCACGGAACCGCGTACGAGTACCTCCGGAATAACGACTTCGACGCAAGGAACTATTTCGATGACACGCCGGGTCCTCCGCCCTTCCATCAGAACCAGTTTGGAGCCAGTGCGGGCGGACCCATCAAGAGGAATAAGATCTTCTTCTTTGGCAACTATGAAGGGTTTCGCCAGCTTGTGCCGGGCGACGACTACAATCTGGTTCCGAATTCCAGCCAGGAAGCCGGCGACTTCGGTTACGTGTGCACCAATGCAGGGGGGTCGTTCGGCGCCACCGGGCTCTGCTCGGCTGCGAAAGGCCAGCTCTACAACCCATATGTGCTGGATCCAACGACGCCGACCGGCTATGCCTCGCTGGCAAATAACCAGGTGCCAAGCTCCTATTTCAGCGCAATCGGGCAGAAAATTCTGGCGCTATACCCGGCTCCGAACGGCTCCTACAACAATGGCACCGCCAACTACTTCAATGTCGCCACAACAACCAATAACTGGAATCAGTTCAGCGGCCGGGTTGACTACTCGATCTCGGCGAAGGACACCCTTTTTGGCCGGTATACCAGCACCAATCAAACTGCGATTGCGCCTGGTATGACCTCATACAACAGCCAAACCTTTCCTTCGGCTCCAAAAAATGTAGCCGTCGGATGGACGCATGTCTTTTCTCCTCGCCTGGTCAACAATGTTCGTTATGGCTGGTCCCACACTGCCGTTGGCTTGGAGCGCACGGATGGTTATGACACAGCCCTTGCCAACCCCTTGGGTCTGGTGGCCGAAATAGACTTTCCGGGATCGGACGGCCCTCCCTCAATCGGTGTGAACGGATATGGCAATCCCGGGTCCACGAATGGCACTGACTTCCTCACCGAAGGGCTGAACATGTGGACGGAGTCCCTGATGTTTCAAAAGGGAAAACATCAACTGACTGCCGGCGTCGACATCCGGTACGAACCAATCTATTCCTATGAAGACTGGTCGGCGACCTCGATTGGCTTCAGCGGCGTCTACACCGGAGATCCAGTCGCTGACCTGCTGATGGGCGTCCCAAATAACACCAGGACTTCTCTCGGCACCGGCCCCACCGAGAACCTGAGAATGTGGTATCAGGCCTATTACGTCCAGGACAACTTCAAAGTCAATCGCAAGCTGACCCTCAACTACGGATTACGCTATGAGCATCGTACACAGCCAATCGAGGTAAACAATCGCGTCGGCAGCTTCGATGTTGCGACCGGTCAGGACCTCACCTATCCCGACACCAAGGTCATGGGGTTGGGCAGGAGCATGGTGATGCCAATCTACTCCAACGTTGCGCCCCGGTTCGGTTTCAACTACATGCCGTCTGAAAGGGGCAGCACCGATATCAAGGGCGGATTCGGGATGTATTACCTGCAACCGAATATCAACCAATATCAGGTTGAGGTGGATACCACCAAGCTTTACGAGGTTGACGATTTTAACAATCCCGCTGTCGGCGATGCTCTGGCTTTCAATCTGGACGGCACGCAGGGCGTGGCGGGGATGTACTCGTCGGCAATGACCAACGGAAACTTCTCGGGGGGCGGTCCGACCGTTTCCTTCATCCAGCCGAACGGAAAGACGCCTTACGCCTACGAGTGGAATTTGACCATCGATAAAACCATCAAGGACTGGCTCTTCGAAGTAGCGTACGTTGGAACCTCGGAGCGCCATTACGAGGAGCGCAACGAGATCGACCCGCTCAATACGAATGGCGTTGCATCTCTCTGGGCTACCTGCGGAAATCCGGCGAGCCCAGTGGGCTGTTACAGCGGCGTGCAGGAAAATCAGGAGTCAGGAACTTCGAACTACCACGCCTTGATTGGACGTGTGCAGAAGCGGTTCAGTTCTGGATTTTCAGCGACGGTCAACTACACATGGTCCAAATGCCTCGGCACTCCTTATCAGGATGAGTTCACCTGGCACGTTGACATGCATCTTGATTACAGCCATTGCACTGAAGATATAAACTCGATCTTCACGGCAAATGGCATCTATGAGCTTCCGTTTGGGCATGGCAAAATGTTCTTGAACAGCGGCACTCTCGCAGACGCACTCGTAGGAGGCTGGAAGCTCTCCGGCATCTCCACGCTGCGCACCGGCCCCTGGACTACCTTGGGAAGCCAACAGAACATAGGGTTCTTTGATGGCGCATTGCCGAATCTCAGCGGACCCGTCAACAATCAATCGCTGCACGGAGATCTGGGCAGGCACGGCAGGCTCGGGCCATATATCAACACACAGAACGTGATTAACCTGAGCGCTGTGGGAGTTCAAGGGCAGTCTGGAACGCACACCGTTGAGAATCCCGGATACCAGGACTATGACCTGTCGGGTTACAAGGGATGGAGGTTCGGTGAAAGGGGCAACCTGACCTTCCGGGCCGACTTGTTCAACGCCTTCAACCGCGTCAACTTCGGATCGGTCAGCACGTACGACCTTGCCAGCAACTTCGGCGACGTTTCCAGCGCCTATGCTGCGCGTGAAATTCAACTTAGCCTGCGGCTCGCTTTCTAGCCGCATGACCAACCTGCCCATGATGCCGAGGGGACGACTCGCGCTCATCGCCGTTCTTGCCGCCGTCTGCCTGCCTGGCAGTCTGACAGCGGCGGGAGCGGCCGGGCAGCAAAGCGCCGAACCCGCGCCTCGGGTTCATTCGAATTCCAACCGGGCGTGTCCGCCTCGTGACGATCTTGACGCAGCACTCGGCCAAGCCAGCACCCTGATGCAGCAATCGCGCTTTCAAGATGCCGCTCCGTTGCTCCAACCGCTCTCCGCCAAGAATTGTGATGCCAGGGTCAGTCTCTTGCTGGCAGCGGCCTTCGAAGGACAAGGTGATGAGCACAAAGCAAGCGAAGTATTGCAGCATGCTCATTCCGTATGGCCATCGAATAACAGCGTTTCCACTTCGCTGGCCCGCGTGTTTCTAGCCAGCGGTGAGAAGGACGAGGCAGTGAACGCTCTGGCTCATTTCCATGGGACGGCTGAGACGCCCGAGCAAGAATTGGAAATGGCCGTGGTTGTGTACCTAGCAGCCAATCAGCTTCTGGCGGCGCAGACGATCGCCGAGAAGGATTACAAATACCATCCATCGATTCATTCGCTATTGTTGGTAGCCAACACTTTGCAAATGCAGGGACGGTACCCGGACGTCAACCGCCTTCTTGGAAGTAAACGCGAAACCTACGCCAGCTCACCGGAGTTTTTGGTGACCCTAGCCGAAAGCGAATTTGATGCGTCAATCTACCCCGCGGCACGAAAGGACCTGCAACGCGCCATTTCTCTGAATCCCAAGTTGTATCAGGCGCACTACCTCCTGGGTAATGTCCTGTCGAAGTTGAATGACGCGGAGCACGCGATTGCCGAGTATCGTCTGGCCATCGATCTTGCTCCCCAACAGCCTCGAACCTACTATCAACTTGCGCTTGTCCTTCGGTCAAAACAGGATGATGCCGGCGAACAAAGCGCACTTGAGCAGGCGCTGGCAGCCGACGGCCACTACGCGCCTGCACATTGCGAATTGGGAAGAATACTGCTTGATGAGGATCATCGCCAGGCCGATGCGGTGAGTCATCTGCTTTCGGCGATTCAGTACAATCCACGCTCCGAGGAGGCCTATTTCCTGCTCGCCAGGGCTTACACCAAACTGGGCGAAAAGGATAAGGCAGATCAGATAGTGAAGCGTCTGCAAGCTGTGAGGAAGGAGAATCGGCCTGGTCCTGCAAACGAGAACGAAAACCACCATGCCGCCAATCGGTCGACGAGTCCATGACTTCAGAAGTTGGACGCTGCAACCAGCGGAAGACTGCGATCAATGAGCGTGTGAAGCGGCGGGATGCGCAGATTGGTATGAATGATGTCTACTGCGCGCGTGACGTCAACAACTTCTGCCTGCGCGCAAGCATGCTTCTCTTCGCATTCACAGGGTGGTACCCGGATCCACTCGGCCGGTAGCAACGAGAAGACCTGCCTGTATGCAGGCAACCAGAACGGGGATACGTTTAACTTCCGCTGGATTCATGTTTCGACGCTCGAATGATTGAACGGGGTTGCCCAGTTGGACAAGCCGCAGAGTCGAGGGGATAAATGCGTAAGAACGTAAAGTATGCGGCGTTGGCTGGGGTGAGTTTTGCCTCGACATTGTCAATGCTTAGCACAGACCACGGTGAAGGAACCGATTCCGGCAATGGCATAGATTGACGTGAACGTTACTGCTGCCTATCTGGAGATTCCGCGGGCTATCTTCGGCACGATCCTCGAGCCCATCGGTAATTGGACTTACAACGGTTTGTAGTCGGCATTGCTCAGAGATCCCAGCCGACAATTGGACCCATGCTTTCCGCTCGCAAGCGTGACCGTAATCTCGATCAACCGACGCTAAACCGTGGCGTTTCGAAGCAGCCCAACTTCAATGAAGATGGAGAGAACTTCAAATGAGGACAAGATCAAGTAATTCGTACTCTTTCCGCCTGAATGCGTTTCTTATCGTCGCCGTTATTGGTTTCATGTGCGCGCGGATACATGCGCAAGAACAGCGATGGAGTGAAGCGCAGGCAAACGCGTGGTACGCCCGGCAGCTGTGGCCCGTGGGCGCCAACTTTTTGCCCTCGACGTCCATCAACCAGCTCGATATGTGGCAAGCGGCAACCTTCGACCCCACCACCATCGAGAGCGAGTTGGGATGGGCCGAGAGCATCGGGATGAACACCATGCGCGTCTTCCTGCACAACCTGCTCTGGCAACAGCATCCCGATGGCTTCAAGCAGCGCATCGATACGTTCCTCGCCATCGCTGCGCGCCACCACATCCGGCCGGTGTTTGTGCTCTTTGACTCCTGCTGGGACCCGTTCCCCAAGCTCGGCCCGCAGCACCCGCCCATTCCCGGCGTACATAACTCGGGCTGGGTTCAGGCCCCCGGGGCGGAGATTCTTATCGACACGGGACAGTACCCGCGTCTACGGAGCTATGTGGCAGGCGTAGTGAGTGCTTTTGCCAACGATACCCGCGTCCTTGCCTGGGATGTGTGGAACGAACCCGACAACATCAACAAAGGATCTTACGGAAGACTGGAGCCGAAGAATAAAACCGAGGTGATCGAGGCATTGCTGCCACAGGTCTTCGCATGGGCACGGTCAGTGCATCCGACTCAACCCCTAACGAGCGGTTTATGGCAGGGGGACTGGAGTTCGTTGGAGAAGATGCCGCCGATAGCGCGGATTCAAGTTGAGCAGTCGGACGTAATCAGTTTTCACAATTACGGTTGGCCTGAGGAGTTCGAAGCCCGCGTCAAGCAGCTCGAACAATTCCACCGGCCATTGATCTGCACTGAATACATGGCGCGCGGTGCTGGAAGCATATTCGATACGGTGCTTCCCCTTGCCAAAAAATACCGGGTAGGAGCGATCAACTGGGGTCTGGTGGCCGGCAAGAGCCAAACATATCTGCCATGGGACTCCTGGCTGCGTCCCTATGTCCTCGAGCAGCCTCCCGTCTGGTTCCACGACGTCTTTCATGCCGATGGAACTCCCTACCGCCAAAGGGAGATTGAGATCATCCGCGATCTGACCGGCGCTTTGAATTCGCAAAATCGCCGCTAAGTCACCGAGGTTAAAAATAAAGACAATTATGGTTGGAAATTGACTTCCAAAGGGTCAGACCAACTTCGGCAGACGTGAAGTTGGGATTGAGCCACAAAGAGAGGGACATATGTTCTGTTCCCTTGCGAGCCGCACGTCGCGATGATCGAGGCGGCAATCACCGGGGTCGAGGCGAACCGGTCGGTCATGCGCTTCTTGTGTTCCATCGCCTTCACCCGTTCCTGTTCCTCGCGCGCGATGGCCCGTTTCATCTCTCCCATGTCTCACCGCCGCGACCGGCCGGGCCTCATAAGCAGGTGCGGGGAATTTCGAAAAGCCGTCCAAACGGCCTTCTGGCCTGGCTCCGGGGTGAATGCCCGATCATTTAATCTTCTCGTGAGTTGCCTCTACTTAGTCGATCCTGAAAAAGTCGATTTCAAGCACATGCAGAAGTCGTTTGCAGTGTGCTCGACCGTTGCAGGACCGGAATCGAGTTCCAGATGCGCATCATGCAGCGGAGAAAAATGCGCCAAA
>Ga0181535_10005983_pt1 | contig 12806 bp, 10 predicted proteins | sample PEATcosm2014_Bin_44_FD_119774 | JGI IMG/M metagenome (GOLD analysis project Ga0181535, IMG submission 119774) | Peatland microbial communities from MTU Mesocosm Facility, Houghton, MI, USA - PEATcosm2014_Bin17_30_metaG | ecosystem: Environmental > Terrestrial > Soil > Wetlands > Peat | place...
CCGGCACGCCGGAAGCCGTCTTGTCCTGCTGGTCCTCTATGAGCCCGGCTATCACCACGGTATTGTCCGGGGCCACATTGATGTTGGTCTCTGCCCTGCGCGTCTTTATTGCCGGTATCTGCCCCTGGCCGTAATTGACTGCGTTGGTATAGTCAAGGTTCGAGACCTCGGCTTTTATGCGGGCCTCTATCGCCCCGTCTTTTGCCGTCTTCGGGTCGATCTCAAGGGTTACCCCGTAGGATTTCCATTGTACGCTCGCCTGCCCCTGTGTGTTGACGGTCACCACGGGCACCTCCCCGCCTGATAAAAAACTTGCGGCTTTCCCGTTGGAGGCCATAAGCTTGGGTTTCGCGAGCACCCTTGCGTAATTATTTGTCACAAGAAAATCAAGGAGGATGTTTATCTTGCCCCGGGTAAAAGTCGTGCCCAGGGCGGAGAATGCCGGCGGAGACTGCTCGACGGCGTTAAGGCTCAAAAGCGGCAGACCGTTACTGGGCAGCGGGCCGTTTATGAGTGCCGGCCAGTCTATGCCGCAACTGAACTGGTCTATCATGGATATCTCAAGTATCTGCACGTCTATCTCTATCATGGAATCGGCTTTTTCCGCCTTTATAACATTGACCATAAGGCTTTCTTTCGAGCCGTTGCCGGCGATGTTTATGACCGTGGTCCCCGGCCTTTTGCCCTCAATTATTATTTCCTCGTCCGAAAGAATTGTGGCGGAGGCTATGGATTTGTCTATTGGTTCGGCTTCGGCGGCTTTTTCAAAACGGAGGACCTTTGACCCGCCTTCCCTGATGCTTATATTCTCCGAAGCGGCAAGAAGAAAAAACGGAAGAAATAAAAACAGTAAAATTACGCAAAAAAATCCCTTGTTCATATTACCCCCCCTATATCTTACAGGTCATATTATAAAGAAAAACACTACGGGAGGTATTGACAAATTGGAACGTTTTATACGGAAAAGGTATGCTCTAAGGCCGGCTTATGAACCTGGGTTTTTGATCTTTTTTTGCGGCAAATATGGAATCAAGGACTTCTTTGAATTTTTTATCCTTCATATGCCCGGCAAAATCCGACTTTGCGGCGTCAACCATGGCTGCCAGGGCCGCCGGGGCCGTGTTGTCCATCGTGAATGTTTTGGCCTGGCCGCTGCTCACAGCAGGCTCGAACCTTATATAATCATGGCGGCTGTCCTTTAGGAAACATTTTAACTCGTAATCGGCGGACCTTACCTGGCCGGAAAAAAACAGTGTCAAAAGGTCGGTTGACCAGCTGGCAAGCGAGGAATATTTTTTTTTGGACTTTAAATTCTCGGAAAAACTTGCGATGGATACCACTTTTATCCTGGTCTTGCCGTCTTTCAGGAAATTCTTATACGCCTCGGCGAGCCCTACCATTGTGGGATTGTTCGCCCACGAGCCTCCGTCGACGTAGCCGCACTTTTCCCCGAAAGAGTCCATAAAATATTCCGGCATGTATGTCATGGCCGCGGACGAACATGCCACGGCCTTCCACAGCGGCACATCCCTGTGCTTCAAGGCGCCGGCGCTGTGCGGGGTCCTGAAAACAGTGGTCGCCCCGCGGGTCACGTTAAACGACGTCAGGCAAAGATAACATTTTTTTATGGATCCCATGTCGGCCTCTTCTCCGTAGAGGGTGCGGTAGGATTTCAGCAGCCTGTCGTTGGAAAATTTTGTCCCGCCTGCCACCTGCCATACGGTCCTTATAAAATCCAGGAAAGTTCCCGCCCGGTTGTTGTAAAATATATGGGCGGCGTCGCGGGTGAAAAATGACAATATTTCCGACGGGGTCTTCCCCGAGGCAAGCGCCGCGGCTATTATGGACCCCGATGACGTCCCGGATATCAGGTCAAAATGGCCCGGTACGGGTTTTTTATAATGTTCCTCGATGGCGGAAATAATGGCGGCGGAATATGTCCCGAGCATTCCCCCGCCGTCGATAGAAAGTATCCTGAATTCTTTTCCCATTTCACCCTCGCTTTGTTTTAAATGCCACCGGCATTATAAAATATTATTGCCGCCTAATCAAGCCGAATAAAAATCCCCTCCGCACTTGATTTTTGACGCGAATGCATATATCATAATGGCATGGAAAAACATATCATAAGAAAAATAATACGCGGAAAAAGGGATTCGATCCCTTCCGCCGAATTGAAGGAACTCTCTCGCAGGATATTGTCCAACTTCAGGAGGTCGTTTTATCCCGCGGTCTCCGGGGTCAAATGCGCAATGGCCTACACATCCACGCAAAGCGAGGCAAAGACCGCCGGCATAATAAACTTCCTTCTTTCGCGGGGAGTCAGGGTGTTTTTACCGTGTGTGCGCGGCGAAAATATAACCCCAAAAAGGTACAAAAAAGGATGCAGGATGGTAAAAGGGGCCTTCAACATAAAGGAACCCGCCGGAGACAACGGCTCCTGCAGGGCGGAAAGCATAGGGCTGGCCATAGTGCCCGGCGTGGCCTTTGACAGGAGCGGTAACAGGATAGGCTTCGGTAAAGGATTTTACGACAGGTTCTTAAAACAGCTGCCGAAAGGCGCAATAAAAGCCGGGATCTGCTTTGAAAAACAGCTTGTAAAAACCATACCAGAAGACAAGCACGACGTCAGGATGGATTACATAATAACCGAAAAAGAGGTCATAAGAACATGAAGGCGAGGACGCTCTCGTCGGAGAGGGTTTATAAAGGCAAAATTTTCGAATTAAAAAGAGAGCGGATAATCCTTGACGGGGCGGAATTTACCAGGGATATAATGGTCCATCCGGGCTCGGCCGTCATGGTCCCGGTTCTGGACGCAAAAAAAGGGATCATCATCATGATACGGCAATACCGCCACGCAACGGGCGGGATGCTCGTGGAATTCCCAGCGGGTACAAAGGACGTGGGCGAATCATACAGGCAATGCGCAAAACGCGAGCTCACAGAGGAGACCGGATATTCGGCAGGCAGGGTTGCGCAGGCGCTGAAGTTTTTCCTTGCACCCGGCACGACGACCGAATCCATGGCCCTTTTTATCTGCTCAAAACTTTCCATGGGCCGGCAAAAACCGGAAGAGGACGAAAAGATCGGTGTTTTTAAAACAACGTTAAAAAAAGCGGTTGCAATGGTTTGTTCCGGTGCGATAAAGGACGCCAAAACCATCGCCGGTGTTATGTTCCTGGAGCACGTGTATTCCGATAAAAAATTATATAAAAAATATCTCGCCTGAGAGCAGACGCTGTTTTCCCGAAGAGTCTTTAACCTTTAAGCTCCCGTTGTTCATGGTCTTTACGACCCGGAAGGCATTCTTTTTGCCGCCCTTATTTACCATAATCTGCTTTCCTTCTATGGCTCCCTGGAATTTTATCCACGAGGCTATCAACTTCTTTTTTTTCCCGGGCAGAGCATTTATATACGAATCGATCCTTTTTATTACGGATATAAAAAGCCCTTCGATATCGTGTTTTTTTCCCAGCAGTTCCTTTAAGCTCACCGCATTTACCCCGGCGCCAGCGGGAACCCTGTTGTTGACATTAATGCCTATCCCCGTGACAAGCTTTGAGTTGTACGGGTCGTTCTCTATCAGCATTCCGCATATTTTTTTCCCGCCCGCAAGGATGTCGTTTGGCCACTTTATCACTGGGTTTATGCCCAGCTCCAGGAGCGCTTCACAGACCGCAACAGAAGAAAGTATGACGAATATATACGGGTCTTTTATCTTACCGTTGATCACGTAGGAAAACCATAACCCGCCGGGGGCCGAATCCCACGCGGCGCCGTGTTTTCCCCTTCCGTGCGTCTGCGTGCCGGATACGGCTATGGTGCCCGAGGAAAAATCATTTTCCTTGAGATACTGGTTGGTGGAGTTTATCGAACCGAAGGATACGGCCGAGCGCAATATCCTGTTTTTTTTGAGGACGGCCTTTACACGGGAAAGGTTCATTTTGAAAGCTGTAAACTTATGTCCAGGGCCTGCGGCGAGTGCGTTATCGAGCCTATGGAAATATAATCGACGCGGCGCCTGGCTATCTCACCGACATTGTGCATGTTCACTCCGCCGGAAACCTCGACTTTGGCCCTGCATCCGTGCTTTTTCATCATCGCCAGCGCCTTGTCCATCATCTCAAAATCCATGTTGTCCAGCATTATTATGTCCGGTTCGGCTTTCATCGCCGGCTCCAGCATCTCAAGGTTGTCCACCTCGACCTCGATCTTCATGCCGCGCGGGATATAACGCCTGCAGTCCATCACGGCTTTCTGCAGGTCGATAAAATCAAGGTGATTGTCCTTTATGAGCACCATGTCGTAAAGCCCCATCCTGTGGTTGGACGCGCCGCCGGTCTTGACGGCGTATTTTTCAAGGAGGCGCAGAGTGGGAGTGGTCTTGCGTGTGTCAAGTATGGTCACCCCGTAAGGCCTGGCGATCGACTGGAATTTATCCGCGGAAGTGGCTATCCCCGACAGAAGCTGAAGAAGGTTCAACGCAAGCCTTTCGCCCATCAATATCGCCTTTGCCTTGCCTTTTATTGTGGCGATTATCTCCTCTTTTTTTACCTTATCCCCGTCTTTTTTCCTGACGGATATTTTAACTGACGGGTCCAGCTTTAAGAATACCTTTTTCATGAGCGGGACGCCGCAGACAACGCCGTCATCCTTGGCCCTGAAAACGCCCTTAAGCACCGCGGTCCCGGGTATGATTATATCAGTTGTCACATCACCCGGCCCTATGTCTTCCTTGAGCCCCTGGTCTATTATCCTGTCTATGTATTTTTCGTTCTTTTTAAGCCAGTCCATCGTTTACCTTCCTTATTTTTTCAGGTCGCTGATGAATTCCTGAAGCGCCTTTTTTTCCGATTCATAAACCGCCAGCTTCGCCTTTTCCTCTTCAACCGCTTTTTTCATGGCGTTATTGACGAAATTCGGGTTGTTTAGCTTGTTCGACGCCGAAACAACGGCTTTTTCCACATCAAGCAGGCGTTTTTCCCTGCTTGCTATGACCTTTGCCCTGTCTGTTATGGCGTTCCTGTCTATCCCGGCGCTTCCTATGACCGCGGCCCCTGCCGAAACCACTGGCCTAATTATGAATGAAGCGCCCGCCTCTTCCAGGATGTTATTTACCTTGCCCAGGGTCTTTATTATATCTGCGTATTCTTTTATAACCCGGCCGTTGCTTTCGAGCTTCAGGAAAACGTCCACTTTTACCGCCGGCGAAAAATCAAGCTCGCCCCTTAAGTTCCGGACCGTATAAATTACTTTCATAAGGTCGTCCATGTCGGCCAGCCCTTTTTTGTCGAAATTAAATTCCGCCCGGGCCGCGGGCCATGTCTCAAGCATTATGGACCCCTTTTTCGCGGCGTCCGGTATGTTGGAATATATCTCCTCAGTGATAAAAGGTATGAACGGGTGCATGACGACAAGGCTGTCCTTTAAAACCTTAAAAAGTACGTTTTTTACGGTATTTGCGTATTCTGCGTTGTCCGGTTTCGCCAGTTCTATCTTGGATATCTCGATATACCAGTCGCAGAAGGTGTGCCAGAAAAATTCATAGATATAAAGCGCGGTCTCCGAGAACCTGTATTTTTCGAGTCCGTCTTCTATGGACCTGATAAAGTCGTTGAGCGCGGAAAGCATCCATTTCTCCGGGAGTTTCAGGGATGCCGCCTTTGCCCCAAGGTCGACGGGCGAAAACCCCTCGATGTTCGACATGGTGAATTTGGATGCGTTGAATATCTTGTTCATAAAAGCGGCGTACCCTTTCGCGCGCTCCTCGGAGAAGGCTATGTGCCTGGACTGCGTCTCAAGCGAGGCCATGGTAAAACGCAGCGCGTCGGCGGAATACAATTTCATGAGCTCGAGCGGGTCGACCACGTTGCCGCGGGACTTGCTCATCTTTTTGCCCTCGGAATCGGTGACGAGCGAATTTATAACCACATGCGAAAACGGCACGCGGCCCATGAATTTGAGCCCCATCATTATCATCCTTGCAACCCAGAAAAAGAGTATGTCCCAGCTGGTGACAAGCACCGTGGTCGGATAAAACACCTCCAGGTCCTTTGTCTTTTCCGGCCAGCCAAGGGTCGAGAATGGCCAGAGCCCGGAGGAAAACCAGGTGTCAAGCACGTCGTTGTCCTGGTGTATCTTTGTTCCGCCGCATTTCTCGCATTTTACCGGCGTTTCTTTTGAAACTGTTATGTGTTTGCAGTCGTCGCAGTACCACGCCGGGATCCTGTGGCCCCACCACAACTGCCTTGATATGCACCAGTCCCTTATATTGTGCATCCACTCGAAGTAAACCTTCTTCCACATGTCGGGGACGAATTTTATCTCGTCCTTTTCCACGGCCTCGATGGCTTTTTCCGCCAGGGGCTTTATTTTGACGTACCACTGGGTCGAAACAAAAGGTTCGACCACGGTGTCGCACCTGTAGCAGTGGCCGACGGCGTGCTTGTGGTCCTCTATTTTTACCAGGTAGCCCTGCTCTTTCAGTGTCTCTACTATTTTCTTCCTGGCCTCGAACCTGTCCATGCCGCTGTATTTGCCGTTCTCCCCGGCCCTGTCGTTCATTTTCCCGTTTTCCGTCATGACGTTGATGATGGGCAGTTTGTGCCTTATCCCCACCTCAAAGTCGTTGGGGTCGTGCGCCGGTGTTATTTTTACGGCGCCCGTGCCGAATTCCCTGTCGACGTATGAATCCTTAATGACAGGGATGCGCCTTCCGGTCTCGGGAAGGATGAGCATCGTGCCTTCCTTGATGTCCTTATACCTCGGGTCGTCCGGGTTTACAGCCACAGCCGTGTCGCCCAGCATGGTCTCGGGCCTTGTCGTGGCGACTTCAATGAAACCGGAGCCGTCCGCGTAAGGGTATTTTATGTGGTAAAAATGTCCCGCTATTTCCTTGTGCTGGACCTCGATGTCGGATATGGCCGTCAGGCACCTGGGGCACCAGTTGACTATGTAATCGCCCCTGTAAATCAGGCCGTCCTTATAAAGCCTGACGAATACTTCCTTTACGGCCTCGGATAGCCCCTCGTCCATGGTAAAACGCTCGCGGCTCCAGTCGCATGACGAGCCCAGTTTGCGCAGCTGCATCATTATTGTTTTGCCGTATTTGTCCTTCCAGGACCATACGCGCTTTAAAAATTCCTCGCGCCCTATGTCGTTCTTTTTCAGCCCCTCTTTTTTCAGCTCGCGCTCCACAACATTCTGCGTGGCTATCCCGGCGTGGTCGCAGCCCGGCACCCAGAGCACGTTGAAACCTTTCGCCCTTTTGTAGCGCGCAAGTATGTCCTGAAGGGTGTTATTAAGGGCGTGTCCCATGTGCAGTGAACCCGTGACGTTGGGCGGCGGGATGACTATGGAAAAAGGGGGCTTTGTGGAATTGTTGTCGGCCTTAAAATAGCCGTTGCTCATCCAGAATTCGTACCACTTATCCTCAATTTCAGAGGGTATGTATTTATCCAATTTATTGCCTCCGGTTATGGTTGAAATATCCATTCAAAAAGCGGAAGGAACCGTCTGTATATTGTCATACAATTTATCATTTTTACCGGGGTTTGTCAAAAATTATCGTATCCTTGCTTGTTGGTCATAAATTTTAACTTTTTACTTTATTACCAGCTTTCCGTTTTCCGCGGTTATCCGGCCGAATACAACCTTTATGGGGGAATTTGACTTGTTGAGCAGCGGGTTGTAATCTTTGAGCGCGAAGTTAACGAGCCCGGCTGGCAGGCCAAGCCATCCGGCCTTAAGCCTTACGACCTTAAAGACAATGTCGGATCCGGCCGTTCCCGGGTTCGGGTTGCTCAATGTGAATGCCGCGTCCACGCCCATCTTTGAATAACTCCCCTTTATCTCTATAATTCCCCTGTCGATCGAGACCGAAGTTATGCTGAATTTTCCGGCGTAAATTTTGAGCAGGTCGGCCAGATCGCCCTCACTGACGGTAAGCGAATCAATATGTATGGTCCCTATGGAAAGTATCTTCAACCCCTGCTGGCCTTCCGGATACGGGGCGGTCCTTAACCCGTCTATGGATATTGCGGCGTCGCGCACAATAAGCCCGGCATTCTTATGCTTGAAATCCCCCACGACCCCTTTTTTGAAAGATATCCTGAGCTCCTCGCCGGAGCCTTTCATATCCGCCTTGAAAGAAAATTTTTCCATGCCGCGCACGTAAAGAGGCAGCTCCGACATAATGCCGGAATTTGCCCCTTCGGTATCGTTTTTCCCGCCGGTTGCCGCGGGGTCTTTTCTTTTAAAAAGCATGCCCTTTGAGCCGTCCGGAAGCGGCGCCTCGTATACCATGGAATAAAGCCTGCTTACCTCGCTTTTCGGGTCAAGTGCATCTTTTAATATTTCCCTTCGTTTTTCTCCGCCGGAAAACTCGGGCCCCAGGTCGCCGGTCTTGGCCAGAAAATAATCCGTGAACATGGGAAAATTGAAAATACCGGTCACCCTTACCCCGGGATAAAAATTCCTGGCCGTCTCGGCATAGGCGGAATTATTCATGTACATAAAATCCGGGACAATGGCAAGGGTGGAGCCCGGGGATACCCTGGACATAAAATCCTCGACGTGCCATGAAGCTTTTGACGGCCTGGAACTTCCCGGCCACGGGAACGGCAGGTCGTTGACGGAGAATGTAAATGAAAGCAGGGCGAATACGGCGGCAAGCGCCGCCAGCGCAACGGCCGGCTTTTTGCCCCTCAAAAATCCAGCGGCGTAAACCGATATGACCGAAAAAACCGGCAAAAGCGGCATAAGGTACCTGTCTTTTTTATTGGGTATAAGTATCAGCAATATTAATCCCGCAAAGGCGGTCGCGGCCAGCTTTCTTCCCTCTTTTGAGAACAATGCGGATGCCGCGCCGGCCAGAAGCAGCGCCAGAAGCGGCCAGGAAATTATGCCGGGCATCAGGCCAAAATACATGGCGAATGAATCGGCGGAAAAAACAGCCGGCAGCCCTTCCACGGACCTCCTGTGCACCACATTTTTTATGAGATTCATGATTATCGGCACGCTGTTGCAGGCATACCACGGCGCGGCGGTAATCAGGAAAACCACGGCGGCCGGCATGAGCCCCGCCCTTCTCCGGCTTTTTTTGTCAGGGCCGAAAAACTCGAGGGCCGCGGGCATCAGCATGTAGACAAAAAACGTCCATTTGACAAGCATTCCAAGGCCGCAGGCGAATCCGAAAAGCGCGGAAAATTTTATGTCGGTGAATGAAGCTGTTTTTTCCAGCAGATAAAGCGAAGCTATGAAGAAAAAAGTCAGGGGCAAATCGAACATAAAAAAATGGCTTTCCCTTATGACAAGCGGATACGCGGCAAATACGGCGCATGCGGCCATTGCCTGAAGGACCCCTGTCCTGCCGCGGGCGTACAGAAAAATGAAGATCACGCAGCCGCACAGAAAAAGGGCCATGATGGCCGTGAAGTTGTCCTGTGAAGGGTTTGCCAATCCGAAAAAAGATGCCAGAAAAGGGACGAGCGGCGGATAGTATGATTCCTGCGACAAAAAAGAGCCAAATATTGAAAGCGGATTTTTCTGGATGGTTTCCTTAAACCCGCTGGACGCCCCGAGATGTATGGATTCGTCCCATCTCTGCGGGGTATTGTCCGTTGCAAGCCAGTTTAATTGGGAGAAACCGAGGTAAAGGCACAACAGGATGATGAAAGCGGCGCTTATTCTTCCGGTGCGCATCATAACTTTACTGACGAAAGGTCCATATCCGGCCTGAATACTTCCCCGAGGCTGATGTTCCCGGCCATATCCTGCTTTTCCGCCCCGTCAATAAGGAACCTGACTCCCTTTACCCACTGAAAATTGTAAAATATCGTGTCCACGATGGAATATACGGCCAGGTTTTCGGAAGTGATGCCTGGCTTGCAGTTCTTTGAAAATTCCCGGGAAAGGTCCAGGTAAAGTATGCCGTCCTTGTCCTGGTAAACTTCCCTGAGCCTGGTCTGGTCCGGCAATACCTTTATATAAGCTCCGGCCGCCGGAATTTCCGCGAACATCTTCAGCAGCACCTGTTTGACCCGGTTTATCGGCTCGGCAGACTCGTATATGACATCCTGGGCGGCCTTGAGGCCGTCGGATTCCGCGTCGCCGAAAAATATGACGACTTTTATCTTTCTTTCGGTTTTTGTGAACAGCTTATACTCGGAAGGATTAACAACAGGGGTCTTCGGCCCGGATGAAAAAATGCCGAACCGCGCGGCGGCGTAATACAGCCCGGCAACGGCCACGGCCGCCAGCAGAGCGTATAAATATTGTTTTCTTACTATGGGTTTATTTCCTGTATGTTCCTTTTTTTCCATTTATCCTCGAGCCTTTCCGCTTTTTTTACTGCTGTTGAGCCGATTTGCTTTTTAAAAAATTAACTATCGCTTCCTCAATATGGTAGGCTATTTTCCCCAGCATTTTGTCGTCCCTTAAATACCCCGCGTCCACGGCGTTGTTCAGGTTCCCCAGCTCGACGACCACGGCGGCCATATTCACCCCGTAGAGGCTCAGCAAAGCGGCCTGCGATACCCCGCGGGAAGCCAGGGGAAGGGTGTCGTTGGCTTCCTGGCCCGATGCAGGCTGTGCGATAAGCGGTGAAAGCATGTACTGGTTTATCAGTGCGGCCAGCCTGGCCGAATCATTAAGATGGTAAAGCTGGACTTTTTCCCATTCCGCCGACGAAACCTGCCCTGACAGGGGCTCGCCGGTGAAATAATATACCTTGAATCCCTCGGTCTTTTCCGAAGGGACCCAGTCGCAGTGCAGGGAAATGAATACCATCCCGTTCCTTGAATTTGCGGATCCCGCCCTGTCTTCCGGTTTCATGTTATTGTCAGTTTCGCGCGTCAAAAATACGGCGATATCACCGGATGCGCTTTCAAGTTTTTGCTTGAGTATCCTGGCAGCCTTGAGGGTTATGTCCTTTTCAAGGATGCCGTGTCCGGACGCGCCCCAGTCGCCGCCGCCGTGCGCCGGGTCTATTATTACGGTCATTTTTGCGGAGGAAGCAAGGTCCACTTCCGGAGGCACGGTGTTTATTGCCGAAAACGCAAATGAGGCCGCAAAAAACAGCGCCAGCGCCAAGGCGATGCGCTTACACATTTGAGGGCTCCGTAACAACGGTGAATACGCCCATCGACCTGAATTTTTCATACCGTTTTTCCAGGAGTTCCCCGAGCGGAAGCTTCATGAGCGAATCCAGGCGCGTCGATATCGCGGCCTTAAGGTTCGCCGCGGCTGTTTCAGGGTCCATGTGCGCGCCCTCGAGGGGTTCCTCTATTATCTCATCGATCACTTTCAGCTCAAAAAGGTCCTTTGCCGTGGGTTTCAGCACTTTTGCGGCCTCGGACGCCTTGGTCGGGTCAGACCATAATATCGACGCACAGCCCTCGAAGGAGATCACGCTGTAGGTGGCGTACTTGAACATCAGGACCGCGTCGCCGACGCCTATGCCCAGAGCGCCGCCGCTGCCCCCCTCGCCTATCACATTGACAATTATCGGGACCTTCAAGTGGGACATTTCCAGCAGGTTCCTGGCGATGGCCTCGGCCACTCCGCGTTCCTCACCCTCAAGCCCGGGAAAAGCTCCGTTGGTGTCGATGAACGTGATGACCGGCATATGGAATTTTTCCGCGTATTTCATGAGCCTCAGCGCCTTCCTGTAGCCTTCCGGCAGTCCGCAGCCGAAATTCCTCAGAATATTCTCTTTCGTATCCTTGCCCTTCTGAATGCCCACGAGCATCACCGGGACTCCGTCAAGCTTTGCCGTGCCGCCCACAACGGCCTTATCGTCGCCGAACGAGCGGTCCCCGTGCATTTCCATGAAATCGGTAAATATCATCCTGATATAATCCAGCGTCTTCGGCCTTTTCTGGTGCCTCATGATCTGGACTATCTGCCAGGGGTTCAGGTTCCTGTATATTTCCGCGCGCAGGGACGCAACCTTATCCTCTAGCGCCTTTACCTCGGCGTCGACGTTGAAATTTTTTTCCCTGGCGGAGTGCTTCAACTCCTCGATCTTTTTCTTGAGTTCATAGATGGGTTTTTCAAACTCAAGTATCTGATAATGTTCGTCGGCCATTTTCGCTCCTTATCATCCTTTAATTTTTAAAAATAGGTCACGTAAGTGATCCGCAGAACCCTTGAGAGCGTGTAATCGGAAAAACCCACGTCCCGGCCCTTGTTGCCGTAGCCGTACCTTATCCCGACGTCTATCTGTATGGGATCGAAAAAATATCCTATCAGGCCGTTTATATGCTTCGAGTCGGCCGAACCGAATATGCCGTCGAACTCCGCGCCCATAGTGAATTCCTTTGTTATGGCGAATTCAACGCCGGCGCCGGCGTCAATGTTGTTTCCCAGGTACGTAAAATCGGTCTTATATACCGTCCCGGTCACCTGGGCGAAAGCCGTTCCCATGCTTATCTCTTTCGTTACCGCCAGATAAGCGCCTTTCTGCGGCACGTCGGAATATCCCGCGCCTTCATATCCTATCGCGATGGCCGGCATCGATCCGTCGTCGTCGGTCAGCCTGATCTTTGCCAGAAACCCCGGCAGGTTCATGGTGACGTTTCCGGTGCCTATAATATTGTCAACCGCAGCGGCCCCGCCTATAAACAGCCTGTCGAATAGCCCCACAAATATCCTGTTGTAAATACCGCCGCCCGGATAGAACTTGAAATCACCGCGGATCTCCCCCTTGATGAGGGTATTGGCCGTCGGCAAATCCATTATCTCTATGTTCTCGGCCTGTATCCCGAACAAAAACGCCGGAATAACCGCCAGAAAAACCAGTA
>Ga0181535_10005985_pt1 | contig 12803 bp, 7 predicted proteins | sample PEATcosm2014_Bin_44_FD_119774 | JGI IMG/M metagenome (GOLD analysis project Ga0181535, IMG submission 119774) | Peatland microbial communities from MTU Mesocosm Facility, Houghton, MI, USA - PEATcosm2014_Bin17_30_metaG | ecosystem: Environmental > Terrestrial > Soil > Wetlands > Peat | place...
CGCCGCCGGATTGCGTCGGATAGCATATGTTACCGTCAGAATCACGATGAGGGAATGGCGCCCATCGTTGAGTAATTGTAGGATTACCTAAAGAGTAGTGTACTAATGCAGCACGACATTTTTCTAAGTCTTGCTGATTATGAGTAAGTCTCCATTTGCCATGGTCAAGGCAAGGAAGGAATCGACATTGGTAAGGATAGGCTGAGGAGATATCGTAAGACCAAATAGGCGCTGTAATGGGTCCGATGACGGAATGTTCAAATCGACCACCAAAAAATGCTTGGGCAACAGGTCGACGCATGATCTCGGGCGTCTCGCGTTTGCGTTCCCGAATGCCCATCTTTTCAAGGATGAGTCCACCAGTTGTACCTGCACCATAGAAGTTTTTAAGTTCAAGGTTTGCGTTGGAATGAGCTTGGACAAGTTTTTCCGCAAGCTGAGCAAGGTATTGGCATTCTTGCCAACAGTACTTTAGAATATTCTCTCTATCTTCTTTATCGAATTCGTTTCGTTTTTTCTTCATCGAATCGATAAAGTCAAGAGATTCTTTATCGCCTACATTCCAATTGCGTAAAGCATTGACGAATGTAGATTGATAGAATTTAAGGATATCCCATATAACTCGTTTCTGTCCGTTCTTGCTTACCCAAAACTTAGTACCTTGTAGATTGAGTCGGTAACCTTCCCAGGTAATCGCGCAAGGGCCGCGCATCGGTTGTTTGTGATTGGGTCGAATCTCCGGACGGAAAAGAGCAAACAGTTTTGCATCAGGCAAATCCGAAAGCATCTTGGTCAAGTCGTAATTGAATCCGTAAGAAAAGATTTTGGCGTTGGCTGGTAATCCTAGAATGAAATCCAAACATTCTTTGGTAGTTAATGCGTTGACGCATTCGTTAGTAGCCCATTTGCGATTACCAGTGATATCGCATGCGGCCAACATAATGTAATGGTGTACTTCTCGCCCGCGGCCTTCACCGTCAATACCAACGTAGAACGGTTCTGTTTTTAGATAAGGTTTGAATACTTGTTTGACGTGGCATCGATCGGGCAGACCGCATTTGCAAAGTTGACCGCCATAGGTTAAGTCAATTCTATGATTAACTCTATGTTCGAAAGGATGCTTGCCGCATATAGCACAAGGTTTCCCTTGCGGATGATGTTTGGGGGCAGATTCAGCCATGATGAATAGGAGGCTGGACAATCATTTCAGTGATTTCGGTAATATCCAATTCACTTTCTGAGATAGAAAATTTAGCCGAATGAGTAATTAGTTTAGGAAGACATTCACGGCATACATAGTAATGAAAATTTGTTTTTGGTAATCGGTAGGAATGGCTAGCGTTATTACGGCATCGTGGTTGATCGCAAACATGAATTACAATAGGCATGGGATTACATTCGTTCTTCGATGTATACTTTATAGGTAGGATGATGTTTTAAAATTAGACGTTGCCAGCGAAGCAAAGATATATGAGTAAAGTGAGGAGTATATTTACGCTGTTTGGGATTAGATTCGAATATGATATATTCTTCTGGAGTAATAGCAAGTTCGTTATCGGATAGTTGTCTTGTAGGCGGTTTACCTAGATATCCAAATCCAATAACATAACGGCCATTGACAACCAGAATATGACTCATGCTGATTCTAATTGAGGAGACCCCATCAATATAGAATAAGCCCAACGTTCAGATTCGCCAGTGGCGGTAGCTAAATCGAAATAAAGTGACTCTGCTGATAAACCTAATTGCATCATATATTCTTTAGTCCATTGAGCAAATTCGTCATTACTCATAGTATCAGGTTTAATCAACGGTTTTCTAATTTCGAGTTCTTGATATGCGGAATCGGGAATTTTAGTTACTATTTGTTCTAGTTCAGTTATTCGCTTACGTTGTCTTTTGATTTGATTCTTTTCTTGTTGTTTTTTACGTGCAATCGCTTTTAATCGACGATTTTCTTTTTCAAGTTGTCTAATCTTACGATTATCACGTTTGACCTTTTGCTCTAGCCGACGAACCTTGACAGGCGAAACTTGTTTGACAGATTTTTTTCGTTGAACCTTGCGCCGAGTAACTTTAGCGCGTTTCGCTTTGGGTTTAGCCCTTTGCCGAGGTTTGACTTTCGGTCTAGCTTTCGCTTTAGGTCTAGGAAGTTTTTTCTTTTTCGGTTTAGGGGATTTAGCTTTTGGAGTTTTCTTTTTTGGTATTGAAAGTTTTGGAAGTTTTGTTTTTAGTTTTTCTTCACGTTCCTTGCGTCGTTTGTTTTTTGCGCGAGTACGAGCCCCACGTTTGGCTGCTTCGGAACGTTTGAGGAATAGTGCTTGTTCTTTCTTTGAGAGCTTACGTTTAGCTCCCATGGATCAACCTTGGTAATCCTAGGATTGAATAGATGAGATTCAATTGTATAATCATAGGAGTATACACTATTATTTAATAATTGTCAAGTAAAATAATCTTAGGATTACCTATAGAGCTTGAACTTTACTATAGACAGAAACAAGGTCATTTGAAAATGCTATTCCACCAAATCCTGTTGGAGTAGCTGTATCAAGCAATGTTGGAGTGAGAGAAATACCGAAGAAGAATTGACCAGTGGAACGATTAAGGCCTTGTGCCGATGTATGTCCGTTCATTTGTAAAGTAGGTGTACCTTGAAATACAGAAACTGCTGTTCCATTAAAATACAATTGGCCAGGTTGAGATAGTTCTCCAACATTAATAGTATAGGTTCCGTAAAAATTATTACCTGTATAATTGACTTGACTGCTAATAGCAGGTCCAAGAATGTTTAATGTGCCGGCTAAACAGACTACTCCAAAACCGTTTCCTCCAGAAGCAACTCCGTTTCCTCCAGTACCTACGAATGTATTTCCATGAAGAATAATATCACCATAAACATTACATCCATGAAGCATTGTAAGATAAGCGTTTTTTGAGTTAATTGCTCCGCCGATAATTCCTATGTTTCGAAAAACTCCACAACCAGGCATCCAACAATTAAAGATTTGTTCGAAAACTCCGTTGTTTGGATCTCCTAATCCTTCATAAAATGAATCAACTCTACATTGAGTAAGACGGACGGTAGTACTGCATTGAAATCCTTGAGCAGCAGGAGAATCGGTTGATAGATCGGGTATCCAAATATTCCCGACCATCATTAACAATCCGTCAAACGTAGGTTCCCAAACTCCAACAGTAGTAGGCGCAAGTCGACCTATATTAACTTGAGTTAATTGATAAAGTTGAACAGTATCACCATTCGCCCAGTTATTAACTTGTGCAGGATTACCAGATGCTCCTCCTAGCCACCAGGCGGCAGGAGGAACAGTAGTAACACTAGGCAAATAAGGTTGAGTAATAGTTGAAGTAGAACCAGATAACGAATCAATAAAAGCTACTGAATTGGATTTGGATGTATTAACAACCATTAATCCTTGTGCTTGACCTGTACCAAGATTAGCTGTAAGAGGACCAGCCGCGGATTTGGCTGTTAATCCTGAGATTGTATTTGTTTCAAGTAATGTAGGATTGGCAACAAAATTAACTAATCCATTATTATTTATGATAGGATTGAATACGATAAGTTCTGTAATATCATTACTTAAAAAGTAGAATACGACTCCAATAGCATATTGCAGTTCAAGAGTTCCAAGACGATTAACTGCTTCTTGAAAAGACAATAAAGCAGTAGCTGGAGTTAATCCGTTGTTAGAGTTAGAACTAGTACCTTGAGAATTAGCTGCGTCGATGTACCAAATGAGTTGAACATTACTCGAAGGATTTGAAGGTTCAGGTAGAATCGTTCCGTTATTGGTATTGAATGTATTACCTGCAACGATTAAAGCGATAATGGCTAAACATTCATTAGCGTAAGTGCCTGGTACCGTAAAAGGTACTCCAGCAGGAGAAGGTGATCGCCCATTCCAAAATTCTTCGCAAGCTGTAGCTATTAAACTTTGGTCAAAGATATTTGGATTAGGCCGATTTTGTGCTGCCCATTGTGTATCAAATTCTTGAGCGAATGCGCCAGCCATGTTTGCGATACCTGCATAATCTACAGGATTTTCATCGGTGATAAATCCTGGAATACCCATACCAGCCATAGCGCCGGATTGAGCAGAGGCGTAGACATAGACGTTTGCAGGTGTGAAAGACATAGTCGGTAATCCTAGGATTAGGAATTCATATTGTCGAAAATGACGTTGCTAACTGTTGAAAATGTCGAGATAAGCGCAAGATTGATAGCGTTCCAGTTAGATACTGCTGCATTAGTTGTAGTTAGATTGCCAGTAGCTCCAGCAGAAGTTTGGTATAATGTATAAAGCGCATAAAATGCAAATCCTCCTCCGCCAGTTGTACTTTGAACTTGAACTGTATATCCACTAGGACCAGCAGTATTACCGCTTTCATCTAGTGCGAAATATGGAATTACTAATTCGTTGTTTACTGAAGTAGTTAATCCTAATGCTGTAGGAGTTCCGCCGCCTGCAAATCCGCCATTATTTGTAGTTGGAGCACCATTACCTGAATCAATACTTTTGACATTTCTTACGCAAAGCCCTACGATATCAAATCCAGTAGTACTTGTAGGAGAGCAAGTAAATGCATAAGTAGTTGAAGGAGTACCTGTTAATACAAGATAATATGCAACACTGCATAACGCATCATCGTTACCAGGAACGTCTACTCTTGTGCCTGTATATATATTCCATCCAGTAGGAGGAGTAATAGTTACTCCTTGATTATCATATATATTTACCCATGCAATTAATGTATCTCCACTTTGAGGACCGTTACCAGTACCTGGAGATGTTGGAGTAGTAAAATTAGCAGTGGTAGTGCTACTATCGTGTAATGTGGTAGTTGCATTACCAATAACACTCATTCCTGTCGCGGTAAATGTTGGAGTCGTAATTACAGAATTAGTGCCATCTTGGACAAATACTAATCCTGCTGTAGTTGCAGTGGATGCTGTATCAATTTCATAAGCGAATTGAAAAAATAGATATTCGTTATTGAGAGTAACTGCTGGTAATGAAGCGGATGCAGTTGTATTTTGAGCGGCTGAACTAGTAAGATTCGTTACTGTTGTGAATGCAATAGTTCCACTGCCAATTTGGGTAGCATTAGTATTTCCTGCTCTTGTCGGACTATGCCAAACTTTTAATCGTAAATTACCTGATGCAACAGCGTTAGTATTAAGACCTTTAAGTGATATTGCGAAATTCCAAGTACCTGCTGCAATAGTACCAGTTAATGCATTACCAGTACGTAAACAATCGTTAGTGACAGGATTTGCAGAGGGTAATGCGGTTGTTCCAAAAGTACTAGCAGCACGTGTTGTATTGAATAGAAAAAGTGAATATCGTGATGCGGCTGTTGTGCTTACTGTCCAACCACTAGTAGAAGTTGCAACGCTAGGTGGAGTGCCATTAATTTGGAGAGAGCCGTCAGAGGATAATGTATCGCCTGGTGTACTATTGATAAAGTATAATGATAAACCGGCCATGTAATTCTATGATTAATCAGGCAAAACCGATTCCATAGGAACCGTAGTAATTGGTACCGTTATAATAAAAACTAACTATATCGATTGCGCCGGCAGCGGTTGATAGAACTGGAGCAGTACCACCTACCCATTTGACACTCACTCCACTAGTAGGCCATGTCGCAGTAAATCCGCCTCCTGTACCTTGTACCAATCGCAGAAGAAAATTGCCTGGACCGTTAGGAGCAGTAAATGTAAATGTGCAATTGGCAGTAAGGGTAACAGCTTGCTTTTGAGCTTGTGTCCAATCAATGGTAGTCGCTGAGCCACTTGCACTAGTGACTAATTCTTGATCGAATGTTTGAGTTTCTACATTTTCAAGACTGAAATTCGCAGCATTAATATTGGAAGTCCAAGGCGTTTGACTGCTGGTACCTGTTGCTCCAGTAGAGCCTGTAGATCCAGTTGAACCGGTTGGACCAGTAGCACCAGTTGCACCTGTAGATCCAGTACTACCTGTTGGTCCTGTAGAACCTGTAACACCAGTACTACCGGTTGATCCTGTAACTCCTGTCGCTCCTGTTGCTCCTGTACTTCCGGTAGCTCCAGTGGCTCCAGTGGCACCTGTTACTCCAGTAGCGCCTGTAGCGCCAGTTGATCCTGTACTCCCTGTAGCTCCAGTTACACCAGTAGCGCCAGTTCCGCCAGTGGCTCCAGTAGCTCCAGTTCCTCCAGTGGCTCCAGTGACGCCAGTAGCTCCAGTGGCGCCTGTAGATCCAGTGTTCCCAGTACTTCCGGTAGCTCCGGTAGTCCCTGTAACTCCGGTAGCGCCAGTGGGTCCAGTTGCGCCAGTGTTTCCGGTAGGTCCTGTACTCCCTGTTCCACCAGTGGCTCCAGTCCCGCCAGTGGATCCAGTAGGTCCAGTTCCTCCGGTAGTTCCGGTAGCTCCAGTAGGTCCAGTTCCTCCGGTAGCTCCAGTAGGTCCAGTGTTTCCGGTTGCACCTGTTACTCCAGTGGCGCCTGTTGCGCCGGTTGATCCTGTTGGTCCAGTCGATCCTGTATTTCCTGTTGCACCAGTGGTTCCAGTAGCTCCAGTAGGGCCTGTAGCTCCTCCTCCTGGTCCAGTAGCTCCGGTTGATCCTGTTGCACCTGTTATTCCTGTACCGGTCGCACCAGTAGATCCAGTTGGCCCGGTATCGCCCGTCGGACCAGTCGCTCCAGTTGCACCTGTTGATCCGCTACCTGTCGCGCCAGTGCTACCAGTCGGTCCAGTTGATCCTGCGTTGCCTGTTGGTCCTGTACTACCGGTTGGTCCGGTATTACCGGTTGCGCCTGTTCCTCCGCCTGTTGGTCCAGTTGCTCCAGTAGATCCAGTAGCTCCTGATGGCCCTGTAGCGCCAGTTGCGCCTGTTGGGCCAATAGCAGTAGCGCCTGTCGCACCCGTCGCACCCGTAGAGCCTGTTGCCCCCGTCGCACCTGTTGCACCAGTGGCTCCCGAGCCTGTTCCCGGGTCCGGGGGATTGATACCTTGGGAAGCATTGAATAAATCTCCTGCGAGGATTAAAGCTACTAGGGAGATAACATCATCAATATAGAATGATGCTAATGCGAATGCGGGAGTAGATTGTGGAGATGGTGAGCGATTTTGCCAAAATTGAATTGAGGTTAATTGAATAGTTTGTTCATCATAGATATTGGCATTGACAGTTGAACCCCATATCGTATCAAAAGCTTCTGCATAAGCGCCTGCCATTGCGGCGAGAAGATCGAAATCAATAGTGTTGGATGATGCAGGAATTGCAGAACCTGGTAGCCCCATACCAGCCATTGCACCCGATTGTGCAGCGCAGTAAACGAAAATGTTTTTGGGAACGTAGGCCATTTGGGGGAAGTATTGAGTTAGTTGTAGTTCTAGGATTAAACTACTTTACAATCTGTAATTGAATAAATTTGGCGTAATCTCCTTCGAATCGAATTCCTGAACCGATATGAGTTAGTTTTGTATCAACTGAACACCAAACTTGATTGCCAATAGCTCTCCAATATCGGCAAAGATATTGGTCTTCTCCAATTCGAATATCTTTATCGATAATACTTTTGAAGAGATCAGGACATCGTCTTGGAATATCATTACGAATTCCGTTATACGTTTGGATACCTTCTGTAAGACGAAGAATAGTAGAGCGAGATAAACATAGAAATCCTGCTCCACCTTCAGCACATAGAATAAATCGAAAACTAGGATTTCTAGGATGTAAGCGTGCGAGTGTAGTTTTTTCAAGTAATGTGACTGTCCACTTTTCTTCTTCAGTTTTTTTACGATAAGGAGCAAGTACAAAATCCAATCCGCATGTTAATATATCAAGTGCATCTTGCGGATTGAATTCGATATCTGAATCAATGAAGAATAAGTGTGAACAATTACTTTCTAAAAATTCTGCTACACAATCGTTACGCGCACGATCGACAACACTATCTCCACCTGTCATATATGTTTTGAATTGAATCCCTGCTTTCGTAAATGATTCAGCAAGGTTAATCATAGAATTAGTAAATTGCCATGTTACTACCCCTCCGTAACAAGGGGTAGCAAACATGGGATAAAGTTCATTCATTTTAATCACGGAATTAAGAAGGCAATCAAAATTCCGCCGCTACCTCCGCTACCTCCCGCTCCACCGTCAACAGCAGGACTACCGCCCGCAGACGCGCCCGCGCCTCCTCCTCCGCCTCCACCTGCTCCGCTATTAGCAGCAGGGGAGCCGCCATTTCCACCAGCCGCACCTACTCCAGTTGTTCCGCCTGCTCCACCAGTTCCGCCGTTAGCTCCACTGCTATTTGGTCCGCCGGCTCCGCCTCCGCCACCAAATCCGCCTGGAGCGTTGTTATTAGCTCCGTTTACACCTGCACTACCTGGCGATGTTGGATTGGTGCTAAACTCGGTTGGAATTGTTCCGGCTTGTTGAGTAAACGTATTTCCGTTTAAGAATCCGCCACCTCCTCCGCCTGTACCAGGTGCTTGCGAAGGAGAAGGTACAAAAGACTTAAAACTTATTGTATCTTGACCGGCTAGGCCTCCAATAGCAAAAGATTCATTAGCCGTGCTACTACCGGCTCCACCAGATCCGCCACCTCCACCTGGAGCAATCATAAGAGTACCAGTAACAGTACCTACAACAATTGTTTCGGTTCCAGGTTGACCAGGATTACCATCTGCTGGAGTTCCTGATCCTCCGCTTCCACCTAATCCGATCGTACATTCGATAGTTTCACCTGGAGTAACAGTTACAAGAGATCTAAGGAGAATACCGCAACCACCACCTGCTCCGGAGGAAGTAGCAACAGTCGAAATAGAATTAGATCCGCCTCCCGCTCCGCCTCCTCCTCCTCCTCCCCATGCCATGATTTCGGCTGCATTACAATTCGAAGGAACAACAGTAGACGCACTACTGGATAGAAGAGAAACGAAACTAAGAGTAAGACTCGAAGGACCAGTAGCGCCGGTTCCGCCTGTTGGTCCGGTACCTCCTGTTGCTCCCGTTGCACCAGTAGCTCCGGTACCTGTAGCTCCTATTGGACCAGTAGAACCTGTTCCTCCTGTTGCGCCTGTTGCACCAGTAACTCCTGTTGCACCTGTTGCTCCAGTAGCTCCGCCACCAGGTCCTGTAGCGCCAGTGGTGCCTGTAGCTCCAGTAGCGCCAGTAGAACCGCTACCCGTTGCTCCTGTCGAGCCGGTAGCACCAGTTGCACCTGTATTGCCTGTAGCTCCTGTTGCGCCAGTAGCTCCGCTACCAGTAGCGCCTGTCGATCCTGTTGGTCCAGTTCCTCCAGTTGCTCCAGTAGCGCCAGTGGCTCCAGTGCTACCCGTGGGTCCTGTAGGTCCGCCGCTAGGACCAGTAGGTCCGGTCGGACCAGTAGATCCAGTCCCTCCAGTTCCAGGAATTGGAAGTGTAGTTCCTTCGCTAGTATTGAAATCATCGCCAGCACGAATAAGAGCGATGATCGCGGCTACTTCTACCGAGTAAGTAGCAGGGCTAGTAAATGGCGGACCGACAGGAGAAGGGGAGCGAGTAGACCAATAAGCATAACAAGCATCAGTAATCGCTTGTTCGTCGTAAATATTAGCAGGATAAATAGCACCCCACTGGGTATCGAATTCTTGGGCAAATGCTCCTGCCATAGAAGCATTACCATCGTAATCAGCTTTGGTAGGATCAGTAATAGCGGCTGAACCTGGTACACCCATACCAGCGATGGCGCCAGCTTGGGCAGCGGAATAAACGAAAACGTTTAACGGTGTGTAGGTTGCCATAATTGAAAAAGTCCTTGTAATCCTAGGATTGATTAATCAGGTTGCGTACATAATAATCGCAAACCCGCTACCGCCCGCTCCGCCCGCTCCGCCTGTTCCTGGAGCAGAACTATTACCACCTGCTCCGCCACCTCCGCCGCCAGCAGCGCTATTTGCGGCTGCTGCTACACCATTACCACCGTTATTAGTTCCGCCTGTTGTACTTCCGTTTCCGCCGCTCGCTCCGGTTCCGCCATTACCATTCGGACCTGCTCCGCCGCCTCCACCTGCTCCGCCACCAGCTTGATTCGGAGAGCCTGTAGCAATTTGTCCGTTAGTACCGGGTGCGCCACCAGTGAATTGGATTCCGCTAAAGCCAGCCGCTCCGTAATTATCATTACCATACGAAGCTGTACTTTGACTAATAGTGGATGCAGGAGTACCACCTTGCCCGCCTTGACCTATACCTGTATTTACACATAAGGTATTAAATATTGTCTGACCGTTGGAAGTAGTATTTGGGCCGCCTCCAGGTCCGGCTTGAATGCCACTCGCAGGAAATGCTAAGAAGGTTCCACCAGAACCAGGAGGCCCTAATATTAGAGTAGAACCGTTACGAGTAATGGTAGTAGCTCCGCCAGGATGGCCATTACCATTCGCATCAGTTCCTGTACCGCCTCCTCCGATATTAATCACAAGATTATCGCCAGGATTTACTTCGAATAATCCTTGGACTAATTGGGATCCGCCTCCGCCGCCTCCGCCGTTTTGACCGGTTGGTCCAGTACTACCATTGGCTCCAGGGGCTCCCGCGCCTCCTCCGCCAGCAACGTATGCATAGATTCCTGTAACGCCAGCAGGAACTGTAAATGTACTATTAGACGTATATTCAAAAGTATTCCAAACAACACCTGGAGCGGGTGAAGGAGTAGCGCTACCTTGAACACCCGAGGTATAAACCGATCCATAATCTGAATAAGCAGTTCCTCCAAATCCGCCGGATGCAATAGTCGCATCGAGATTTGCAGGAGTTAATGCACGATGAGGGTGATAGTTTGCAGGATCGATTGATGTATCGAGCGCATTTCCAAAAGATATTCCACCACCAAACGTTAATGTTGGAGTACCGAAAAATACATTCTGAGCGCCGTTGCTACCATAATTGATATTTCCTAAAGAATCTCCGGTATTATTGGCTCCGGCAGATAGAGTATAGATACCGTTAATTCCAGAATTAAATGCTCCAGTGGACGCGAAATTATTATTTCCTAAACATATAACTGTTACACCTGTATTTGGATTGCCTCCAAAAAAAGTAATATATCCAGTTTCAACATTTTCAAGATAGACAGGGCCAGTGGCTACATTAAATAATACATGCCCATCAATTCGAGTACGTTCAACGAGTGGTTGCGGTCCGTGGACTCCACCGGCCCACATATATCCACCACTAATTTCAAGTTGACTATTCGACCATGAATTGATAAAAGAACCGCCTCGAGTATCGAAAAACGGATAAGTACTAACAACTTGATCGGTGATAATACATTCAATGAAACCAGGAGAACCGGATGTACTTGCAGGATGAGAAGGAATGCCAACGTTGCATAACTCTATAAGTACAGAATTTCCAGCGGCTACGTTATCTGCATTTGCTCCGATTTCAGGCGCATAAATTGCAGTGAGTGATTGAAGAAGAACTGTATCTCCGCTTGTCCAATTCGGATTAGAAGCTGGATTAATAGTGGTAAAAGGAACGTTGCTTGCTGTAGGGATTGTAATAAATGAAGTATTGGAAGTAACACTATCAACAAAACCTACTGAATTACTTTTACTTTGATTGACGATTCTTTGACCGCCAGCAGCACCTGCAATAACAGCAGTAACAGTAGCGCCTTGTCCGTATACTACAGCGTTAAGAACAGAAGATGCAATTGTAATAGCGGTACCAAGAATAATAGCTTGTCCGCTAAGAGGATTTATGATAACTGGATCTGTCAAATCCGGTTGTGAACTAAGGAAATGGAAAGTAACAGGAGAAGGAAATACCGGTTCTGTAGTTCCTAACCGGGCGATGATTTCTCGAAAGTGAATAACAGCAGTTGCAGCAGTTAAACCGTTATTCGTATCGGAGCTTGTTCCTTGACTATTCGTAGGATCAATATACCAATTGAGTACGTTTTGAGGAGTAAGCGGGCCAATCGCAGCGGATTGAAGAGTACCGTCAATATTTTGCCAAAAACCTGTTCCTGTAATACTTCCAGTTCCGCCAGTGGCTCCTGTTGGTCCAGTAGTCCCTGTTCCTGTTGCTCCAGTAGCTCCAGTAGCTCCCGTGCTCCCTGTTGCTCCAGTTACACCCGTGGCGCCTGTTGGGCCTGTCGAACCTGTTGCACCAGTTGCTCCAGTAACACCAGCACCCGTTGCGCCTGTTGCTCCAGTGCTTCCAGTAGCGCCTGTCGCCCCTGTAGATCCTGTAGGCCCTGTAGCACCAACGCCGGGGCCAGTGGCTCCAGTACTACCGGTAGCACCAGTAGGGCCAGTTGCTCCAACACCCGGACCTGTTGCTCCAGTTCCTCCAGTAGCTCCGGTAGCTCCTGTTGATCCGCCTCCGGTTGCACCTGTTGCTCCAGTAGCGCCTGTCGCGCCTGTAGAACCTGTCGAGCCTGTTGCTCCAGTAGAACCGGTAGTACCAGTTCCAGTTGCTCCAGTGGCTCCTGTAGAACCTGTTACACCTGTAGATCCGGTAGCACCAGTTGCACCAGTAATTCCAGGATTACCTGTTGCTCCAGTTGCTCCAGTTGCTCCAGTAGCACCAGTAGGACCAGTTAATCCTGTTACACCAATACCTGGAGTACCAGTTGCACCAGTCGCTCCAGTTGCGCCAGTTGAACCTGTTGCACCTGTTGAACCGGTCGATCCTGTTGCGCCAGTTGCTCCAGTTGCTCCGGTACCTGTCGCGCCTGTAGAACCTGTTGAACCTGTTGCACCTGTCGGTCCGGTATTGCCGGTAGGTCCAGTAGCTCC
>Ga0181535_10005987_pt1 | contig 12802 bp, 10 predicted proteins | sample PEATcosm2014_Bin_44_FD_119774 | JGI IMG/M metagenome (GOLD analysis project Ga0181535, IMG submission 119774) | Peatland microbial communities from MTU Mesocosm Facility, Houghton, MI, USA - PEATcosm2014_Bin17_30_metaG | ecosystem: Environmental > Terrestrial > Soil > Wetlands > Peat | place...
AAACGGCGTGCTGAAAGGCTATCTGACCGACAAGCTCTCGGCGCGGCTCACGGGCACGGCCAATACAGGCTCAGGCCGGCGCGAGAGCTACCAGTGCATTCCCATGCCGCGCATGACGAACACTTATATGCTTGCCGGTGATGACGCGCCCGAGGACATTCTGCGCAGCGTGAAACGCGGTTTGTATGCGGTGAACTTCGGCGGCGGGCAGGTGGATATTACGAATGGCAAGTTTGTCTTTTCGGCGTCGGAGGCCTACCTGATCGAAGACGGCAAGATCACCGCGCCGGTGAAAGACGCAACGTTGATCGGCAATGGGCCTGAGGCGCTGAAGTATGTGTCGATGGTCGGCAACGACCTGAAGCTCGATGAAGGCATCGGCACGTGCGGCAAGGATGGGCAGAGCGTGCCTGTGGGTGTGGGGATGCCGACGATCAAGCTGGACCGGATGACCGTAGGCGGGACGGGAAGATAGGCCAATTGCCGCGGCTCTTTCAATTATCTCAAATTTGAGATATAGTGAGATATGAACTGGTCGGTCGAAATGCTCAATGAGACCGTTCAGACGGAGATCGACGCACTTCCAGCAGACATGCGTGCGAAGTTCCTGCAGATTGTCGGCATGATTACTGAATTCGGTTTGGCGACAGTTGGGCAGCCTCATATCAAGCATGTTCGAGGCAAGCTTTGGGAGATGCGGCTCAAGGGTAGAGATGGAATTTCACGAGCTCTCTATGTCACGGCCGTTGGCAGGCGAGTTGTGATCGTAAGGGCATTTGTGAAGAAGACACAAGAGACTCCGGAAAGTGAAATCAATTTAGCTTTACGGCGAGCGCAGGAGATTTTATGACGATTCCGTTTGAAGTATTCAAGGCAAGAATGCTGGCTGACCCTGAGGTCAAGCGCGAATACGACGCGCTGGAAGCTGAGTTTGCAATTTCATCGGAGTTGATCAGAGCGCGCCTGCGTGCAGGTTTATCGCAAGCTGAATTGGCAGCCAAAATGAACACAAGCCAATCGGCCATTGCGCGACTGGAAAGCGGACAAACTCTTCCCAGCACCAAGACGCTGATGCGGTTCGCCGAGGCTACCAAATCGAAAGTGGAGTTGCGGCTGACGGCGGCATAGATTCACAAGCTGGACTGGATGACATCGGTTGGGACGGGGCAATCGGGCGGAGCGAGCGATGGCTCGAATGATTCAAGTCGAGGTGAGGAAGTGATCCGAGACAGGTGTCGATCGGAGCTTTGGTTGGCATCCCATATCGGTGAATGATGGTTTACATCTTCGCGACGAGACGTTCCGGTCCCCGAGTGTTTTGGGAAAGTGCGATTGATGTCTGCATCCGTCGACCCACCGATGGCAGCGCATGGAGAGCACTTTCGAAGAAATAAAGGATGTAGCCTTGGCGACTGTTTTGACGGTGTAAAACGAATTCATTCCTCGCCACTCAAGTGAGTTTCGACTAAATCAGCTTCCCGCACCGAGCACTTCCAATCCGCTCCCTCGAACCGCCAGTTTTGTTACTGTTGACCCATGGCCGAAACCGCTGCCGCCTCCGAAGTAACCGCTCTCGATCTGGAATCCCTGGCCGCCGATGTCGTGGCGCGGGCCGTGAAGGCCGGCGCGAGCGACGCCGAGGCTGTCGCGCGCGAAGGCGACGAGTTCAGCGTGAACGTGCGCCTGGGCGAGGTGGAGACACTGAAGGAGTCGGGCTCGCGGGCGCTGGGATTGCGTGTGTTTCTCGGCAAGCGGTCGGCTTCAACGAGCACCAGCGATCTGACCCCTGAGGGAATTCAGTTGCTGGTCGATGGTGCACTGGCGCTGGTCAAGGTGACTGAAGAAGACCCGCTGAATGAGCTGCCGGAGCGAGAAGAGTTCGGCTCGATTCAGGAGGACCAGCACCTCTACTTTGATGACGTGTATTCGCTCACCGGTCCCGAACGCATCCAATGGGCGCGGCGATGCGAAGCAGCTGCGATAGCGGCCGACGTGCGCATCACCAACTCCGATGGCGGCAGCTTTGATGCTGCTACGGGACGCAAGGTGCTGGCGAACTCCCGCGGTTTTGTGGGCAGCTATCGGACCAGCTATGCCGGCGTTTCGGCAGCACCGCTGGCAGTGGACGTGAACGGCACCATGCAGCGGGATGGCTGGTGGAGCAGCGCACGGAGTTTCGCGCTTCTCGAATCGCCTGAGGCAGTAGGGGCCGAAGCGGCTAGGCGCACGTTGCGGCGGCTGGGGGCACGGCGCGTGCCGACGCAGAAGGTGCCCATCGTTTTCGCGCCAGAAGTCGCGCGGTCGCTGATTGGTTCTCTCTTCGAGGCCGCCTCGGGCGATTCGATCTGGCGGCATGCTTCGTTTCTTGCGGGCAAGCTCGGCGAGGAGATCGCTGCGCCTACGTTGACGCTGATCGACGACAACACGATGATGCTGCCCAGCGGTGTGGGCGGATTCGGCACTTCGCCATTTGACGGGGAAGGGCTGCCTTCGCGACGCACGGTCGTGGTTGAAAAGGGCGTGTTGCAAAACTATCTGCTCAACACGTACACAGCACGGAAGCTCGGCATGAAGTCGACGCACAATGCCTCGCGAGGCCTAGCAGGCACGCCGGGCATCGGCTGCGGCAATCTTTATCTCGAACCGGGCACGCTGACGCCAGAACAAATCATCGGAGATATTCCGGCGGGATTGTATGTGACAAGTTTGATGGGGTTCGGGACGAACATTGTGACGGGCGATTATTCTCGCGGCGCGACAGGTCTGTGGATCGAGAACGGCGCACTGACGCATGCGGTCGAAGAGATCACCATCGCGGGAAATCTTGGCGAGATGTTGCGCAACGTGACCGCCATTGGGAACGATCTGGTGTTTCGTGGATCGGTCGCGTCGCCGACGCTGCGGATTGATGGTATGACTATCGCGGGAGCGTGAATCTAAATATGCCCGGCGAGTCCGCAAACGCGATCACAGCCTGCGATCGATTCCAGCAGCGCCTCGCCGAGCCGATAGGATCTGGAGAGGATATCTACAAAGATCCTCACCTTCAGGGTTGCACCCTCTGCAGATCCTTGGTTGTTGATCTTGAGCGAATTGCGGAGGAAGCTCGCAACGTCCCTGGATCACGCCATTAAATGCCCATCGTTCCGCTCGTTTTGGCGAAAGGATGGAGCTGGAGCTTTGTTTAAAGTGAATTGTTGAAATCAAGTGATGGAACAAATCCAGTTTGATCCGACGAATGCGGCAGTGGCGCTGAGGCAGTTGCCTCAGCGGTCAGCGGTGTTCGCTCTCTACGGGGCGGATGCAAAAGACGAGCCCTACATAGGGCGCACTCCGAATCTGCGCGGACGGCTCGAACGCCTGCTGCAGCCTTCGCCGAGGCATCCGCGGCGATTGCAACTGGCAGGACGCGTGCGGCGGATCGCATGGCGACTCACCGGCTCTGAATTCGAATCTTTACTTACGCAGTTTTCCCTCCTCGAAGATATCTACGGTCCGAAATCTCTCGAGCGGATGCATCTGCGCGCGCCCGCATTCATTCGCTATCTCGGCGGCAATCCCTACCCGCGAATCGTAGTCACGAATCGTCCGAGTCAGCGCGAGGCGGACTGGGTCTACGGACCGTTTGCTTCGCGTGCGGCAGCGGAGCGCTTTGCGGAAGAGGCTCTGAAGCTGTTTCTGCTGCGCCGCTGCACGGACGATCTCGATCCCAATCCAAGCCATCCGGGCTGTGTGTACTCGGAAATGAAGATGTGCCTCGCGCCCTGCTACAAAGGCTGCACCGACGAGCGCTACGCCGAAGAAGCGGGTGCAGTGCGCGATTTTCTGGCCACTCGCGGCGAGAGCAAGCTAGTGACTCTGCGCGCGCAACGCGAACAGGCATCGGCCGATCTCGAATTCGAATCGGCTGCGGCGCTTCATGCGCAGGTGCAAAAAGTAGAAGGCGTGCAGGCTCTCGCGCCCGAATTAGTGCAGCCATTGAGCAAACTACGCGCGGTGATTTTGCAGGCCTCAGCCAATCTCGACGAGGTCGCTGTCTTTCTTTTCGAGAATGGCAGGTTGCGTGGACCCGCAGCGTTCTCGACGCTCGGCATGAGAATCCAGAATGAACGATCGGGATCGAGTTCGCTCTTCGCGCAACCAATGGCCATCGAACCAATCCCGGAACAGCCGCCGCTTGGCGATCTGGTGAGCCCAACGGGAGCAGGCGCAACTTTGATCGAGACTCCGACAAAGGCCACTCGCAGTGTGCTTGAAGCGCGGCTCGACGGCGTGCTGACAACTTTGTCTCAACCTGCGGAAGCGCCTTCAGCCACGGTGCGGCAAGGGCATCTGGCATTGCTCAAGCGCTGGTACTACCGGCCCGAGGTGCGCCGCGTGGGCGAAATCTGTTTCCCTGATGCTGATGGACACTGGCCGCTGAAATCGATCCTGCGCAGCGTGGGGCGCGTGGCCGCCAAGAGCCTGGCTGCGGCCAAGCCCGAGTGAGAAAATAGCCGCAACATCATGGCAACGAAAGAAAGCATTCACCACATGCTCGAGCCGGGCAAACGACTCGATGCAGGCAGAGTGTGGGAAGTTGTCGAGCTGGTGGATGGGCAGCCCGGAAAGCTCGCACAGCTCGTCGAATCCCTCTGGGATGAAGATCACGCGATCGCCAACCGCGCAGCCGATGCGCTGGAACGCATCACCCGGGAGAGACCCGCGCGGGCGCAGAAATGGAAAGAGCCGCTACTGGGTTTGCTAGCCGAAGCCACGGAGAAGAAGCTGCGTTGGAACCTGGCTCTGCTCATTCCCCGGCTCAAGCTCACGGTTCCGGAGTGCCGCCGCGCCGCTGCAGTGCTTCGTGCGTATCTTGACGACAAAAGCTCCATCGTGAAGACCGCTGCGCTGCACGGGCTGGCTGATCTAACGCGGCAGGATCCGGAGTCGCTACCCGAGGTGATTGAGTTGCTTCGTGTGGCGGGACGCTCAGGCACGCCGGCCATGCGGGCGCGCAGCAGGATTCTGCTTGAAAAACTTGAACAGCCCAGCAGCGAACAGCGGTCCCGCACTTCTCTGCACATGTTTACCTGAGCGCATCCATCGAATTGCTTGTCGGGGTTGGCGCGAAAGAGTCAGACAAATGGATGAAACCTGCAGCAAACGGCGGAAATCGTAATGTTGCGACTGATACACTGGCCGGGCGGGAATCCTCTGCGCTAAACACATGGTCGAGCTGCTTCCATCGATTTTGTCGGCTGATTTTGCACGACTTGCGGATGAAGTTGCCGCAGCGGAGCGAGGCGGCGGCACAACCATACACGTGGACATCATGGACGGGCATTTCGTCCCCAATATCACCATCGGGCCGCCCGTGGTGAAGAGCCTGCGCAAGGTGACCAACCTGCCTCTCGACTGCCACCTGATGATCGAGAATCCCGATGAGTTTATCCCGGCCTTCGCGGATGCCGGTGCCGACTGGGTGAGCGTGCACTACGAGGCATGCCGGCATCTGCATCGGACCCTCCAGTTGATTGCGCTTCACGGTATGAAACCAGGGGTCGTGCTCAATCCGGCCACGCGCGTGAATTTCATCAAAGACATTCTGCCCATGGTGCACCACGTGCTGATCATGAGTGTCAATCCGGGCTTCGGGGGGCAGGAATTCATCCCGTTTTCACTCGACAAGATCCGCCGACTGGTGGAATTGCGCCAGGAATTGGGCCTTGCATTTAGAATCGAAGTGGACGGCGGAGTGGCTCACGACACGGTGGCCCAGGTCGTCCAAGCAGGTGCGGAGCTGCTGGTGGCTGGAAATGCTGTTTTTGGTGCAGGCCAGCCGGAACGAGATGCGCGCGCGCTGTTGGCAGCGGCCCGTGCGGCGATAGACTTTTAAGGTCCTTCGGATCGAATGGATCGAACTACTTCGGGAATGGGAGCGATGCCGCCCCATACCCGTATGAGTTGCAAGGGCTTGCAGTCCGATTCGCGGCTGCAAGCTCACATGAGGTGGTATGAGTCTTTTTTCCCGGAAGATTGCGACAGCGGCGTTGGCGACGTTGGTTCTGACAGCGGTTCTGGCCCAGGCCTCAGACAAGCCGAAGAAGCAGAAACACAAAAAGGACGAGGATCTGAGCGCGAATCCTTTGGCCAATGTGAATTCGAAGCAGCCCGACAAGGTGCTCTTCGACAAGGCCATGGTCTCGATGAAGAAGGGCCGTTACGATGTTTCGCGGCTAACCCTGCAGACCCTGCTGAACACTTATCCCGATTCCGAATACCGGATGCGCGCCAAGTTGGCGGTCGGCGATACGTGGTTCAAGGAAGGCGGCGCGGCGGGCCTGACGCAGGCCGAGGCGGAATACAAGGACTTCATCACCTTCTTCCCCAACGCGCCTGAAGCTGCCGAAGCGCAGATGAAGGTGGGCGACATCTACTACCAGCAGATGGAGAAGCCCGACCGCGATTACACCAACGCGCAGCGCGCCGAAGAAGAATACCGGAACATGATCAACCAGTTCCCGGATTCCGCGCTGATTCCGCGCGCGAAGCAGAAGCTGCGCGACGTGCAGGAAGTTCTGGCCGAGCGCGAAACGCAGATCGGTCTCTATTACGACAGCCGCGAGAACTACTCCGCAGCCATCGCCCGCCTCGACACGGTGGTCGATACCTACCCGCTCTACTCCAAGAGCGACCAGGCGTTGCTCGGCATTGGCGATGCTTATTCGGGACAGGCCCATCGCGTCCAAATAGCCCCAGGGTTGCCGGGAGCGGTGCGTGAGCGCCTGCGCGCGATGTATATGGACCGAGCTGCCGCAGCTTACACCAAGGTGATTACACGCTATCCGATGGCTCCGCACGTGGAGGATGCCCGCGACCGGCTTGTGGCCATGAATCGGCCCGTTCCTGAGCCGACCGCGGAAGCAGTGGCCGAGAACGACGCCGAGGAGCGCAGCCGCCAGCCGCTGCGGTTTACCGACAAAACCTTCGACATTATCAAGCATGGGCCGTCGGTGGTGGAGGCTGTGCACGTCGGCGATCCGAGCCTCGACGATCCGAAGCGGACCGTGGCGCCCGACGTAACCAAGCAGGATTTGGCGCTGTTTAGCTCGGCCGTAAATGCCGGCAAACCCGTTGCGCCCGCTGCTGCAATCACACCCACCGGCCCCAACGAGCCGCCGCGCAGCGACGTGCCGTCCACGGCACCCATCCAGATGGCGCCTCCCGAAGGCGGATCGAGCGTAGGCGTCCAGGTGGTGAACGCGCCCTCGGGCGAGGCTTCCGCCGATCCGAACGCGGTGGTGAAGCCGGTTGGACCAGTGAACACCGTCCTGCCTGCCGCTGAGGGTCCTGCCCCGGCTCCAGACCAGGTGAACGACATCAAGCCCGGTGCTTCTCCTCAGTCCTCAGCGACTGCGAACGGCAAGAAGAAGAAGGCGCCCAAGGCGGATTTGGACGACGAGTCCTCGAGCAAGAAGAAAAAGAAGAAGGGACTCGCGAAGCTGAACCCGTTCTAGGCTGCGAATCATTGTTTAACCTGAAATGCCGCACCTGATTGGTGCGGCATTTCTTTTTGCGCACGACTTAAGCATTGGCCCGCCCTTGGTGGCTGAAATCGAAGACCGGCAACATTTCACGCTGCTTTTGTGCGAGAATTACGGCCAAAGCGCTCGGTGAATTTGCAACAACTGTTCGAGGCGGCACATGAAACTCCCTATCTTGCCTGTTCTTTCAGGAATTGCCATAGTCTTGGGCACCCTCGCAGCACAGGAACCGGTGCGTGCCCCAGACGGCGGGACGATTACACATGTGGATGGCGTCGATCTGCTGGCCATTCCGGGTAGACCACTCACCGGCAGGAGCAGCGTGGAATGGACGCGCACGCTCGAGGACGGAGGCACCGTCTCCGTGCACGAGATCGCAAATCTGGCTCGCGACAGCCAGGGACGCATGTACCGCGAGCGCCGCAACTGGGTTCCGACTGAATCCGGCCTGGAAGCGCCGCTCACCGAAATGCAGTTCTTCGATCCAATTGCGAGGACCAAGACCATCTGCGCCGTCGGGCCAAAGGAATGCGTCGTTAGCACCTATCATCCGCGGACTTTGTTGATCGCAATGCCCGCTGGACCATTTGCCAATGGAACGCGCTTTTTAACACGAGAAACCCTCGGAACGGATCGCATCGATGGCTTGGACGTGACTGGCACACGCGAGACCACAACCGTCAATGCGGGAGTGGTCGGCAATTCGGCGCCCCTGGTCTCGACACGGGAATTCTGGTACTCCGATGAAATCCAAACCAACGTCGCCGTGACCCGCATCGATCCGCGCGAAGGCAAGCAGGTGGTGCGGCTCATCGATCTCTCGCTCGGCGAGCCGGATCGGCGTGTGTTCGATCTCCCGAAGGGCTTCACCGTGAACGATGCGCGCAATTCCGCGCAGAGAGCTCAGTCCTCGTTGCCCAGCAACTAGCCTAATCGGGAGCACTGCTTAGGCCGGGCCTGTCTTGACCTGCAATGCGCCCCCTCAGCACCTGTGTGACCTCTGCTAAAGTGAAGAGTGGTCCCCCTCGCATGAACCCGCTCCGATAGAGGGGTTTGACTTGACACCCATGGGGGCTCGACACCGACCCCATGCCTCACGACCTGCCTAAAGCGTACGACCCCACTGCCATCGAAGATCATTGGGCCGAATATTGGGTTCGCGAGAATCTGTTCGCGCAGCCGACGCCTGATCCAGACCAGAAAAATCAAAGCCACAGCGGCGAGTCCGACGGTCGGCCATTTGTGATTTTGCTGCCGCCGCCCAATGTAACCGGCAGTCTGCACATGGGGCACATGTTCGAGCACACAGAGAGCGACATCCTGGCGCGCTGGCACCGGATGCGCGGCGACCGTGTGCTGTGGGTGCCGGGGACTGACCATGCGGGCATCGCTACGCAAATGCTTGTCGAGCGGCAGGTAGTAAGCGAAGGGACAACCCGACAGCAGATGGGCCGCGAAGCGTTTGTCGAGCGTGTGTGGAAGTGGCGCGAGCACTACGGCGGCACCATCCTTGGCCAGATGAAGCGGCTCGGCGCGTCGGTCGATTGGCAGCGCGAGTACTTCACCATGGACGAGCGGCTTTCGGTCGCGGTCCGCGAAGCGTTCGTCAGGCTCTACGAGCAGGGGCTCATCTATCGTGGCGCGTACATCGTGAACTGGTGTCCGCGCTGCCAGACCGCCATCAGCGATCTCGAAGTGGTGTATGACGAGCACAAGGGACATCTGTGGGAGATTCGGTACCCCGTCATCGGCGACGATGGCAAAGACACGGGCGAATACCTGACCGTAGCCACCACGCGGCCGGAGACGATGCTGGGTGACGTGGCCGTGGCCATTCATCCCGAGGACGAGCGGTACCTGCACCTGCACGCGAAAATGCTGCGCCTGCCGCTGACCAATCGGGAGATTCCCGTGATTCTGGACGAGTGGGTCAGCCGCGACTTCGGCACTGGCGCGGTCAAGGTGACGCCGGCGCACGACCCCAATGACTTTGCGCTGGGCCAGCGGCACAATCTTCCGTCGATCAACGTGATGGACGAAACGGCCCACATCAATAGCGAGGGCGGCGCGTATGCGGGCCTTGATCGCTTCGTCGCGCGCAAGAAGATTGTTGAGGATCTCGAGGCGCAAGGCTTGTTGGCGGGAATCAAAGATCACACGCTCAACATCGGTCACTGCGACCGGTGCAAAACGATAGTCGAACCGCGGCTTTCGCTGCAGTGGTTCGTCAAGATTCAGCCGCTCGCCGACAAGGCCATTGCCGCGGTGAAGCCGGACGCCGACGGCAAAAAAGCGATTCGCATCTTCCCCGAGCAGTACGAGAAGGTGTACCTCGAATGGATGGGGAACATCCACGATTGGTGCATCTCGCGGCAACTTTGGTGGGGGCATCGCATTCCCGCGTGGAGTTGCGCGGTGTGTCACAAGATGACCGTGGCACGCGAAGACCCGAGCCAATGCGCACATTGCGGATCGGAAAAGATCACGCAGGAGACCGACGTGCTCGACACGTGGTTCTCGTCGGGACTTCTGCCGGTGTCCGTCTTCGGCTGGCCGAATATCACGGAAGGGAATCGCGCGGACTTCGACACTTTTTATCCGACAAATCTGCTCGTGACGGGATTCGACATTTTGTTCTTTTGGGTCGCCCGGATGATCATGCTGGGCTGCTGGTTTGCCGGCGATGTTCCCATGCTGGACGGTTCGAAGCGCGAGCTAAAAGATTCCGTGCCGTTCAGGGACGTGTATATTCATGCGCTGGTGCGCGACGCGAATCGCGAGAAGATGTCAAAGACGAAGGGCAACGTCGTCGATCCCATCGAGATCGTGAAGCAGTATGGCACCGATGCGGTGCGGTTCACGCTGGCTTCGATGGCTTCGCCGGGAACGGATATCGCGTTCAACATTGCGCGCACCGAGGGCTATCGCGCATTCGCGAATAAGATTTGGAACGCCGCGCGGTTCATCTTCATGAATGTGGATCGGGCCGCGGAAGTTGGGATATCCGTCAATCGAAGTGCGTTGGGTGCAATGCCGACGGTGGCCGCAGATGCGCCACTTGAGGCGCGTTGGATTGTCGCTGAACTGCACGAGAGTGCAGCGAAGGTGAATCAGGCGCTTGAAAACTACCGCTTCGATGATGCAGCAAACCAAATCTATCAATTCTTTTGGGGCAACTTCTGTGATTGGTACCTGGAAATCGTGAAATTGCGACTAGATTTTTCAGAGACAGCGGATAAGGCCAGAACTAAGGCTGCCCTCACCACCCTGGTTTCGGTTTTTGAAGCGGCTCTTCGATTGCTGTCGCCGTTTATGCCCTTTATCACCGAAGAGATTTGGCACGCCGTCTATGACGGTAATCCGCCAGCAAAATCGCTCGCACTTACACGATATCCGCAGGCCGACGGCGCCCGGATTGATCGCCACGCTCTAAATCAAATGGATTTTTTGGGGGACTTGATTGTGGAGACGCGCGCGTATCGGAAAGAACGGGAGGTGCCGGAGAAGGAATTAGTAGAACTTTTCGTGGTTGGGCTTGGGGGGTATGGGCGAGCGGGATATCCACATGAATCATCGGACGACCTGATTGCTCAGAATGAAATCGTGATCAAAAAGCTTGCGAAGGTTTCAACAATCACTGAGACCTTGTTGGGTGATCCTAACTACAAACACCTAAGTTGGCGTCCGACTCGATCGACCGACATCGCAATCAGATTCGACAAACCCATTGATGTTCCCGCCGAACGCGAGAAGCTGACCAAAGAAATCGCGAAGCAGGAAAAGATCATCGCCAACGGCGAGCGCCAACTGAACAACCCTGGGTTTACTGCCAAGGCACCTGCGCACATCGTCGAAGGACTGAACAAGCAACTCGATGAAGCGCGGAGATTGATGGACAAGTTGCGCCGCGATCTCGACGGCCTGAGCGGTTAGCGCGGAATGCCCTGCGTCTGCGAGAAATGCCTCGAGAACGGAAAGACACTGGCTCTCGACGAGCGAGGTCCATCGAAGCCCGCTATTCGCAAGGCATACAAGACCGCTGCCAAGCGATGGCATCCCGATCGATTCGAAAACAATAAGGTCCAGCGCCTCGAAGCCGAAGAGCATTTCAAGCTAATCCAGGTCGCCTATCGCGAACTCTCGGAGCACTTCGAAACTCCGCAGGAGTTGCCGGTCGAAGACATTCCCGTGAGCGCGGACGCCTACTTCGCCGCCGGCGACCCTTTTGCAAGGCGGCAAGACGCCGGCGACTTCCGCGACGCTCCTGCTCCAGTCCCAGAAGCGCCGACGATCTTCTTCGGCAATCTGACCGGCTGCTTTACTGCGCCCAATTTCTCCGCGGCTGCCAACCGTATCATCCTCGAAGCGCGGATGGAGCCCACCGAAAAACCTCTGGCGTTCATCGATCTTTCGCACGGCCTCAAATACGATGGGAATCCCGCGCAGTATGTCCTGCTGACCAGTTACAGGATGATTGTGCGCAATGCGCTCAACATCGTCGCTTTTCTCTGGTTCACCGACCTCGGCCAAGTCGGCTTCATCGACAGGCTCACGCACGGCAAGCCCCGCTTTTGGCGAAGCGTTCTTAAAACGCTGGGGATTGAGCCGAAATACTCCCTCGTGATCGGCCGCCACAACGGATCCCACTTTCATACCATTGCCAGCGAGGCCGATGACAGGGTAAAGAAAGTTATTTATAACTTTCTTCTAAAGCAAAAATCGCAACCAGATTCCTGACGCAGCGAAAGAAGACGCATGGATTGGAAGAGCAGCCGCATTGATGCATTGCTGGAGCAGGCCCTGGTGGAAGACAAGGCCGCCAGCGACGCCACGACCACCGTGACCATCGATCCGAACCTGCGCGGTTCGGGCTCCATCTTGGCGCGGCAGGAGATGGTGGTGGCCGGCCTCGGCGCGGTACCGCGACTGCTGGAAATCTACTCCCGGCTCGATCAACGCCCGGAGACGCACACGCGCTTTGAAGTGGTGAGCCACCCTGAGATCTTCGACGGCGTGCGCGTTCATGGGGGGCAGGTGCTCGCCGTCATTCGCCACAATGCGCGCGTTTTGCTCAGTTGCGAGCGCGTCATCCTGAACCTGATGCAACACCTCAGCGGCATTGCCACCCTCACGCGCAAATACGTCGATGCAATTCAGGGAACAAAGGCGCGCATTCTCGATACGCGCAAGACCGTTCCCGGCATGAGGGCGCTGGAAAAATACGCCGTGCTGTGCGGCGGGGGCACCAATCATCGGCTCGACCTGTCCTCCGGCAT
>Ga0181535_10005989_pt1 | contig 12801 bp, 17 predicted proteins | sample PEATcosm2014_Bin_44_FD_119774 | JGI IMG/M metagenome (GOLD analysis project Ga0181535, IMG submission 119774) | Peatland microbial communities from MTU Mesocosm Facility, Houghton, MI, USA - PEATcosm2014_Bin17_30_metaG | ecosystem: Environmental > Terrestrial > Soil > Wetlands > Peat | place...
ATTAATATTTTTATGCGTAGTGCTCAAGGTCATAACTGATTTTTTTAAAGATCTGGAAAAGAGATTATATTTCAAGTAATTCTCTATTCTCGGGATTCGAAATATTTAAGGGCTTTTGGGACGTGATTTTTCGTTTCCTTAAAGAAATATTCGACAAATTTTTTTTCTGAATCAGCGATTGAACCATTAATCGTTACAATAAGCCAATTTGGCATATCCGGGCTCTTTTCAAGTACGTTCATCATAACAACAATAGTTTCGTCCACATCAACCTTACTTTTCCATCGGTACGGCATACTTCATCCTCCTCCTTTTTGCAATCTATTCTGATCTCTTTTTTACGGCGGTATCAAAGACCTTCCAGTTCCTCTCCCATTCAGGATTTTTCCCATTGAGCATGCTAAGCACTTTGCCTTTGAGTTCCCGGGTCGTTACACCGTCAGTTGCATTCTTTTCGATCACATGGGCAATCAATCGTGCCACCTCTGGTGTTGCGCCGGATTTTACAGCACTTACAACGATCTTTTCAGCGATAAACGGTTCTTTGCGGCCGTCTCTTTTGGTTACGGTGATCATAATTCATTCTCCTCGATTCTGGTGCATTTACGGTTGCAAAAAATTTTTCCGAGATGGAAAAATCCATCGCCAACCGTCAATGCACCAGCACCCAATTATTTATTTTTTGGAATTTTCCCTGTCAATGCACCTGTATCCAGGAAAACCTATACCGACGATTCAATCGTGTGCTTTGCCCGGTCTATCAGGTAAATCCCCGGATTTTTCAGGAGATCGAGTACATTAATTTTTTGCTCTATAAGCTCTTCATAGGGGAAAAAATCCTTACTGGCTTTTCCCGCGTCCGACCAGAATACCTCTATGCCATTCTGGTATTTTTTGCTGCTCACGATTTTTTGCATAATTCCTCCTTGGTGTCTGTTCATCAGGTTTCTTTTTTTACCATCCTGTTCTCATTCACCAGATTATCTCCCTTTCCGGAACCCTGCGTCTTTATCAGTGCATTTTAGTCAGACCGGGGGTGCGGCCAGTAATGCCGGATAAAATCGGCATATATGCACAACCCGGAATTGCAGCGGTTGCAGCCATCTCCTGAACAATATATCCCAGACGGAGAAACTCCGGGGAAAGGATATTTCTGGATGTCTTCTCTTATTTTGCACAAGTTCCCCGGGTTTTCATTAAGAGGATTGCCAGCAACCAATAATTCGACACCGAATATCTCACCGTGAATCGATCTCACCTTTTGGGAATTAAACAGGAAATATAATAGGATTTTTCCTAAAATTCACTTTTTGAGACATAATTTGAAAAGAGGCTCTGTAAAGTCTGCGGGGAGCTACATATTTTTCTCGATGTAGGCTTAATGCAATCACCCGAAGACTTGGCTGAGCCTGATAAACCATATCTGGAACACGAGATTCTGGCTGCAATCGAGCATTGCTTACGTGGGTAATTGTTTATTTCTCTCTAAAATCCTGTTTTTCTCCATGTGGCCGGGCGTAACCTTGATGAACTCCCGGTGAAAATACAGGCTCCCAGTGGACCGGTTTTCACTTCCGAGGGATAGTTTTCAGCAGGCTCTCCATCTTCTTCCTGTCAAACCCGATAATGAACTCGTTACCGATCTGGACGACCGGTGATCCGATATGACCGGTTTTCTCAATGACGAAGTTTCTCGCCGCTTCGTTTTCAGCCATATTAATCTCAACAAATTTTACGTTCTTACTGGTGAGATACTCTTTAACCGCACGGCAACCGGAACATCCCGGTGTCGCGTAGACCCGCACCTCTTGTGGTCCGTCCCACGTTTTCTCAATGAACCCTTCGCGGCCGGAAAGGATCTTGTATTCCTTATATCGGTCCGGATTTTTCCTGTCGTAATCCTGGTGGTAATCCTCAGCGGGATAGAATGTTGTGTACGGCCGGATCTCTGTCGCAACCGGTTTGTTGAATGTTCCGGACTCGTTCAGCTTTTTCTTCGAAACTTCCGCGATCCGCTTCTGCTCTTCATTGTGGAAGAAAATGGCCGTATGGTACTGGGATCCCTTGTCCGCGAACTGGCCATCGGAATCTGTAGGGTCGATCTGGTGCCAGAATACATCGAGGAGACTCTCGTAGGTGACTTTCTCCGGGTCGTACGTCACTTGTACTGCCTCAAGGTATCCTGTCGAACCTGACGAGACTTCTTCGTAGGTCGGGTTCAGTTTCGTACCGCCGGCATATCCGGCAACCGAGTCAATTACTCCATCAGTCATCCTGAACGGGGGCTGCATACACCAGAAGCAGCCGCCTGCAAATGTTGCTTTCATACTCTCCATGATATCTCCCTTATCAGCCGAATGTGAACGTATACGCCTGGAGTCCTGGCTGCGGGATATTAAGTTCCAGCGTGTGCACGCCGTAGTCAGTACCTTCTACAAGCTGATACAGCCGCTCGTCACTGATCGTGGCAACCCCGCCGGTGACATCCGGCCCAGCAATATCGGTTACGGGCTTGCCGTCAACCATGACGCTTACGTTCGTGGCATTTGCTGCGCTCGCGACGAAATAGACGTTCTTTGCATTGTACTGGAAGACAACGCTGTTAATTCCCGTTGTCTCGGCATACTGGTCCGTAAAGTTCCAGGTCCCTCCCAGGTAGAGCGTATTCGAAACAATCGAACCTGGCAGCACCAGTGTCTGCATGCCGTTCACCGATTGGTTACCGTTCCCCAGGTACTGGTTCCGTACAGCTCCGAAGTACGTCTCCGGGCTGCTGACCTTAGAGAAATCCACACTGACGGCGTTCGCAGGTACCGTTGTCGTGTTGGAAATGTTGATCTGGATCCCCAATGCCTGTGCCCGTTCCCGTAAGAGGTTCTGGATCTCCATTTCGGTTTGATTGTAGTCGCCCTCCCCGATGGACCGATAGACAATAAATCCGTCAATATCAATCAGGTACTCCTCGGGCCAGTACTGGTTGCCGTAGGAATCCCAGGTCGCATCATTGTTATCGAGGACGACCGGGTATTTGATACCGAACTTCTGGACCGCCATCCGGACATTGTCGATATTGTGCTCAAACTGGAACTCCGGGGTGTGGACACCGATGATCTCAAGGCCCTGGTCATGGTACTTCGCGTACCATGCGTTCAGGTACGGGATCGTGCGTTCGCAGTTGATGCAGCTATAGGTCCAGAAATCCACAAGGATGACATCTTTACCTATCAGGCTCCCGATGGTAATATTATCCACATTCACGAACCCTGAAGGATCAGCGATCTCTTTTGCGTACGGGTAGAGTTTCGCCTTTTCAGCATTGATCGCAGTCCGGTTACCCGGTGCCACTGATGTTGCTGTATACGATCTGTTCGGACTGAACTGTTCCAGGTACACAATAGTCCCTGCTATCAGAATCACCGCGATTATTAGTAAAATTGTCCTTTTTTCCATCGGGTCAGCTCCCTAAAATGTATCCATTGATCATGGTCAGATCAGCAATGAGTCCGAGTGTTTGTGTGAAGATCAGGATACCGAGGACTATCAGGAGAACCCCAAAGACGATGTTGATGTATCCCAGGACTCGGGAATATTTGTTAATCCACACGACTGCCTGTGATGCAAAGAGCCCGGTGATGATGAAGGGCAGGCCGAGACCGAGAGAGTACGCCAGCAAGAGTGTGAATGCTAGTGACGGCTGTGACGCGGCAAGCCCGAGAATCGCGCCCAGTGCCGCTCCCACACAGGGCGTCCATCCGACAGCGAATGCAACACCGAAGAGGAATGCGGTGACATATTTCGATTTGATCCCGGTTACCCGGAATTTATATTCCTTCTCAAGCCAGCTGACCCGGATCAGGCCGGTCAGGTACAAGCCGAAGAAGATGATGATGAGCCCTCCCGCACGGGACAGCCACACTTGTACATCGGAAGCGACCGAGGTCAGGATGGTATTGAGCAGGACACCGAGGATAGCGAAGACAACTGAGAATCCGACGACAAAGAGAATGCTCGCGATAAGGATGTCCCACCGTTTCGCGGCGCCTTCCCTGACGGTTGTGCCGGCAAGATAGACGAGGAAACCCGGCACCAGCGGGAGGACACAGGGAGCGAGGAACGAGACGATTCCGGCACCGAATGCAACAAGATAAGATACTTCAACCATAAATCAACGCCTGGAGATTAAAACGATTCTTTGAACGGAACGACTGGTAATTTCCCCATCCCTACCCAGATTTGGTCTCCTGAATTTCCACCAGTTGCATTGGCTCATTATGGCAGATGATTTCCCCTCCACCGGACTCTTTTACCGTTACAACATTCCCACAGATCTCACATTTGAAGACCTGTCCTACTGCGGATACATTTACCATACTGAAATTCATCCTCCTTTCTGCCAGAAATCTACTTCTGCATCTTTATGGTGATTCTGGTTCGCCTACGGTTGATACGAAAATATCTCCGAGTTGAAAAATCCGTCACCAACCGTCAATGCATCAGCACCACGCCAGTAAAGGCAATGGATTCTGCAGTCCCTTTACCAGCAGAATATTTTTACATGCATTTAACTAATTTATCAGATGATTCAGATTTTGAAACATATTTTGAAACGATTAGAACAGGTATCGCTATCATGTATAATTGATGCCTCGTGGTTCTGTGGCTGATAAGATACACTGGGTCTATGTTGAGAAATCTTCTGGTTTCAGCAATTCCAGCACGGCCTCGATGCTGGCGATTTCGCACCTGATAAAATACAAAAAATGTTCAGACAACAGGTAACCACCAAAACCCAAACGTATCAAATGGTCGGATAACCCCCGGATTGTCTGTGGAGTGTCAAGCGTCATCAATATCGCTTTTTGAGAGCACATCCGGTATTTATATCATTTGCCCGGAGATATATTAGGTTCTCCAGTTGCCAAAAAAAGGGGCTGGTTCCTCCATCATAACTATTAATAATTCCTATGATCCTTTCTGGACTATGGCAAGGTTGCATTTCTCCGCTTTATCAGATCGGGGCATCAGATCAATTAATAATGATGCTTTCTGCGCTGAAAAGATTGGGAACTATCATGTTTTTGGAGTGGCTGAGGGACAACCAGATCCTGCCCACGAGGAAGACGCAAGTGATATCGCAGTTTCCAGTCTCAGGGAATCTGTAAAAAACCAGAAAAATTCACCGGCTGCAGCCCTTGCTGCGGCCGTGCATGAGAGTGATACCCGGATTAGTGAGCATGCAGCAAACTCTCCTGATGGAATAAGGGATATGACACACCTGAGTGCCTGCCTCATTGATGATTCCCTGAAATGTACGATTCTTGACACCGGTGAAGGGAATGCTTATCTTATCGGCTCTGACGGCATCCATGTCCCTGGGGAACACCCATTGTCCGGTCAACCGGAAGGACTTGGTTTTCTTGAGGGGGGCCATAGCGGTGATAAGAGGCGGGGAGATATGATCTCCCATACCCTTGGCGAACCTCATATCCTGACAAAAGCTGACTTTGCGAAGATAACTATCATAGATCGTTTTCTGCTCCTGAGTTCCGGCGGCCTGCACGATTATGTCAAAAAGAACCGGATTGCGGAAATTGTCCTCCAGAATGGGGAAAATGTAGAGGCGTCCTGCGAGTTCCTGCTCGAGGAAGCCCTCTCTGCCGGAAGCGATCGGACTATTACTCTCGTGCTTGTCCACGGTCATTATCATTAAAAATTTTTAACAGCTGCGTGGAGTTGCTGCATCTACGGGTGATGGTAAAGTTTTCATCTCGAAAAAACTTCCTTTTCAACCATGGACGCACCAGATCCTGTAAGGGATCCGTTTTCCTATTTGTTTCCTATCCCTCAACAACTTTAATAAGCGATTCCATAATTTTATTTACACTTGCCCACGTCGGGCTGTCCGCACGGCTTACGATAAATGGTCGTCCTTCGTCGCCGGCCTTACGCATATCAATATCAAGAGGTATGGCTCCAAGGAAGGGAACCGAGAACTCTTCGGCGATTTTTTTACCACCGCCTTTTCCGAAGAGATCGATTTCCTCGCCGCAATGCGGACAGATCAGGCCGCTCATGTTTTCAATGACGCCAAGTACCGGGATGTTGAGATTTTCCACAAATTTTATGGCCTTTTTGGAATCGAGCGTGGCAACATCCTGAGGTGTTGTTACAACCACCGCACCCCGTACATTTGGCGCAATCTGGATAATGCTAAGAGCCTCATCACCAGTCCCAGGAGGGAGATCCACAACGAGATAGTCGAGCGAACCCCAGTTAACCTCTGAAAGGAACTGGCGGATTGCCGCCATCTTCATTGGTCCGCGCCAGATAATTGGCGTACTCGTGTCCGGGAGGAGAAGCGCCATAGATATTACCGAGAGTGATCCGGTAACGTGAACCGGCTCGATCTTGTTTCCTAGTGACTTGAGTTTATTGTTCTCAATGCCCAGCATCTTCGGAATGGTTGGTCCGTGGAGGTCGAGGTCAAGAAGCCCGACGTTGTAGCCATGGCTGGACAGCGCATACGCAAGGTTGACCGAAACAGTCGATTTTCCCACGCCTCCTTTCCCTGAGAGTACAAGGATGACATGTTTAACATCGATATTTGCTTTTGGAGGAAGGCCGGGTTTTGCCTCGGAGCACCTGCTTGCAGATGGGCAGTCGGCACATTCGTGTGAGCATGTCTCGTTTGTGGGTTTTTCCGGGGGATTACCGTTCGTTTGCGTTGCCATAGGTCACCGCCAAAATACCTCTATGCCATTCTGGTTTTTTTACTGCTCACGATTTTTTGCATAATTCCTCCAGTACTTTTCAAAATCTGCCTGAAAATTCCCGAACTGCTTGAAGCATTGTACCAGCAGGGTCTTTTCTTCACGTCCCTTTTTTATCTTTCCAATCTCATCCATCAGATTACCTCAGCTCCCGGTAATCAAAAAAATCGGTTACCGGTTGTAGGTCGCTAAAGCCTGTCCCCCGTACTGTATCATATGCCCTTTCATCGCATTCATAACGGCGTCCCGCTTTGAACCGGGTGGGATTCCCAGTTTCGCATCAAGGCCATAGACATTGAAGTAGTATGTGTGCACCTCGCCAGAGGGAGGACAGGGGCCCCGGTATCCGGTTGTGCCGAAATCGTTGGTTCCCTGTATCGCCATAAAGGGCTCGCTTATAACTCCGGCCCGGGGAATGTTTTCCGGTATTGATGACCGGGATTCGATATCCCAGATCAGCCAGTGGTTGAAGCGTTCATCAGGTCCAATCCAATCGTCAATGATAATAGCAATGTAAGGGGATTGAATCCGGTCGATTTGGATCGGCGGGGAGATATCCTCTCCGTCACAAGTGTATTTTTTGGGGAATGCACTTTTGTCAAAACTGATACTGATGAAAAGGTTCTCGTTCTCCATTGTCAGTTGCTCCTGGCCCCGGTTTCTCCGGGAGGGGACTTATGAATGGCCTTATAACACGATCACTCGATAACCTTATGCTGGATTTACAAAATCTGTGACACTTTTTGAAAGAATTAACTGGGACGGTTCTTGTTCGCTGTCGGGTTTTTTAAATAATCAAAATTGATAGTTTACGAGGACTTCATTTTCGTCAAGTCCCATTGACGCAACGGCACCATTTCCCAAAATAATAAATATTGGTATCCTATATAGTGCAGAATTGCGGACTCATCACCATAGAATATTATCTTGGGGGAGAAAATTCATGAATTCATTGCCGGTCAATAAGCAGCTGCATATAAGTCCACAACGAATCATTATTTTTATATTCATCACCGTAGTTCTGGCAATAATGTGCGGTTCTGTCCTCGCCTTGCCACCTCATTCATCAGGAGACAGGGCCGGACAATTCAACCAAGGGATTCCGGTATACTGGCCGTATCACGTCCTGTTCATCTCAATAGGATTTATTCTCGTCTTTACCGGTTTTATCATAGCGAGATTTCACAAAACCGGGCATTGGTACAAAACTCATTGGATCCTTGAAGCAACTGGCGGGGCATGTATTCTTGCCGGCATTTTTGTCGGTGTATACATGGTCGCACTTTCCGGTATTCCCCCCCTGCGAAATATCCATGAGATATTAGGGATGATAGTTGGGATCTTGATAGTTATCGCGATACTACTCGGCTATTTCATAAAACGCGCAAATGAATCAAAAAATGTCATCCGGATGAGTCATCGTTGGGTGGGGCGGATTATTCTCGCTCTGCTTGTGATCAACACTATACTCGGTTTCTTCTACCTGTTGATGGTCTTGCGACTGTAGATCCCATAAAGGCTTTTAGCATTACAAACTTTCCAATAGCTGCTGGTGCGTTGTCGGGACTGAGCAAAATGAATTTGTCGTGACCGATCGCTGTTGACTATTTAAATGTCCTGACAACACACAAGAATCTACGATTGAATCGAATTCTAAAATTTAGAAAATGCCCGAGAATTTTTAATATATTGAGTCTACATCAATTCGACCGTTAGGAAACGCGGTCAACATTCGCATCCCTTATGAAGTAAATTCCCTGCCGGGCGCAGATCTCTCACGCCCGGTTTCGTTTTCCATCTTTTGAAATATTGCTACTTTTATCAATTTGGGGAGATCATTTAACGTAACTCTGTAATTTTTTGATAATGTTTCTCTTTTTTAGCACTACCATAATGTTTAATATGACTGTTAAGGAGATTGTTCTCTATGTCGCTCACAGAGCAGATCAGGGAAGTTATTATCGGACCCCACCCTGCGGCTGTCGCAACTCTGGATGATAACCAACCGGCGGTTCGGTTTATGGTACTTACCGGTTTTCCAGACATGACCCTTGTCGGGGCTACGATGAAATCCTCAAAGAAAGTTGAACAACTGAAGAAAAATCCCGATACAGCTCTTTCCATCTGGTCCGGAAAGGAGATGTCAGATCCATTTGTGGAGATCAAGGCAAAGGGTAAAATCTACGAGGATATTGCTACGAAAAGGAAATACTGGAACCCAATGTTCGAAAAGTTTTTTAAGAATCCAGAGAACCCCGAATTTGTCGTGCTCGTTTTTACCGCGAGCGAGATTACCTACTACGGTAAAAACCAGACGACTAAGGAAATCTGGACAACGGCATTTACCGGGATTGATATGAAGCTTTCATCTTCAGATTGATAATTAACCAAAAAATTTTAGGAGGGCGGTCTGAAAAGCTGGCGATTGATTGAGCGGTGCTTAGAACTTCTCGGAACTTATGATAATTTTTTTAATTCATTACGTTGAAAAAATTTATATTTTATTGAATTTTTTCTATGAAGTCCCGTCAGCCTATCAGAAACACTCCTTACCTTTTTACGCAAAACAAACCGTTGAGGAGCACAATAATGGCAAAAAACCGGTACATCAAATTTGTTGCATTATCGTTCTGCTTGATCACGAATTGCGATCTTCATCCTTATTGCTGAATGACTCTTGATGAGGCCAAAAGAGTATTTCAACGTAAAGGAACCCGTCGATAAACCAGCGGATATCACTATTGATACCAGGTGAGACCCCGGGATCGCCCGGGTAAAACACAACACCGGTAACGCCGTTTAGCTCCTGTCGCAGAAATGGCCGATGACCATGTTGTACTTATCAAAGAGCTCGCAGGCAGGGCAGAAACAACGATCCTCTCTTACCTGCGGGGCATGTGACACGCCACGTGTACAGAAAAGGCTGTCTGGCTGGCTTTGTCCAAGGTTGTTCTTCCGGTAGCTTGTGCATGCGCCGCAGTACTTCATACAGATCTGGCGGTTCTCTGGAGTATCCGCAACGGCAATCGTGCTGGTCTTCATGATGAGAGGATAGTACAATCTGGAATAATAGGTTTCCCGGTGCAGGTCCTACCGGATCCCACAAAAAACGTCACTCCAGCAAGGTCAGAGCAACGCGGATATTTGTCTCGGTGAAGGGTTTGAGGATGTATCCATCCGGATCAACTTCCTTTGCCCGGTCAAGGGTATTTTTGTCACTCCTACTGGTGATAAAAATAATCCGTGCATCCGAGCGTTTCCTGATCTCTTTTGCCACAGCAATCCCGTCCAGCTTTCCCGGCATGTTGATATCCATGAATACAAGATAGGGTTTTGTTTCTTCGGCAATCTTCACTGCTTCATCGCCGGATTTTGCCAGAACGTAGTTCTTATACCCGAGATCCAAAAGCTGTTTCGGTAACAGGCGCCGGATCAACCCACTGTCATCTACAATGAGGATTGCTATGTTTTTATTCATGGCATCCCCGGGCTTGACCTTGGGCGATGCATCTTTCTCTCGGACAATGGGTGTGCTGCCACTACCCGGTTGTACCGGGCTTTTGGTCTTCTTGTCCACCGGCATACCCTGCTCATCCGGGAGAGGGAGATTTTCCGGCGTCCCGGCAATACGCTCACCGGGTGCAGGTACTTCAGGTTGAGCATTCTCAAACGCCTTGTGCTGGAGGGCCAGGATCTCCCGCATCTGTGTCGAGATCTCGGTGAATGCCTCGAGAGCATTTCTCCCTGTCTTGTTTTGGACCATGACCTGGCGGAGGTCCTCTTTTGAGAAGACCTTCTCTATCGCGTCAATGTCATAGATGTTGAGCGTGCCAAGACTCAGTATAATAAAGAGGACTGGCAACCCGTCACTATCAAATACCTCGGAGAGCAGGTATTTGCCCGCCTTCTCGATAAGGAGAGGACGTATGTTTTTGTCGCAGGCTTTGGTGAGCAGGTGGATCGCAGGCACGCCATCCTGCTTAATTCCGGTCAGATCCTGGAAATCTGCAATCATGATGAGTGCCGACCGGTCGATATTCCCTCCTTTTTTTATCACGTTAAAAACAAATTTGCCTCCCCGTGCACAGTCAACTTTGACAACTTCACGGAGCATCGCCTGGTTTTCCGTGCTGAGTTTATGGATCTCGCTTTGTACTTCCATGCTTGACAAAAACAAGGACGAGAACAAGACTCCCCATGCGGAGGTAAGGATGCGGAAATCCTGTTTATTGGATCCTCCTTTCAGGGTGGACTCGAACAGTTCAAGCAGCTGCGCCGGGGTAGAATTCTCCAGCGACGATGAAAGGGAATGTGGCACGGGCGTATGGAGAAGCGCTCCTTCAGGAGATTTGGAAAGGACTGCCTTTTCGATCACCTGGATCTTGGACTCAAGTGCTGTCAGCTTGGCTTCGTACGTTTTCCTGAGTCGCTCCACCTCCTCGGCGGAATACATGGTTGTGGAAGACGTACTCCTCTCTTCTTTGGTGTCCTCCCTGGTTTCCGGGATGCGTTTTTTCATGGCAGGTAACGACGCATTATTGAGTAAGTAAGATACGGTGTTTTACGAGTGTGAAAATCTTTAGGGGATCTAACGATACCATCTGAAAGAACATTTCAGTGCAACCATAGGTATAGTTCATTTTAATTAGGATGTTAAAATATAATGTGTTTCTTATGCCCTGCAGAGTACTGGACGGTCCGCAGGAGCAGGAAAGATCTTTGGGCTCGGTCCGGTACAGGTCATGTTTCTTGTAGCTCTGCACAAAAATAAAAAAAATTATCGGCTTTTCGTGGGGGCTGCCGTCGCTATCTGGATAGATTTAACCATATAATCGAATGTCGGATCCTCTAATGACGTATAGGAAATAATATACGGGACATTCGTATTTGCAAAGGTAACTTCCTCAATAGCCGGTATTGGATTTTCTCCTTGCTGAGCCTGATTATAGACGAGCTCATATGCTTTATTCCCGGAAATTTCCTCCTGAAAAGAAGTTTTAATGATTCGCATGCCCGGGTATTGGTTCTCTATTGAAGCAGTAGCTTTGTTAAAATACGTTTCAAGAGTCGATGATGTCGGATTATCTACGTCAATACTGAAGGTATTATAAGTCCCGTTAACGGTCGGGGAAAAGAAATTGACAATATTACAGGTATTGTCGCCATAGTTACGTACTGCCCAACAGGTCGCAGGAGCGACATCCTGTTCCTGCCAACCAGAAGGATACGACATAGTCAGTTGGTTTGAGGGATTTGTGTAGGTCAGGTACTGTGTTCCCGAATCATTAGCTACAACACCAGGTATCTGGCTTGGCGTGACAACTGGCGTCGCCAGCGTTGCTGGAGTCGATACGGGAGCCTCGCTGGCTGGAGGCAGCGTTGTAGGTACTGTTGTCACTGCACTGGAACCGGTGTCTGACGTACATCCGGAAATCATAATTACACACAAAAGAACCAGAAACAGAACAGGCACAGTAAAGACAGGGCTTTTCATAATGCTCCCGTGTGAAGAATTCCGGTGAATTTTATATAAACGTATCCATTTGAGAATCTGAAGCATTAGCGGAACGAAAAATATTGTTATCGTGGCCCAATAACAGTGACCAGGAAAAGGTCCAGATAATGCAACAGATCCTTCACGATACTATAAGGTAAAGGATGAGATTCAATAAAAAAAAGATTTATCGCCGGACGCAGTAATATCCGCCGCGGAGATGGTGCTTGGTGAAAAGCTCGCAGGCCGGGCAGAAGCAACCGATCTCTTTCATGTTCTGGGCACTGGACGGTCCACGGGCACAGAAAAGCTCTTTGGGCTCATTCCGATGCAGGTCATGTTTCTTGTAGTTCTGGCATATCGGGCAGTATTTCCTGCAGAGCGCTTTGTTCTCTTCATTATCCGGTACAACAGGGGCTTTGGCTGATTCAAACATGTGAAAACAGGTTGGTAATGATGATTATTAGATCTTTTGTTTTTTACTGGAGAGCGACAGGAGCAGCCTATTCCCTTCCTGCTATTTTCATTCCCGGCACA
>Ga0181535_10005990_pt1 | contig 12801 bp, 10 predicted proteins | sample PEATcosm2014_Bin_44_FD_119774 | JGI IMG/M metagenome (GOLD analysis project Ga0181535, IMG submission 119774) | Peatland microbial communities from MTU Mesocosm Facility, Houghton, MI, USA - PEATcosm2014_Bin17_30_metaG | ecosystem: Environmental > Terrestrial > Soil > Wetlands > Peat | place...
GTGTAAGCGAAGAGGTCAGAGAGTGCGGTCGACTGCTTGCGAAAATCCTCGAGTGCCGGATAGGAGAGGTTGGAGGAGCCCTGGCCGTGCGCGGCCAAAACCATGATCTGCTCCGGCGCTCGGACGGGCAACGGACGGAGTAGCCAGGCATTCAGGACGCTAAAAATGGCCGTATTCACGCCGGTTCCCAGCGCCAGGGTGAGCACGACGATCGCGGTCAGTCCCGGCGACTTTCCAAGCATACGCGCGCCGTAGCGAATGTCTTGCCAAAGGATTTCGAGTGAGCGAAATCCCCAAAGTTCGCGGCTAGTTTCCTTGAGTCCGGTGACATTGCCGAATTGGCGGCGGGCGGCATGCGGCGCCTCTTCTGCCGCAACGCCCTGTTCGCGCAACTGCTGCTCACGCATGGCGAGGTGGAACCGCACCTCATCGTCTAGGTCGCGGTCAAGCTCGCGGCGCCTGACCAGGGCCTTCATTCGAAGCCAGAAATCATGGATTCGATCTACAAACATCGCACTCTCCCTGAACGACGCTCGGTGACCGGAAGCGAGCAATGGCGGCGGCTATCAGTTCTAAGCCTTCAGCTTTCACCCGTCTCCCGCATCTCGGCGTCCGGCTCAGGCCGGCTCCATGACGCGGGCGATGGCCATGACCATGCGATTCCACGAGACATGCTCGGCATCCAGGTATCTTCGGCCTGCCGCAGTGAGCTGGTAGTATTTGGCACGGCGATTATTTTCCGAAAGGCCCCACTCAGCAGCGAGCAGGCCACGAAGTTCGAGGCGATGCAAGGCGGGGTAGAGTGCGCCTTCCTCGACGTGAAGCACATCGTCCGAGCGCTGGTGGATGAATTCGGCGATGGCGTAACCGTGCATTCGGCCCCGCGCTAGCGCGGTCAGCACCAGCATGTCGAGCGTGCCTTGCAAGAGGTCTAATGGCTTCTCCATTCTCTCTCCCATAGAATGTTTAGGGGAATATGCCAAAACCCGGACGGCGTGTCAAGGGATAATGATCAAACAGGGATAATGATCAAACTACGCAGGGGAGCCACACGAAAACTAGAATGCTGCGGTTATAGGATGGATCCGCAAGTGTTTGAAGGGGTAGATTGCGAGCGAGGCAACGGTGAGATGAATTCAAGCCCCACAATAAGGTCTTGTTTGGTGCGGGCCGCGCTGGTCCACACCACGCGGCATCGGTCAGGACGCTTATTCAGGAAAACTTCCACAATCTGTCCAGGGGAGATTTGGCCGCTTAGGCGGACTCGGAGTCCCGATCCCGAGAGATCGATCGTCGACACGTTCTCGATCGGGCCACCGGTGCTGGATTCGGTTGCCAGCGGTGCCCGCATCGCAAATCGAACGCGCTTGTCTCGCCGGAGGTCGTGATCGTTTAAGGGCATAAGCTTTAAATTGCAGGATATTTCAACTGTCCAGTCCTGTCAAGTACCTCATCCGATAGTACGGCAGTCATGACTGGACAATCTGGCGGGTAATAGCTCGCAATGGAAAGAAAAGGGAATGAGCGGGATGGCGAAAACCCGGTCGCCGGCTCGGCGCCCACTCAATCGAATTCGAATTTTGGCTTTGCTTGGTCAGGGCCTACTCGGCCTGCTGCGACCTCGGCCACAAAGAAATTCTCACCCCGCAGGGGGCACCCGGCGAGGCGCCGCAACATGGCGATTTGGCCAATGTGGGAGAGCGCATCGGCGATTGGGCCCTGGAAGAGCCGTTCCGCTGAACACGCCGGAGGCGCCTGGGAAGCGAGTCGCTTGTCAAACGCCTCGAGAGCGGCAAAAAACCGAGCCGTTCCCTGTTCCCAGGCGAGCGGCGGGGAATTGTGCCAAGCTTCGTTCCCCTCGGCGAGGGAAACCGCCCAGTCGAGCAGGTCTCCGACGTGCGCCAGGATTTGAGCAGGCGTGCGAGTGGTCTCACCCACGCGAAAATCGGCGAACCCCGCGGGCGCCCCCCGCAGCGTCCTACCGCCCCGATATGCTAGTGTAGCCAAGGTGTGGCGGAGCAGAGCGCTTCCTCCATCAGGCATGATGTCCTCTCCAACCCAGAAAGATTATTTCTTTTCGAGGCTGCGCGCACTCTCATCTCTGCCGGGATCCATCCAAGCGACGTCCGAGTGTGGGTCGCTAAAGCGCCGCATGCCGGCCTCCTTGATGGCAGTGTCGGGCACCTTGCGAAGAGGGGTGTAACGCGGATGGTGCGATTCTTTGTAGGGATCGTTGCGCGCCGCGTTGTAGCAGCAAATCATCGACCAGCGCGGGTTGTCGGAGTGGTTCTGATCGGACCGATGCAGAAGGTTGCAATGGAAGATCAGAGTGTCGCCGGGGTCCATCTCCACGTAGACAAGTTCCAGTCGCTTCTGAATTTCGGCAACGCGCTCCATATCCGCACCGGCCTGCTGGCCCGTCAGGACATGTTCGATGCGCCCGAGGTCGTGCGAACCTCGCAGGACCTGCATACATCCATTCTCCTTGGTGGCTGGATCGACGGCGATAAATGCGCTGCAGAGCAGAGGAAATAAAACGCCATTCTGGTACCAGTAGCCGTAGTCCTGGTGCCACGTCCACGCGCCGCCCACCTTAGGGTCCTTCATGATCATTTTGGAATGGTAATGATACACCTCGCCGCCCAAAACCTTCTCCGCGGAGTTGACCATAGACTCACAGCGCGCAAACATTCCGTAGAGCGTATCGCCCGGATGGTTCCACAAGGAGAGGCGCACAATTCCGCCCTCGCCATCCTTCCTGCCAAATGAATGCTGGTCAAGTTCGCGGTCTTCCTTGGCTGCGCGCCGAAGCAGGCCAACCTCTTCCGCGTCAAAGAAACCCCTGACCAGCACGTAGCCGTTAACGTGGAATTCGCGGACCTGCTGATCGTTGAGCGGACCTTTCGCCATGGAAACGCCCCCGTTTCTCGAGTTCTGAATATCGCCTGAATTGGGAGTGTAGGGCCAAGATCAAAGGCATGTCAACACCTCAGGGGTCCCGTCATGCCTGCCTGGTTGCTGCTCGGGGGCCGACAAGGAAAAGTGCGGTTGACAGGCTTAAGATCGGTCCAGCAACACTGAAGAGAGGGCGCGCGACGTTTCCCATGGCGTTATGATAGGCGCCCAGAGTTAAGGCTCCGCTAAATGCCAGGAGCGAAGCCAGAATCCAGGCCCGAGGCAAGCGTGACAACCTAACTAACCCGAGCGGAAGCAGCCAGATAAAGACGTACCAGGAAGTATGATCGATAAGGCAATTCCATAATCCTGCGAGGAAGCCACTGCCTGAGCGCATATACGCCGCCAGTTGCCACGGCCAAACTAGCCCTCCCGCGACCGTCGACATGGCAACGGTGACCGTGATCAAGCTCGTCACGCCTAATGCACAGACCCACGCTAATCGAGAGAGCACGAGGCGGTCCCGCCGTACCTCCGATAGCCACCAGCCGGCGGCGAACACGGCTGAAACCGGCACGAAGGTTTCCTTGGCAAGTGCGCCGAAAACCCCCCAGAGTGGCAGCAGATACCAGCGGCCGGACAACAGAGACCACGCTATTGCCATCAGGAAAAGTCCTTCGGCGGAATCGACCAGCCCCACGAGATAAAGATTACCGACGCAAAAATTCAGCAGATACAGGGTTGTGCCCAGCAGGGCCGTCGAAAGATCGTGCGTCAAACGAAATCCGACGGAAACCAGCAAACAAGCGGTGGATGCGGTGAAAATTGCATTCGCGATCAGCAAGCCGAACAAGCTAGCATCCCAGGTTCCCACATGCCCACGCGTCAGCCAGTAAAAGGGCGTGGCGACGTATGGCACGAGCACGCGGTAGATATTCTCCGACTCTGCAAGCCGCTCATAGGGCCCCATAGCAACGGACGGATCGTGCGGCTGGCGGCCCACAACGATTCCGCGATACTCTGCCACATCAGAAGTTCCGTTAACCTTTCCCGGATCATAACGATTCAAAGGCGGATATCCGAGACCCAAACAAATCAAGAAGAAAAGAACCCACAGCAACGCTCTTTGTTCGAGCGTCAACGAAACGGTTAGATCCTCGTTTGGTTGTGGCTGCCCTGTTTTATCGAACATCAGGCGGTAAACCTTCAGGAGCAAATGTTAGGTCTCTCAACGTCCTTCCATGCCGACCCGCGTAGCCGGCGCTTCGGGTGATCTTGCCTTCGAAAGCGAGAAGCGTGATTTGGAGCACCATATTCGATATCCACTATACAAGCTGTCCATCCAAAAGCCTCGCGTTTTCGGGGCGCCCACTCCCGGCGTAGACCGGTTCCCGGAATTGTCGCGGCTTTCTATAAACATCGGTGGGGGCATGATATTCTTAGCCACGTACAGGCTTCACGCTCATTTCCCATGAGGCAGGCGAGAGTAAACGCGGCGGTAATATGGCACTGGGTTCGTTATCCGGGCAATCAATTGGAGAAACTGATGGACATCAGCAACGAGGGATGCCCAATGAAGAGTCGATTGTGACGACTCGCGGCGAACGCCTGCGTAAGGTTTATCTCTGGACGCTATTGTCGCTGCTCCTCCTAGGCGGCGTCACATTCATGCTCGGATCGCTCCATAAAGTCTTCTATCCTTTCGAATGGGACGATGACGAGGGCGCCGTATGGTGGGAGGCCGCGCATGTGACAAACCTTCGAGTTCTCTATCATCCCATCCAGGAGTATCCCTATTTTGTGGTCCCCTATCCGCCGGTTTTCCATGCTGCGACGTGGTTGGCCGCCGAAGTTACCGGCGACTTTTTGGTAGCAGGACGGTTGGTCTGTGTCTTCTCCACCCTGGGCATCAGCGTGCTTTTGGGATTCCTCGTTTACTATTCATCGCCGCGGAAGATCCCCGCGCGAATTCGCGGAACCGGCGCGGTTATCACGACTTTGCTTTGCTTGCGACTGGACTCGCTCAGCCATTACCTTCCCGAGATGGGCGTCGATTTGCTGGCCGTCTTTTTCACCTTCTTGGGAGTCTTCCTCTTCATCCGTACTATGCATAGAATCGCAGGGCAGTACGCGGCTTTTGCTTGTTTTCTGCTAGCGATGTTCACGAAGCAGACGATGATTGCGGCTCCTCTCGTCTGCTTGGCTGCTTCCGCCTTCGTCAATTGGAAGAGAGCCCTCCGCTACGGCGTGTTTTGTGTGATGCTCAGCTTAGGGGGATTGGGGGGTCTCGCCTGGGCTACAAATGGAGAGATTCTCCGGCACCTCTTCCTGTACAACGCCCGGCAGCCCTTCAACATAACGCACTGGATTTTGGGAATGCAAGCAAACCTCCTGAGCATGCTGCCGATTGTGGCGATTGCCTGCCTGGCCTTCCTGCCGATCGTTCGTCACGGAATCTTCAACCGGCGCGCCGATTTTCTTGCCTGGCTTCGCGCGGGATTGCAGCAAAGCCCGTATCGCCGAACCCTTATTGTCATCGGCATGGAACTTGTTATTGCACTCATCACCACACTAACCTACGGGAAAATGGGCTCAGGCGTTCACTACTTCCTGGAATGGAACTTTGCCTGTTGCCCTTTGGTGGGATTGCTCTTCGCGCGCTCTCTGGAGAGTTGGCGACCCTCGTCTCGATACACTCTGGGGGGCGCGGCGCTCTTTCTCTTAGTTTTCCTCGCCGCGCTCACGGGCTTTCCCGACTCGCTCCGCCGCATCAACAACGTGTTCCGCCTAACGTATGGCGAAAGGCTGACCCAGGACGCGAAGTATTCGAGTGCGGCGGCGGTCTTAAAGGTCGTCGAGGAAACGCCGGGCCCTGTGTTCTGCGAGAATATGGTCATCGTCATGAAAGCCCACAAAGAAATCCCGATCGAACCCGGGATCCAGTGTTTCCTGGCTAAAGCCGGCATTTGGGACCAATCCGGATTCGTGACCATGATTGCCTCGCAAAAGTTTGGGACCATCATCCTACGGAATTTGAATTCCGAATTCTGGACCAAAGCGATCGTTGACGCCGTCGAGAAGAACTACGCACCCAGCGAGCAAATCGGCGATGAGAGGTTCGAGGATTGTCGCTACACAGTCTACAGGCCGCGGCCCCGGCGGAGCGAACCCTGAGAACAGCCCGTGCTCGATTATCCGGGGACGTGTTAGCAGGAGCGCGCTGAGCGATGCCAGGTGATCGCCCAACTCTCGAAGTGCTTTTGCCTGTCCATAATGAGGCGGAAAGTATCGAAGCCACTATTCGAGAAATCTTTGATGCTGTTTCGCCTCGTGCTCGAATGCGCTTCATCATTGCCGAGGACGGGAGCGTAGATGGTACGAAGAAAGTGCTGGAGCGCCTGGCTGTTTCACTTCCCCTTAACCTCCTCACGAGTCAACAACGCAAGGGATATTCCCTTGCGGTCATTGATGGAATGAGGTCGCTGGAGGCAGATTACCTGTTGTGCCTGGATTCGGATGGCCAATGCGATCCTGCGGACTTCGAGAAGTTCTGGGAGATGCGCGACCGCCAGGATGTTGCCATCGGCTGGCGCGGGAAGCGTGCTGACAGCCTTCTGCGGAGGGCACTGTCGCGCGCATTCTATCTTGTCTACCAACTGTTTTACCGGCTGCCAGTTCACGATCCCAGCTGTCCCTTCGTGCTTGCGCGCAAACACGTGATCGAGAGCGTGGTTTCAGAATTGGGGGAGATGAAGCAAGGCTTCTGGTGGGAGTTCACAGCGCGCGTTCACCGGCGCGGTTTCTCGGTTCGGGAAATTCCTGTGAACCATCGGGACCGGTCGGCGGGGCGGACGCAAGTTTACCAGCTCATACGGATGCCGGGTATCGGCTTTCGCCATTTTGTAGCGCTTTTTAGGATATGGTCGCAGACGAAAAGAAAGGGCTGACGGGCACCGCCAGATGATGGTCGAAAGCGTGCGTATGCTTCCCTCTGATGCCCACCCTCGCAGGCTCGCCCATGACACAGGCGTGCCCGCGAGGGCTCAGGCCCGAGGGTTCCCGCAGTGGACGGTCATGCTGCTTCTGGCAGCTGCGGCCATTTACCTCTATCTAATTCTGTTCGTTTTTCCCCACACGCCGATCTATCGTGACGGCGACGGGGACCTTTATCAGGCGAGCGCCAGACGGCTCTTCGACGGCGAGGTGATGTATCGGGACTTCAGTCAGTTTACTTTTCCGGGCACCGAAGTAGTTTACGCTACATTGTTCAAACTTTTCGGGCCGGTCCCGTGGGTGGGTAATTTCGCGCTTATGGGTGCCGGCCTGATGTTGTCATGGCTGACTTTGGCAATCTCCCGCAGATTGATCCGGGGCTGGGCGATGTTTGTGCCTGCGCTCATATTCCTCACGCTACTGTTGCCGTCCATGCTTGACGGAACTCACCATTGGTACAGTGTAACGGCGGCGATGGCTGCGTTGGCTGTCGTCCTCGAGGACAGAACTCCGGGGCGGCTGGCCCTCGCAGGAATGCTGTGCGGATTATCAGCTTGGTTTACTCACATGAGAGGGTTCCTGGCGGTTGCGGGGATTACGGTATTCCTCGAGTGGGAATGGCAACAGAGAAAGGTGGAGCGCAGATGGCTCTTCAGCAGGCTGGAGTACCTTTGGGTGTCCTTCCTCGCCGCGGTCGTAACTCTAAATGCCTACTTCGTATGGCAAGCGGGGTTGGGACGATTCGTCCAATCGACGATCATCTTCGGGCTCAAGTACTACCCATCCGAGCATGATAACTCCTGGGGAATGTACTTGGAGGAATTCCCAAAGTTCTCGGCGTGGCACAACCTGTGGCCATTTCTGGCTAGTACCTTTGTCCACCTTTTGCTGCCTTTTGCGTATCTGGCTTTTCAGATCTACTATCGTCGGCGTGCAAAAGTTTCTCCCCATCAGCCGTGGAGAGGACTCATGCTTCTCCAGGCAGTTGGGTTGTGCCTGTTTCTGGGAGTTGCGCCTGCCGCAGAGGGCCAAAGGATGGCGACGGTTGCTCTGCCCGCGACGATACTCTTCGTCTGGATGCTGAATTCGTGGGAAGGAGTGGGCCGAAAACTCTTGGCGGTCTTCACGGTCGGTGCTCTGACTTATGCCGTGGCATTCCCTCTGCATATGCAGACCCGCCGCTGGACCTACCTAGACGCTCCGGCAGGCCGTGTGGCATTTTCAGACACCTCACGGCTGGAAATATTTCAGTGGGTTCTCAGCCACACCCATCCAGGAGATTTCTTTTTTGACAACGCCGGCACCCAACCCTTTGCTTTTCTGGCAGGGCTTCGTTCCCCTGGGCCGACGCTGTTTCTGACCACCTCGGACTACACCCGCCCCGAGCAGGTCCAGCAGTTAATAGAAGGGCTGGAGAAGCACCAGGTCCGGTACATCTTGTGGGAGGCAAGTTTCGATGTCCCCTCTGACTCGGGGGTCCCGGGAGATCACCAAGGGCCGCTGCGCCGCTACCTGCACACTCACTACCGAGTCGTCAAGACGTTCCCTGGACTCATCCAGGTTTGGGAGAGAGTTGATCCGTCAACTCTGCTGTCAACGTGAACTCGCGACCGAAGAGGAATGCGAAGGGGAGGGAAGTGTTTCCCACAGACCGTGAGGGCGTGCCATCTCACCCCCGGATGTTCGACACGCCAACACTGCTCTTCCTGGTCGCCGCGCTGTTTTTCCTGTACTGTTTTCTCTTCATTCCACCCTTTCTCCCCATTGATCACTCCGGGGATTACGTAATTTTCATTAGCAGCGCCAAGCGTATGTATGAGGGAGAGGTGATGTATCGGAACTTTTTCGAGTTCCTCACCCCTGGCACACCCTTTTTCTTCTATTGTCTTTTCAAAATCTTTGGACCACGACTTTGGATTCCTAACGTGGTGCTCTTGCTCCTGGGAGTTAGTCTGGCTTGGATCGCCCTCTCGATCGCGAAAAAACTCATGAGCCCAAAAATCTCGTTCCTGCCGAGCGCGATTTTCCTCGTAGGCGTCTACAAGAATTACCTCGATCCAACTCATCACTGGTTCAGCCTGCTTAGCGCGATGGCAGCCGTAGCAGTGTTGTTGGACCGCCGGACGCCGCTACGGATCGCTGCGGCAGGTTTTTTCTGCGGCCTTACAGTATGGTTCACTCAATCTCGCGGATTGGCTGTTACCGCAGGGCTCGGGTTGTTTTTGTGCTGGGAATCCTGGCGGAAGCGAGATAGCTGGCGTGACTGGCTCAAGAAGGAGGCTTGGTTAGTAGGGAGCTTCTTCGCCACGATTGTGGCATCGAACGCATATTTCGCATGGAAGGCCGGGCCAACCCGATTCCTTTGGTGTACCGTCATCTTCGTCATCCGGTACTGGCCCAAATTCAGTGCCAGGAACCCTGTGCTGGCGTTTGCGCAAAATCTGCCTGACTATCGATCGCTGGCGAGTTCTCACTGTTCTTCCGTGGAGTGGGTTTTTATCTATGGAGTCATTCCCCTCATCTATATTCTGTTCTTTGAACGATACCGCCGAGGGTCCGACAACATGCCAACGGAGTTCTGGGAGCGCCCGATGTTGCTGGCGATCGTGGGTTCCGTCATGCTCCTTCTTTCCGCGCCAACTCCAAGCCCTTTTCGGATGATCGTAAGCGAGCTTCCGGGAATTCTCCTTTTAGGGTGGTTTATCGATTCTCCACGGAAAGTCACTCGGACCATCGCCGCTGTAGTTACAGCCGGCATCGTGCTTGTAACAGCTCACGCCCTCACGAAGGCGCAACCCAAGGAGATGGACATCCTAGCGACGCCCCAGGGCGCATTGGCGGTGACGGACCGTGACTCCTACGAAGAGTACTCTTGGGTTCAGCAGCATACCCAGCCCTTGGATTATTTTTTCGCCGTCAACACCAACATCTACTTCTACCTGAACCTCAGGGACCCTATTCCCACAGCCGAGTTAACGAACTCCGCCTTTACGACTCAAGAGCAAGTGGCGGAGGCAATCCGGGATCTGCGGCAGGATCGCCCACGCTACATCATGTGGTCACCTGAGTACCTTGACGTCTATACAAAATGGCAGGATCCTTCCGATGATCATCTGGGCCCTTTCCGCGATTATCTTCATGCACACTACAAGGTGACCAAAGTCTTTTCTAACTCCAATGAGATCTGGGAAAGCAGTGACTGAGGAGCGGTCAATTCCTCTCCCAAACCTCGAGCGAGCCGGGGAATCTCTTCGCGAGGTGATAGTGGGAATGAAGGTAGTCGCGGAGCGGGCCTAGATGGTCGCCTTCCGGACGGTAATCACCTCCCAAAAATGTCTTGACGGCACGGTAGGCCCGCCGTAAGTAACCTCGGAGCCGCCCAGCGGGAATTTCTCTTGAATGCAATTCAGTTTTCGCATCGAAGGCCGGATCCCACAGCACAAACCGCACCCGGTTTGCTTCGAGAGATTCCACCACGTTGCAAACCCTTTCGGGGCGCGTGTAATCGGTGGTTTCTACGTACGGCACCTCCGCGGGGTCCCTCAGAGCCAAGGGATAGAGAACCTCCAACCCCGCGGCGGTGAACAAAAACTCACCGGGAATTGTTCTCTGAGACAGCCACTGGAATTCCTCGTAATAAGTCGAGTCAAGCACCATGCGGCCTCGAGGTAGATCCAGGGGCCACGATTGCTGCGATTGGGCGTGCAGTGGTTGAAAAACTGCGGCGACGGCTACGACAATCCAAAGGGCAACGGTCACTGCCCGCTGGAGCATTTTGCCTTCGCTGACCAAGTAGGCGAAGAGGATCAAGCCCAGCGGGGTAACGGTGGACACCCGGTATGTCGTGGGAGCGAGAGCTACGCCTGCAAACACGAACAGTCCCACAATACATAGGAGTATCAGGCGGGCATCCAGCTCCGGCGCCAGATCTGCGTGTCGATGCCACATCCAGAACCAGACATAGACCAGCGGCAAAGCGTGGACGAATAGAAATATTCCCAAAGAAGGCAACGCATGCCAATGAGCTACTTGAGCGAATTCATAGAGAAGGGCATAGATGGAGTTCGACTCGCGGCCCGCGAAGTAATACTTTAGGACGAACGTAACAGTGCATTGCAGAAACGGATCGAGGCCGGCCTTCCAGACGAAATAAGCGTTTGTGGCTATGACTGTCGCCACGAATGGAACAAACAAATAACCTTCGGGCTCGATTATTTCGAGTCGCGAACGCCCCGCCGCGCGGCCTTCCCACCAAAGGAAGAGGACGATGCCCAGCGCGGCGAGTGCCCCTTGGGTTTGCGTAAAGAAGGAGGCCAGTCCGCATAGCGCCCCGGCGACCATCAGTCGCGCGCGTGTCCTTTTCTCGATGATCATCATGACGGCGCCGAGTTCGGCAAGAGTGCTGTACCAATGATGAGTATCATCAAGCATGAAGCCAAATACGCACGTGAGGAAAAGCGCCGCGGGAAGAATAATGAATCCCCCACTGAGTACCCTTCGCGAAAGAGCCAGAATCAAGCACGTCAAGCCCAGCTCGACCGCAACGAGCGAAGCCGAAGATATCCAATCCCGGGGGCCGAAGATTTTGAAGAGACCGAGGTCAAGGGACGTAATCCCGGGGGCGGTCAATTCGAAGAAATCCCGGTACATCACCTGCCCGTCCAGCATACGAGTTGCGTTCAGCAGAAAGATGTTTTCGTCGCCGGCGCGGAAGATCGGGGTGCAGGGAAGGCAAAACAGGCTGAGGTAGAGGAATGCGAATGCAACGAGCAGAATGAGTGGCAGAGCCCAAGCTTCAAGCCTCCGCCCATGCGGCTCGATATTCGCGGCGATAGCTCGATGATGCATCGCAATACGTGGCGGAGGCAGCGCCTTTCTATCGATTCATTTCATCTATGGCGCGCTATTCCGAATGAGCGCCTGCATCGAGTTCTCGGGGGCACCGGCAGGGTGATAATTGGCGTGCAGATATTCGCGAAGCGGCCCCAAATGATCATCTGGCCGAACCCCAAAATCAAGATTCGTGCACCATTCAACCACTGGCACACGGTTTCTTTCAAGACTCTGTTCGACGTCATGAGCTTGCTCGGGCCGCAAATAGTCCGAGTCGGTGAGGAATGACACCGCCGCCGGAGATCGAAGTCCTAGCAAGAAGTATGACTGCCCTGAGCAGTCAAAGAAGGGTTCGGAGGGGTGAGTGTGCAAGCCCAGCCACTGGTAGCGCTCGAAGTCAGCCGGATCAAAGAACGCGGCGCGGCCGGTCGGAGTGTCCAGCACAGCCCGCCATCTCGTCTGTTGGTGTACGACAATCCCCAGCATCGCGGCCACGGCAGCCACCCAAAGCGCTTGCCGGATGAGGGTGTGAAGCTTAGCGGGAGGGCGCAGGAACCAGGCAAGGATGATAAAGCCTTGCAGCGCGACGACGCACAGGCGCCAATAGACCGGGGCAGGCGCCACACCCACAAATAGGAAAAAACCCACCAGGTTCACCAGCATGAGTTGGGACCATGGCTGCTCCGGCCTTTTCCGGAACTCCCGCCAACAGCGAGCGAAGAAGAGCAGGTAGATCAGGGGGACGAGAGCATGAATGAAGACCCAACCCGGATCGGGAACATGGCGCCAGTTGGCCAGTGTGGGGACAACTGCCATGTATGCCTGGAGGCTGTTCATTTGCTTCTCTGCTGGGTAGTATTTGATCCCAAAGGTGACGGTGCTCCAAAGGAAGCGCGTCAAGCCCACCTTCCAGACGAAATAGGAATTCAGTACAACGGTGACAGCGGCGAATACCGCAGCCAACGCGCCTTCGGACCAGAGCAGGGAATCACCCTGCTGCGGCCTTTTACGGTGATCCCACCAAAGGAAGAAGGCGAAGCCCACGAGGGCAAGGCCTCCTCGCGCTTGAGTGAAGAAGGA
>Ga0181535_10005991_pt1 | contig 12794 bp, 9 predicted proteins | sample PEATcosm2014_Bin_44_FD_119774 | JGI IMG/M metagenome (GOLD analysis project Ga0181535, IMG submission 119774) | Peatland microbial communities from MTU Mesocosm Facility, Houghton, MI, USA - PEATcosm2014_Bin17_30_metaG | ecosystem: Environmental > Terrestrial > Soil > Wetlands > Peat | place...
ATGGTCGAGAGCTTCGCCGCCGCCGGCTGGCCGATCGAACCGCCGCGCGCCTCGATGTTCGCCTGGTCGCAGGTGCCGGAGAAATTCCGCCATCTCGGCAGCCTCGAGTTTTCGAAACTGCTGATCGAGAAGGCCGACGTCGCCGTCGCGCCGGGCATCGGCTTCGGCGAGCACGGCGACGACTACGTGCGCTTGGCGCTGGTCGAGAACGAGCAGCGCATCCGCCAGGCGGCGCGCGGGGTCAAACGCTTCTTCGAGTCCGCCGACCAGACGCTGCACAATGTGGTGCAGTTGAAGAAGCCGGCGTAAACGGCGGATATATAGGGCGACTTCGGCTGCGCCGGCCGGACGTCTGAAGTCGCCCGCTCGTCGCGGGAGGGATCCTCATGCCGCGCGCCGTCGACCATCTCGTCATCGCCGCCCGCGATCTGCCCGAACAGGCGGCGCTCTACCGCCGGCTCGGCTTCCAGGTCGGGGCGCGCAATCGCCACCCCTGGGGCACCGAGAACCACATCGTCCAGTTCGACGGCGCCTTCCTCGAATTGATCGGCCTCGGCGACGAATTCGCCGCGCCGCATCCGAGCGAAGCGGTCTATCCGTTTGCTGGCTTCCTCGCCCGATATCTCGGCCGGCGCGAGGGGCTGGCGATGATGGTCATGCGGTCAGCCGACGCGGAGGCCGACCGGCGCGGCTTCGAGGCGGCCGGGATCGGCAGTCTGGCGCGTTTCGATTTCGCCCGCAAGGGGCGGCGGCCGGACGGGCGCGAGGTCGAGGTCGCGTTCTCGCTCGCCTTCGCCGCCAGCCCGGCGCTGCCCGAGACAGGTTTCTTCGTCTGCCAGCAGCGTTTCCCCGAGAAGTTCTGGAGCCCGGCGGCTCAGGTCCATCCCAACGCCGCGCTCGGCGTCGCAGGGCTGACGCTGGTCTGCGACGAACCCGACCGGGCCGAGCCGTTCCTCGCCGCCTTCCTGGACGCGCCAGCGCTGACGATCGCCGGCGGCGCCGCCTTCGCCGCCGACGGAACGCGGGTCGAATGCCTTACGATTCAAGGCTACGCCGCGCTCTACGGCGCGCCGGCGGCCGCGCCGGGATTGGCGGCGATGCGGATCGCGGTCGCCGACCTCGACGCGGCGCAAAAGCGGCTGGCGGAGACCGGGATCGGCGTGCGCCGCCGCGCCGGCATGGCGATCGTCGACGCCAGGACGGCGATGGGCGCGCTGATCGCCTTCGTCGAGGCGCCCCCTGTGCGATCGGCTTAAGCCGCCGATAACGCCTGACTTCGCATAATCGCGCCCTCGAGGAAGGGCGCTGAGCTGCCACGATGTTCGAAGCCGTATCCAAATTGAGCGCCGGCGCGCGCGCCTGGGCGGCGGGATTTCCGGCCCGGTTCCAGCGCAAGATCTCGCAGGGCGCTTACCGCCCGGAGGTCGACGGTCTGCGTTTCTTCGCCATCGCTTTCGTCATCTTCGGCCATTCGCTCGAGCGGGCGGCGCGATTCTTCGCCAGCTATCGCGACGCGCTCGGCGGCACGACGCTCGAGGCGCATCTGCAAACGGCCCCGCTCGGCGTCAACCTGTTCTTCGCCATCAGCGGCTTCATCCTCGCCAACCAGGCGATCAAGGCGGACAGGAACCCGCTCGGCGGCGGCTTCCTCAAGGCCTATTTCGGTCGACGCGTCATGCGCATCGAGCCGCCGTACATCATTCTGCTGGTCGCCACATGGGCGTTCGTCAGCCTGACCGGTTACGTGCCGGACGGGACGCACCGGTTCGACGCCGCGCCGGCTTCGCTCAACGTCAGTCTCGTCGGCAGCCTGTTTTACCTGCACGATCTCGTCTGGGGCACTTTCCCGCGGCTGTTCCCGCCCGGTTGGTCGCTCGAGGTCGAGGTGCAGTTCTACGTCCTCGCGCCGCTGCTGTTCTGGCTGTGGACGCGCCTTTCGCAGGCGAACGCGCGGGCGGCGATGGCGGCCGTGTTCTTCGCCGGCGGCGTGGCGCTGTCGATTCTCGATCCGAAGACGCTCGGGCCAGCGCACGTCGAATTTTCGCTCCTGCACAGTTTCAATTTCTTCTGGCTCGGCATCGTGCTCGCCTATTTCCGCGCGCCGCTCGCCGCCTGGATCGCGCCGCGGTCGGCTGGTTTCGCCACGGCGCTCGGTTGGCTCGGTCTCGGACTGTGCGTGCTGCTGCCTGCCCCGCAGGATGTGGCGCAGCTCAGCGAGGCGCTGCGTCTGCCGCTCGTCTATCTCGGCCTCGCCGCAGTCTTCGTCAGCACCTTTGCGCCGCGTTCGGGTTTCCGAAGCTTTTGCGCGTCGCCGTGGATCAGCCTGATCGGCGGCGCCTGCTACTCGATCTATCTCGTCCACCTGCAGGTGACGCAGGTCGTCGCGAGTTTCGCGGCCAAGGCGGCGCCGGGCGCGTCGCTGATCGGCGTCGCGGCGATCTTCGCGGTCTCGGCTGTGCTCGTCGTGGCGGTCGGCCTGACGTATTACGTCTTGATTGAGCGGCGCTTCATGACCAGAAACTGGCATCGGCTGGCGTGGGCGGCGGTCAGGCGCTCGATCGGGCGGGAAACGGCGGCCGCGCCGTCCGACAGCCGGCCGAAACTCGTCGCTTCGCGCGAAGCGCGGCCGAAACTCGCCGCTCGCGGCGCGGCGCCGCTCCGCTCCGTCGGGAGAGACTGAGGGCGCGGTTCACGCGGTCTGCGCGATCGACGGAGAGGGCGCACGCGGCGCAGCTTCGGCGACGCGCCCTCGCCGTTCCGCCGCGGCCAGCCCATAGAGGCAGCCGCACATCAGGAACAGATGGCGCCAGTGGCCGGTGTCGATCTGCACGCCCTGGAGAATCTGCGGCAGCAGCGCCGACCACAGCGCGACGACCTGCGGCTGCAGCGGCGAGCGCCGGAACGACAGCTGCCAGCCGAAATAGAACGTCGTCGTGACGAAGGCGAAGAAGGCGAAGCCGCCGAGCCAGCCGAACGAGGCGAAGGCGCTCAGGAACACTTCATGCGGGTCCTGCGGGAAGATGTAGCCGAAGCGCAGCGGGCCGAAGCCGAACGGCAACTCCAGCAACATCGGTATCGAACGCAATTGATTGCCGAAACGACCCTGCACGCCGGCGTCGTAGTCTTCGCTCAAGGAGGCGCGCTCGAGCGCCATGTCGCGAATGCCGGGAACCGACAACGCGACCGCGACCACGACGACGACGAGCAGAACGCCCGCGACGGCGACCGCCACCGTCCGAGCTCGGTCGCGCGGCGCGGTCGCGGTGAGGAATGTGAGGGCGAGCAAAATCGCGGCCGAGCCGATAAAATCGATGATCGCGCCGCGCGAGAAACTCAGCAGCAAAGCCAGCAGCAGGACGCTCAGCTCGGCGACGGCCGCCCACAAGCGGCCGCGCCGCAGCAGCAGGTCCTGTGTCAGCCAGACCATCGGCGGGACGAGAAACGGCCCGAAGACGTTGGGGTCCTTGAACGGACCCATCGCGCGGGAATTGTCGTAAAGGGTGAAATAGGCGCCGCTTCCGGCGACATCGAAGTAGCCGAGGATGCCGAGGACCGCGGCGACGAGGCCGGCGAAGACGTAGCCGCGCCGAATCGTCTCCATTCGTTCGGCCGGCGCGGCGGCGACCACGGCGGCGAAAAAGACCGTGGTCAGCGTGATGTAGATCGTGATGGCGATGAATGTGACGCTGTCGGATTGGTCGACCCACGGGACAAGCGACAAAAGGCCGCCGGCGTCGTAAAGCGCGAGCGTGACGATCAGCGGGACCATCGTCCGGTCGAAGCGCAGCCCATCTGGGGCGAAGGCGACGAGGGCGACGAAAAACATCGCCTCGTAGGGCGACGGTTCGATCGCCGCGAAGGCGCTGACGGCGAGAAACAGCCACAGCACCCATCGCCGCAACGGCTCGACGCCAATCGTCACGGAAAATCCCTCGTTGCGCCGCTCGCCAACAGGTACGTCCGTCATGGTTAACAAGCGGTGAGCGCGGTTTGCGCTGCGCGGCGCGTAAGCCGAACTTAACGCGAGTTGCTGTAGGTTCGCGGCGCATGCTCTTCGCTGTCGTCTTCTTCCTCAATTCGGCCGCCAACTTTGTGCTCGGAGTGGTGCTGAGCGCGTTGCTCGGGCCGGCGGAGTTCGGCCGATATGCGACGGTCGCGCTCGCCGCGATCACGCTCGCCGGGGCGGTCTTCGATTGGCTGCGGCATTCGAGTCTGCGCTTTTCCGGCGATCCGGAGGGGCGCGTCGGCGTCGCCGCCAGCCTCGAGGCAAGTTATCTCGGCGGAATCGTGCTGCTGCTCGTGTGCTTCGGCGCCGCCGCGGCGAGCGGCCTCAGGTTCGGGCTCACCCCGGGCCTCTTGATGATGACGCCGCTGCTGGCGATTGCGCTCAATCGCGTCGACTACGCCGGCGCCCAGTTCCGCGCCCGAGGGAAGGATCGCGCTTTCGCGGCGCTGTATGGGCTGCGCCAGCTTCTCACCTTCGTTCTCGTCCTCGCCGTCGCCTATTTCACGCGCGACGCCATGACGACGATCGTCGCTCTGGCGATCGCCAGCCTCGCAGCGGCCATCGCGCTGAGCGGGCCGCTGCGCACGCCGGGCGCACGCCTACGGCAGGCGAGCGGCGGAAGGATCGTCGAGTTTCTGGTCTACGCCAAGCCGATCGTCGTCTCGTTGGTGATCTACCAGGCGATCCTGCTCATCAATCGCCAAGTGGCGCTCGACCACCTCGGCGCGGTCGCAACCGGAAAGCTGTCGCTCGCCACCGACCTCGGCCAACGCTTGTTCTCGGCGATCAGCACTCTGCCGGAGCTGTTGCTGTTTCAGTACGCCCTGGAGCGCGATCGCGCGCACGGGCGGGCGGCGGCCGAGCGGCAGATCGGCCTCAACATGATCTTCTCCCTGGCGGTGTTGGCGCCACTGGCGGGCGGCTACATGGCGATGGCGCCGACCTTCGAGGCGTTGATCGTTCCCTCGGCCTATCACGGCGACTTCGCCCGCCTGACGCTCGTCGTGGCGCCCGGGTTTCTCGCTTACTGCACGATCCTGGCGGCGCTGAACCCGGTCTTCCAGCTCGCCAAGCGCACTTGGCCGGTGACGCTGGCCGCGCTCGTCGCCTTGGCGACCGATCTGGCGCTGCTGCGGTTCACCGACGCTGCGGCGACAATCGACGGCTTGGCTGGCGCCAACTCGATCAGCCTCGTCGTCGGCTTGGTCGTCGCGGCTGCGATGGCGTTGCGCCGGCAGGCGAGCCGCCCGCGGCTGCGCGATGTCGCCGTGATCGCCGTGGCGACGATCGTCATGGCGATGGCGGTGCGGCCGCTCAACAATCTTCACCCGCCGGCGCTCGCCGCGGCGGCGGCGGTGCTCGGCGGCGGAGGTCTTTACGGAGCGGCGCTGCTCGCCCTCGACGTCGGAGGCTTGCGGGGGCTGACGGCTGCTTGGCTGCACGGAGCGGCGCGGGGCCGAAGCGTTTCGGCGTGAAGGGGTGGGCGCAGAACTCCTGCGGAATCGGGTGAGAGAATGGACGTAGCCGTCAACACCAGGGTTGTCGCGTTTCAGGTCGGCGGACAGCAGCGGGTCGCCGCAGAAGTGACCAAACGCCTGAACGCCGTCGTTGAGATTCGGCCCGCTCGCCCGCTCGGGGGCGCCCAAGGTCACTTGTGGGAGCAGTTCGTGCTGCCGCTGCGGGCGCGCGGCCGTCTGCTGTGGTCGCCGTCGGCGACAGGACCTCTCGCTTATTCGCGGCAAGTGGTCACGGTTCACGACGTGGCCTTCCTCGACGTTCCCGAATGCTTCTCCCCGTCGTTCCGCAAGGTTTACGCCACACTGGTTCCTGCGTTGATTCGACGGGTGGCCAAAGTCGTGACGGTTTCCGAATTTTCGCGCCGTCGCATCCTCGAGCGCGTCGCCGTCGATCCAGACAAGGTCCTCGTCATCGGCAACGGCGTGGGCGATCAGTTCCGGCCGCAGGAACCCGACGCCATCGCGGCGACCCGGGCGGCGCTGGAGCTGCCGGCTCGCTATCTCCTGGTTCAGGCCACGTCCGACAAGCGCAAGAATCTGGCGCGCACGCTGCGGGCGTGGCGGTCGGCCTTACCCGAACTGCCGGACGATCTCTGGCTCGTCGTCTCAGGCAACCGCGACAGGGCGCATGTCTTCGGCGGCGCGGACGCGCTCGAAGACGTCGAGAGAACGCGCTTCGTCGGATACGTCGCCGAGGAACGCCTCGCGCCCCTGATCGCCGGCGCCGAAGCGTTTCTCTTTCCTTCGCTTTACGAAGGATTCGGCATCCCGATCCTCGAAGCGATGGCGTGCAGGACGCCGGTGTTGACGAGCGACGCGACGGCGACCCGCGAGGTCGCCGACGGCGCTGCGTTGCTGGTCGATCCGAGGGACGAGGCTTCGATCGCGCGCGGAATCGTCGCCATCGCGACCGACCCGTCACTGCGGGCGCGGCTCTCGGCGCTCGGATCGCCGCACGCCGCGAAGTTCAAATGGGAGGACATCGCCGACCGCTACCGCGCGCTGTTCGAAAGCCTCGAGGCGACGGCGGCGCGCAACGCGTTCGACCGCGTCCGGAGCGCTTCGTGAGACCGGCGACCGCGACGGCGCCGCTCGCTCAGTAGGCGTTGTCGCTCTTGAACAGCGAAATCGGCGTGATGGCGAGAATGTAGAGGTCGAGCAGGATCGACCAGTTCTCGATGTAATAGAGGTCGTGCTCGACGCGCTGCTGGATCTTCTCCTGCGTGTCGGTCTCGCCGCGCCACCCATTGACCTGCGCCCAGCCGGTGATGCCGGGCTTGACGCGATGGCGGGCGAAATAGCCGTCGACCACTTCGTCGTACTGGCGGTCAGCCGCCTTGGCGTGGACGGCGTGCGGCCGCGGGCCGACCAGCGACAGATCGCCTTTGAAGACGACGTTGAGGAGCTGCGGCAGCTCGTCGATCGAGGTCTTGCGGATGAATCGACCGACGCGGGTCACCCGCGGGTCGTCGCGCGTCACCAGCTTGGCGGCGGTCGGATCGAGCTGGTCGACGCGCATCGAGCGGAACTTGTACACCTCGATCAACTCGTTGTTGAAGCCGAAACGCTTCTGCTTGAAGAACACCGGACCGGGGGAGTCGAGCTTGATCGCCAGCGCCGTCGCGGCGAGGATCGGCGACAGGGCGACGAGCGCGAGCGCGCCGGCGACCCTGTCGAAGGTCTGGTTGATGACGATGTCCCAGTCGGCGATCGGCTTGTCGAACAGGTCGAGCACCGGCACCTTGCCGACGTAGGAATAGGACCGCGGCCGAAAGCGCAGGCGGTTGGCGTGGGCCGCGAGACGAATGTCGATCGGCAGCACCCACAGCTTGCGCAGCATTTGCAGGATGCGCTGCTCGGCGGTGATGGGCAGGGCGAAGATGACCAGATCGACACGGGTCGAGCGGGCGAAGTCGACGAGATCGTCGACATTGCCGAGCTTCGGATAGCCTTCGACCGTGTTGGGCGAACGCTCGTCGCTGCGGTCGTCGAAGACGCCGAGCAGCTGCACTTCGGCTTCGTCGTTCTTGGCCAGCTCGCGCAGGAGGTCGGCGCCGATCGCCCCGCCGCCGACGATCACCGCGCGTTGCTGCAGCCGACCGGCGCTGACCAGAAGCGCGACGAACTGCGCCAGGATCACGCGCTCGACGGCGAGCGCGCCGAAGCCGACGAAGAACCACGTCGCGATCCACACGCGCGACAGCGCGCCGTCGAGCTTGAGGAAGAACATGCCGGCGCAGACGACGAGAAACGTCGCGGTCCAGCCGCCGGCGACGCGCAACAGCGCACGCGACGGATTGTGGAACGCCGGCGCGCTGAAGACGTGCAGCGACTGGAAGACGACGATCGCCATCGCCGCGACGCCGATCGTCACGGCGAAATAGCCGGGCTGAGGGCCGACATTGCGCACGATATAGAGGAAGTAGATCGCGACGCCGGTCACGACGATCAGCGCGGTCTCGATCGCCCGGACGACGCCGGCGATGACGACCCGCGACACGGCCGGAGCGGCTGGTTTGGCGACGACCCGCCTCAGCCGCTCGAGTCCGCCGTCATGCGCTTCCGGCTTCCTCGGCGGCGGCGCATTGACCTGACGGAGCTGACGGGGGGAAAATACGGCCATGGGCTCGTCTCGACTGGAGAACGGCGGTCAGTTGTGCGAGGCGGCCGTCGCCGCCCCGCCGAACGGGCGGCGGCGGAGGGAGAGCGCCTCGGCGTAGCCCGCCATCACGGAATTCACCATCGTCTGGATCGAGAAACGCTCTGCGACATGGACGGCGAGATCCGCGGCCTGGGCCTGACGCTCGGCCTCGGGCATGGCGAGCGTCGCCTCGATGCGCGCCTGGAGATCGACGGGATTGTCGGGCGGGCCGAGCCGGTCGCGATACGGACCGAAAATTTCGGGAATGCCGCCGACGTTGGTGGCGATCATCGGCACGCGCGCGGCGGCCGCTTCGAGCACGATATACGGCATCGATTCGGCGCGCGAGGGAACGACCAGCACGCGACCGAGCTTGAAGGCTTCGCGCACCGGCATCTGGCCGGGAAACGAGACAAACGACGCGATCCCGAGCCGCTGCGCCAGTTCGGTGAGCGTCGCCTGGTCCGGACCGGAGCCCACCAGCACCGCGCGCGGAATGAGGCCGCGGGCGCGGCCGACGCGGGCGATCGCCTCGAGCAGCGTGTCGATGCCTTTGGCGGCGCGCAGTTCGCCGACGTAGAGCAGGTCGGCGGCGTCGGCATCGGGGAGCGCCGGCGCGAATTCCGTCGGACTGACGCCGTTGGCGACGATGCGGCGGACGCCATTGCGCGCGCCGACCCGCACGTCGAAACGGCCGGCGATATAAGCGCTCTCGAACAGGAACACGTCGGTGAGCGGCGCCAGCGCGCGCTCGGCGAGCATGTAGGCGTGGTTCGCCGTGGTTCCAGGTCGATAATTGAAGCTGCCGCCGTGCGGCGTGTAGGCGCGCAGCGCCGCGGTCGGATTGGTGATCGCGCTCAGCCGCGCGTAGAGGCCGCCCTTCGAGCCATGGCCGTGGACGACGTCGGGCGCGACGCGCCGTAGATAAGCGGAAAAGCGCGCCATCGCGACGAGATCGCCGAAGCCGGGATTGCGATGGATCGGGCAAGCCTTGACGCCGAGCGTCAAGCCGCCGGGAATGCGGGCGAGCGCCGCCTCGACCCGCGGACAGCGAGCGTCGGCGTCGAAGAACATGCCGACGTCATGGCCGCGCGCCCGCTGCTCGGCGGCGAGGTCGACGACATGACGAAACAGCCCGCCGAGGGGAGCGCGAAAGACGTGAACGATGCGAAGTTTCGACGCTTGCGGCTCGGACGGCGCCATCGCTGAAATCCATTGGAACGATGGCTTTTTGGTAACCCGATTTCCTAAAAGAACCGTTCGCGCGCCTGGATCGTGTCGCCGGGACGCACGGCGAAAGTGAGCGGCACCGAGGCGGTGACGGGCCGCCCGTCGATCACCCGCGTCAGGTCGACGCTGTCCTGGGCGCCGCGCGGGGTGAAGCCGCCGGCGACCGCGATCGCGTTCTGCGCCGTCATGCCGTTGACGAATGGATATTGGCCGGCGACCGTCACTTCGCCGAGAACGAAAAACGGGCGGTACGCCTCGACTTCCACCGAAACGCTCGGGTCGCGCAGGAAGCCCTGGCGCAGCTTGCCCTCGACCACCTTGCCGAACTGCGCCGTCGTCAGGCCCTGGGCGTGGACGAGACCGATCAACGGCATAGCGACGTTGCCGGCGCCGTCGACCGAGAAGGAATTGGACAGATTGTCCTGGCCGAACACGATCACCCGCAGACGATCGCCGCTGGCGAGCTGATAGGGCGCATCGATCGGGGTTCGCAGCAGGTCGGCGCTGTAGCGGGGCGTCGAGCAGGCTCCCAAGCCGGCGAGCGCGACGGCGAGGACGACGGCGAAAATTCGATTCATGACCAGTCCGCGCGTTCTCAACTGCTCAGCGACGGTTTAGGCGCGACATGGTTAACGAAACGCCAACGCCGCCGCGCGCGGCGCCGAGGCTTAACCCGTCGGCAACCTTAATCTCCGATAAGCACGGGAGCGTTTGCGGCGGCGGCGATTTGGAGCGGCGGATGAGTGGCGGGGTCGACGAAGGCGGCGCAGAGACGGCGCGCAGCGACGCCGTCGATCTGAGTCGGCTCGGCCGCCTGTTGTGGCGCCGTCGCCGCTGGATCATCTTCCCAACGCTCGCCTGCGCCGCAGTGGCCCTGGTCGCGGTGACGACGATCAGCCCGCGCTACACCGGCGTCGCCAAAGTCCTGCTCGAGAACCAGGAGAGTTACTTCACCCGGCCGGACAAGGCGGTGGGATCGGAGCCAAGCGCCAATCTCGATCCCGAAGGGGTGCAGAGCCAAGCCGAGACGGTGACGACGACCGGACTGGCGCGCAAGGCGGTTGATCAGCTGCAGTTGGCGCAACGGGTCGAATTCAATCCACCCGAGCCGGCCAATCCGGTGGCGATCGTCTGGTCGCTGCTGACCGGCGGCCGCGCCGGCAGGCCGGAGGACCGGTTGGTCGACGCGTTTCTGTCTCGGCTCACGGTCTTCCCGATCGCCAAGTCGCGCGTGCTGCAGATCGAGTTCTCGAGCAAGGATCCGGCGCTCGCCGCGCGCGGCGCAAACCTGGTCGCCGAACTCTATCTCGATGCGCAGCAGCAGGCCAAACGCGACGAGGCGAAAGCGGCGAGCGCCTGGCTTTCGGCCAAGATCGACGAGTTGCGCGGCAAGGTCGCCGAGGCGGACGGCAAGGTCGAGGCGTTTCGCGCCAGTTCCGGCCTGCTCGCCGGCGCCAACGGCATGACGGTTCCGAGCCAAGAGCTTGCCGATATGACGACTCAACTCGCGACCGCGCGCTCCAACCAGGCCAGCGCCGCCGCCAAGGCGCAATCGCTGCGCACGATGCTGCACGACGGCCGGCTCGACGAGATTCCGCAGGTGACGAGGGACGATTCGCTGCGCCGCTACGTCGAACAGCGCGTCGCTCTGAAGGCGCAGATCGCGCAGGAGTCTCGCACCCTGCTGCCCGAACATCCGCGGATGAAGGAGCTCGGCGGCGAACTCGCCGGGCTCGACGCCGAAATCCGGCTCGAGGTCGACAAGACGGTGGCGGCGCTGGAGAGCGACGCCAAGCTCGCCGCGGCCGACGTCGACAGCCTCAGCGCGTCACTGGCCAGGCAGTCGAAGACGGTCGCCGGCGGCAACGTCGACGACGTCCGCCTGCGGGCGCTGCAGCTCGACGCCAAGACGGCGGGCGACCAGCTCGAATCCTATTTGCAGAAGTATCGCGAAGCCGTCGCGCGCGAAGCCGAAAACGCGGCGCCCGCCGACGCGCGCATCATCGCCAGCGCGAGCGACCCGCGCGAGCCGACCTTCCCCAAGAAAGTCCCCACTGTGCTGCTCGGAACCCTGGCGGGGTTCTTCATCTCGCTTGGGGCCGTCGTCGCCCATGTTCTGCTGACCGACGCCGTGGTCATGGCGGCGCCGGATCGCGGTCGCGCTGAGGGCCAAGCGCCCGAACCAGTCGAGCCTGACGAGACGGTTCCGTCCGCTGCGGCGCCGGAGCCTGCGCCGCCGGTCGGGCCGCCGCCTGAACCCGCCGCGGTCGCGGCGTTGGTCTCGCCGCCTCCGGCTCCGTCGCGCACGCGCGCGCCGCCGCCTGCGCCCCCGCCCGTCGAAGAGGACGGCGTGCTTTCCGTCACTGCGCTCGCTGATCGCCTGGCTCGGATCGCGCCGAGGCAGGGCGGGGCGCTGACGGCGCTGATCGCCGGCGAGGAAAGCGGACGCGCGGCGGGCTTGGCGCTCGCGCTTGGACGCCGGCTCGCCGGGCGCGGCCGCGCGGCGCTGATCGATCTCGGGGATCTTCCGCCGTCGGACGAAGCGGAGTTCGAAGTCGAGGACGACGACGGGGCGGTCGGCCTCGCGGAACTGCTCGACGGACGCGCGACCTTCGCCGAGGCGTTGCATCGCGACCGACTCTCCGATCTTGACATCGTTCCCGCCGGCGTCGGCGCGATTTCCGTCGAAGCGCTCGGCGAGGCGCTGGCGGCGCTGGCGGCGAGTTACGACTTCCTCGTCATGCACGCTTACGACTGGCGTTCGCCCGCCGCGATCGCCGCGCGCGACGGCGTCGCCGTTCTGGCGATCGCCGCGGCGCCGGCGCGGCGCGGGGCGGCGCTCGCCGAGGCGCGCGAGGCGGTCGCAAAGGACGAAATCGTCGTCGTCGGCTTGAAGAGCGGCGAAACGGCGGCGGCCGAACGCGTCGCCTGACCGATCAGTCGCCGGAGCGGCCGCGGAGACGGCGCAATCGCGCATGCAGAGCCTTCAGGCGCGGCGAGCGCTTGATTGCGCGCTTGGCGCGCCGCGCGGCGAGGAACGTCCAAGCCGCGAGTTGGCCCTTGAACGTGAAAGCGAAGGCGGAATCGAACAGCGGTTCGACGATTTCGCACGCCTCGTCCTTGTAGCGCGCCTCGCCGACGCCGAGGTCGAAAGCAGCGAAACCGCGCGCGATCGCGTCGGCGACGACTGCATGGAGCATGATCTCGCCAGGGCTGCTGCGTGCGATCTCGGGGTCGCCGTCATGGCCGATGAACAGGCCGCTCAGCCGCTCGGCGCCGGGCAACGCTCCGAACACCGCAATGATGCGGTCGCCGTGCGACAGCGTGTGCAGCTCGAGCGCGCCGTCGCGCGCCAGTTGGGCGAGGAAGTCTTGCGCGGCGGCTGAGGAATAGGGATCGG
>Ga0181535_10005995_pt1 | contig 12782 bp, 9 predicted proteins | sample PEATcosm2014_Bin_44_FD_119774 | JGI IMG/M metagenome (GOLD analysis project Ga0181535, IMG submission 119774) | Peatland microbial communities from MTU Mesocosm Facility, Houghton, MI, USA - PEATcosm2014_Bin17_30_metaG | ecosystem: Environmental > Terrestrial > Soil > Wetlands > Peat | place...
CCAAAACTAATAGACAGCCTTCAAGGTCGGCTCAGGAACACGCGTGAGCGTCCGCCGCCGCAGCGGCTTCGTTCAAGTCGCCTAGTGTTGTGAAATCTGCCCCGGCAGCAGTGGAGCGGGTTAGGGCTAAATCGTCTGCGTGGCAGAATCGACTGTGATTGATAAAGCTGCACGCGCCCAGCTAAATCTGGATTTCATGGCGTCATACTCTGCCCCTTCTTTTAAAAATGCCGCTGTGCCTTTAATCAGGAAGCCAGCCCCCGGCCCCTGCAACCCCTGCACCTTGCTGCTGCCCAAGGTCACCAGAACCTGGTTATTGACTGTAATGTTGGCCTCTGTCTTGTGAAAGTACCCAGCCGGAATCAGCAAGCGCCCATCTTCGGAGACTCGCACATAGCTGTTCCAAGTATTCACCATATGCGGACCATCAGAACCCAGGGTGGCAATTGCGACGACGCCATCCTTTTTAAGCACTTCGAGCAAGGTTTCAGGAAGGTTCACTGGTATTCCTCCGTCATGTCATTCTTTCGGTTGATCGGTGAATCAATTCGTCACCATTTAGTAAATGGATTAAAGCGTAGAGATTGTCGTATTCAGCCATCGAGAAAGGCTCTCATCCGTGCCGAGCGCCACGCAGGATGCACTTCATCACCTGCTGGAAGCGCCACTCTGACGGAGTGCAACTCTATGCTTCTTCCGCTCCAGGAACCAATCCCCGGTTTCCTCTGCGAATTTCCTTGGGGCCTTGCAGGAGTATTCACAGACCAAATCCGCCAAGGTCTTGGAACCAAGAAAAGTTTGCAGCCTGCGCTCAGCTTCTTCCATGAACGCATGAATCCTGCATGGACCCGAGACAGCCCACGCTGGAGGCGTATGACCGAAAAGCGCGCAGTTCCGGCGAATCTCAGCGCAGGTAAACAATGACCGTCCAGGATCGACCGCTTTCAGTACTTCGATCACGCGAACTTTTTCTGCCGATTTAGCCAGAATAAAGCCACCAGTAATGCCTTCCATCCCCTTGACCAACTTGGCATTTTTCAATCGCGAGAAGATCTTGGCAAGGAATCGATCGGGAATTCTCTGGTAGCTGGCAAGGTCGCTGACGCTCACGGGGCCTGGCTGTGTCGCCATGATTAACATCGAGTGAAGCGCGTACTCAACCCCGGCACCATACATCGAAGCACTCATACTAGCACCTTCCAAGTGCTAGTATACGTTGTCGTTTCACGATGTCAACTCTCCATAGTCTTTGGCTCGAGCGATTTGAGGTTTTCAATAAGCGTCGGATGGACCCCACCATCCACGCATCGTACTGCGGACCTGAAGGAAATTCAGGACTCGATGTCCGAATCGAATAAACAGCGATGTCGTCCGGGGTTATGCGACAACCCAAAGATCAGGCCCATTTGAAAACTGCGCGCCAGAATCAATACTGCTGAATCGCTTTCTCGGCAGTTTTCCGCTATCTCCCGGTTCCGAGTGGATGACCAAAACATTCACGGTCTGGTTTCAGAGAGCGGGGCTGCCCGATGGGCATAAACTCGGCGCTCTTTCCGGATCGCCGACAATACGCCGAGCGGTCCTTCGTCTGTCGCGGAGAATTGGCTTGAGCTTTGCCGCGCTCGCCGGTACCATTTCCGCATCCAACGTAGCAGGGAGGCACACATGACCACTCCACTCGCTCCCAATCAGGCAGCCTTCTACGGCCAGTTCGTTGCTGCCGCCTACGAAATGTTCAAGGCTGACGAGAACGAGCTCCGTCCCGTTCCCAAAAGCATTCCTTCCGGCTGGGAGCTCTCCGCCTGGATCAATATGTCTGACTTCATCTTCCAGATCGAGGATCCGAAGTTCTACGGCATCGTCGTACACGAGATCGCCAACCCCGACAACCGCATCATCGCCATCCGCGGCACCGAGGGCATCATTGAGTGGCTCGACGACGCCGCGTCCATCGTGATGGTGCCGTTCAAGCAGGTGCCCTCCGCTGGCCGCGTGGCCTTTGGCTTCGACAACATCTACTCCACCATGAAGGTTGTGCCCGTGCCGCACACTGCGCCCGGAAAGATGGCCGCCGCTGTCGCTGAGCCCGATCTCACCGGCTCCTTCGGCGACCAGATCGAGCAGCTCGTCCTCCGGCGCGAGGCGGAACGCGGCGTTGTGCGCCAATTCGCCGCCGGCAGGACCCGCCGCGACCGTCCCACCATCGTCACAGCCCACAGCCTCGGCTCCGCGCTCGCCACGCTCTTTGTCCTCGAGAACAGCGTCAAACACAAATTGGACATCTCGCTGATCAGCACCCTGGCCTCGCCCAAAGTCGGTAACCTTGAGTTCAAGCACGTCTTCGACGCCCTGCCGCTCACTTCCTGGCGCATCGTCAATATCCGCGACGTGGTCCCCAAGCTCCCGCCGACCATCCCCTTCATCCTCGACTATGAACACGTCGACGTAGCCTGCAGTTTTGACTCCGCGCTCTTTGCGAAAAAGAATCTCGGCTGCTACCACAGCGTCGATACCTACCTGCACTGGCTCAATAACAGCCTGCCATTGGCCCCTGATTGTGTCTAGGCAGTTGACGACTTCAGGCCGACGCACATCTACAGCTAGACTTTACAGTTTAGCTGTAGATGTGTGATATTGATCTGGTGAGTAATCGAAAGTCTTCTACCCAAACCGGGCTCGCCCGGACGCTTGCTGCCGAAATCCGCGCGGTATACCGCAAGCTCAAGCTGCGTTATCGCGAGCATGGGGGAGGCAACCACCTGACGCCGTCACAGGCTTCCGTTCTTCTTCGGCTCGAAAAGGATGGCGCGGCCACGGTTTCAAGTCTGGCGCGAGCGGAAGGCATGCGCCCGCAGTCCATGAGCGCCATCGTTGCGCCGTTGCAGGACTCCGGCCTGATCCGTGGCGCACCTGACCCGGGCGACGGGCGGCAAACTCTGATGTCTCTCACGCCCAAGTGCCTGAAGTGGATTCAGGAGGGCAGGGCCGCGAGACAGGATTGGCTCACCACGACCATCTCCCAGAAGCTTTCTGTTCACGAGCAGGAGCAGCTTCAGGCGGCACTCGAACTGCTTGCGCGGCTGGTTGAGGAGTAAACGCGCTGCGTCCTGCTTGATGCCCCTGTGCATTTCGTAGTCAAAAAAAGGAGCTCCACATCATGAATTGGCTTTGGCTTGTGTCGTACTTCTTTGGGGGCGTTTTTGCGGCAAACGCCGTTCCTCATTTTGTCGCTGGCACGATGGGAGATCCCTTCCAGAGTCCCTTTGCCAAACCATCCGGCGAAGGGCTCTCATCCTCAACAGTCAACGTTGTCTGGGGATTCTTCAACGCAGTGGTTGGGTATCTGCTCGTGGCGCACGTCGGCGCTTTCAATCTGCGGGCCGCAAGCCACATGCTTGCGTTCGGCCTGGGTGCGCTGCTCATCAGCCTCTACTCGGCGCGTCACTTCGGCCAGTTTCATGGGGGCGACACGCCGTCGCGCCTATGAAGAACCCAGTGTCCGGCACCTTTCGCTCCCTGAGAAATTTCAACTTCCGCTTGTGGACAGCGGGCGCCCTGGTTTCCAACGCCGGTACGTGGATGCAGCGCGTGGCTCAGGATTGGCTCGTGCTGACGCAACTGACGCATCGCGATGCGACAGCGCTGGGCATCGTGATGGGCCTGCAATTTGCTCCGCAACTTCTGTTCCTGCCCTGGACGGGATCGGCTGCTGACCGCCTCAATCAGCGCAAGCTTCTGATGTTTACTCAGGCAGCGATGGGTGTGCTAGCGCTCGCGCTGGGAGTTCTCACCGTCGCAGGGGTCGTCCGCCTCTGGCACGTATACGTGTTCGCCTTCCTGTCCGGTTCCGCCGCTGCGCTGGATGCTCCGGTGAGACAGACGTTTGTGGCAGAGATGGTGGGCGATGCGGATCTACCGAATGCCGTGGCATTGAACTCAACCTCGTTCAATGCGGCCCAGATGATCGGTCCCGCCGTCGCCGGCTTGCTCATCGCAAGCGTCGGCATCGGCTGGGCCTTTCTTCTCAACGGGCTCAGCTTCGCGTCGGTTCTGATCTCGATGTCTTTCTTCCGTCTCGCGGAATTGCATACAAGCGCCAGGGCGCATCGCACGGCATCCGGATTTCTGGAAGGGCTTCGCTACGTGTGGAGAAAGCCGGACCTCAGGGCGATCCTGATCATGTTGTTTCTGATCGGCACCTTTGGCTTGAACTTTCCCATCTTCATCGCCACCATGGCCGTGAACGTCTTCCACTCCGATGCACGCGCATTCGGTCTGCTCTCCTCCATCATGGCCGTGGGCACCGTCGCAGGAGCCTTGTTTGCTGCCGGCCGGCAGAAACCAGGCTTGGCGTCTCTTTTGGCGGGAGCTGGCGTCTTCGGGCTCGGCTGCACTCTGGCCGCGCTGGCGCCTGGATACTGGTGGTTTGCGGCCGCTCTTGTGGTCATCGGCGCAGCTGGCCTGACTTTCATGAACGGCACAAACAGCATCATGCAACTCTCGACAGAGCCAGCCATGCGGGGCAGAGTCATGGCCCTGCGGGTCGGCATTGCGCTCGGGGGAGCGCCAATCGGCGCACCGATCGCCGGTTGGGTTGCCAACCACTTCGGCCCTCGCTGGACGCTCGGGATCGCCGCCGGGACGGGCTTCGCCGCTGCCCTGGTCGCAGCCTGCGTTCTGGCCCGCCGAAAAGAGCCGCTGCTCGCTCAGCAATCAGTCTTGTGAAGTCGCCATGGCGACGCGAATCCCCGGATCAGGCCTGTCATCAATAGTCCCCGTTGGGAACGGCGTCTACCGGGTGTAATCCGTGGCTGGGCGGGATCCTTGGGATGCGGGCCAATCGCCAGGAAAGGCTACTTCTGCTTGGTGAGGGCCTCGTTGTAGATTTCCCTGGCGATGGCAGCAATGACGTGCTCGCAGGCGTCCTGGTCGGCATGGGCATCTGTGACGAAGACCGCCAGGGCAAGCCGCCGTCCATCGGGAAGAGTGATGAGCCCGACGTCGTTGGTGGCTGGAATCATGCCCCACTCAACGCCGGAGGAGCCGGTCTTGTGGGCAACGTGCGTGCCGGCGGGAAGCAGTCCCCTGATGCGGTTAGGGCCGCTCGCGGCTTCGAGCATCCATCCGTTGAGGAGCGCCGTGTTTTCCGGGTTGAGGGGCGAGTGGTCAGCGAAAAGACGAAGAAGTGCGACCATAGCGGCGGGCTCTGCGTAGTCGCGGTATTGCAGCGTCTGGTCGCCGTGCAGCGTGTACTCGCTGTCCTGCTGATGGATGGCGCTCAAGCCTAGCGAGTCGAGATATTGCTGCAGGACGTCAGGCCCGCCGATAAGGCGAAGCAGGAGGTTTGCCGCGATGTTGTCGGACTCCGTCGCCATGAGCCTGATGAGTTTCCGCAAAGGAACATCGACGTCGGCTTCGGGGAACTCATCCTGTAAGGGACTGAAGGTAGGGTAGCTGTCAGATTTGAGGAAGCGAACAGGCTGATCGAGTTGCAACTTTCCGAGCTCCAACTGATGCAGCACGGCGAGAGCAAGCGGGAACTTAAAAGTGGACTGCATCGGTGGGTGGCCGTGGGGATCGAGATCGCAGTCGAGCTTCACGCCAGGCAGCGAGCAGGAGACGTAGACCTTGCCCTGCGCTTCGTTGGCAATGTCGGCAAGGCGCTGGTGGAGCGGCGTTTGGGCAGCGGTGACGGAGGCGGCAAGGAAAAGCAGTGTGCAGATGCGCATGGGTCACTATAACCTGCTTGAGCATGGTATTGAAGTAACAGATGTGATCCTGGGGCGCGAAGTTCGATGAGTGCTTAATATCGCCAATGCGCCTCCTTAAACGCTGATTGCTCCCGGAAAGTCGCCTTCCCGACTGCTCTCCGCGATTTCGGGGCTCCGAGCAGTCGACTGTCAACTCGGCAGTTACCAGTTGATCGACAGGTTGGCACACCGGCGGTGCCGTTGCTTTCTTCGTTGCCCTGAAACTTCCGTTGTCAGGATTGCGGCGCTCTGGCTGGCGTTTTCAACTCCGATCAGAAACGCACATCTTACCCCAAGAAGCCGGGCGCCATTTGCCACAATCATCTTGTATTCTGCCAGTCACGGATTGTCGCAGAATAAGTCTTCGCAATTTCGAAGAGTATCCGGAAATCGCCGTCTGCCTCTTGAAAGGAAGAAATAACACAGCCGCCTACAGCGTTGCGGTCGAGTGACCAGAACAGCCCAGCCGCAGTTCCAGCCCTCTTCCGCTGGAAACGCGCGGATTTTCCGGAACGAACACAGCGCGGGGGAAAGATGCTGCCCTTCAGTGGAACCTCGGCATAGCCGCCAATCAGCTCGGAAAGCAGGGGAAGGCCGTTCCCAGCAATTCAATCCCAGACAGGTGGCAAGCTGGAACCCTGCTCCAGACTGTCATCTTGACTAGGCAGGGCTGCGTGACAGGCCGGTGCGATCCAATACGATTGGCAGTTTCAAAATCTTTCTCGGCCCACCATTACCTCATTGCTTGAGTTGTATTTGAATTATGCACCGCCCCACTGAGTGCGCCGTCCACAGCATCCGTCGAATTTGCCTGCAAACCTGCTATGGCCACCTTCGCTTCCCTCGCGCTCGTAGTCTGACTTTTCTCGGGAATGCCCTGCACGGTTATGTTCTTTTGTATGAACCAACCTCACTGCAATCCGGCCAAAAATGTCTGCAGATCGTTGCGCGGCAGGGTCATCATCGTGCCTCTTTCTTATAAATATGGGTTAATCCGTTCCAGAATGCGCTTTTATCTCTTTTCGCTGATGTCCGTCCCACTGCGCTGAGCCTTTGATGCTGTCCTGACAGAAACTCTTATCGCCTGTGTTGCAAGGGGGACAATTGTTGTGCCGGGCATATGGAAATGCCCGGCACAGGGTGAATGAAGGACTTTGCTTAGAACGAAATCCGCAAAGCCAGTTGCATGTAGCGCGGAGAAGCCGTACCGTTCTCCTGCCCGTAGGTGCTGGCAAGAAGGGGGTTCGTGGTGCTCTGGTTTTGATCCGACGTGTTGTATTGAGCGGTGGCGCTGACACCATCAAACTCAGTGTGGTTGAAGGTGTTGTAGGTCTCTACGCGTAACCGCACTGTGGCCCGTTCCCAGAGCGGCCAGTCCTTGAACAACGCCGTATTGAAATTGGGGTAGCCCGGCTGATAGAAGTTGATCTTCGGAGACCAGTTCCCAGCTCCCGTGGATACAAAAGTAGCGGCGCTGGTGGGTGTCCACGCTTTTCCGGCAATCGCAGGTACCGCGCAACCGGTATTGAACCACGAGGAGAAGGTTCTCTTCGCGTTGTGCATGGGATCGCAGAGGAGAACAGCTCGCGAGCCGTCGCCGCCGCCGGTCACATTTGTGCTGGTGCTCAGGCCAACCCCAATCGTACCCGGCAAACCGGTGCCGATATGCACGAGGCCCGATAGCATCCAGCCATCCATGACTTTGCGGGTGGCAAAGTTATTCCAGAGACGGCTGCCCTTGGGAACGGCCCACTGATAGTTGATATTGATCTGGTGCCTCTGATCGGTGGCTGCCGGTCCATAGTTCCAGGCGCGCAGGTTCTGGTACATGGCGACCGTACCGTTGTAGCTGTCGCTGTAGTCCATATTCCTGGAATAAGTCCAAGCCAGGCCAAACTCAAGACCCTTGCTGAAGCGGCGCGTGGCAGAGACCTGCATGGAGTTGTAGTTGGAGGTCAGGTTGAAATTCTGCATGTTGATGGAGCCGAGCCCGGGGTAGGGACGGAAGAAATTGTCGGGCCGCGTCGCGTAGGTTGATACGCCTTTGCTGACAGAAGATACGTACTGGTTCTGCTGCAAAAATTCAGCTCCGTAAGGGACCTCGTTGATCGGAGTGTAATCGGACGCGTGCTTGGTGAAGGTACCCACATAGGCCACGTCGAGGACAATGCCTGCAGGAAACTCGCGCTGGACTCCCAGGCTCGTTTGTTCGGTGTACGGCACTGGCGTGTGCAGAGGAATGGCGTGGCCGATGCCAAAGGGGCCATTCAGGTTGCTGACGCCGCTGGCGGCGTAGTAGCCGGCGCCGTAAGTGTTGTGAGGATTGCTACTGGAGTAATACTGAGTCGGGCCATTGGTGGTTGGTGCATTATTGGTGAGATCGCCCTCTTGCCCAGAGCGCGCGCGAACGTTGTAAAAGATGCCAAAACCGCCGCGAATGACGGTCTTCGGGGTAACGGAATAGGCAAAGCCCACGCGTGGCGCCCAAAGCAGGCCGTTGCCGTAGACTGTTCCTTGCGGATAGCCCGGGGTATTGACGTAGACGATGCCGTTGTTCAGGTTGCCTGTGTTGGGCACGATCAGGCCAACGTATGCCTTGGGATAGGTGGCAATCCCGGTTGTCGGATCGAGGGCATTTGATCCATTTGCGGAATATTGGTAGAGAGCCGAGGCCTGCGACGCGTTGTAGGCGGAAGGAACGAAATTGTTACCGGCGTGGAGGCGCTGCGCCATGTCCCACGAGTTTCGGACGCCAAGTTCGACGACGAGTTTTTTGTTGACCTTCCAGGAATCCTGGTAGTACCACTCGAGCGCATTGGTTCGCGGATCGTAGTTCAGCAGCTGTGTGTCCTGGCTATATTGATTGAGGACGCCCATAAGGGCATTGGCGTAGCCCCAGTTGCTGTCGTTGGGATTGCTGGAGTTCACACCCGTGTTGAAGGTCCCAACCCGGTTGTGGTTTGCCTGTAAGTAGGCATCGGTCTGCGCGTCGGCGCCAAGCTTGAATGTGTGATTACGCCAAATCCAGGTTACGTTGTCGGTGCCGCTGTACGTATGCACCTTATCGGCAAAGGGGAAGCGCGAATCCCAGCCGTAGTTTGCGGTATCGCTTCCGCCAAAACTAGTGGTGGGAAACAGGTTGAGTGGATTGACGCCCGGGTACAGCGAAGGTAGATTGAAGCCACCGGCGCCCAGCGTAACCTTTGCCACATCCGCTTTGTTGTAGAGCGTGTTCTCGTCCCATCCCGCCCACCCGAAATTGAATTCATTCACCACGGTCGGGCTGAAGGTATAGACGACGTTGTAGACGAAGTTAGGATTAAAGGTCTGATAGTTGTCTGCCATCAACCAGGGCAGGTCGTTGGCGGTCGAGGAGTAGCCGTTGTCATTGACGTGTGTCAGATCGCCGCGGCCAAACATGTGCAACTTCTCCGTCGGAAAATAATCAATACGGAAGATCAGCTGTTGAACAGGCTTTTGTGAGGAGTTGTTGGTCTGGTAGTTGTAATTGTTGCTCGTGAGGGCGGGGTTATTAGGTACATAGACTCCTTTTCCTCCCTTCGGCGCACCGGACGGCGCAGTCGGATCCTGTGCTCCAAGCGTGTTGTCATGGATGATCTGCTCCAGAATCTGCATCTGTGGATCGATCATGCTCGCAGGAATCACGTTGACTACTCCGCCAGAGGAGATGCAGCCTGCACCTGGGGTTCCGCTTGAGGCACAAACACTCCCGGGGGTTGGATTCTTGATGTTTATCGGGATATTGGTCGTTTTTCCCTGGAGATAGCTTTGCGTGAAATTGCCATTGATCTCCGCCTGAGTCGGAATCCTGTAGCTCTTGACCCCGTCGGGCGAAGTGGTCGGATCGTCCTCGAAAGAGACAAAGAAGAACAACTTGTCCTTATTGCGGTTGAAGTGGCCAGGCCAGTAGATTGGGCCGCCAATCGTGCCGCCGGCGGTGTTGTACCGGTAACGAGCGCGGGGAATAAATGGGGAATTGAGGTATTTATTGAAGTAGCTGTTGGCGTTGAGGTCCTCATTGCGGAAGTAGTAGTAGAGACCGCCACGGAACTTGTCGGTGCCGCTCTTGGTGACGTAAGTAATCTGGGCACCCGCCGTCTTGCCGTAGGCGGCCTGATAGTTTGAACCCAACAGACTGATTTGCTGGACGGCGTCCTGATTGATTTCGTCATCCATCGTGCTCAGGCCGCGCGTATTCGCGGTGACGCCGTCGACTGTGACCAGGTTGTATTCATTGAGCACACCGTTGACGGTTGGAGTCCCGGTAGTGCCCAGGGTGCCTGCCCCGCCGCCGCCATAGACACCCGGCAAGGTCAGGAGCAGACCCATAACGTCGCGACCGAGCGTAGAAAGGTTTTCAACCTGCTTATCGTCCAGCACGCCGGAGCGCTCGGAACTGGTGGTCGCGAGCGGCGTAATGTCTGCAGAGACGGTGACGGTTTCGGTGACTTCGCCGACGTGGAGCACCAGTGTGCCGGTGGAAAGATTCTGGGAAGCGTTGAGTACCAGGTTGACCTGACGTAGTTCTTTATACCCCTGGCCGTGAACAACGACAGTGAATGTGCCCGACTGCACGTCGGGGAAGATGAAGTCTCCGCCACCGTTGGTGCGGGTAGCCACCGTTACGTTGGTCTCCTGATTGATCAGGCTGACTTCCGCATTGGGTACTACGTCGCCGCTCTGGTCGACGACGTGACCACGAATTGCTGCGCTGGATGTCTGCGACCAGGCTGGCAATATGAAGCATCCGAGCATGACTACTACTGCGGCTAGCCTCAAAAGTGATTTCATATTTATATCTCCTCGCTCTTCACATCTGCATCGTGCCTATCGGCGCTTTTTTTTGAGACCGATGAGTACGTATACATTTTGATCAGAACCCTTATAGTTCTTAAACGTTTATGTTGTCAAGAAAGAATTGCGCGCTTCAAGGAAAAAGGCGAAAGGCCGATTTTTTGTTCTACGCCACCTACGAGTGGTAGCATGAGCGTGGTTGCGAGGGAAAAGGCCGATCCTCATTTTTGGCCTCATGTGAAGCACTACATCCCCGCAATCCGGGAAGAAGCTGTCACCGGATTCCTACAGCGCAGCGAATGAACCACCTGGCACCGGCGCCCTCTGAAATACCCCGGATGCACCCACGGATCGGCTCCGGTTCAAAGCGGCAGCGTCACCGGAATTCCAACCGACCATCGAGTTCCTTGGGTGCGTTCCAGGTACCGATCTTCCTGCGCTTTATGCGAGCTGCCGCTTTTATTCGGTGTTCTTTTCTCCATCCGCACTTTCGAGTTCTGTCTGGCGATTCTCTACTTTTTCCAAACACTCCTCTGCTTTATCTACGCGCTCTTCCAACGCAGTCAAAGCATCGTCTAGATCTTCAAGAGTTGGTCTCTGAATTTGAATAGGATCAGGACGGCAAATTGGCAATTTCTCTTGTTTATTCACACAACTGAATTCTCCTTGTTTCAGAATTTCTGCAATCAGAGACGCTTCAAAGTGGATGCTTTCGGCCGACCCAAGTAGCCGGCTCGACGATGCGATCTCCTTCAAAGATGCAGACGGTCGGCCAGCCCAGTTTTTCTGCATCGCTCTTGAGTTGGCGGGCCTCTTGGAGGGTATCGGTTGAGCCAAGGAACTATACCCCAAGTTAATTGCACGTGCGCAAAGTCATTTTTTTGCGGACGCGCCCACCGTCAGAAGCGGATCTTTCTTTCCGGGAACCAGGTAAGCTGGACCATGGTCGTCTTGACGGTCTGCAAACCGGGCAGGAAGACCGGAGCCCGCCAGTGCTCGTCGGCGTCTTCCGTCAAGTGGCCTACGTGCTGTGAGCCACGACCGGATGCAGGTTCTTCGACTGCGTTCGGCACCCAGCTACCCCAGCGGGCACAGATCGCCCGCCGGGGGCCGCGGCCACGTGCCAAACTTCGCCCAGGATGACAGCCTTGCAGTGATGCAATCCTTGGGGGCCGGATCAATCGTTGCTGCTGAGCTTCATGCCGCCGCGCCCGTTTCCATTCCACATTGCAGCGGCTTGTTGCAACGCCTGTTGCAGAAAGGCCTTCGCAGTGGCGATGGAGGCAGCCAGCTTGTTGCCCTTCGCAAGTTCAGCGGCGATTGCGCTGGCCAGTACGCAGCCGGTTCCGTGGTCATTTCGGGTATCAATGCGAGGGGCACGAAAGAAAACTGGCTCGGAGGCTTCCTGTGCCAGAAGCACATCCGTAGCTTCAGCGCCCCCCATGTGCCCGCCCTTCAGCAAGACCGCGTTGAGGCCGCAATCGAGCAAAGCCTTGCCCGCATCCACAAGTTCGTTCCAGTTTCCGGTGCTTCTTCCGCTTAGCGCCGCGGCTTCCATCGCGTTGGGCGTTAACAGAAAGATTCGTGGCATGAGCGCTTGCAGCGCTTCCTTGCCAGCTTCATCCAGCAGCATGGTTCCACTGCTGGAGACAAGGACGGGATCGCAAACTACATGCCCCAGCTCATAGCGGACGATGGCTTCCGCGATCGCCTCGACATGCGAAGCGCCCCAAAGCATGCCCAGCTTGACGGCGTGTGGAGGAATGTCCACGCAAACACTCTGCAACTGCGCCTGAAGCATTCCCACGGGAACCGGCCAGACGCCGCTGACTCCCAATGAATTCTGCGCGGTGATGGCCGTGATGACGGCGGAAACCTCGGCTCCGAGCAGCGCTCCGGTCTTGATGTCCGCCTGAATGCCCGCGCCTCCGCTGCAATCGGATCCGCCGACCACCAGCAAGCGGGGCAGCCCCGCGCGTTGTTCATCAGCTTCAGGCAACGACGCGGCAGCCGTCATTTGTACACCTCGCCGCCCAGAGCACGAAACTCCCGCGACTTCTCATCCATGCCCAGCGTGATCAATTGTTCATGCTGTTCGCGAATCTCCTGCGAGACCTTCATCGAGCAGAACTTCGGTCCGCACATGGAACAGAAGTGCACCGTCTTGGCGCTCTCCTGCGGAAGGGTCGCGTCATGGAATTCGCGGGCGCGTTCCGG
>Ga0181535_10005996_pt1 | contig 12781 bp, 23 predicted proteins | sample PEATcosm2014_Bin_44_FD_119774 | JGI IMG/M metagenome (GOLD analysis project Ga0181535, IMG submission 119774) | Peatland microbial communities from MTU Mesocosm Facility, Houghton, MI, USA - PEATcosm2014_Bin17_30_metaG | ecosystem: Environmental > Terrestrial > Soil > Wetlands > Peat | place...
AATCGCCTGGTATCAAAATACCTGTAGCACCGATTGCCCTAATTTCGGTTTTTAAGTGCCGCAGCGTATCTTACAAATAATTCCAGCGCCTCCAAATGTAGGAGTAGCCTATTATGACCCCACACAGCAACCAGAGCGATATGTAGTCAATGCTATTACATGTTTGGCTCTGGTTGAAAACGGCAAGATCCAAGACGTAGTGTACATGGAAACCGTTGACAACTTAGTAAAAGAGGTAGATACTGGCAATGAAAAGTTCCTGGGGCTAATAGATGTTTCAGAGGCCTCACTAAAGGAAATTCAACGCACGGCAACAGAAAGGTACGAAAAGATTGGCAAACCAAACACTTAAGGGCTGGATTTATTGTGGTGATTTAGACAAAACAGATCATAAATGGGAATGTGCTGTCTGTGGCAAGGTTGTTTCTGGATATGGCATGGAACCGCCCGAAATATGCCCAAGTCGTCACTATTACCCTGCAGTGAGTGAGCAAGCAAAAACCCTAAAGGAGTTGTTAGAGCAATTAGCAAAAACCCACAAACCATACGTCTGGGACATCCCGTTAATGTTCTAATTAGGAGTAAGCAAATGTCAAAGTGTAACCGATGTGATTTTGAAGTTCCTGCAGACAACCTTTGTACCAATTGCGGGGAGTTAAACAAGTTCCCTTACCAGTACTTCAGGGTAGATGCGCAGAACCAAATCAAATATTGGATAGAGCAAATGAGGTCAAATTACGTATATGACGCAGTAGAATTTGTTTCCCGCTATAAGAAAACCTATCCTAATGCGCCTGTGAGGATTCGTAGGGTAACGGAAGAGGAAGTCTAATTGTACTATTTCCACATCTCTTTTAGCTCTCCCTTTGGCTTTGGAACATTTTTCTACAAGGGCAAGGAACACCCATTAATGCCCGAAGTGTACAAAGACAGAACCAAGAAGCTAGCAGATGATGTTTATTATCAAACCAAACAGCTAATTCGGCCAGAGGCCATTGTTTTTATTGGGCTACATGAATTGCCTTTGGAGGTAGCTAAGGCAAAGTGGCCCGAGGATTTCAAGGAGGGGTAAAATGGGACACTGGTGTAAATACTGTAGGGAGATGTGCTACTGTACCTGCGATGTGATAGACTGTACTCATACTGAATGCCCTGAACGTATGTCTGCATATTATGACCCACCTCCTCCGTTTCCAAAGCTAAAGTCTGGCATCTTAAGTTGGCGTTTGTTGGCGTTTTCTGCTAGTTTTGGTAAAGGGATAGCCCAGAATCTGTACACAAAGCGTTATTTTATTGTAGACTGTTTGAAGGAACCTGAGCTGCTAGACGGCAAGAACATCAACACCATTTTCTATGACGCAATAGTGTATTCCAATTACAGGTTGTGTAGTATTGCCTTCAGTAGAGTCGAGGACGTGGACAACTTCCTGAGGGCAGAAGTGTTCAAGAAGTATTGTCAGAGGCCTTGGGTAGTTCCTTAGTATCCTTCCCAGCACAATCTTTAATGTAGTCTTCGTTTAAGGAGGGCTTACAAATGCTAAAAGATATGCGCTGGAGGCGTGCTTGCTTCCCCTTGATGGTTTTGTACAGCCCTATTTTGCGCTTGCGTTACATATGTGCGTTAGACAAATGCTGCGATGAACTAAACGCCCTCCTAGACCTGCCTGTTTTCACCACCCCCGCTAAGGCCTCTAACAAGCTCGCTGTTGATATAGAAGTCCACAAGGCTAGATTACCCTCCCAAGTAATTTATGTAGCGGACAGCGAAGCCCGTAAAGCTACAGTTGGGTCTATAGAGCTGTTTCGGGACTTGGGAGGAGATCTGGATTCAGGAATTGTTTATCTACCTGAGTCAGAAACAAACGCCTATTCGACGCTAGACGTTACGATGCTGGAACTTTGTCATTTATTGGGCGATAAAGACGTTGGGGGACTAAAATTGGTGTATTCAACAACAATCTTAATGAGGTAAAGGTTGTAACATGACATATAAACCCAACGGCCCCCTTCCTATTGCCCCAAACGACAATAAGGCTTCGGAGTCCTTTTTCGTTGGGGATAGTGTTGGAAGGATAGGTCGTCTCGAAAATCAAATGAACCAAATCCTTATCGAATTTACCCCAGTCTTAGGAACAGTAGCTGAAGCTGTAAAAGGGCTGGGGACTTCTCTAGAAGATATCAAAATTGATTTGAGAGAAGTAAGGAAAGATTGTAGTGAATTCAAGGTTAAGTCTAGCACGTTTGAAGTTAAGATTCAAGAGCTAGAGGCGGCTAAAACCAAAGGGGAGGATTACTACATAGGACAGCGAATAGATGAGCGCAAAGGGAGAATAGATCGCAGGAACAGGATTTTGGGAATTATAGGAACGGCTGTCGCAAGTGTTGCGGTAGCTGTTGTTGTGACTTGGCTCCATTTGAAATAGGAGTATACCATGGATGAGAACCAAAAGGTATCGCAGACTTTAGCACTGATTAAGCAGTTCTGTCCCAACTACAAAATAGTTCTCAAGAGCCAGTCTACTGTAAACAAGGTCATTGGGTGGATTTTAAGCAAGGTAGGCAATAGTGGGTATATGTCGGATTTCTTTACCACCCTGGGCCAAACCACCTATGTTCCAACCTGTTGCGAAAGTGCTTATATTCCTGGTATGTGGCAGATTTTGATGCATGAGGGCCAACACGCCCAAGACGCTGCTAAAATCGGGAACGTAACGTTTGGGGTACTTTACTTGCTTCCTCAATTGATTGGTGTATTGGGTATTGTTTACGCTATTGTTATGGGGATTCTGTTGCTGTGTGGAGGCCCTTTGTCTTTGCTGTGGGGTTTGTTAGCTTTAGTTTGTTTAGCTCCTATTCCAGCATTTGGCAGGGCTTATTTGGAAGTTCGGGGATACACAGTTACTTTGGCTTCTATGTATTGGAGTGGGACTTACAATTCAAGCGTGATACCCTGGATTGTAGGGAACTTTACGGGAGGCGCTTATTACTGGATGTGGCCGTTTGCGTCATGGACTACCAGTTATTTTAACACAAAGCTCCAAGAACTGCAAAACGGTACTTTCGTGCTGACTCCTTATTTGGCTGCTTGCAAGACCTTGTCGAAGCAGATTAATTCTCTTTAGAGCTTAATCGCTGTTACTTGAGGTTCTGGTGCGCCCTCTTCCCAGGAGACAATATGCGCATGCGGCGTAATTCCCTTGTTCCCATCATCGGTCCAGCCACCAGTGTTGATTACCTTGAATTTGTCTCCATAGCTAGAGGTAACTTCAGTGTGGCCTCCGTAATGGTCGTGCCCTAGAAAGAGGTAGTTTGGGACTGTGAACGACGGCTCTTCTACTCCATAGCTTTCTACCATCATGTCTATGAACCACAGTAAATTGTGTCCGTTTTGAGCTTGGAATGGTTCTGTGTCTGGAGTTAGTTGACAGTGTAATCTAGGATCGTCTTTTCTTAACAGGTCCCATTCTACTTCTCGGATTCTGGAATTAGGAGCCCACATCTTAGCCACAAATTCGTCTGTAGCTTCTGTAATATAGTCGAGACTGTTGTCTTTCTTTAAATTGATATTTGGCCTGGGTGGCATTTCTATTAGTTCCAGGGCGTCATATTCCACTTTGCTCTTTTGGCCAATAATCAAATCGTCTAGGAAGTGACCGTGGTGGAAGTAACAGTTACTAAACGCATAAACGGGGAAGTGCAGGTAGGTGTAGTTAGGTGGAGGCACTCCTAGAATAGCAAGAGACATAGAAAGTGGAGAGCTGTTTTCCGTCTTAATTAAATCTCTCCAATAGGCATAGTCGTGATTCCCAGGTACGATGTGGAGGTCTCTTATCTTTACGCGGCTAGTCAGTATTTTGAAAAAGCTCTGGCAAGTCTGCAACGTAAAAGGAGAAATCATATCATCCCCAATTAGCTCGGCATCCTTAGGAATACATCCTTCGAAGAAGTCCCCGTTTAGAATTAGCTTGTACACTTCTCCACCCGATACCTGTGCAATTTGGCTTGCTAAGTAGTCTTGGGCTTCTGGGGTGTTTAGCTTGGATCTATCGTATCCTAAATGGGTGTCAGAAAGTACTATGAAATTGGATGGCACTCTATTCCTTCTTTTATAATTGATTGAACAACTTCATTGATTACGTTTAGGTTTGGTCTTGCTGGTAGTGTAGTTTCCTTCAGGGCGAGTTGAATCAAAGAATCTACGTCACTAGCCCAGGCCTCAATTTTCTCGAATGGCCAGCTACCTTGACGGATTTCTAATAGTTCCTGGGCGTCGTGGCGTTTGATTTCTAGTGTGCCAGTTTTTAGACACTCCAGGCATTCTCTATACAATCTAACTAAGTGCATCAAATGCTTCGCGTCATAGCCACACTTTTCTTCTAGTGCCCGACGCTTAGGGTTCCTGCTCTTGGCCCAATTGTTGTAGGCTTCTTGTTCGGCTCTTAGAGCCGCATATCGCTTTTCTTTGTGTAACAGCTCAACAAAGTTGGTGTCAAATCCCAATCCCTTAGCAACTTCTCCATACATCTCTAATTGTTGGGTTTTGTCAATAGACCAATCACCAGCAATAGAGTCAAGAGATTTCTGAACAGAAGCATCAGCGGCGTGTAGCTTGGGAATTAGACTTCTAGCAGGCAATCCAAATTCCTCCCTGGTAGGAATGGATTTATGAGGGGTAAGTAAATAGGCGCGGTGCGTTCTTATACGGTGCAATTGACTCCGTGCGTAACCAGCGAATGTAGCTGCAATCCTCTTAGACAGGAACATCGACCTTATAGCCTTCAGCTTACCCCATGCTGGAGTAGTATAAACAATAGAGCTGTCGTCAACAAACAGCAATTCCAGAATGTTAGGATTGTTCTTGACCGCTAAATCAGCAAACTTCAAAATACTGTAAATTTCAACATCCTGCGGAGCATCACAGCGAGCCTGTTCAAATCTTTCTAAAAACCCAAACACAACACTTGGCGGTAATGTACAAACCCCTCGAAAATCCTCATCCGAATCGGGTAAGTTTGTGCCGTAAGCATGACTGCCAGCCCTTGTCAAGAAAATGACATGGTCTTTTAGCCATTTAGGGTTGTTGGGAATTTGAACGATATCAGGCATGTGCTCCTGGGTATGGTTTGGAATAGTCTACCACAACTTCAAAGCCTGTCAACAACAATCTTTAGAATAGGAAAGTGAGATAACGCATATGGTCATTCCTGGCGATGAGGTTTCATATAAAAACGTAGTAGGCAAATGGGGCAACAAAGTCCTGTGGGCTATTGGAACAGTTGGAGGCCTTAACCTAATTGAAGCAAGGTCTCCTGGTGGCTCTAGAGAAATTTTAGGGGCTGGCTCCCATCGCGCAGTAGCCAGACATATTGCTAAAAGGGCCCACCCAGACATTGAATTTACCTTCCTGGAAAAGAGCCAAGACGTCGACCCCAGGGACTTCCAGGATATCCTACCTTTTTGGGAGCAAGTTACTATTAGAGCCCAGCAAAAAATTAGCTAATGGACAGATTCCCCCAAAACCGTATTCAGCCAATTGAATTCCCTACCGCTACCAGTGTAACCTTTGACTTACAAGGATTTTTGGATGGTATTAGGGCTCATGGGTTACGCTTCATTCATTTTAGAGCAATGCGCGACCCTTCTGGAATCGTTGACAAATACGACTCCAGAAAGCCTAATCCCCAGAATCCTAGAGCAATTAACGGAATGCATTATAGCAGGGGTGGTTTGGTAACGGCATTATGTTTAGGCAATACCAAGGAAACCAAGGCTTCCGATGCAGGAGTAGTTGATTCCAGTACGGCTCAGTTTACTCCTTTATTGCATTACGAAGACACAAACAAAAGGGTGTTTTTGGCTCCTTACGATAGATTGATTTTAGATGACGAAGCTGCGTTGGTGTCTAGGCATGAATTGGTAGAAAGCTCTCCTACAGGTATAGACCGGCCTAAATTCCCTGCTGTTGAAATCTTGGATTGTGTAGACGCCAGGGGAGTTGCATACCACCAGAACGAAGATTTTGACTTAACGCAGGATGGATTGATTATTTGGAAGGATAGAAGGCCTGGACAGGATGTGGATTCGGGTAAAGGAGTGGTTTACTCAATACGTTATGTTTATAGGCCCTGTTGGTATGTGGTTAGACTAATCCATGAAATTAGAGCCATCCAGCAAGAAGATTATATGACTGGCAAGCGTTATATGGCCCAGGCCCCCCAAAGTGCTCTAGTACAAAGAGAATACGTGTTTGAAAGTGAAGCTGCCGATAGTGGTACTAGATTAGCCGCAGAAGGGCCAGCTAGCGGCCAAATCACGGCTAGCTAATTAGTCGGCGATAGCGAGGGAAGTACTTGTTCTTTTGAGTCTTAACTTTGATATTGGAAGTGGCTGGATTGATTTTAAACCACCCTCTAGTAGACCTGTCGTAAGCTTGGTCTCCTGCTTGAAGCACATCGTCATCGCCTAGAATCCTGTATTGCTTCTTGGGCTCTACGATTTCTTTTGTTTGATAAATGCGTTCAACTCCGTTGTATCCTTGTTCAGCCATTTGTGTCCTTTCGGTTGATTTCTGAATAATAGCATAGTTTAAAATTTTGTCAACAACAATCTTTGGAATAGCAGGAGTGAAGGAAGATGCCAATAAATAGCGTAATACAAGAATTAAACGCCGCCAAGAGCGCGTTAGCAAAAGAGGATACAAAAGTTGTGCAGGCCGTCAATGGGGTAATAGAAGTGGTAGAACCGAAGGTAGAACACGCCGCAACAGAAGTTAAAACGCAAGTAGTCAAAGTAGTTGACGCAGTAGTCCCAGAAGTAAAGAAAGTCGTAGAGGAGGTTAAGCCAATGACACAGACAGTAGAAACAGAAGTAAAGTCCGTAGCCCAAACCGTAGAAACCGCTACTGTATCTGTAACTAAAACAGCTGCAGAATTAGCAGTAGAAGCGGTGCAGAAAGCCCAGGTTGCCCTTGATGCCGCCAAAGCTAAAGCAGCCAGTGTCAAAAAAGACCTGGAAAATGAACTAGCCCAAGAGGAAACCCGAGTCAAGGGCGAAATCCAGAAGGTGCTAGCTCTAGGAGTTGTACAGGAGACTGAGAAGGCGGTTGTTACTGTTGCCAAGGATGTAGCCAAAGAAGCAGTAAAGGTGGGGGAGGATGTGCTAGCTGTACCAGAAGTAAAGGGTGTGGAGCAAGATGTGGTATCGGAAGGTAAGCGGCTAGAGAGCGATGTGGTAGATGTAGTGAAAAGTGCAGAAAAGGAAGCAAAGGCTCACAAGTACATTACTATTGTAGTTGGTGTATTAGCTGGCCTGGCAATTGGTGCAGTAACGGTTCTATTCCTAAAGTAAATGCTCCCCAGGTTCTTCAAGTCTCTTTTAGGTATACAAGGTGCGTCTGTAATGGAGCACCTTGCTAAGATGTCTGAAGAGCTGAAGACCTATCTTACCCCCAGAATTATAGTTAGTTGGCTTAGGCAGTCTGATTATGGTGCAATAAACGTACCAGAAGACTGCCCCCTCAAATCACTTTCAAAAAGCGGCTACGGATACTCCGGTGTTTCTAATATACAAGGCTGTGACTACTCCTTTCATAACTCCCCCGAAGAACACGTAGCCGCTGTTATTTCAGTCGCGTTAGATTACAATATAGCTCCTGTAGAAGTAAAAGACGTTGACTTAGCTAGATTGGCAAAAACAATCGATTTGCTAGTTAACAACATGTCTAAGTCTGCCCCTAAAGCTCCTGCCAATCAATTTGAACACATGGAGACGGGGCAAGCAATTCAGCCAGAAGAACCAATACAACCTGTACCTACTCAACCTGCCACAAACAAAACCAATAAAACAAAGTCTTTCAAAATACCCAAGACACCTGGTGCTAAACCTAAACCTAATACTCAAAAGCCGTTAAAGATAACCAAAGCTGAATCGCAAAAGAACTGTGAAATCTGTGGTCAAAAAATGTTTCTGAATGAGGTTTTTACTGGCTGTACTTGCTTTAGGCCTTTGGCTAAGAACTGTAAGGCTATCCCTGATAAGAATGGGTTTACAATTACATTTGACACTGAATGGGACGAGGATTCAGTTTTGAGCTTGATTGGGGCTTTCAAAAATGGATAAGGAAGTTTCAAAGTGGCGTGACAGGTATGATGTCTTAGCCCCAGAAGACCATGATTTACTGGATTCTAATGCCGCTGTGCATGAATTTAGAGGCGGCATGTCAAAAGAAGCTGCTGAAACTAGAGCCCACCAAAACTATTTAAGAAACCATGCGTTAGACGCTTGTGCATTCCATTATTTAGGTATGCGTGCCGCTCTTGCCGGTCAAAACCAATCTGCCGCTAAACGCCATGGGGAAGCCTACAGCACCGCTATGAAACATTTAGGCTATAACCCCCTAGAAACCCCTCCAAAAGAGGTTCTAGACCGCGCTAAAGACTCAGAGAAGAACCCCTACAGCTTCAAGGCCCACCAGGCAGACCATTTCTTTGTGCCTGAAATTCCACAGGTAAAGGAACCAACAGAAAAGGAAAAGACTCTGGAGTTGATTGAAAAGCTAAAGGGGCTTAGAGCCAGTATTCCTAGCTCCGGTAACGGTTAGTTCTGTTACGTTTAGACATTTGGGGCCTTTCCGTAGTACTTTTCGATTAGTGCTTCTAGTTCCTTAATGAAAGGTGGCTTCGAGTAAGAAGTTGAAGGTGGTGGCTCAATCTTGCGACGATAGGGGTGGGGCTCCCAGGTATGTGTATCTTCATATAACCTATAGCCAATGGCGTTACTAAGCTCCCATGTTCCGTCGAGGACTTGTAATTCATCCCCACACAAGATCTTTTCTCCCCGCTCTAGTTTACGATACCCTACACCTACATCAACAGACTTGACTTCTTGTTCAATCTTGCGACGATAAACGAGATGACCTACAGCAAAACCAGGTTTACTTGTTTTACGCCAGTAACCGTCGAAATTAAACTCGTCTCCTTCTTGTACTTTCTCTCCTACTTTCAACTTCCTATACCCTACACCTACTCCGTCTGCTCCTAGGTCTGGCTTTGGGGGTTCAGGTTGAACAACGGGAGCCGCTTTTTTAATTTCGGGAACCGTTTTTTCGATTGGTTTTGATGAAGGAGCTACTACACCAGCCTTCTTGTGGAGTCGACGGCGGAAGGTATATTCTGGGTAATCTCGGCCAGGCCAGCCAACCCACCATGAGGGTACAGGTCCCCAACAAGTTAAACGAGAGGCCTTATGTTCATCTCCCTTACGTAGCGTCTCTTCAGGTCCCAAAACCCTGTACTTAGTTACGATAGGCCGACGATAGGTAGAGCTTTGAGCAGTTGGCGGATCTCCTACACAGTAGCCAGCGCTATATGTCTCCCACCAATCTCCATTCTTCAACTCAAACTCGTCCCCTTCCTTAATCAAATCGCCCGTCTTTAACGGCTTGTATCGGGTCTCGGTCATGAATTTACTCATTGTAGTTTCTCTCCTGCTCTAATTGTAGCCAACCTAAATTGTTCCCCTATTGAATCTGTACAAATGTCCACTAAATCTTTGATACACGCTGCCGCACAAGCCCTAAACACTGGATACTTGATTTTCTCCATGTGTGTCATTAGCGTTTGGCTTAGGTCTCTTATGTTGTCTTGCTCTTCTTTGATAACTGCCAAAATTCCCATTGGTCTAGCAGGATATCCTTCTCTCAGAATTGGTGTAGCCTGGGCACCAAACTCATCTAGTCGAGCTTCTATTTTTTCGTTCAGTTTGATTATAACATTTTCATAATCGCGTTGGAAGGCTAAAGTTTCTTCTATGGTTGGGAAGGCCTGGGATAATGTGGCGGCTTCCTTTTTGATGTTGTTTCTCTTTTTGTCTGAAAGTGGCATATTTGAATTATACCTTGTTTTGGTGGGGTGTCAAGTTATTATTCATAGTCTCTAACGCACTTCGCTACGCCAAACCTAGGTACTCCTAGAGCAGTCAAATTTTGGTATTGCACTGTGGCATACTTTCCAACGATGTTCTTTGCATTCTCCAACAACTTCCTGCGATATTCGTCCGTTCCCTTAGGGCTTGCCCTGAATACCTGCTTAGCTTCATTTTGCAGAACCAATACCGCTTGCCCTTCGCGCTTCCCCCTGCCGGATTCTACGTCGATTATCAAAAATTCGGCATCCTGCATCTCTTTCACCTTCTGGAGATTATAAGACCGCTTGTTCTGGTACTCGCCCTTAGCATTTCGAGCCATAAGCCCCTCATACCCCTCCTCCAGGAACAAGGCAAAGTATTCATCTAGCTTTTCACTATCCTTTACCAAGTAGGTCGGGACAGTCACAACAATAGAAGGGTTAAGATTCCCCAAGAGGGCTTTTACGGTCAAGGTTCTGTGTTCAAAATCTTCAAAATCGACCATATCATAAACCCAATACTGGATCGCCTCATGGCCCGGAGCGGGATTCTGCTGTCTTACCAAGGAGATAATCTTTTCAAAATCGTTCTTGTATTTGTTGACGTAAAGTTCGCCGTCTAGGATGATTCGCTTCTTACCCGCCAGTTTAGACAGCTCCTTGACGATATGAGGCACAGAAGTAATGGGCTTCCTAGTGCGGCTCCACTGGGTAACTGTTCCATCTGGCTCTATAACTGAAATACAACGCACGCCATCAAGTTTGAACTGGGCATAACAAGGAAACTTGATTTTTGCAGAGTGGTCACGGTACTTGTGAGCTAGCATAGGGTTAACACCACCAGTAATAACCGTTTCGTCCACCTCTCCCGCCCTAGCTGCATCGATATCTTCCACGTATCCCTTCTTGAGCTGCTTCTCCCACTTGCTCTTTGCTTCTGACTCTGCTTGGGTTTCAGGAGTCGTTGCGTTACTGCGGCCTTCGTTCTTGCCTTCCTTAATAGTATCGGAAGTAAATTGGATTCTGCCATCTACCTGGCCAAATTCGGTGCAGATAGTTGGGCCATCTACCCAAATCTTCCACAGCTGCAGTGCGTTAGTGTTGGTCTTTTTGTACAAAGTCGGGAAAGTTTTAATTGCCATGAATAATACCTTACTACTTCTTTTTAGGGGTTGCAAGAGGTTTCTTCTGCCGCTGATAAATTTCTCGCTCTATATACCACCGGCTTTTTAACAAATCTTCTACAGCCTTACCCTTGTAGTCAGCACGTAAAATGTACTTGATAGCATTCCCTAGGTTGAAATTCATATAGCCGCAAATTTCAATGGCTTCAATACCAGAAGGGTGTTGACAATAATGAGCTGGGTGAGAAACGGGGTTGTCTTTTAGGTCTACTGTCTTTTTCATCTAGGTATTATACCACCTTTTCTATGGTTTGTCTAACCTCTTCAAATAAAATTGGTCTATAAAGTTTAGTAGCATCTACACCTACATCCATGGACTTCCCGATACCCTTTAGCCGCCCATGGGAGTGTCCAAATAGATGCCAAGACCCGTAATTAGAATGAGGCCAAACCTGCATGGAGTAGTGACACAGCGTTATAAGTGTTTTGTCAATATTTATGACTTTCAGGTGTGTTTGGTAATTGAAAAACCGCTTTGCTTCACCCTTTGTGGCTGGTTTGTCATGGTTGCCTATGATCAGGATTTTGTTGCCATTTAGGCGCCTTAGAATAGGAACCACATCACCTATTCCAAAATCCCCCAGGTGATAAATGGTGTCCTGGGGCTTAACGATGTCATTCCAGTTTTGGATAAGGGTTTCATTCATTTCCTCTATTGACGCAAAGGGCCTAGCGCAATAAGTCAAAATGTTGCGGTGCGAAAAATGCGTATCGCTAACGAAGTAGATATTTGACATAGCCCCGAAGGTAAGCCTCGCACTTACATCCCAGCCACTCTGGCTGCGCCTTTCCTCGGTACTTCTTTACTTAGAGATTACTGCGGCTCACTAAGTATTGTTTCCCTATTAGACCACCTCGGGATATGCGGCGCCATTTCTCCTCGACCGACCAAGCTCAGCCGCCTAAATACTCTTGCCTGGTTAGCGGTAATTTTGGAATTTGGTTATACAGCTACTACTTCAGCGTCAACGACATCTGGAGCAGCTACGGGAGCCACTACTGATGCTGATGCTGCCTGTGCCTTAAGCTCATAAATGCGCTTTAGGCCCATTCGCTTGCCATGCTTCAGGAACAGGGCGTCATTAACCTCCTTGACAGTTGAACCAGCCTGGAATGCCGCAAGTGCTTCTGCTTCTCGTTGTGCTACTACAGTTTTTGCTAATCGTGCCATTGGTAACTCCTTTGTTTTCGTGAATTAATGATTTTGCTAACTTTCAAAAACTAATTATACGCTAATTTTCGTCGTTGTCAACTGTAAAATCTTTGAAATTTGGTCCTAGTAAAGTTTTTAGTTCTGCAGCTTGCTCCTTGGTTAGTGGGACTCCAAGTGGAGGGAACTTACGATTTGCGTCATTTCGCTTCAAACTGTTTTTAATTGATAACTTACCCATGTTTACTCCTTTATTCAGTAAGGATCTTGCCAATTCTGTCAATTATACTGTTGAGTTTCTCTTTGAGTTCTAGATTTTCTTTACGAAGTCGGGACAGTTCTCGTTTGGAATTGGAAAACTCAGACCAATACTCGTCTCCCTCTTCGATAACCTCGTCACTGTCTAAGAGCCGATAGCCTTTACCCGCTTTTTTTGCCATGTGTTAAATTCCTTTCGGTTGATTCTGCAATATTACCAGAATTACAAAAGGAGTCAAGAAATTTCGACAACAATCTTAAACAAGCATGGCCACATCATCGGTACC
>Ga0181535_10006000_pt1 | contig 12779 bp, 10 predicted proteins | sample PEATcosm2014_Bin_44_FD_119774 | JGI IMG/M metagenome (GOLD analysis project Ga0181535, IMG submission 119774) | Peatland microbial communities from MTU Mesocosm Facility, Houghton, MI, USA - PEATcosm2014_Bin17_30_metaG | ecosystem: Environmental > Terrestrial > Soil > Wetlands > Peat | place...
CTTCCGATTAAGGTGCTCGGCCTTTCTGGAGCGAAAGCTTCGCAGGAAGGCACCACTGAGAACATCAGCGGGGCCGGAGTTTACATCTGGGTCGACCAGGCACTGGAAGTAGACTCCCGCGTCGAGTTCGAAATCACAATTCCTGCAACGGCTATCGCGGCGGAAAAAGATGTAGTTCTTCACTGTACTGGCCGCGTCGTCCGGGCTGATTCCCAATCTTCAGAAAAATCCGGCGTGGCGTGCGTGATTGACGAGTACGATTTCGTGCGCCCGGGAAGCAGGTAGCCGATGATGAAAATCGTCGTCGCCGATAATCAAGCCATCTTCCGCGCTGGAATCGCCAAGGTGCTGGCGGTGGAAGATGATATGCGCGTGGTTGCCCAAGCCCCGTCCGTCGAGCAGACGCGCATGGCGCTGGAGAAGTTCCGCGCCACGATCCTCGTCCTGTCGGCGAGTTTTTTGAGCGAGGATGCCGGCATCCGCGCACTTGCCGCCCAGCTTGCCACCAAGCTTATCGTTCTCGCCGAAAATGGCGATAATCCCCAGCGCTTTCTGCCCCTCGGCGTCAACGCCGTCCTCTTCCGTTGCGTCACCGGGGAGGTGTTGCTGGACTGTGTGCGGCGGGTTGCAGCCGGGCAGACGTTCATCCAGGACCTCAAGCAGCCGGGAACGGCGCCGGAGGGTGACGATTTCGTAGGCGCAAGAGTGCGGGATCGGCTGACCCCGAAGGAATTGCGCATCGTCGCCTTGATCGTGCAGGGATTCAAGAACAAGGAAATCGCAACGCAGTTGGGCACCACCGAGCAGGTTGTCAAGAACTACCTGCGAAACGTGTATGACAAGATCGGCGTCTCCGACCGGTTGGAACTGGCACTGTTCACCATCCATCACAGGATTCTTGCCGAAGCCGCTGCCGCGACCACTTCTGGCATTCGGCCCCAGTGATTTTCAGGCATCAAGAAAAAGCCCGCCTGTGACTAGGTGGGCATTTTTGGGTTCAGAGAAATCTATCCAGTGATGTTCTTGTCGCTGGTTTTCAGTAGCTCGTTCACGATCGTGACCAGCTCCTCGGGATTGACCGGCTTTTCCAGGTAAAGGTCCGCGAGTGGTTCGGCCGCCTGAAACGCTTCCGCCACATACCCTGATACCACTACCACCGGCATAGTCGAATGCGATTTGGCTGCCTGTACCACCGCACGTCCGTTCCCGTCCCCGAGCCGCCAATCGGTTACAACCGCATCGTATTCATTCGCCTGCAGCTTCTCAATAGCCTCATGTGCAGAGGTGGCTGCTGTAACCACGTGACCGGCAGCTTGCAAAATGGCGCACTTCAGCGTCACAACATGCGGCTCGTCGTCGATGCACAAGATTCTGGCCATACGAGATTATCCTTTTCAGGAAGTCTAAGGTGTTTCACCCTTCCTGTCGCAGAACCGCGGGCCGGCAGTTCTACGTACCAACTCTATGATTTTCAACGTCTTTCCATTACTTGTCAAATCAGGGCAGACCTAAGCTGTTGCCAAAACTGCTCGTCAACTTAGTTTCTTGCCAACCGACTTCACCTGCGTGAACAAATACAGATAGTCAGGCCCCCCGGCCTTGGAATCGGTTCCCGACATATTAAACCCGCCAAAGGGATGGGCACCCACCATGGCGCCCGTCGATTTGCGATTGATGTAGAGATTGCCGACATGGAATTCGTGCATCGCGCGCTCAACCTTTTCTTCCGCCGTGCCGTAGTAAGAGCCCGTGAGTCCAAATTCTGTGTTGTTAGCTATTTCAAGCCCGTGCTCGAAATTACGGCATTTTATCACCGCCAACACGGGCCCGAAGATTTCTTCCTGCGCGATGGTTGCCTTGGGTTCGACATCGGCAATGACGGTCGGCTGAATGAAGTAGCCCTGCTGGCCACTGGCATCTGCCTGCGTAACGGGGCCACCGCCGCAGATCAAACGCCCGCCTTCGTCCAGTCCTTTCCGGATGTAGGAGAGAATTGTCTCCATCGCGCCCTTGTTCACCACCGGACCCACGCCTGGATTTGCTTCGGCATCACCCACGGTGATCTTTCCGACAAGCGCTTTGAGGCGCTCGAGAAACGTTTCATAGACGCGCTCGTCGACGATCGCCCGCGAGCATGCCGAACATTTTTGGCCCTGGAAACCAAAGGCCGACGCGGCAACAGCTGCCGCCGCTGCGTCCAGATCAGCATCGACATCGACCAGGATCGAATTTTTGCCGCCCATTTCCAGAATTGTACGTTTGATCCAAATCTGGCCGGGCTGCACCTCAGCCGCCTGCTTGTTAATATGCAGACCGACTTCTTTGGAACCGGTAAAGGCGATGAATCGCGTCTTCGGGTGGGCGACCAACGCATTCCCGAAGCTGCTTCCGCTTCCGGTGCAGAAGTTCACCACGCCGTCCGGCATGCCGCACTCTTCCAGAACCTCCACCAACTTGGCGGCTATGGCAGGCGAGTCGCCGGAAGGCTTCAGCACCACCGTGTTCCCGCAGACGATGGAAGCCATGGTCATGCCGGCAGTAATCGCCGACGGGAAGTTCCATGGCGGAATCACTGCGCCCACGCCCAGCGGAATGTACCAGAGATAGTCGCGCTCGCCCGGGTATTGGATTGGCGGCTCCGACTTCGCCAGTCGCAACGCTTCGCGCGCATAGAACTCGCAGAAGTCGATGGTTTCACCGACGTCGGCATCGGCCTCGGCCCAGTTCTTGCCCACTTCGAAAACCATCCACGCCGCCCATTCGAATTTGCGCTCGCGGATGGTCTTGGCAACCCGCAGCAGCAACTGCGCCCGCTCTTCGACCGGCGTCCTCCGCCAGTTCTCGAATGCCTGTAAGGCGGCGTCCATCGCGAGTGGAACCTCTTCGGCACCGGCCTTTTGGAATACCCCCACCACCTGCGAAGGCCGCGAAGGATTGATCGATTCGAATTTATTGCCGGCCTTGAGCCTGCGGCCGCCAATAATCAAGTCGTACTCGCGGCCGAGTTGAGTCCGCACGCGTTCCAGGGCCTGCCGCATCTTCTGCACGTTTTCCTCACGGCGGAAGTCGAGAAACGGCTCATTCCTGAACGGCCCCGATTCAATGTATGCACGACCCTGCGCTTGCGTAGTGACCATGGGAGAACTCCTAATCTGTATTCCTAATCAACGTCCACTCGTCTGCCTCATTCTAACGCCGAACCAGCGCACCAGGAGCAGTTTAGAAATTAGTTTATTTCGCGTTCATTGCCGGATTGACCAGTAGCGTTTGCCGGCATCCGTGAACGCGCCCGGCTGCTTTGACGACTACACCTTTCGCTAAATTGGCCTAACGATCCTGGGGTACTGGCACGGGGGGTTGAACCGTGGCCTTGCGCTCCAGTTTATCCCAGGAGAACGCGCCGCCCTCGGCAGCTCGCTTCAGGGTTTTGATCAACACGAGAGAAAATAGCTGGCGGTAGGCGAAGCGCTGCAGCCACACGTGCCCCAGCAACATCCAATCCGCCCGCCCTTCGCGCCGTTCCAGAGCAAAAGCAATCGCGGAAGCGATGAAATCGATGACCAGGAAGATGGCGAAGAACAGCACCAGTTGCTGGAAACTCGCCGGGTCAGCCGTATCCGGATGGAAATGCTTGTCCCACACCAGGTACTTGAGCGAACCCACGACGAACATGAGGTCAATAAACGGCGAGAATAGCGGCAGGAAGATCTGGAACACCACGATATTGGGCAGCGCCATCCAGCCGAGCGCTCCCTTGCGGGCAAATGCCGAGCGATGTTTCCACGTGGACTGCAAGATTCCAAACGACCAGCGAAAACGCTGACGCATTAGCCCATTGGCTGTCGATGGGGCCTCGGTAAACGCAAGCGCCCGGTCTTCGTACTCGACTTTGTATCCGGCTTGCAGCAGCGCCATCGTCAGGTCGGCGTCCTCGGCCACTGTGTCGACGTGATATCCGCCGCACTGCTTCACCGCCTGCGTGCGCCACGCGCCAATCGCGCCGGGAACCACGCTGACCGCCGAGAACGTATTCAATGCGCGCCGCTCGAAATTCTGGCTGGTGATGTACTCGAGTGCCTGCCAGCGCGTCCATAGGTTGATCTTGTTTCCAACCTTGGCATTGCCCGCCAGGGCACCGATCTTCGGGTCGATGAAATGCGGCACCATGCGCCGGATTGCATCCGGGGCAATAATCGTGTCGGCGTCGATGCCTACGAAGATCTCCTCGCCCACGGATTCAAGACCATGATTGAGCGCCGAGGCTTTTCCTCCATTGGATTGCGTCAAGATGGTCAAGCGGCCCTGCGCGATCTCCTTCCGGAACGTCTCCCGTACCACTTCGCTGGTACGGTCCTGGGAACCGTCGTCAATGACAATCGCTCGCAGGCTGGGGTAATCCGAGTTCAAGACGGCCATCACCGTCCGCTCAATGACCTTCTCTTCGTTGTAGGCGGGAATCAAAACCGCAACCCGCGGTTGATACTCGGAGACACCCGCATGATCTGTCCCGCGCCGCCGGAAGCGGTCAAAAATGGCAAGTGCTCCGACCGAAACCAATCGACCGCTCATGAGCAGGTCGCCGACGAAGAAGACCAGCACGATGAAGCTGTTGACCATGCTCAGCAGCCAGAACCCCGTCGCGTCGACGCGCGCCCAGAAACGCTCGTTCGGGGCGATGGGCGGCATAACATCGCTATAGCTCTTCCCCAGCAGCGTGGCTACCGGCACAATCTGGTACCCTTGCGCGCGCAACCCGCGAATGATCCCAGGCAGCGCGGCAACCGTTTGCGCACGGTTCCCGCCGCCATCGTGCAACAGGATGATGCCTCCGCCGCGGCGTTGCACCTGCTCCATCACGCTTTCCACGATCTGTTCGGGAGTGGGGCGGGGATCGTCGCGCCAGTCGTTCGGGTCGATCTTGTCGCCGACGGTTATGTAGCCCATTTGCTGCGCCACTTCCAGCGGACGTACCTCATCGGCCGTATCCGGTTCCTGGTCAATCGAGTAAGGAGGGCGGAACAGGACTGGTTTGATACCCAGCTTGGCTTCGAACAGGCGCTCGGTCAGATTCAGCTCGACCATCATGTAGCGCTTCGAGATTTCGCTGATGTCCGGATGCGTGAAAGTATGATTCCCGATCTCATGCCCCTCGCGGAAGACGCGCTGCAAAAGGCCGGGATATTTTTCCGCTGACAAGCCGATGATGAAGAAGGTCGCCTTCGCGTCTTCCCGTTTCAAAACATCGAGGATCTTCGGTGTCCACTGCGGATCGGGGCCGTCGTCGAAGGTCAGTGCCACCATCTGTTTGCTGCCCCCGAACTGGCCTACTCGGTACGGCGTGGGAAGCTTGCTGAAACTCTCGTCGGTGATCACGCCGCTGGATGCATCCACATCGAGATCGCGAACGCCTTTCGCCGGAAGGTTTTGTACCTGAAGAATTTCGCCCGAGCCTTCCATGTCGACGTCCTGCCCGGGAGGCACATCACGCAACTTCTGCTGCGCGCCTGTTTCACTCGGCTGATCCCACACCGCCCACAGCGATCGATCTTCCGAGCCCAGCCGCCACAGCGCGAACGTCGAGATACCCATCGAGCGCGCGGCCCTCATCTGGTTCAGCGAAGTCACCGCATCCAGGTACCACACGTCATGGCGATTTTTCTGCTCGTCCTCGTAGACAAGGTGCGGATTCAACGAATCGGAGTCGAAATCAATATTGGCCTCTGAATCGCGCGCCTCCAGCCATGCTTCCTGCACCGAAACATTGTGGACACCGGCCAGCCCCGGCTTTTTGCCCTTCTGCGTCGACCAGTCATACCCATAATTGCCGATGGCGCAGATAATTTTTTCACGCGGAACTATCTTCAGCAGAGTTGCGAGATTCTTGACAAACCAATCCTGGCTGGCAATCGCACCCGGCTCGCCTCCCGGGTAGTGCTGATCGTAGTTCATCAAGATCAGGCCGTCGGTCGATTTCGCAATCAACTGGTAATCGAAATCCGGATTGTTGGCCGGAACGCTTACGTAGAGCTTCTGTCCGCGTGCATGCAGATCGTTCGCCAATTCCTGCACCAGGGCGCGGTATCCCGCTTGGGAGTGCACCGGAAAACCTTCGATGTCCAGCGTCACTCCGCGGTACGTGTTGGTGGCCAAGAACGCCGATACCTGTTGCCTGAAGTGCGCCCGCGCAGCCGGATCATCCAACATCTTGCCGACGTCGGCCTTCCACTCGTTGACAATCGGGTCAAAGTTGTTGACCAGGGGCAGAACTTCCATCTGCGCCTTTTCCTGTTTCAGGTAAGGCATCACCTTGTCATCGACTTGCATGACCCGGCCGTTCTGGATGACATCGAAAAGCGTGTTGGCCGGGGTAACCCCCTGCAGGCGGCCGTCCGCAGTCAGCACATGCAGCCATTCCGGAAACAGCAAGTCGATCTGGTGAACGTACTCTCGTAGCGAAGAAAAACTCGCCGCATCCCACTTCACGTAAAACGCGCCGCGAATACCTTCATCGGTATTCAGCACCACCTGCGACGCCGGAACGCTGGTTTTGCGGTGTGTGCCAGTAAGCTTGGCGTGTTTCTTTTCGTTCACTTTCAGCGCGTGGTAGGCCTTCTTCTGCGTCGCCAGCAACAACGCCGGAATGCTGGCATCGCGCACCACCGTGATTACAAAAAACGCAATGAGCAGAGAAAGAACGATCCCGACGACGTCGATGGTGCGCCGGATGCGCCTCCATCGTTTCTTCTGGGGATCATAGAAGACCGGCTTCAACATAGGAAACTAGAACTTACTTCTATGTTATGGGTCCGCTCGGGATGCGTCAACGAAAGTACCACGCCATGATCTCCGGCAACGACTGCTATTGCCCGTTGCTCGGGCGGCATGACGCTAATCCCAACTGAACCAAAGATGTATGATTTGGTGTGTGCTCGAATTTGTCCGCAGGAACCTCAAGTTCGTTCTCTGGGTAGCGGCGGCGGCTCTCTGTTTGCGGCTCCTCATTGTGTATAAACTCCCTCAGGTCGCGGGAGACTCGCTGCCTTACGACGATATCGCGAAAAATCTCCTGAATCACGGCACTTACGGCCTGACCTCCCCCGAAGGCATAAATCCTACTCTGGCGCGTCTGCCCGGATACCCTTTTTTCCTTGCGCTCGTCTTTGCTATTTTCGGCCAGGACCACTTTCGTGCGGTCATGCTCGTGCAAGCCGTCATCGACATCGGAACATGCCTGCTGGTGTGCGACATTGCTCGACGAACGATGTCCGAGGCAGCCGCGCGCGTAGCATTCCTGATCGCCGCTCTCTGTCCATTTGTCGCAAACTATGCCGCTACGCCGCTGACGGAAGTGCCCTCAATCTTTTTTCTCACGCTTGCCATACGAAATGCGGTTCTTGCTTTCGACGACCCGCGCGCCCGAAATTGGATTTATTGCGGTGCGGCCATTGCTGCGGCCATCCTGCTGCGTCCTGACAGCGGCCTCATCCTGGGCTCGATAGGCCTCGTCGTTCTGTTTCGGTTCTACCGCTATCCGGCGCAGCGGAAGAAACTGCTTGCCGGCGGGTTGTTGATAGCGGTGGTTGCGCTTGCGCCCCTGGTGCCTTGGGCTATTCGAAACTGGCGGGTTATGCACGTCTTCCAGCCTCTGGTAAACATGGAAGCAACCGATCCTGGCGACTTCATTGCGAGAGGTTGGGGATACTGGGTAAGAACCTGGGTCGCCGATTACTCGAACATAGAAGATATCTGCTTCCATGTGGACGGTGAGCCGGTCGACATTAATCTGGTGCCCGCACGCGCCTTCGACAGCCCGCAAGAGCGTGAATACGTTGCCCAGCTTTTTGCCGAATACAACGACAATTCAAACACCACTACCCCCGAGCTCGACCACAAGCTCCTGGTATTGGCGCAACAAAAGATTCACCGCCATCTTTTTCGCTATTACGTCGGCCTACCGGTGCTGCGGCTCCTGGATATGTGGTTTCGTCCGCGCACGGCAATGCTGCCCTTTGATGTGCACTGGTGGACATTCCGCACCAACCCGTGGAATACGGTCGGGTGCGCCCTGATCGCTCTTCTCAACCTGATGCTGGTGGGCGCCGCTGTTGTGGGTATCTTCCGCGGCGAACCGGTGCGCTACATGGCTCTGCTGCTCGTCTTTCCGGCGGTGCGTTGCATCTTCCTGATGGCCATCGGAACGGCGGAAGACCGCTACACCCTGGAGTGCTTTCCCTGTGTTTACCTGCTGGCCTCACGCTGGCTGGCAACGTTGGCGGCCGGCCGGAGCGGGACCTCACATTTGGCCAGCCTGGCTAATGTGGAGAATGGAACCCCGAGTTACATTGATAGCGGGGGCTCGGGCGTCTCCGGCGGCTGAAGCGGTGAATCGCTCATCCGGAACTGCGTGCGGACGTGCTCGGAAATCAGCTCCACGGCGGGACGATTGTCGTCCGGACTGGTCTTGATGAGATACCTCATAGCATCGACAAGCAGACGCTGGCCTTCAACATAGCGAGGATCGGATGTGCGGTGGCGACTCAGATGCTCTGCGCTGGGACGCGCCGGAATGATTAGGACTTTACCCATGGGACCTCTGAAACAGTAAGAATCCGAGGCGCTCCCCTACCGTTGCCTCACCCCTGGCATTTCTATCCGCAGCCTGCAAAAAGATGGCCAGCAACGTGCCAATCCCAACTGAGTCCCCGATGAGCTTGGGTGCCCTCATCCCATCCCGCATTTGGCACTGATGTGGACCGCATGGGAGCGGCAACCAGCGCGGCTTTTGCACTCCTAACCTCCCTGCGGCCTTACCGTCCTGGTCTTGCCCGTGGTCTTCAGCGTAAAAACTCCCTCCGGAAGCTTCTGGTTGCGCTTGATATTCGAGTATTGCGCGAGCCGGTAATTGCCTCCACCCTGATCAAATCGCTGCTGCACGGCGATTCCCCGGTCGGCATCGATCCAGAGAGTAATCAGAGGAAAGTTATTGCGCGCACTGGCTGACTTCGGAACCAACTCCAGTTTGTAAGCCTTAACCCCGGCCACCTGCTCGCTGCCGGCATAGCGAACCGTGAAATTCTTCGCCAGTTCGCTGCTTGCGCCGCCGAATCCCAGCACCAGGAACGCCTCGAAATCCGCCTTGTTCTTGCCCACGTTGTAGATCGTCACCTGGTCGATCCTGGGCTCGTAAACGTGGACCATGGATGCTTTGAAAAGCACGAACTTCGGGGCAGGTTGCGTGATTTGGGCAGACATCTCAACGTCCTTGCTGCCCTTGCCCGAGCGGCTGAAATACATCACGCCCTTCTGGTAGTCGTGAGTGTCCACCACCCGTTCGTAGTCGTCCCAGGTGAAATCGGTTTCGACCGTTCGCAGGGTCGAAGCCGTGCGGTCCATCAGATTTAAGACAGTTTGCAGATCGGCGGGCCGATTCGCCTGCGCCGCCGACCACAGGCCGGCACAGAGGATAAAGGCGAGCAGCGATAAACTTTTCTTCATGAGCGGTCCCAGAAACATTAAGAGTCGGACGCAGCAAATGGCGTTGCGCCCTGCCTGGACTCGGCGGCTATCCAACCCAGGCCGGCACACGCCAGGGTTGCGGCCCGGTTATCCGCCCACGCCCCGCCGCACCCACACGTTGTAGGCGATGATTTTTCCTTTGTTGTCCCGAATTGCTTCGTAGCGAATGAACTTGACCTCACCCACAATCGGCTCAACCACTCCCATGAGGCCATCCCGAATCTCTGTCTCAGTCTCCCCTTGAATGGCTGATGCCTCAACCCGGCAGACGAAGTGATGCGTTCCCTCCGGGGTGATAACCACGCCAGTCAGATGCGGGGTTCGCTCTACCGGCCTGTCGTTGAAGCGTATGAAGAGCGGTGCAACGAAGATGAATAGCAGGATCACCGTAACCATCACGTCGTAGTGGAAACAGCCGCGCGGATAGGTCCACCAGATGTATCCCTTCAATGTTTTTCCAATACTGTTCATGTCGATGTTTCCGCAACACTTTTTGGTCGTGAGCCTGGCGGTGAGTACTCCGGGGCAGTTCTCAGTTTAGTTGCAGAGAGTTCGCGACGCAACCTTGACCGTCGCTGCGGTAGCCTACAAGTAGGAACAAGCCTCGTAGACCTTGGAATCGCGCAGCCGGCCGTCTTCTCCAAACCTGAATACAAGCTGGATCCGGCACTTGCTGATGAGGTTGGAATAAGACGTTTGCGACAGCCCGAAGATTTCATTGCCCGTAGACACCGCTCCGGGCTCGATGGCGCGATCTTTGAGAAACGATTCGACCCGCGTGCGGCTGCTGCCGGCCGGAAGTTCCCGCTTCACCTCGGATCGAAGCTCTTCCAGGGCGGCATTGAAGCGCCGTTTATCCCGCAGATCCATCAGGTCCACGGACAGCACCAGAACAAACAGCACCGTGAACACCGCCGCCAGCAGAGAGAACGCGATACGCACTTTGCGTCCCTTCTCCATTGGCTACAGCTTCCTCGGCAGGGTGGCCCATTCAAGCCTTCTGTTGGCTTGAGTGGGGCAGTTCCCGTTTCTCTTATTAAACGAGCCCTACAATTTCCTCGGCGTAATCCGGTCGGCGCGCATGTAGGGCTGCAACACTTCGGGTATCACCACGCTGCCGTCCGCCTGCTGGTAATTTTCGACAATTGCCACCCACGTGCGGCCGATGGCGAGCCCACTGCCATTCAGGGTGTGCACGAATTCCGTGCCTTTCTTACCTTCCGTGCGAAAACGAATATTCGCCCGGCGCGCCTGAAAGTTCTCGAAGTTCGAGCACGACGAAATCTCGCGAAAGACGTGCTGGCCCGGCAGCCAGACTTCCAGGTCATAGGTCTTGGCTGACGAAAAGCCCAGATCGCCCGTACACAACAGCACCCGGCGATAGTGCAAGCCTAGACGCTCCAGAATCTGCTCGGCGTCGCGCGTCAGCTTCTCGTGCTCTTCATAAGACTGCTCCGGCCGGGTGAATTTCACCATCTCAACCTTTTGAAACTGGTGCTGACGAATGATGCCGCGCACGTCTTTGCCGTAAGACCCCGCCTCGCTGCGAAAGCATGGGGTGAACGCCGTGAGCGAAATCGGCAGCCGCGGCGCCTCGAGCACCTCATCGCGATAAATATTCGTGACCGGAACTTCCGCCGTGGGAATCAACCAGAGGTCGCGCTCCCGATGCGGAACCCGGAACAGCTCATCCGCAAATTTCGGCAACTGCCCGGTGCCGAACATCGATTCGGAGTTGACCAGGTATGGCGGCAGCACCTCGGTATAGCCGTGTTCGCGGGTGTGCAGGTCGAGCATGAAGTTCATCAGCGCGCGTTCCAGCTTCGCGCCCAAATCCCAATACAGGGCAAAGCGAGCGCCTGTCAGCTTTGCCGCCCGCTCCAAGTCGAGCACCCCCAGAGCCTCGCCGATCTCCCAATGCGGCTTGGGCTGGAAATCGAACTTCGGAGGCTCGCCCCAACGCTTGACTTCTTTGTTGTCATCCTCGTTTTTGCCGATGGGCACGCTCTCGTGCGGAATGTTCGGCATGGTCGTCAGGATTGCTCGCAGGCGGGCCTCCGCCTCTTCCACCTGCTTCTCCAGTGCTGGAAGCTGCTCGCGCATCTGCCTGGTTTTTTCGATCTGTTGGGTGGCGTCCTGCTTGGCCTTCTTGAGTTGCGCGATCTCTTCCGTCAAGTGATTGCGCTGCTCCTTCAGCCTCTCAACCTGGGTGATCGCCGCACGCCTCTGCTGGTCGATCTCGTGGAAGTCCTTCAGCACTTCATCGGGATTAATGCCGCGTTCGCGCAGCTTCTTTTCCACGAACGCCAGGTGGTCGCGTACAAATGCAAGATCAAGCATAGGACTCAACAAGGGCCAGCAGGCCAAACACCGGCAGATGTCTGCCGCAAACCGATAACCTTCTAACATACCGGAAACCCGGAGAGAATTCACGGATCGGAAAACGATTGCTGTGAGTCAGTTTCCGACGGTGGCCCATTCAAGCCCGTGGTTGGCTTGAGTGGGGCAGTACTTACTGAATAACGCTCCAACTGCCCCACTCAACGAAAAACGCGTTGAATGGGCCACCAGCCTTCTACAGCTCATGCACCGCCGCGCGCCGTGAGAAAATAGAGGCCGAGGAGATCATGAATTTCAAGGCCCCCGGCACGCCAACCCCAACGGCCTCCGCGCCTTCCATTTCCTCGCGGCGCTCGCCAGTGCCTCTGGACATGAGCACCAGCTTTGCCGGTGTGACGCTGAAGAACCCCGTCCTGGCCGCAGCCGGTACCTTCGGCTACGGCGTTGAACTTGAGGATGTGGTTGCCCTCGACAAACTCGGTGGTTTCGTCGTCAAGGGCCTTTCGCGTGAGCCCATGCCGGGCAATCCACCGCCCCGGCTGTGGGAAACCTCGGCCGGAATGCTGAACGCCATCGGGCTGCAGAACATCGGCGCGCGCGCCTTCATCGAAGAGAAGCTCCCGATCCTCCAGAAGATCCCCAACATCGTTGTCATCGCCAACGTCTTCGGCTATTCCGTCAATGACTACGAAGAGACGATTGCCATCCTCAACGCGGGGGACGGTATCGACGCTTACGAGTTAAACGTCTCCTGTCCGAACACCGCGCAAGGTGGCATCAGCTTCGGGCAGGACCCGGCACTGCTGAGAGAACTGGTCTGGGTGGCGAAACACGCGGCGCGCCGGCCGCTCATCGTTAAACTCTCGCCCAACGTCACCAGCATCCCGGAGATGGCTCGGGCGGCAGAAGAGGGCGGCGCCGAC
>Ga0181535_10006006_pt1 | contig 12763 bp, 10 predicted proteins | sample PEATcosm2014_Bin_44_FD_119774 | JGI IMG/M metagenome (GOLD analysis project Ga0181535, IMG submission 119774) | Peatland microbial communities from MTU Mesocosm Facility, Houghton, MI, USA - PEATcosm2014_Bin17_30_metaG | ecosystem: Environmental > Terrestrial > Soil > Wetlands > Peat | place...
ACGTAGGTCAGCACGGTCAAGGCCCCGGCGGAAATCAGCAAACACCCAATCGCCAAGCCGTCGAGTCCGTCCGTCAGATTGACAGCATTCGACGAACCTACCAAGACCAGAATAACAAAGAGTAAAAAGGGAATGAATGCCAAGGGGTAGGTCCAAATGTTTCCCAGGAAGCGCGTGATGAGAAAATTGGGGTGAATGCGCTTGAAGAAGGGGACGGTCAGAGTGGTGGAATAAAGCCCGCGCGCGGTCATCGAAACCAGGATGACGCCAAAGACGAAGCTCACCAGAATTTGAAGCCAGAACTTTCCTCGCCCCGTCAGACCCTTGTTTTGATGGCGGCGGATTTTCTGGTAATCGTCCCAAAAGCCGATGATTCCGAACGCCATCGTGGTGTCCAGAGTGAGCCACACAAACGTGTTGCTGAGGTCTGACCAAAGCAGCGTGGGCCCGACAATGCAGAGAAGAATCAGCACGCCGCCCATGGTGGGCGTCCCCGCCTTGGCTTTGTGCGCTTGTGGCCCGTCCTCGCGGATGTATTGGCCCACCTGGATTTGCTGAAGCAACCTGATGACCCGAGGGCCCAATACCAACGAGAGCAGTAACGCCGTCATGCTGGCAAACGCGGTTCGAAAAGTAATGTAGTGAAAAAGGTTGAAGAAGTGGACTTCTTGATGGAACTCGACGTAGAGGTAGTAGAACATAGTGGATCAGAATCTAGAAGTTAGAATCGAGGAGCTCGCCAGGACTTAGAAGCCGGAATAAACAAGCGGGGATCCTGCCTTCTAGCTTCTAAATTCTCACTTCTCGCTTCCGCTTTTCAGCATTTCAATGACCGTCTCCAAATGAACTCCACGCGATCCTTTCACCAGGACTACATCGCCGGGTTCGAGCAACGCGCGACACATTTCCCCCGCCGACTTGGCGTCGGGGAAGAAGCGCGTATGCGAGAGCGGGAGTCCACCCTCGACGGCCCCTTCCAGGAAAAACTCGGCGGCGCCTTGCACGGCAATCAGCCAGTCCACGCCGCTCGCAGCACACTTTCGGCCCACGCCCCGGTGCAACTCCGGCGACGTAGGCCCCAGTTCCAGCATCTCCCCCGCCACCACGATGCGGCGGCGCGCCCCCGGCCAGCCAGCTAGTGTATCGAGCATGCTTTCCATAGCCAGGGGGTTGGAATTGTAGCAATCGTTGATGATCGTCACCTCACCCAGGAGTGTAAGAATTTCACTCCGCTGATGTAGATTTTTGAACCCCGCCAGCGCCGGCCCGATCTCCTCCGGGGGAATGTCAAAAACACTCGCCACGGCAATAGCGGCGAGTGCATTTTGGACATTATGTCTGCCCGGCAGCGGCAGGGTGAATTCCGCCGCCCAGCTAGCCGTGATCACCCGAAGCCAGGATTGGACGCCCGAGTCCCACTTTGCTTCCAGCGCCCGGAAATCCGCTTTTTCTGAAAATCCGAAAGTCGAAACTCGTCCGGGAAACCCCTCGGCAAACTTTCGCACGCGCTCGTCATCTTCGTTCAAAACCGCGACGGCACTCGGGCCCGTGGTCGCGAGATAATCGATCAACTCGCGTTTGGCCAGCGCGATCGCGTCGACTGAATCGAAGAATTGTAAATGCGCAGCGGCGACGTTGGTTACCACACCGATCTGCGGCTCGGCTAAGCGCGCCAAACGCGCAATCTCGCCGGAGGCGGACATCGCCAATTCCATCACTGCCACATCGTGCTCAGGTTCCAGCCCCAGCAGCGCCAGCGGCACTCCAAAGTCATTGTTCAAATTCCCCGGAGAGCGAAACACGTGAAGACGGCGGCTGAGAATGGCCGCGATCATTTCTTTCGTGGTGCTCTTTCCGGTGCTCCCCGTAACCGCCACGAGGCGCTTGCCCCACTTGCGGCGAACTGCGAGGCCAAGCATCTGGAGGGCACTTTGCGTGTCCGCAACCGCAATCAGAGCGGGCTGCCATTCAAGCGGCGCGCTGGCGTAAAAGGCGGCGTCGACGACGACGCCGGCAGCGTCGCGGTCGAGCGCTTGCCCCACAAACTGGTGCCCGTCGAAGCGCGGCCCGCGAATGGCGAAGAAAAGCTGGCCGGGCGCGAGCGAACGCGAATCAATCGAATATCCCGCAACGGGGCGGTTCGCCACGCCACAGGGCGCCCCTAAAAACGCGGCTACCTCTCCCATCGTTAACTTCATGTGTAGGCGTTCAGCTCTCAGCCTCAGTAAAGGGCCTAAGCCCATGGCTACTTTCTGTAGTCCATATCCGCCAGGACCTTGCGCGCCACGTCCCGGTCATCGAAATCGACCTTGCCTTCTTTGAGAACCTGATAGGTCTCGTGACCTTTGCCGGCCAGGACCACCACATCGCCCTTGCGAGCCTCCTCCAGAGCTTTGCGAACGGCAACGCCGCGATCGACTTCTGCGATGTAAGGCTTGCCGGTGCGCTGCAAGCCCACCAGAGCGTCTGCCATGATCAGCAACGGGTCCTCGCTGCGAGGATTGTCGGATGTCAGCACGACGAAATCCGCGAGCGTGCCTGCAACCTCTCCCATGCGTGGCCGCTTCGTACGGTCGCGTTCGCCCCCGCAGCCGAAAAGCACAATCAGGCGGTTATGAGTGAGTTCGCGGGCGGTCTTCAGGACGTTTTTCAGCGCGTCATCGGTATGGGCATAATCCACCACCACCAGGAACGGCTGCCCCTCGTCGATGCGTTCGAATCGTCCCGGCACCGCGTGAAGACTGGCGATGCCTTCCTCGATCTTTGTGCTGGCAATCCCCATGGCCACCCCCGTAGCAACTGCGGCGAGAATATTCGCCAAATTGGCGCGCCCCAACAGCGGAGAAACGATTTGCAGCTTCCCGATTGGGGTCGCGATGACAGCTTCCGTTCCCTTCGAACTCGACGTCACTTGCTTGGGAGTCACCTGGGGCTCGCCGTTCAAACCATAAGTCAGGCGATTGGCATACGGCAATTCCAGGAGCCGCGTACCCCACGGATCATCGGTGTTAATCACCGCCCAGTCAGGAGGCGCGGCGCCCAGTCCCTCAAAAAGGCGGCGCTTGGCCAGGAAGTAGTGCTCAAAGTCCTTGTGATAGTCCAAGTGGTCCTGCGTCAGGTTAGTGAACGCCGCCACGTCGAAATGAAATCCCCAAACGCGCTCCTGAGCCAGCGAATGCGACGAGACTTCCAGCACCGCAGCCTTGCCTCCCGACTTTACAAGTTCGGCAAAGTAGGAAAGCAGATCGAGCGACTCAGGCGTGGTATTTGTGGCTTCCTTGGTTTTGCCCCCCATCCGGTATTCAATCGTGCCGAAAACGCCGCTTAATATCCCCGAAGCGGCAAGTATGCTTTCCACTAGATAGCTTGTTGTGGTCTTGCCGTTGGTCCCGGTTATTCCAACGAGTTTGAGACGTTTTTCGGGATGACCGAAGATGATGCGGCCTGCGTCTGCCAAGGCCCGGCGAATGGCGGCCACCTGGACCCATCGCCCGGCCAGTTCGGGCGGGGCGGCCCGCTCACTGACCACTGCCACCGCTCCCCTTTGGAGCGCCTGGGGAATGTAAGCGTGACCGTCGGCCTTCTCACCATGAATAGCAAAAAAGAGCGTTCCCGTGCCGACTTCACGGGAGTTATAGGCCAACGAAGAAACTTCCGCTGAGGCGTCCACACTTGCGCGCAAAACCGGCAATTCTCTGAGTAATTCGCCTAGCTTCATTTCCCCCCGTTCATCGCGCCATGCGCACCCAAATGCGGGTACCGGCAGGTACCTTTGCGCCCGCGGCCGGGTCCTGTTCAACCGCCAGGCCGCTGCCCACCACGTTGAGGTAGAGGCCCAACTTTTCGCATTCCTGGGCAACGCGCCGCGCCGCCCAGCGGGAAAAATCCGGAACGGTTACCTGTGGGCCATCGCCCAGAACCACCGTATGAGAAGCCCGGCCCCAGTCATCAGAGCCGGATTGGGAGGTTCCGTCTGGCGAGCGTAGATCCGAAAGAGAAGCTCGTTGTACGGGCGATGTGGCAGCTCCGGAGGACTCGCGATCCGTAGGAAGGTATCCCGTCAAGACCCCGGGTTTCTGGTCCGGAATCCTCGCGGGTTTGGGGGTTGTAGTACGAGGCCACCTGGAGGGATTATCCTGAGGAACGTTCAAGTAACCAAGAGTCTGCTCTGCGATGGATCGGAATACCGGAGCTGCCACATCTGTGCCGTAATGTGCTCCCACCGGAGAATCGATGGCCACCAGAATCACCACCGCCGGGTTTACAACAGGAGCAAAACCGATGAAAGACCCTACAAATACCGATTTCGAATATGCGCCTCTGGCATCAATCTTCTGCGCTGTACCCGTTTTGCCGGCGGAAGTGTACCCGCCCAATTGCGCAGGCTTGCCAGTTCCACGGTCAACCACCTGGGCAAGGAGCTGGCGCATCGTCCCCGCCGTATGCGCGCTGATCACTCGGCGCCCTCTGGCGGGGGGCAATGGATCGTGGACGTTGCCAAGATAAATATCGTGAACAATACGAGGTTGAAGAAGTATTCCGCCATTGGCGATGGCCGAGTAAGCCGTGACCATCTGGATGGGAGTCACGCTTACTTCCTGCCCGATGGAGATCTCACCGATGGTAAGCCCGGACCAGCGGCTGGGCGGCTTCAGCAAGCCGCGCTCTTCGCCGGGCAGATCCAGATCGGTTTTCGCACCGAATCCAAAGGCCTGGACATAACGATAGAGGCGCTCCTCACCGAGCCGGAGACCCAGCTTGACAAAGCCTACGTCGCTGGAATAAGCCAGCACATCGGTAACGCTGAGGTCGCCGTAGGGCTTGTGGTCGTGAATCGTGTGTCCCGCCAGCACAATGCCGCCGTTCTGGCAGTTAATGACTTCGTCGGGATTGGTCAGCTTTTCTTCCAGCGCTGCAGACAGGGTTATGGATTTAAAGGTTGATCCCGGCTCATAAATCCATCCCACACCGCGATCCTCGCGCGCCACCGCGGGGCTCGCGTCAATCTTGTTGGGATCGAAGGTGGGTTGACTGGCAATGGCCAGAATTTCTCCCGTGTTGGGATTTTGCACAACCGCAACCCCGCCCGCCGCGTGTGCGGTCGCCACTTCTTCGGCAAGGGCTTTCTCCGCGATGTACTGGATTTTTTCGTCGATGGTCAGCACGACGTTTTTGCCGGGAATCCCCGCCCAATCGGTGCTACGAAAGGTGCGGCGGCGCGCGTCGGAAGCCAGCAGCACGCGGCCGGGCTTGCCCTTGATCTGGTCGTCGAGGGCGTATTCGATTCCCCCCAGGCCTTTATCATCGAGGCCGACGTAGCCAATGGTTTGCCCCGCTAAATCCCCCTTGGGATAAAAACGCTTGGTCTCGGTCTGGAAATAGATACCTTTCAAATTCAAAGCGCGAACGCGCGCAGCCTCCGCCGTCGTCACCCGGCGCTTGACCCAGCAGAAGGAGCGCGACGCCTGGAAGCGGTCGCGGAGGTCATCGGCATCCAAGGACAGGGAAGCGGCGAGCCGGGAAGCCGATTTTTGCGGCTCGGCAAGCTCGCTCGGCACGGCGAAGACGGACTCCACATCCATGCTCATCGCCAGGGGATTCATCTGCCGGTCATAGATGACGCCGCGCTGCGGCGCCACCTCAATGACTCGCTGCCGCTGACGTTGGGCGCGCGACTCCATATCCACGTACTGAATGACCTGAAAATAGTAGAGGCGGGCGGCAATGCAGATGAACCACAAAAAACAAACCGCGCCGACAATCAGCCGCCGCCGCTCCAGGCGTGACCGATCGGGCTTCGCCGCGCGAGAATCTGGCTTGCCTCGGCGCATTGCAGTTACGGCTCGTGTGAGGTGTCTCCGCTACCGACGGAGAAGTTACGTGCTAGCTCCGGACTTTCGGAGGCGTTCGCCGCGCGACCCCGGTCGCCTACCCAAATCACTTGCTGCGGGGTCAGTGTGACCATCCCCAGCCGCGTCCGCGCCAGCGTGTCGATCCTTTCAGGATCGGCGAGCGCCGCCCGCTCCAAGCGGAACTGATGGTTCTGCTCTTCCAGTGTCGCGTATTCGGCTTTGAGTTGTTCAACCTGATAGCCGTACCGCACGCACTGGAAATGCTGCCATGCGAACATGAGCACAAAAAGAAAAACCACGAAGCCCAATCCCAATAGACTGAAACATTCACGGCGACGCTCCCGGTCAACTTCTCGCACCACGTGGGAATTGTTGATTGGCTTCACAAAATAGAATTCCGGGAAATTCGCCCTGCCCGCGGCAGGCGCGTTTCTCGGACGCCGTCTGGAACCCGGTAATGTGACTGTTGTAGTGGCCATTTCTAAATTCCGGGATACGGGAAACGGGATACGGGGCACGGGAAGATCAATCGACGTGCCCCGTTCCCTATTCCTTGCCCCCTAATTCCTGTTCTTTTCTGCTGCGCGCAGCTTGGCGCTGCGCGCGCGCGGATTGATGTGTGCTTCCTCTTCCCCAGGACGAACCACTTTGCGCGTCAGGATGGTCGCCTGACCTTCATGCTGCCAGCGCCGGAAGCCTTGCTTCACCCGGCGGTCTTCGAGTGAGTGAAAGCTCAGGACCACGACTCGCCCTCCAGGCCGCAAGACCGAGAGCACCGTGTCCAGAAACTTGTCCAGATTTTCCAATTCCGTGTTCACAGCCAAACGCAGAGCCATGAAGCTGCGCGTGGCCGGATGAATTTGGTGGAGGCCCGCCCGGGAGGGGATCGCTCGCGTCACCACCTGCGCCAGTTCGGTGGTAATTTGATACGGACGGGCCTTCACAATGGCTCGCGCAACCCGGCGCGAGTGGCGCTCTTCCCCCAACTCAAAAAGAATGTCTGCCAGTTCCCGCTCGCTGGCGTGGTTCACCAGGTCGGCGGCGGTCGTCTCCGAGCCGGGATCCATTCGCATGTCGAGAGGTCCCGGTAGACCGAAACTGAATCCGCGCGCAGCGTCGTTAAGCTGCATGGAGCTCAAACCCAGATCCGCCAGCACTCCGTCCGCCGGCGGCAATCCGCTGGCGGCGTGCAACGCATCGATTCGCGCGAAATTCCCTTGCTGCATCATCAACTTCTCGCCAAATCCCGCCAGCTTTTGGCTGGCCACTTCCAGCGCCCGGGGATCGCGGTCAAGGCCTAAGAGCCTGCCGGTTTCGAGCCGCTTCAAGATTTCCTGCGCATGCCCACCGCCCCCCAGCGTCGCATCGATGTAGATTCCGTCCGGCCGCACATTCAGGAACTCGAGGGCCTCGCGAACCAGCACGGGAATATGGAGAGCCTTACTCGGCTCGGTTGCGCCCCCCATTTCCTTGTTCCCGCTGGACTGGTCATTCATCACCGTCGGTCAAACTGCGTAGGCCAGATTAGTCAATTCCCAAATCGTCCAGGCCGGCTCGATCCTCGTCGGAGATCGGTTGAGCCATCGGCTCGCGCTTCCGCTCGATGCTCGTGACTTCCAAGTATTCCACTCGACCCATCACCGCAACCTCTCCCTGCATGCCGGCTCTTTCGCGGAGAAGTGCGGGAATCAATACTCGGCCGTTACCGTCCCCACGGGCAGTCTGTCCCCAATAGTTGGTGCGTTCGAGGAACAGCCTCTTCACCTTGTTCTGTTCTTTTTCTCCACGCACCGGAACCATGCTCTCTTCGATCTTGATCCATACGGGAAGGGGATAAATCCGCACCGAGGCTCCATCCAAGCTGGTGACAAAATAGTCCACTTCCGCGCCGTACTTCTCGTCCAGGATCTCTTTGAAGGCCGTTGGGATCTTTAACCGGCCCTTATCGTCCACGGTCGCGGTGATATTGCCCCTAAACATTTACCTTGCCCGCGTGCCTTTCAGCGCCAAATTCCCGATTAAATTCAGTAGCTACCCACTTTTTCCCACTAATACCCACCGAATCTACAGTCGTATATGATTCTTGTCAAGAGTTTTTTTATTTTTTTTAATGAGTTGGAATTAGCAGGTATTCCGACCACCGAACGGAGCCACTTAACTACAGAGTATCATCAATAATTTGTGGGAGTAAAGACGATTTTCGACCGTGCCCTAACTTGGAGAATGACCTACCGCACTCCAAGATGTTCTCGGCAACAGTGGTGGGTGAGCCAAGTAAGTCATTCCCCAAGTTAGGACACCACCCGATTCTCGGGCAATAATGTTGATTATTTTTGGGGATTCCACGATCACTTCTGCTCTTGGCCAGGGTCAGGCGGGGTGAGCAAACGTTCCGGGGCTATTCGCCGAGGCTTTCCATTTTGATTTGCGTTCTTTGCTGGCCTGCGACAATGCGCGGCGCACTCCCTCGGCGTCGAAATCGGTAGTGTAAACCGGGGTCCCCGGTTGTTGACGCCAGGATTCGTTAAGGCCGCCAGCATCGAGGGCGTCAAATCCGAGTTGGTCCACCAGCCGCATTACAATCTCTTTTGCGCGTGCGTCATCGCCGGCTACGGGCAGACCGATTCGTCCTGGGCTGCCAGCCGGGCGGCCGCGCTCCAGCAGGTGCTGCGCGTAGATATTATTGAACGCCTTGATGACGGGACGGCCGAGTTGACGTTCCACCCATCGACTTTCCTCCACGCCCGATTCAATTTCACTGATGCGGCCGTCGCGCTCCCGCGGGTAGTAATTGCCCGTGTCGATGACGACGACATCATCGGGCACGCCGGCGAACAAGTCTCTGGGCAGATTCGGAATCTTTCCTTCTGGAATCGTCACCACAACCAACTCGCCCGCTCGCGCCGCGTCCTTGGCGCTGACGGCCTTCGCTCCGGTCTCCTTCACGATATCTGCGAGCGATGCGGGTCCGCGCGAATTCGCAATGGATACCTCATGCCCGAGTTGAGTCAGCCGGCGTGCCAGAGTGCCGCCGATTTGCCCTGCGCCAATGATCCCAATTTTCATGTCCGCTCTTCTCCTTGGAAGCATTTTGGGGCCCATATCTACCAATATGAGGCGTAGCTCCGCCTTCCACCCGGCATCGGAGCCGCCAAGATGGCGGCGCTACGCCTGTAGGTGAGATGTCGAAATTCGGGCTTTGGTTCCACTTGAAAAGTTCTCGACAAGGCGCGACGGGGGACGGGTAAATCTGCGCGTCGTTACGATAATGCTTTTCACTTGATGTTAGAATCCACCCTGGGTCTGAGGCGGACGCAGGGCAGGGAAACTTCTTTTAGCGACGAGGTGGCGCGATGGCGGAAGTGAAGATTGCTAGCGGCTCAACCGAGCTGCCAGTCTATGTAGCAACGCCCCAAGTGAGTCCACCGTGGCCGGGTGTCGTCGTTCTCCACGACGTCATGGGAATGACTCGCGACCTCAGGGATCAAGCCGACTGGCTGGCGAGCGAAGGATTCTTGGCGGCGGCGCCTGACCTATTCCACTGGGGCGGGAAAATAAAGTGCCTGAGGACGATCTTCCGCGACGTGCAAGCTCTGCAGGGCAGGACGTTCGACGAGATCGAGGCCGTCCGCGCTTGGCTCGTCGGCCAGGAGGGCTGCACGGGCAAGATCGGCGTCATCGGCTTTTGTATGGGAGGCGGTTTCGCCTTGCTCCTCGCCCCCGGCCACGGCTATTCCGCATCGAGCGTGAACTATGGCATGGTTCCAAAGGACGCCGACACCTTCCTGCGCGGAGCCTGCCCGATTGTCGGAAGTTATGGCGCCCGGGATCTCTCCCTCCGCAGCGACCCCGCTCGCCTGGAGCGGGCTCTTACCGCGGTTGGCGTGGACCACGACGTGAAGGTGTATCCTGATGCCGGCCATGCGTTCCTCAACAAGTATGACCGGGCAGAAGTGCCGACGCTGATGGTGATCATGGCCCAGTTTACCCGGGCTGCGTACCACGAGCCCTCAGCCCAAGACGCGCGCCGCCGCATCATCGCCTTCTTCAATGCCCACCTCAAGTCGTAATTGGCTTTCGCATCAGCAAACTTCCATTCATCTCATCTCTGGTTCGCGTGACGAATCGAATCCGGGCGATTGGTAGAGAAATCGTATTGCGCAGGACCGCACTCCACATCGAATCCCCGGATTGCCTGCGGCGGTCTCACCCACGCTTCTCGCCCGCGGCTGACCGGCTTCAATCCACCACGGTCTCCTTCACTTACACTTGCACCACCGAGCTTCCTTGGGGACCTGGACCTGCACACCCTGGTACCCGTCGAATGAAATACAAAGTTCCGAGGACTTGTAGTCAGCGAATCGAAACCAAAAGGACTGAATTGGCTTGCCATCGGAAATCACGATGAGTAGGTGTCGCTGGGTGATTTCAAGGCCTTCAATCTTGAGGCAGTCCTTATGTGGCCAAAGGACTACCTTCCCTTTGTCGATTCTCACCGAGAGAGTCGCCGGATTGTACATTTGGCCTGGGGAGACCCCGGTGGGTCGTATGGCGGAATTTGAGCCGACGCAAACCGATCCTCGCGCCTGTCCACCCGCACGCACTGGGTGCAGCAGGAATGAGATCGAAAATGCCATCACAAGGGGTAATGAGCGTATTGCTCTGATGTTGACGATCATGGCCAGATTTTAGCTCAAAGTAGCATCCACCTGGCATAAAAGAAAGAACTCGCCAACACGGACAAGACGCTCACCTGTCAGCGCCAATTGCGCGGCATTCCTCCGCCGTGATATGGTTTCCCCGCATTAGTGAGCCAGCGTTCCATATGGATACTGGAAGGCACGGTGGGCATCTTGCCTATGACCCCGGCACGGCCTCGATGGCCGCGCCACACCGGAGGGAAGAAACAACATGTCGATGAAGATGACCAGACGAACCGCATGCAAGCTGATGGCGGCGGCACTCCCCGCCATGAAGCTCGCGGCGGCACAACACGAACCAGGATCCGGAATCGAGATCGAGCGCGGGCCCTTTGAGGGAACCAGGGAATCCTTGAGTAAGTATGAAATCCCCGAATGGTTTCGCGACGCCAAGTTCGGCATCTGGGCGCACTGGGGCCCGCAATCCGCCATCGAAGCAGGCGATTGGTATGCCCGGAATATGTACATGCAGGGGTCCGATCAAAACATCTATCACATGGAAACCTACGGGCATCCCTCCAAGTTTGGCTACAAGGATACGATTCCCCTCTGGAAGGCGGAGCAGTTTGATCCCGCGTATCTCATCGGCCTCTATAAAAGGGCCGGCGCGAAATATTTCATGAGCATGGGGGTGCATCACGATAACTTCGACATGTGGAATTCCACCCATCAGCCTTGGAACGCCGCCAACAAAGGGCCGAAGAAAGACATCATCGGCATGTGGTCCCACGCGGCGCGAGACGCCGGGCTGAAGTTCGCCGCGAGCGACCATCTGTGGATCACCTACAAATGGTTTTCGGTGAATCACGGCCACGATAAAACAGGCCCCTACGCCGGAGTGCCCTACGACGGTGCCGATCTCGCCAACTCCAGTCTGTATGTCGACTCCGACCAGGTCTGGGGAGAAAACCTGGATTGGGACGAAACCGGCATCCCGCTTTGGTGGAAGCGTCATTGGTTCATGCGGATCAAGGATCTGATCGACAAGTACCAGCCGGATTTGCTCTACACTGATGGTCCGCTGCCCTTCGAGGAATATGGGTTAAGCCTCGTGGCGCACCACTACAACCTGAGCGCGAAGAAAAACGGCGGGAAGCCTGAAACCATTTACACCACCAAGCGCCCGGGAGACACTGAGCATGGCACCGGAGTGATGGACGTCGAACGCGGCATCGTGGCCGACATCTGGCCGCGCCCGTGGCAAACCGACACGTGCATTGGCGACTGGCACTACAAGCGCGGCATGAAGTACAAGACGCCCAAGACCATCATCGACATGCTGGCGGACATCGTCAGCCGCAATGGCAACCTCATGCTGAATTTTCCGCTTCCGGCGCGCGGCACGTTGGACGAGGAAGAATTGGGTATCCTTGCCGAGATCACAAAATGGATGAGCGTTAACAGCGACGCCATCCACGCCTCCCGCCCGTGGAAGATTTATGGTGAGAGTCCGGTGGTAGCCGCGGCCGCGAGTGACGCCGCATTTAATGAGGACAAACGGAAGGATCTGACCGCGGCGGACGTGCGCTTTACCACCAAGGGTCAAACGCTATACGCCTTTGTGATGGGTTGGCCAGAATATCAAGCCGTCATCCGCCCCCTGGCCACGAATACCGGATTGCACGTAGGTAAAATCGAGAACGTTGAACTCCTCGGCTTCGACGGCAAACTTGAATGGTCGCAGGATAACTCGGGCCTGAAGGTGCTGGTGCCCGCGCAGAAACCCTGCGATTACGCCATCGTCTTCAAAATCACCGGCGCAATCTCAAGTTGACATGTTGGAGCGGCCTTCGTACCGCAGGGCTCGCTCTCTAGCCCTGCGGTTTTTCAAGGCGACCTCGCCTCGTCCTGCCGAACTCTGGACACAGGGTCGGCGTTGGGATGCGGGGCATGTGCGAGAGAAGAACCCCGGACCCCGAAGCCTGGGAACGGCGCTACAGATCTTTGTTGCCGATTTACGAACTGCGGAGTGGTGCGGACGGCGCTCAACTCCGCGCTACCGCTTTTCGCTACCAGCCCAACCGCGGCGTAGGGCCTCGTGCCTGCCCACTCCGGGGCCAATTCGGCCACCCGCGGACGGCCCACGAGGTGTACGGTATCATGACATCCTTTACAGGCTGTATCAGGACATCCTTTACAGGAGGGAATAGAGTATCTCTCTCGGGGAGGGAGGAGAGGGATGCCGTGGAGAGAGAAGGGTGTGATGGAGCA
>Ga0181535_10006008_pt1 | contig 12762 bp, 12 predicted proteins | sample PEATcosm2014_Bin_44_FD_119774 | JGI IMG/M metagenome (GOLD analysis project Ga0181535, IMG submission 119774) | Peatland microbial communities from MTU Mesocosm Facility, Houghton, MI, USA - PEATcosm2014_Bin17_30_metaG | ecosystem: Environmental > Terrestrial > Soil > Wetlands > Peat | place...
GCCGGAGCGATTGACAAGAGAACCCTGGCAACGGCTCTCAAGGGAACGGCCGAGGAGTTGAAGAACCACTTCTTCCGGATCATGTCGACCAGGGCGGTTGAAATGCTCAAGGAGGACATTGAGTTGCTTGGCCCCGTTCGCGCCAAGGAAGTGATCAAGGCACAGACTGAAATTGTCACGATTGCCAGGCAGCTTGAGGCCGAAGGCAGGATTGTGCTGAAGGGCGAGGGAAATGATGAGTATCTCGTTTGACGAATCAGCAGGCCATGCGTTCCCCGCTCCGGTGACTTCATACATGTACCGGGACATGAGTGCTCCTGCCCCTGTGAATAGCAAGGAAGCAAAGCAGGAGACACTGAGGCCTGCGCAAGAGAAAGAACAGCAGGCGGCGCCGGGGGTGTCGACGCTGGAGATCGGCGAATTGCTCAATCGCGCACGCGCCGAGGCGGCGGCTGAGACTGAGAAGCGCCTTCGGGCGGAATATGAAGCAAGATCGGCAAAAGAGGCCGCAAAGATCTCACAGGCTTTGGAAGTCTTCGTCAATGAACGGAAGAACTACTTTTCGCGGGTCGAGTCCGAGGTGGTTCATCTGGCACTGGCGATTGCAGCCAAGATATTGCATCGCGAGGCGCAGGTCGATCCGCTGCTGGTTGCGGCATTAGTCCGGGTTGCAGTGGATAAGCTGCATGACGGATCGAGCGTTTCAGTGCGGGCGACTCCTGCCAACGCGGCAAAGTGGCGTGATTATCTGGCGAATCCACACAACGGCTCGACCATCGCAATCATTGAAGACTCTCAACTGAGCCCGGACGATTGCATTCTCGAAACGGATCTTGGCTCTGCAAACTTCAGCATCGACTCGCAATTGAAAGAGGTCGAGCAGGGATTCTTTGACCTGCTCGCTCAGAGGCCGGCGATCAAATGAATGCTGCGGGCTCGCTTGCTCCTTACTTCGACCGTCTTGACCGTGGATCGACGCTGCGATGGCGCGGACGCGTGCTGCAGGTGGTTGGCAATCTGATCGAGTCAGAAGGTCCGTTCTGCTCTGTCGGAGAGTCTTGCGAGATCACCAACGCCAGCGGCAAAAAGTACTCCGGCGAAGTGATTGGCTTTCGCGGATCGACATTGCTTTCCATGGCCGTTGAAAATCCTCAGGGCATTCGCTTCGGCGACAGGATCGTCGCCTGGGGAACACGGGCTTCGATCCGGGTTGGCAGCGATCTGCTGGGCCGCGTAATCGATGCAACCGGCGGGCCGCTCGACTCAAAGGGTGAATATCGTGGAGAACGAACGGTTTGGGTGGACGGCTCCGCTCCGCTGCCTCTCGATCGTGTTCCAATTCGTGAGCCGTTGGGCTGCGGCATCCGCGCTCTGGACGCGTTTGTAACTTGCGGACGCGGACAGCGCCTTGGCATTTTTGGCGGTAGCGGAGTGGGAAAAAGCACTTTGCTCGGCATGATGGCTCGAGGAACGAGTGCCGATATGACGGTGCTGGCGCTCGTGGGCGAACGCGGGCGCGAAGTTGGAGAGTTTCTCGAAGTCATCGGCGATGAGGGGCGGAAGCGATGCGTCGTGGTTGTCTCTACCTCCGATCAATCTCCCTTGTTGCGATTGCGCGCAGCTTTGGCGGCGACTGCCATCGCGGAGTTTTTCGCCAGTACCGGAAAAAATGTACTGCTGGTCGTCGACTCACTCACACGTTTTGCAATGGCGCAACGAGAGATTGGTTTGTCCGCCGGCGAGCCGCCAACAGCAAAGGGCTATACGCCCTCGGTGCTTAACATGCTTGCACGATTGGTGGAGCGCGCAGGCTGTTTCAAAGGCGGAAGCATCACTGCGTTTTATACCGTGCTGATGGAAGGCGACGATCAGCAGGATCCAGTCGCTGACACGGTGCGATCGCTGCTCGACGGACACGTGATCCTGGATAGAAACCTGGCCATGAGAAATCACTATCCGCCGATCTCGGTGCTTGAGAGCCTGAGCCGTTTGATGCCGAATATTACATCGGAAGAGCACCTGCAGAGAGCCAAGGCTCTTCGCTTGTTGATGGCTTCCTACGAACGTTCTGAAGATTTGATTCGAATCGGCGCGTACCAAAAAGGCGCCGATCCGATGCTTGACCGGGCCGTTGAAATTCTGCCGCAATTGAACGCATTCTTGCACCAGCGTCCCGAACAAATTGTAGCTTTTCCAGATGTAGTTAAATCCCTTCTCGAGATTGCGAGCTGATTATGTCATTCCAGTTTCCACTTGCTACAGTGCTTCGGGTACGCGGCGTTGTTGAAGAAAAAGAAGAACGCATGTTGCAGCAGATTAACGCCGAGATCGCTCATATGCGCGAATCGCTGGCTGGCATCGAGGCTGAGATTGTGGAAATCGATGCTTCGCGTCGCGCCGAAGTTTTCAAGGCTCGCGCAGGGTACAACGTTCATGCTTCTTATGGACGGATGGATGAACTGAAGCAAAACCGGAAGGTTGGCGAGGAACAAATTGCGAAGTTGGAAGAGCTGCGCGACAGGCAGATTGCAATCTACGAGGCCGCGCGCCGGAATCGCGAAGTGCTCACCAATATGCACGATGAGAAGCGCAATGCGTACGAATCAGGTCTTGCCCGATCCGAGCAGAAGACCATTGACGATAACTATATCGCCCGGAGAGGTCGCGTTTGACCACTAAGTCAGGTATGAATTTTCTGTTTGCGGTGTAAGTTATGGCAGGAGTCAATAGCTTCCTTGCACGGTACATTGTTATAGAAGAATTTTCTCGATGAGTTACCTCTCAAATTAATAACATTGCCGCGCATCTGAGCGCGTCGATTCCTTCGATTTATGGGGTCGATCGAGCCAGCGCGGACGGTTCCTTCGTGCGACCGAATGAGTGTGCCGCAGTCTCCTGTTATGGTTGCAGCAACCAGTCGTGATGGTTCCGCTCCAAGCCGAAATGTGAATCTGTTTTAAGCGCCGCAACCCGGCAGCCTTTGCCTAGACCGGATGCGGCAAATGTTGCCGAGTTCGTTAGAGTCTTGCGCGCGGCGTGGAGCGTCTCTCTTGGATGCCGTTGATTCTAAATAAAATATAGGGCCAACTTTGCGGCAAATAGGCGGGGTCAGTTTGGCGCGTCAAGTGCCAATATAGAGGCGTGATCGCAAAAGCCATCTTCGAAATGTTTAACCTGTTGCCGGGAACTTCTCGCTCCACAGCTCAGACCTCTGAACAGCCTTTACAGGCATTCAGCGAATCACTTCTTGCGGCATCGAAGTCATTTCTTCAAGGCAACAGCATGAGCGATGGCAGTAGTAAGAGTGGACGCCGACAGAGATCGGCTCCCGACGATACGAAGGCGCAAACCGGAGTGATCGATAGCGGCGCTATTTTGTCGTCGAGCGATTCCCAGCAGAACCCTAAGTTCAATGCAGGTGTTACCACACTGCAAACTCTTCTTATGGGCTCGACGGATGCGGATGGAAAGTCAACCGGTTTTCTTCGCCAGCTTACTCAGAGTCTACCGGCAGATGAGACGACGGTGAGCGAATCGAGCAACGCTCTAACAGAAATCGCTCAGACGAATAACGTCGCAAAGAACCTCGTTCTGGCAGCGGGCTTTCAATCCAGATTTGCTACGGTGAAGATACCGCTCACCGGACTGACAAAAAGCCAGAGCACTCGGGCCGTCGCGGCCAATAAGCCTGCTCTGGACGCGAAAACTACAGGCCTAACAGATACCCAAGCAAGAACCGCACAGGTCAATATTGTTCCAGCAGACATTCTCCGGCCTTCCGCTGTTCCATCGAGTTTTGCTACGGCGGAGACTCCACTCGCCCAATCGGTAATGACTCCGACTGCTTCGGTTGACGCGGCCATCCCGGTCACTGGCAATGTTTCATCGACAGGGCTGGCGGAGACACTATCGATCATCGCACAGGCAAACACCTTGCAGCCGGCCACCGCTCAGTCGAACATTATGCCAGTGCGGACGCCTCTCGACGGGTCGGCAACAGCTCAGAAAGCCTCAGCCTTTGTGGCCAGCCAGCCTGCATTGAATATGAATGCGGCAGGGTGGAACGAGAACGAATCCAGCGTTGCTTCGACAGACGCGACCAACCCGCCCTCATGGAATGTTTCATCAGCAGGGTTGGCGGGAGCCAAGTCAATCGCGACGCTGGCAAGCATTATCTCTACAAGCATTCCGCAGTCGGCCGTTCAATCGAAGGTAGCCACTGTGCAGATGCCCCTCGCCGTAGCGACGACAGCGCAAGGCACTTCAAACGCGGTTGCCAGCCAACCCACGCGGAATGCGATGTCGGCTGGACTTCCTGAGACCCAAAGAATAGATGCGCAGGCAAGCGTCCTGCAGAAGAACATCGTCGGGGCGGTAAACGTTCAATCGAGCGTTACTCCGTCCAGCAATGATCTGTCTCAGAGCTCATCGCCGTTGCCGGTCGCCGGGGTTCAAGAGATGAAGACTCCGATCGCAGCCTCACCAAAGAGCGGGAATGACGATCCGAGCGCAGCCGCCAGTGCGGTCCAGTCCACACCATTGGCCACAGATAATCCGACAGTACAGAACTCGCTCGCGGCTGTTGCGCAGAACGCAATTTCGAATGCGGTGCAAAATGCGGTCGCGAATAGCCCGATCGAAATCAATCCGGTCCCTGTCCAGCATGCCGCCCTGATCGCATCTGTGAAGGATGTTGTTGCCTCTGCCTTGAAGACCGATTCGAACATTCAGACCAATCCGCAGACAGCGGCCGATCAGAGTTCTGCTGCAAATACGATTACCGTTCCCTTTAGCATTGGCGATCAGTTGGCTTCCGTACCGCTCTATGACGGGTCGTTTGGGACGATTCAGACCATTGCTTCGAGTTTCAAGCCGGTTTTTTCAGCGAAGCAGCAGGCCGGTGCTTCCACCAGTGACAAAGGTGCCAGCACCGGCCAGGCGGAAGCGAAAAAAGACGCTGATGCCGCATCCGGGACGGCATCGAAAGCCGGCTCTCAGGATTCGCCTTCGTCGGGCAATCAGAGTCAGGGAGGCAACAGTTCTCAACTGCAAAGCGCTGCCCCGATCACAGTGAGCGCGCCAAGCCATTCAACAGCGGCGGTCGCACCGACGCAGAGTACGGCCACTGTTTCTGCGGCGCACACCTCCTCAACTCCGGCAGGAGCCGCTGGGGTAGAACCGAAGACAACGGATAGCGCAACAACTCACGCTTCGACTGCTCTGCCCCAGGCTCAGCCGGTTATCAACACGGCAAGGTTGATTCAGAGCATGGGCCAATCCGAGATGCGCGTCGGCATGCGGTCGAACGAGTTTGGCAACATCTCGATCAGCACCTCTACCACCCGAGATCTGGTTTCCGCTCAGATCTCGCTGGAACATGGGGAACTTGCCAAGACACTCGTCACGCATTTGCCGGAGATGCAGGCGCGGTTGGGTGGCAATCAGCCAGCGGATGTGCGCATCGATATGAATGGCGCGGCAACGGGGCAGGGAACAGGAAACTTTGGCGGCATGTCAAACGACTCGTCCGGCCAATCGCGCGGCGGCAGGCAGCCAGCAGGCAACATGGCCGCCAGCCAATCAGGCAGCAGTGTTGCCGAACAACAGCTTTCATCTGTCGCGGCGGCAGCGCCCTCAGACTATGCCCGTCTCGACATCAGAGTTTAAGTAGCATCAAGGGAATTCGAAGTACCGGAAAAGGAGCAATCATGGGGACTGTATTAGCCAACTATATGATGCCGACGACGTTGAGCGCGCTCATGCCGGCGGCAAGCAGCGGACAGGCACGAACTGCCAGCGTGAAAGCGAACGCTACCAGTTCAACCGGCTCGAGCAGCTCAACCTCAAGCAGCAGTTCGGCCAGCGGGTTGGGCACAACATTCCTAAGCCTGCTGGCGCAGGAGTTGCAGAATCAGGACCCGACCGCTCCTGTGGATCCGACGCAGATGGTCGGCCAGATGATCTCGCTGAATCAGCTCGAACAGCTCATCAGCATTAATCAGAATCTCACTCCGTCAACGACTGCCGCGACTCAGGCAACGACAGCCGCAGTGACGAACCCTGCGCCGGCTATGGCCACCAGTGGTGCAACCAGTCCGCTTTCACCTTCAGCCGCGGCCGCGGCTTCTAGCCAACTTCCGTTTGATCCGAATACGATGATGCCCCTGGGCTTCGGCAATAGTGGAGCGGTGGCAGCCTCATTCAACTCGGCAATCAACACCGCAACCATGGGCCTAACGGGAACCAATAGCAACGCCACAGGAGGCAAATAATGGGCGCTTTTTCAGCACCACTGTCCGGACTCACGGCAGCTCAGGATCAACTGCAATCCGTATCTAACAATCTGGCCAACATCGACACCGATGGCTATAAAGACCAGACTTTAACCTTCAGCGATATTTTTGCCCAGACCGGCGTTACAAACGGTGCCGGTGACCCCGTGCAAATAGGATCGGGCGTCAATGTCTCCTCCACTGTCTCCAATTTTGGTGAAGGAAATCTAGACGCTACGAGTACCGCGTCCAACATGGCTATCTCAGGAAACGGGTTCTTTATTACGCAGGATTCACTGGGAAATACTAACTACACGCGCACAGGCGACTTCACCACCAATAACGCCGGGCAACTTGTGACTCCGGGTGGGGAACTGCTGTTGGGATACCCCGCAGTCAAGGGGGTCGTGAACTCCACAGCTGCCTTGCAGCCGCTGCAGGTTGGGAGCGTAAATAGTCCCGCAGTGGAGAGCACGACAGTTGGGATTACTGCCAATCTCGATTCTGACACAGCGGTGAACGGCACAGCTCCTAACAGCACTCTTTCGGTCTACGACTCGCTGGGATCGGCGCATACCCTCACAGTCTCCTACACCAAGACAGCGACAAACACATGGACTTACACGGTCACCGTGCCGTCCGCCGATGTGGTTGCCGGAGCGGCGGGCAATACGCAGGTGGGCACAGGCACGCTAAACTTCGACGGTACGGGCGCGTTGACCTCGATCACCGGTATTACTCCCATCAGCATTCCGACTCTTGCTGACGGCGCCGTTTCGCCATTGGTGCTCACTGGACCCTTTGGAGCGGTTGGCGCCCTCGGGGCGGTCACCAACCCGACGATCACGCAGACGGCAGCGGCAAGCGCGACGAGCGCCTCCACAACGGATGGGTTTGCCAGCGGCACACTCACAACCTATACCGTCCAATCGGATGGCACCATCGAAGGCACGTTCACCAGCGGCAATACAATGGCGCTGGGACAGGTTGCCGTAGCCTCCTTTGCCAATAATCAGGGGCTTGTCAGCATCGGCAACAACGACTTCCAAGCGACAAGTGCCTCCGGCGCTGCTGTGACCGGGGTAGCTGGAACAGGTGGACGGGGCACGGTCATCGGGGGCAACGTCGAACAGTCCAACGTGGACATCGCTACCGAGTTTGCCAAGCTGATCGTGGCGCAGCAGGCCTACTCTGCAAATGCCAAGTCGATTACCACTTTCAGTCAGGTCTCCCAGGCAACTCTTGCAATGATCCAGTAAGCCGTTGCGCTTGACGTTTCTTAGTGTTGCATTAACGGCCCGCCGCTCAGCGCCATTGCTGAGCGGCGAGGCCCATTTCTTCTTAATCGTTCTCATGCCTGCCTCACCAAGCCGCCTCGACCCAGGATGCCCAAACGCCTGAAGAGGTCTTGCAGCGCGGCCATTGATGTCGCTTTTTCATTGTTCCGCAGCCACTTGGCGCATTTTTCGGGAGTTCTCGGGCCTATAGGCCGGTCTTCTCACTGCAACGGCCTCTCGATTGCTTTCACCCTCTAGTCGAGAGGCCGGTGTGGGCGGCCTCCGAAGGGCAATCCAAAGCAAACTGAAAAAAGCAAGACTCTTGCTTGACGGTTGAGCGATGGAAATCCTGGCTTCGGAGAAGAGAAATCATGAACACGGCAATGACCTCCGCGAAGCCGGCAATCGAAGTAAAACCGGCACAGGGCCCCCAGTTGGTTGAACGGCATTCGGAGCGGGATCCCGCGGAAGTTCTTCCGTGGCTTCCCTGTACCCTCGCGCTGGATATTCCGGTGGTGAAGTTCACGGTGGGTGATCTGCTGGGCCTGACGAATGGCTCCATCGTCGAAACGGGATATCACCAAAGCAGCGACTTGCCCCTGCGGGTGAATGGGCAGTTGGTCGGTTGGACAGAATTCGAAGTCGTTGGCGATCGCCTGGCCGTACGACTCACGGACCTCTCATGAAGACTCGCGGCTCATTGGCGCGGATTGCCGTCGAACGTCCTGCACGGGCATCGGCACGGAGAGCTGCGAAGCCACTTCTCGTCTTTCCTGGTGGCGCGCAATTGAAGACTCTGCAAAACGCTTCGGGGCTTCTCTCCCGCGCGTGGAGATGGTTTCGGGAGCGGCAGGCAAACCGCGCCAACCCCCGGCGGTTGCAAGTGGCCGCGACGGCCTCGCTCGGCGAAAAGCGCTTTGTTGCCGTGATTCAGGTGGATGGACGCCAGTTTCTTGTCGGCGGCGGAGCCACGAATGTGGCGCTGCTGGCCCAGTTGAAGGGCGATGAATCATTCGGTGACGTTCTTCAGGAGACGACGGCCGCGCCAAAGAAGCAGTTGTTGAAGCGAGTGAGGCAACAGATCGCCAAGTCAGCGTCGGCGCATATGAAGGAACAGGCATGAGGAGCTGCGTTCACATTCGGGCCATCGCTTGCCTCATGCTGCTTTTGGCGGCAGGTTCCGCTCATGCCGCGAGCCTGTCCGTTCAAACAGAGGCAGTACGCCTGATGGGATTCTGGCAATTCGGGCCACCGGCTACGGCTCAGCAGGCCACTCCACCGAGCGCTGCGGCTCCAATTCATCTGAACCCCGATCCGCCTGCCCAACTACCTTCCGACCCGAACGAATTCAGGATTACCGGCTTAGGCGGCGGTTCGGCGCAATGGTCGATCGTTGTCCTGCTGACATTTCTTACCGTCATCCCATCCATTCTGATCTGCATGACTCCGTTTGCGCGGCTGCTGATCGTCTTTCACTTTCTCAGGCAAGCGCTCGGCCTTCAGACCACTCCATCCAACCAAACGCTCGTCGGCTTGTCAGTGATCATGACCTTCTTTCTGATGCAGCCGATTGGCGCAACCATTTACCAGGATTCGGTGATCCCGCTGCAGGCAGGCAAGATCACCGCTATCGATGCGATTACACGCGCTGGGGTTCCGATGCGCCAGTTCATGTCGCATTATGTCCGCGAGAAGGATGCCGCGCTCTTCCTCGATATCGCCAAGGAGCCTCGTCCCGCGAACATCAACGATCTTTCCTTCCGCGTGTTGCTGCCCGCGTACATTCTTTCTGAGCTGAAAGCCGGATTTCAAATCGGCGCTGTGCTCTTTCTGCCGTTTCTTGTGGTCGACATGGTGGTTGCATCCATCACCACCTCTGTTGGCATGATGCAGTTGCCTCCGGTGGTTATTTCCACTCCGCTCAAGCTGCTGTTGTTTCTGATGGTCGATGGCTGGCACCTACTGATCGGCGCCTTGATGAGGAGCTTCTACTAATGAACACCGATCAAGTCGTTTTGCTGGGCCGTTTGATGCTGCAAGAGGTCGCGATCCTCATTGCGCCGGTCCTGCTTTCCGCCGTTATCGTCAGCCTGGTTGTCAATGTTATCCAAGTGCTCACTTCCTTGCAGGATCAGACCCTTTCGCACGTGCCCCGCCTGTTGGTGACCGGGGCAGCCCTTTTTTTCACGATGCCCTGGATGTGGCGCCATCTAGCCTACTACACCGTTAACCTGTTAACCGATTTTCACGCGGTGTTGCAATGAGCATATCCCTGGTTCACGTTTTCGGAGCGCTGCTGACCATCGGTGTCCGGCTCACGGGCATCATGCTCTTTGCGCCATTTTTCGGAAGCGTCGCCATTCCGGCCCGCGTGAAGGCAGTTCTAGTGCTGGCTTTGACAGCGCTGCTTTACCCAATGCTTTCGCCGACGTTGCCTCAACTTGCGGTGAGCCAGTGGCCCATGGTGGTCTTTGGCGAATTGATGATTGGAGTCGCGCTGGGCGTGGCTACCAACATCGTCTTCGACGGCGTGCAGATGGCCGGACAGGTCTTGAGCGTGCAGATGGGCTACTCGCTGGTCAATATTCTCGATCCGCAAACTCAAGTTGAATCCACGGTCATGGCCACGTTCCATCAGATGATCGCGATGCTGATCTTTCTGCGCCTCAACGTTCACTTCTGGATTCTGCGTGCACTGGCGCGCAGCTTCGACTATTTGCCGCCGTCATCCGCACATTTTGGAGCGGGCTTCACGATGGCGGTGTTGCAGGCCGGCTCCAGCGTTTTTTCCGTCGGCATTCAGATTGCCGCTCCGGTGCTCTCCGCAACCCTGCTTGCCGACATCGCTCTCGGTCTGCTGGGCAAGGCGGCTCCGCAATTGCCTCTGATCCTGTTGGGACCGGCGGTAAAGAGCGTACTCGGAATACTGGTTTTGATCTCCGCACTCAAGTACTGGCCGGGCATCTTTGAACGGCTCTTTATCAATTCGATGAACCAGGCGGACCATATTCTTCACTTGGCTCAATAGCAACTTGTACGGCAGGAACGCATGGCAGACAGCAGCAAAACCGAACAGGCAACGCCACGACGGCGAGAAAAGGCGCGGGAAAAGGGCCAGGTAGCCCGTTCGCGCGAACTGCCGGGCGTCTTTGCTATTGCTGCAATGACGGGGGTGTTTGCGATCATGGCGCCCTCCGCAGTTACACACTGGTCGGTGCTTTACCGCAACACGATCAATGCCGCTGCGACAGGCGATATCGAAGCCAATGGACCGGTGCTCTTTTGGAGCTCGGTTGAAGTGATGCGGTGGATCGCTCCTATTCTGCTGGCGGGGATGGCGGTGTCGGTGTTGACTGGGCTGGCGCAGGGGGGCTTCAACTTCGCGCCCGAAGCGCTGGCGTTGAAGTTTGATCGCTTCAATCCGGCCAGCAAGGTTGGGCAGATCTTTTCGCCTGTGGGTTTGAGCAATCTAATGAAGTCGCTGCTCCCGTTTTCGGCGATGCTCTGGATCACGATTAACATTATGCGTTCGCACTGGGAGTCGATGGTCCTTGCCTCGAGTCTCGGATTGAGACCGTTCTCCAGCCTTGTCGGTTCAATGCTGGTGGAACTGACATGGAAGTCACTGCTCATCCTGGCGTGCTGGTCGGCGATCGATTATTTCTTGACGTTGAAGAAGATGGAAAGCGATATGAAGATGACCAAGCAGGAAGTTCGCGAGGAATACAAGGAAACAGACGGCAATCCTGTTATCAAATCACGCATCCGTCAGTTGCAAAGAGCGATGCGCAGGAAGCAGTCCTTGAAGGCTGCCGCAACCGCCACCGTGGTCGTGACCAACCCGACTCACTTTGCCGTTGCGTTGCGCTTTGAGATGGATATGCCCGCGCCAATCGTCGTTGCCAAAGGCCGCAACCTGCTGGCGGAGAGAATCAAGCAGATCGCTCGCGACAACGGAATCATGCTGGTTGAGAACAGGCCCCTCGCTCAGGCTCTTTATAAGAGCGTTGAAGTGGGGGATTCGATTCCGGCCAAGCTGTACCAGGCAGTCGCCGAGATTCTCGCCATCGTCTTCCGTGCACAGGCGGAGGTGCGGCGCAGTGAGGCCGAGCGGCGTTCAAGGAATGCGTCAGGAGAAAAGATCGATCCTAAGACCGGTGGACCCGCGACGCGGCCGGGGGTGAAGCCATGATGGAACAACTGTCCAGTCTTCTTCGCAAATCCGGTGAATGGATCGCGCCCATCGCGGCGGTCTCGATGGTCTTCGTGATGCTGGTTCCGTTGCCCAGCTTCATGCTCGATCTGCTGCTGACCCTCAGCATTACCGCATCGATCCTGGTATTACTAACGGCGATTCAGATCCTGCGCCCGGTGCAGTTTTCGATCTTTCCCAGTCTCCTGCTGTTGCTTACGCTGCTTCGCTTGTCGCTCGATCTGGCCGGCACGCGCCGCATTCTGCTCCATGGCAATGAAGGCACATCGGCCGCTGGCAAGGTGATCGAGTCATTCGGCCAATTTGTAGTGGGCGGCAATTACATTGTCGGTTTCGTTCTCTTCCTGGCATTAATCGCAATTCAGTTTCTTGTCATCAGTCACGGCGCAGTGCGCACGGCAGAGGTTACGGCGCGCTTCACATTGGATGCCATGCCGGGCAAGCAGATGGCCATCGACGCGGATTTGAACGCCGGCCTCATCAACGAGCAGCAGGCCCGCGCACGGCGTGAGCGCGTTGCCCGAGAGGCGGAATTCTGCGGCGCAATGGATGGCGCGGCGCGCTTCAGTCAACGCGACTCGCTGGCCACCATTCTCATCATGGCGATCAACATCATCGCCGGATTTCTGATCGGCGTCTTTCAGCAGGGCGTTCCCTTTCAAGAAGCGCTGAAGACCTACACAATCCTCACAGTCGGCGATGGTTTGGTGTCGATCCTGCCCTCCTTGCTTGTCTCCGTTGCTGGCGGCATCGTCGTTACCCGCGCGGCGTCAAAAGAATCTTTGGGCGTGAATGTTGGCAGGCAACTCTTCAACAGCCCGCGCATTCTGTGGATTGCCGGTGGCTCACTAACTGCCCTGGGACTGATTCCTGGCTTGCCCAAGATTGCTTTTTTCTCCCTGGCTGGCGTGCTGTTCTTTGCAGCGTCGAAGATCAAGCCCCAAATTTTCCAGGATGAAGTGGATGAACTTGAAGCGAAGGCAAAGGCCGCTGCCTTGCC
>Ga0181535_10006014_pt1 | contig 12756 bp, 22 predicted proteins | sample PEATcosm2014_Bin_44_FD_119774 | JGI IMG/M metagenome (GOLD analysis project Ga0181535, IMG submission 119774) | Peatland microbial communities from MTU Mesocosm Facility, Houghton, MI, USA - PEATcosm2014_Bin17_30_metaG | ecosystem: Environmental > Terrestrial > Soil > Wetlands > Peat | place...
AAGAAGCAAATCCACGATACAATCTACTGAGAGAGTCGGGGCGTAGCGCAGCCTGGTAGCGCATCTGCTTTGGGAGCAGAGGGTCGGGGGTTCGAATCCCTCCGCCCCGACCAATAGAATCAATTAGTTACAACGCGTTCATCTTCGGGGCCCTTTTCATTGTGGTGGTTTATGGGGGGACTCTCGCGGTTCTGGGGCTCATCGAACACCTGAACAGCCTTCCGCTTCGCCTTTGCCCGAACATGCGAGTACTTCTCGATCATCTTCGGGGACATCCAACCGAGCAGGGCTTGGAGTGTTTGATCGGTTGCCCCACCAGCCGCCAACCGAGAGGCGCATGAGTGCCGTAGATCGTGCCATCGGCATTCGACGCCAGCAGCTTTCTTGGCGCTCGTCCAGGCTGTCTTCCAAGAGCCGATCGGCTGATCAGGAAAGACCCTGTAGGGCTCTACGGTTCCACCAAAGGTGGACTTCTTCCCCCTCAGCCCATAGGCCTCCCGCGGGAACACTGCGTGATCTGGCAGGGCATCCGGAAACTGCGCCCGCCAATTCTGCAGGGTCTGCACTGCCAATGCACTCAGGTAGACTAGACGCCCTTCGCCACCCTCCGTTTTGCTCTTGCCAACCGTGATGATTGCTTCGATCAAGTCGACCTGGCGCCAGCGCAGCAAGCGCAGTTCCTGAGACCGCAGCCCGGTATGGATGCTAGTGAGCACCGCCGGGTACAGGGCCCGGCTTACGCTTGCCTTGCAGGCGGTCAATAAACGGTGGGCCTCATCGTCGCTCAACTCCCGGCCGACGTCGCGCCGCTCTTTCAACATGTGGACGTCATCCGCAATGTGATGCCACAGCTTCGCCTTGCGCAGCACCAGACGAAGCAGCGCCACTTCGATGTTGACGCTTCGGGGGCTGGCCTATTGCTTCAGGCGGGCGCGCTGATACTTGCTGATATGCGCAGCGGTGATCTCGGTGAGCATGAGTTTGCCGAAATGCGGCTCGAGATGGGCGAGAGAGTTCGCGTGCACCAGGCGCGTTTTCGGCTCCCAGTGGGGCTCGCGTTCAAGCAGGTACGCATGGGCCGCCGGTGCAAATAGTTTGGGCTTGGCAACTTCGGAGAGTCCGCCGATGCCCAACTCAAGGCTTCGCCGGCGGTCCCGCATCAAGCGCTCGCAGACCTCCTTGTTTCGGCTGTGGCTACTCTCGCGGACACGCTGACCGAGGAACTCGAACTCATACCAATAGGTTTTGCCGCGCTTGAAGATAGCCATGCTTGAGCCTCCTGTGGTGCAGAACAGGTTCCCTACTTCTTCTCTTGCTGGGGACCCTCCCGTTTAAGCCCGTAATATACCTCGAGCCCGAGTTTCTTCAACACTGCCGCGCTCGGCTGGCGTTTCCCCTGCAGCATCATGTAGACCAGTTGGCGAGTAACGCCGAGGGATTCGGCAAACTTGCTGACTGAAGTTTTTCCGATTTTGGCAATCAGAAACACCGGGAAATCAGATGGATGGATCACGATGGCAGGTTCTTTGCGCATGCCCAATTTTCCCCCTTCCCTACTATCCACGTCCATAAAAATAACCAATGTAAACATATCTGTTGACATCGTCTTCATTATTGTTGCATGATCTATTGCAGAGCATCAAGGAGCAATGAGGGTGCAAGCATGACGGAAAAAAGGAATCAAGAGCAACTTCTGACGGTCGTTGAGGCAGCGAAAGCGCTAGCAATGTCCGAAAAGACAATATGGAACTTTATTTATCAGCGGAGGATAACCTCGGTTTTGATCGGGCGCAGTCGCAGAATCCCAGCGTCTGCAGTCCAGGACCTCGTTGAGCGCGGCACGGTCCCGGCGGTGCAGTAATGGATACCAACTTGCAACGCGATCAAGAACTGTTGATCCTTGAGGCGGCCGTGGCGGCGGACGAGGAAAATGCTGGAGTGATGGGCAGACTACGTGGATTGCATAGTCAGCGAGTCGAAGCTGATCGTCGTCAACTTCGGCCAAGGAACTGGTTGAGGTGTACGGCCCGGCAGAAAACGTCTATGGCATAGCAGGTTATCTATAAGATGTAAACATTGAAGTATATATAAGTATTTTTTAGTTGCACTAGAATGCTGACGATGGTTCAATGTACCTGTACCGTGAAGTTTCCGGTACCGCGAGCCGCGCCGAACAGGCGATAGCCGAACGGCGAGAACGGACTACCCAAGCGAGACAGGGTACCGAAGCTAGCGGAAGTGTCTTTAAGGGGACAACACGAGGATTTATACCGGACAGCCACCGGCCCAAAGGCTTGCAGTAAACCCCTAAAGGTGAGGCGTTCCCAAAAACATGGTCAAACCAATTCAGTTGCAGGACCCAGAGGGTCGGCGACAATGCATTCTCACGCCCGAAGAGGCGGAATCTATCGTATCGCGTGGGAAGGCGAAGCAGATCACTCGATAGGAGATGAATATGAACCAAGATGAAAAGCTTTGCACCATCGAGGAGATGGCAGCCAAGACGTTTCGCAGCCACTGGTCACTTCGGCGGATGTGCCGTGAAGGTGTAGTGCGCCATTTTCGCATCGGCAGACGTCTGATGTTCCCCGAAAGCGAAGTCATCCGCATCCTGAGAGAATCAGAGGTCAAAGCGAGAGCGGCCTGATCAATCAAAATGGCTCACCCCGCGGTGCCGCAGGGATCGATCGTGATCGCGCTGTCACAATGTCGTCCAGAAACTGGTCGAATGTGCTTTGTACTTCCTCCCTGTGGCGGTCATCGCTGTCGAACTCAATGCAGAGCTCAAGCAGGCTGTCGCTAGCTTCCTCGTCCCATGGGATTCGGCAACCCGAATGAACCGAGTCAGCCAGCGGCCGGTGACGACTTTTTCCCGGACCATTGCTTTCAGCGGATTCCCCTGGAACCGTTTCGCCAACCGACTCCGCAGTTCTCGTGAAGCATGTTCGAGTCTCTCCAGATTGTCTCTCCGATGCCCCGACATCCGCTCTCGATTTGCCCGGCCGCCTGAACCGCACCAGGCTGAAAGACGAGGTCGACGCCTGGATCGAGCAGCGCATTGCAGCCCGCAAAATCAGGCACAAAGATAGCCACTCAGCAGCCTGCCTAGGCCACGGCGGTGTGACCGTCACCTCCCCAGGCAGAGCAGATTGTTGCATCAGTGGCCAGAAGGGGGCCGCACAAGATGATAAAAAGGCACATTCAAAAACAAGTCGCAGTTTACGAACACAAAAACCCTGGTCCGCAACCGGACTGCTACCTGGATAGTGCTCAGGCGCGCCAAGTGATCGCGAACGGCGATGCTTGTCGTATCAACCACGGCACAGCGATCAGGCTCATGCCGGGCTTGAAAGCGATCCGGACCGGATCTGTAGAGTGTGATCGGAACTACCTTGACCGGTGGGCGCGGCCTGATCGATCCATAGCAGAAGCTTCCGGCAACTCATTACGCTCGGAGGTGCAATCATGCGCTGGTTGAAACATTTGGTTGCAACATCGAGAGACGAAAAAATCGCCCGTCTGATTGGCGCCGGCGGCATGGAGGGTTTAGGCCGCTATGGATTGTATTGGTTGGTCAACGAGTGCATCGCAGAGAAAATGGAAGGTCCAAGCCCATCGTGTAGTGTCTCGTACCCAATCTCGGTGTGGTCTCGCCTGCTTCTCATCCGGGGGTCACTCGTATTCTCAGCCCTGTCGACATTGGCAGCGACCGGCCTGGTGACAGTGGAGCGAGATGGCGACGATATTCGAGTGACAAACCGTAACTTGTTGAAATATAGGGATGAATACTCGCGGAAGTCCGGACACACTCCGGAGAATGTACCTCCTAGAACAGAAGGAAAAGCAAATAGAGAAGTGATATCGAATGCTGACGCATTCTCACCCCGCCGCGATGCGGACGGGGCGCACGCTGATCCGAGTGAGCAAGTCTACGCGGAGTATCCCCGCAAAGAGGGACGCCGGGCAGCACTGAAGGCAATCGCGGCCGCTATCGCCCGCCTGCACAAAGGCGAAGGCGAATTGCTTCCAATGAATTCTAGAGATGCTTGGATGTACCTCAGCGGCAGAACCCAAGCCTACGCTAGATCGCCTGCTGGTCAACGTCCAGATAGGGCGTTCATCCCGCACCCGGCAACCTGGTTTAACCAAGGGCGGTATCTCGACGATGATCAAACATGGCAACACACAGGAGAAACCGATGCAGCGAATATGCGAAGCCCAGCTCACCAGCGCGTTAGCGCCAATAAGCGCGCCCTTGCAGAGGCGCTTGCCCGACGAGGAGGCACAAACACTGGCGGTGCTGCTGGCGCAGATGGCAGATCGATACCCGAGCCAAGACCTGCAGGATTCACTGGAGGGCTATCTGTTGGATTTCGAGGACTTAGCCCTGAAATACTCCCTCCCAATTGTCAAGGAAGCCCTCAGGACTCTGCGAACTAAGCCGGGCCAGTCGTTCTTTCCCCGGCCTGACGAAGTGGCCGAAGAAATCGAACGCCAGCAGGACGAACGCAATCGGGCCGCAGACATGTCACGCCACCAGCAGCGCCGGGCGCGGGAAATAGCCGAATTCTGGGCATGGGCACCAGGGTGGATGGCAGATACCGGAAACGATGAGGCCGAGCTTTTGAGGCGCTGGCCGAGCTATCGCGGGACGAAAACTGGAGCTCTCTCTGGGGATGGTGCCGCCCAGGGAAGCTCGCGCGCTAATGTGGTTCCGATATCGGCGCGCGATCGCAAATCGACCGCTGCGGGCGATATTGACGACGCGGCGTAGCTTCTCGCTGACACACGACTAACTGAATGCAAAACCGAGGCTCCTTTCGAGGAGCCTTTTCCATTGGAGTAGAACATGGCAGACGACAGCGCAATCAAGATTGGCGTGGAAACCAACATTTCGTCCCTGCGCGCCGGCATGGCCGAGGCGCAGAGCGTAATCGCGTCCTCCACTGCGCAGATGCGGGAGTCCTATGCGGGGGTAGGAACTGCCGCTACCGCAAGCGCGGCCAAGATTCATCTAGTCGGTGAGGCATCGGCCAATTCCGTATCAGCGCACAAAGCCGCCGCCGGGGCGATGCGGGAGCTAGAGGGGAACTTCACGCGCAACACCCGCGCCGCCGATCAATTCCTGATTAGCTCGCTGAAGTTGGGGCCTGTGCTTCAGGCGGCGTTCCCGATTATCGGCGCCGCTGCTTTCGCCGGCATCCTCGTTGATGTTGGCGGAAAGATGTTTGACGCGTTCGACGCGGGAGGCGAGCGCGCGCGGAAGACTGCGGAGGACATTGAATCCAATTCCATCTCGATGCGGCACATGAACGACTCTTTGGACGTGGAACTCGACAAGCTCCAGATGGCCAACGCCAAACTTGAGCACAAGCCGATCACCAACGCCATGAAGACGGCCATCGATGAGGCGGCGGAGGCAGCAGACACCCTTTACGAGAAACTGGGCGGAGACCTGCGCCGGATTGAAGAAACCGTCAAGGGGATGAGCGGGACGACAACTGAGCAGATGCTCGGCATTAAGGGAAGCACCAAAGACGAACAGCGCATGGTGCAGGACCATATTCGTTACCTGTCGGAGCAGAGCAACGTACAGGGCCAGTTGAATGAATCGATAAGCTATGGCGTGGCGCTGCAAAAACACCTGAACGACATGCAGGAAAAGATGGCGCACCCCTCCGCCACAGCCATGTCGAACAATTACACCACGCAAATAGAGGCTACCCAGCACCTGATTACCATGCAGGGGCAGGAGCAGCGGGCAATTCAAGCCACCATTGCGCTTGAGGCCGAGCAAGGGAAACACAACGCTCTCGAAGCAAAGCTCGAGGGGCAGCGGGAAGCATCCAAGGGCGCCGAGGCCTCGCTCAAGTCGATTGAAACGGAATACGAAAGCCTGAGCGCGACGGAAGCATCCTTCACCGGCCATGGCCTGACAGCGGGAGAAGCCTTATCTTTCTGGGCTCCATACCTGACGACCTTCAAGGCTAAATCTGAAGAAGCCAAGCACGTTATGGCCGAATACGTGAAGGCCCAGGAGGAGATACATAAGCAGCTCGAGGCCATCAAGTCTTCGATGAAGAAGTCTGATTTCGAGGATTTCAAAATGGCCGAGGTTAGCCCCGAAATCAACAAGTGGATCGTCGCTCAGGCTGATGATGTGCTCCGGACGGGCGAAGCCTGGAAAGAGTATCACGACGCCATTGACAAGTCTTCGGAGATTCAGGCACAGGCGAAAGAACAGATCCAGTTGGCCAACATTCATGCTATGGAGGCGGCGGGCAGCATATCAAAGCTCGCCGCGGCTCAGGATACTGCCGCCATTCATGCCGCCAATTACAAAGCCAAGATTCAGGCGCTCCGAGAGGAGTTGGAGCGGCTTCAGAAGGAAGAGAAAGATTATTTGGCGCAAACCGGCCTGCACAACCCAAAGAATCTGGCCCAGCAGCAGCAGGTTCAAAACCAGATCACGCAAGTGCAGGGGCAAGCTGACACATCGGCGGTTCAGGACAACGCCGCTATTCAGCAGCAGATCCAGGCACCCTACCTGAAGGCGTTCGACAATATCAATTCCGGGTGGCTGCGCGTGCAGGATCAGATGCTGTACTCGACGCGGAATATATCGATGGCTTTCGCCAAAATGGGGCAGTCGATCTTGACTTCCACCATAAACGCCGGCGAAAAGATGGTTCTGAAGGCTGCCGAGCATGACCTTTTGATGCTGGCGCACCACCAGGTTACAACCGCCGGATTGACAGGTGCTGACCTAGCTGCCGCGCAGAGATCAGATGCGATTGCAAATGAGTCGCAACTCAAGAAAATGTTTTTAGAAGCCGAAGGTCTATTTCATCATCAGACTATCGAGACAGCGAAAACAACAACGACAGCAACATCTACAGCCGCACAGACCGGCCTTGCTACCACCGGAGCGGTTGCCGCTACCACGGCCACAACAACAGCGGCGACAACACAGATTACCGCCCATGCTGGTGTAGCAGCGGCGGGAGCGGCGGCATCGCAAGCGTCAATTCCGTGGGTGGGCCCAGCAATGGCGGCGGGAGCCGCCATCGCAATGATGGGCCTCGTGATGGGGTTCGCCAAGTTTGAGGACGGCACCGGCTACATTCCGCGTACCGGAATGGCCATGCTACATGAAGGCGAAGCTGTTATCCCTGCACCTACAATGCAGGAATTGCGCGGTTCGAGCGGTGGGGGAGACATTACGATCAACCAAAACAACAACATCTCAGCGGCAAACGAAAAAGCTATCATCGCAGCGATCAACCGGAACCCTCATGTTATCGCTGGGGCCCTCCGCAGACATCTGCGACAGGGCGGCCACTAGCCCTCACCAGTTGATTCCTTTGATCTTCTTGGGGGTAAGAATGCCGCGACAGCCGACAGTGTTCAGGTTGTGACAGGTGAGGATCGGTACTGAGGGCACATTGTCGAGCCCAAAAATACTCTTGGATGCCTCAACGCAGGCGTGGCATCCGCCATCGTTCGAGTTCAGGAGCGAAGCATGGATTTAAGACCCTACAGTCTCGATTTCTGGATAGGACAAGAAGTTGGAGCGCTCATTCCAGCCATCAGCAAGGATTGTCTCGGGGTGACAATCCGCGGCGTGGAGTCAGGTGGTGTCTGGATTGAATGCCCGCAGCTGAACGTCAGTTTCTGCTGCGGGCGAACCGTACCTGAGGCGTCGAACATCGCTGCCAAGGTTATCGCCTTTTTCCCATACTCGCAGATCGTCTTCATCGCAACATTGGACCGCAAGGCGATGTGCGGCCCTGCAAAAGTGATCAGCTTCAACGTCGCCAAAAGCTGTGCATCGGCGAACTGCAACCCACGGGAGGGGGGCGATGACAACCCAGAACCGCCTATTGAAGACCGGCACAGTGCCGGATTCGGATCTCAACCAGCTTCGTGAGAATCAGCGCGCCGCCCAGGCTAGGCTTGAGGTGGCACGAGATGAGTTTCGAGTGGCCGAAGCCGCGGCGCAGGCCGCAGCGTTGGCTGTCCAAAACGAGAACCGCAACCGCCGGCGTCTAAGCTTTAGGCGTCGGTGAACAAGGAGAATACGATGACACAGGACGACACCAATCGGTGCGGAGTAGAGATCGATTCCACGCCCGAACCCTTGGCTATTGCTGAAAACAAGTTCAACAAAGAAATGGATCGCCAACTCGCCGCGGAAAGAGCGAAAAAGGCCGCAGCACCGAAGCCACCAAAGTTCGCCCCGCCGCTCAAGCCTCAGGGAAGTGACTGCGGAGTCTGACCCTGGCCGCTTCCGCACAATCGCGAAACCTTTCCGCCTTCGAGATCCGGCCCTTGAGGGCCGGTCCAAACAGGTCACGAGCCCTTCTTCTTCGGACAGGGTCCGTGCGCATGGGGCAGCCCCCTCCTGCTGCCCCGCTTTTCCAAGGAAGCATCATGATCACAAAGAACGTACGCAGATCCGCGCCCAGCAGCCTCACGTCCCTACCAGGCAAACGCCCGCTAACCGTTAAACAGAAACTCTTCACCGCTGAGTACCTCACCGATCTAAATGCAACCAAAGCCGCAGAGCGCGCCGGCTACAGCAAGAAGACAGCAAAGGCGCAAGGCGCGCGCCTGTTGACAAATGTTGACATTTCGGCAGAAATCGCTCGCGTCCAGGAGAAGCGCTTCCAGCGCCTTGGCATTACGGACGATGCAGTACTCCAGGAACTCGCGAAGATTGCGTTCGCCAACATGATGGACTACATCACTGTTGATCCGAACGGCGCGACCTGCGTGGACCTTTCGCGGCTGACGCGCGACCAGGCCGCTGCAATCAGCGAGATCACGATTGATAAGAGTGTCGAACGCATTGGCACCGCATCGGGAGGCCGGGGCGCCTTCGAACGCATTCGGCGCGTAAAGTTTCGGCTGCACGACAAGCTGGCCGCCCTGGAGACGCTCGGGCGACACCTGAAGCTGTTCACGGACAAAGTAGAAGTTAAGAGCGCGCTAAAGGTCGAGATGCAGGATGTGAAGCAAAAGCTCTTAGCCAAGCTCGGCGTCCGGGCGGCGTGACCTCCGGCAAACCGACATCCAACCCCAGTTGCCAACCTGAAACGGCCGACACTGACCGGTGCGCGCGCCTCGGTGCGCCCCGCACTAGCAAAGGATTTCCACAATGAAGAGAACACCCCCCCAAACGAAGGCCCAAGCGATCGCGCTCCTCGCCGAAGGCCGGATCAGCTACGCAGAGATTGCCGGCCAAATTGGCGTCGACGTGCGCACCCTTGCCCGCTGGCGGATCGATGAGAAATTTGCGGCTCGCGTCGAAGCGCTCCGCGCCGAGCTCGACGCCGCCTGTATGCAGCGCGCTCTGGCGCGTAAAGAATATCGCATTGGCCAGCTTGCCGAGCGTCACAGCGAACTTCGTCGGGTGATTGAAAGCCGGGCAACCGCAGAGATCGACGCCAGCGACCTCGCCGCCGGTATGGACACTGGCCTGGTGTGTAAAAAGGCTGTCGTCTCGGCCGGCAAGCTGATGAGCTACGAATACGAGGTCGATACTGGGACGCTTCGCGAGCTGCGCGCGATTGAAGAGCAGGTAGCGAAGGAACTCGGCCAGATCGTGTCCAGACAGGAACTGACCGGCAAGGACGGCGGACCGCTGCAGCACCTGTTGCCGGTCGAGCGGCTGAGCGATGAGCAAATTGCCAAAGAGATCGAGCGAATCGTTGGGTCTGTTGGTGCCGCCGCTGTCGCTGAGAATGAGGGCGCTGAGCCCAGCACAGAGGCGAGTGCCGAGGCCTAAGCCCCAGGAGCAGACGTGCCGCGACGTAGCGCATTCTTGGCGTCTTCTGAACAGATACGGCAGGAGAGGGCCGGACATAGCAAAGCGAGGTCGCCACGCTATGTTCTCGCCCTCTGGGCGAAGCGCTAGCCTTGTCATATCAGTGGCCTACGGGCAACCCGGCCCAAGAACAACAATCGATCATTTCAACGCAAAGGCGTCCGAAAACGTCCTGTTACGCGGCATTTTCCGTAGGCCCCCCTGTGCTCAACTTCCTGAATGGCTGGATCAAAAGAACATTCCGTCCATTGCTGTTGTTGAACCGCAGAGGAAAAACGCGTTCGGGGCGGAAATGGCCGCATAGTTCTCTCCGGGAACCGAGAGTTGCACGTGAACTTGTGGCGATCGTTGTGCTGGCGCCCTGGATTCGAGTTGAACTGGCAGCACCGGAAGAATAGCCCGTTTAACTGCTGGAACAACCATGGCGGAAAAGCGCTCTTCGGTGTCACGCCGAGTCTGTTCTTCCACTCCACGCATCTGCCTTTCCACTTTTCTCATGGCCTGCAGCGACCGGCCATGAGAAATGTGAGTGTAATATTCCGTCATTTTCGGGCTTATGTGGCCTGCCATTTTCATGATCGTTGCAATCTCTGTTCCATTTTCGGCAAGACGGGTAATTGCCGTGTGGCGTGTGTCGTATTGACGGAACCATTTCAACCCTGATGCAATCCGCACTTCTTCCCAGAGCTTCTTTAGTCCGCCGACCGTCATGGGTCTCTTCGGATCGAAAGGTCCGGACCTATCCCGGAATGGGAACAAGTAGTCGCCACCCGATTTCGAACCGAGATCATTGGCTCGTGCAAGCAGCCAATTAACGGCGTCACAGGCGCGGTCGCCGGAGAATCCTATTTCGACGGTGCGGTGACGGTAACAATTCTTCGAACCCTCCTGGGGGATATTGATAATGCCAGTATCGAGGTGAATGTTGGATAGCCGAAGCGAGCGGATCTCGTTTGTGCTCATGCAGGTAGCAAGGGCTAGATTCGAGTAATAGTACACAATGTGCCAGCGTCTTAAGCTCCTAGCCGTCGCGAGCCAGAGCTTCTCTTCTTCGGGGCTCAATGCGCGCTGGATGTCTGGCTCTTCTACCGGGAGCTGCTTATGAAGCTGATCCTGCAACTCGCTCCATGCGCCTCCGATTCTCAGGATATGTTTCAGAACAATGACCTCCTGATTTGTCCTCTTTGGCTGGGCGGGGCACGAAGTCTTACCCTTGGCCGGGATAATAGTTCCGTCCGGAAGGCGACGCTCTCTGGCGTCCTGCGGCCGACGAAACCGCACGAACGGCTCGGCGCCGGCGACGCGCGCAGCCTCATAGCGAGCGACGTGTTGGAGGTTGATGTCGCCGAGCAGCATATCACCGAAAAACAACTTGAGCGTTCTAACATCGCCACGGTATCCCTGCTCAGTGCTCTTTCGCACGCTGCGCCGAGTGCCCAGGCCGATGTCTTTCGTGCCTATGATTGAGCCCAGCCAGAGATCCGCAGCTTCGGAAAATGGCGTTTCGGGTGTGATGGGGTTCTTAGTGGCGTCCAGCCAAGGCATACTCTGATGCCCGATGGCCTGCGCCTGGCGGCCGTCTGGCTGGAAGGGTTGGAGAGAGGTGATTTTTGAGGGAGCGGAAGTATGAGTGCGCATCAAAGTTTTCATTCTCCTTTGCGGTTGTCAATCTGGCCATTTGCAGAGCACGGCAAGCGGTGCCCGTGCCGACGCCCATGCGCTTCGCGATTGCGCGCCATGGGATCCCTTTGGTTCGTAATGTCCGGACCTTGTCAGGGTTGACGTGAGTTCTCGGCTACAGCCCAGCCCCGGTGGGCCGCGCACTCGAGGATATCTGCGAGTTGCATTTCGGGGCGCTGGCCGTTGAAGGTGCTGACTCGCGCGTAGATTGCGACTCGGGTCACCGCGGGATCCATACGAAGTCCTTTCCAGCTTTTTCGAGCCCGAAGGTAAGGTATGTTGGACGTGTCGCCGGGTGGAAGAACCGGAAGATCCGGCGCATCAAGCCGACTTGCTGCAGGCTGCAACGAATGGAGAACGTGGCACCCTTCATTGATACACCTCGCTATTCCCGGGCCCGAAGCCGCCGGTGGAGGGCCGCATCCAGACCATGCCGTAGTGCCGCATGAAGGCGTACTCGCTCCGCGGCGTACCAGCTGCCTTGTGGGGGACATTCCAGTCGAGGTTGGACTGGTCGCGCCGAGTGGACTTGGGTTTGCGGACGAAGGGGGTTGTAAACTGATCAGTAGACACTGTCGCCTCCTTGTAGGTGACTTGTTTAGCGCCCCGCAGGTGTTACAAGCACCCGCGGGGCGCGTTTTCGTTTAGGAGCTGCGCTTGTGGTAGCGCTGCTCCCGAAATGCTCTGGCCTGCTCAAGATCGGCGGCGGACCAAATCCGGCTCTCAACCCCACCAAATGTCTCGTGCTTCGGCTCCGGCAGTTTGCCAGCGTAGAGCCAGCGCAGCAGAGTGGACTTGTCCACCCTGATAGCTTTTGCGACTTCCGCGGTTGAGTAGCTGGTCTTCATAACTGCATACAGGTATAGGAGTATATAAGGCGGTTGTCAAGCAAAAAGTGAAATTTTTATTGTGGTGGAAAATGTGGGGACCTTCTTTGACACTCAAGGGCATTTGAAGGTGACGCGAGCGCCTGCAATCTCCAGTATATTCCAGCAAATAAAGACTCCATGAGATATGAGGGGAATCCGGGGTAAATGGCATAAAACACAGGAATCTGCTTTGGGAGCAGAGGGTCGGGGGTTCGAATCCCTCCGCCCCGACCAACTAAACCACTGATCATATAAACGATACTGACGATTTCAGGTGTGCATCTGATTTTTCCCGTCTCAGCACTGTAGTCGATATTGTAGCTGTCGCCGCCTTCGAGGAATAATCGATGGGATTCGCAGTGAGTCCCCATTGTTGTC
>Ga0181535_10006016_pt1 | contig 12755 bp, 10 predicted proteins | sample PEATcosm2014_Bin_44_FD_119774 | JGI IMG/M metagenome (GOLD analysis project Ga0181535, IMG submission 119774) | Peatland microbial communities from MTU Mesocosm Facility, Houghton, MI, USA - PEATcosm2014_Bin17_30_metaG | ecosystem: Environmental > Terrestrial > Soil > Wetlands > Peat | place...
GCCTCTCGGTGGGCGCACCGATCTTCTCAAGGACAGCGGGAATGACGCCCTCGCGATCTTCAATGAGCGCCAACAGCAGGTGTACGGCCGCCACCTCGGGATTACCGAGCTCGACAGCGCGCGCCTGCGCCTGCTCCATCGCCTGCTGCGACTTGACGGTGAATTTGTCCCAACGAATAGCCATGTTTACCTCAGTTCTCAGTCAATACGATGCCGGGATGCGGCGAATGATTGCAATGATTTGCCAGTCAATCGGTTTGTTCTAGAAAAACTGAGCGCCGGAAGGCGAATTGTTCCCCTTCCGGCGCATTCCATTTCAGGCCGCCAATCAGCCGAAAAAACCTAAAGGCTACAAGCTAGCGGCTTGAAGCTGTTCTTACGCAGCAACGTTGATCTTGATCTGCTTGGGCTGGGCTTCGGGTTTCTTGAGGAGCTCCAGCTTGAGCACGCCTGCATTGTACTTGGCCTGCACGTGCTCCGTATCCACAGTGGACGGGAGTGTGAAGGCGCGATAGAAGCTGCCGTAACGCCGCTCGATGCGATGGAAGTTCTCTTCCTTCTCCTCGGACTCGAACTTCCGCTCGCCCTTGACGGTGAGGGTGTTGTTTTCCACGCTCACGTCGAGGTCCTTCTCATCGATGCCCGGCACTTCGAGCTTGAGCATGACCTTCTTTTCGTCCTCATAGATATCGACGGCGGGCACAAAGGCTGCAGTCGTCAACGGGCTGTCCGAGTCGTTCAGATCGCGGAAGAGCGAGTTCAGACGGTTCTGCATGGTTACAACTTCACGAAATGGGTCCCAACGGGTGATTGCCATAATGCTTTCCTCCAATATGGATTCGCGATGATGGGGCAGGGGTTGAAGCCCCGCCGCTCAATCATTCTGATGAGACTATAGCACAAATGATTCATAAAATATGCGCGTTATACACTCATATTTATGAAATAGAGATATGAAGTCTAAAATCAATTGTTTAGAAGAAAAACCCACGGCCAGAAAGGGGATTGGATGCCGCTCGGCACGCGCGGGCTGCGCTTTTCGGCGTTTCATCTCCGCCGCTGAACACTTGTATCTCTTAGGCCTTGCAGGCTGGGCCGTTCCGATCCCGATCTCCCGTCCTACTTCTCGATGTCAATCTCCGGATACTTCCGGCGCACCGCGGCAACCACCTCGGCGTGCTCAGGCTTTCCGCTGGAGCGCGCCAGGGCATCGCGGGCGTGGGCGGCATCCTCTATTGGATAGCGCCGCGTTTTTGGAAATACAAAATCGCCCTTGGGCAGGCTTTCCCTTTTTGCGGTCGTGAGTTTCGCCATACCGATTCCTCCAGCCACTTCCTGTCCGGTTTGATGATTCTGACCTGGACGCAGTTGCCCACGCGTGCGAGGACCCGCAGCCGGCCGGCTGGAGCGCGGCCTCTTAGCTTGATCGGTCTTACGCAGATTCAAGAGCCTGAGTGCTGAGATGGCCGGTGGACTGTTGGCCGGCGGCAAGGCGGGTGACGGTGAGAATGGTGATGTCATCTTCTTGCCCATGGGACTGCGCCGCGCGGGCTACATCTTCTGCAGACCCAGAACAAGCTGCGGCAGTGCGCTCGAAGCCGAAGAGTTCGCCGGAGGGGCTTCGGGCTTCGACGACGCCATCGGAGAGCAGGGTGAGTTGCACACCTTGTGGAAGCTGGAAGCGGGTTTCCGGATAGGCGGTATTGGGGGCCAGCCCGAGCGGCAGGCTGTTCTCGACGGCAATCTCGGAGCCGGCGAGATAGGGCGGCAGATGGCCGGCGTTGGCCAGCTCGGCTGCGCCCGTTGAAGAGACGCGAAGAACGAGACAAGTAACAAATCCGTCGCCCGAGGAACCGACGAGCTGCTGGTTGAGGCGGACAAGGATTTGGGCCGGAGGCAGATTTTCCTGCGCTAGCGTGCGGAGCGCGCCGACCACGAGGGTGCCGAGCATGGCTGCCCTCAGACCCTTGCCGCTGACGTCGCCGATGGCGATCAGCACAGAACCATTGGATAGTGGAAAGACCTGATAGAAATCGCCGCCCACCTCGGTCGAGGGCAGATAAACGGCTTCGAGCCGGAACGCACGGAGCGCGGGCATCTCGGCGGGTACCAGCTGGCACTGCACTTCATGCGCCGCAGCGAGCTCGGTGGAGAGTCGGCGCTCTTCCTGGGCGGAGCGCGTGAAGCGCAAAATTAGCGCGAAACCGACAGACAGAAGGTAGAGAACCGCGAACACGTCGTTCCAATCGACGATCACGATTCCGTTGGACCAGAAGATGAGTTCGCCCGTGTTGTGGGACCAGCCCGCGAAATAGACGGCCTGACGAACCTCTTCGATGAAGCCGCCAAAGGCCATAAGGCAGACTGGAACGATCAGCAGGCGTGCATCGCGATTGCCAGCTTTGAGCGAAAGCAGAACGCGGGCGATCACCAGTACAAATGCCAGCGCGAAGAAACTGGACATGATCGCTCGTCCCGTGGGCAGGGAGATTACCTGGTGGTACCCAAGCGCATTGCCAGCGACGGCAAGGGCGTCGAGCGAAACCGCTGTCCACAGCATCCAGTCGCGCCGAACCTTGAGAAATCCCCACAGGAAGAGGACTTCCGCCAGAAAAAGTGGGAGTCTGAGTAGTGGGCTGTCCCCCTCAATCAACGTGACGCTGCCCTGGCGCAGGAGCACGGTGGTATTCAGCACATCCAGCAGCACTGTCCCGATGCCCCAAACTGCAAACCAGGCGTATTCGGTGTTGCGCCGGTCGAGCAGGTAGAGTCCCAGGCCAAAACCCCCAAGCACAAGGGTGAGAAGATCGACGGCAAGCGCAGAGAGTTGGCTGCCGAGCCCGTTATCGAATGCCAAGCGGCTGCCGGCCTGAAGCAGCGAGAGTGAGCCCACTACCAGAGGCCTATGGAATCCCCCGCCGGAGTAGCTCGACGCCACCGGGCTTTTCCAGACGCGGACGGCGATTTCGACCCAGTGGCCATTCAACACCGGTGGCAAGGGAAATGCGTTGGCTTCGGACTGGTCGCTCCAGTCGGGCTTGGGACGCATGACGCCATTGGCGCCGATGAGCTGCCCATCGACGTAGAGTTCGCCTGCGCTGTTAATGTGGCCGATGTCGATCGCCAGCGGTTCGGTGGTTGCAGGCAGCTTGAGGCGCAGCCGGTACCAGGCGTATCCCGCGTAGCCTCGGAATCCTTGGCGGGACCAGATCTTATCGGTGCTCAGCAGCGACCACGAAGAGTCGTCGAGTCCGGGCGATGCCCATTGCGGATTATCGCCGGTGTGGAATCGCCAGAGAGCGTTGATCGTGCTTACACCTTGCGTGGGTTGCGAAGCGTCGAAGGTCTGAGCGGGAAGCAGCAGCGAGCCTGCGAAGACGAGAAACAGGAAGATGCCGGACTTATGCATAGACCACCGCGATCGGAGCGACGGTGAGAGTCAGCACGGTGATGTCGTCCTGCTGGCCGAATGCCTGCGCGGCGGCTGCCAGGGCGGCGCCGTTGGAGCCCTCGCGCAGCAACCGTGTGATCCGCTCGAAGCCAAAAAGCTGGCCACGGGCGTTTTGCGCCTCCACAACACCGTCGGTCATCAGCATCAGGGAGTCGCCCGCGGCGAGCGTGAAATGCAAGGCGGGCAAATGCAGGCCTGAGATTGCGCCGAGTGGCAACGCGCCTTCAACCGCAAGCTCTTTTCCGTTGAGGTAGGGGGGCAGGTGCCCGGCGTTGATCAGGGTTGCGTTGCCGTCCCGCTCAATGCGGAGAGCGAGGCAGGTGACGAGCCCGCGACCGCAGAGCCGCTCGTTGAGCAGCCCGAGAATGCGCACCGGATCAGAGGTAAAGCTGGAGGCGGTGCGGACGGAGCCGACGATAAGCGTGGCCAGCATGCCTGCTTCAATGCCTTTGCCGGCGACATCGCCGACGACGATCAGCACGCTGTCGTCCGTGAGATCCGGAAGGACCTGAAAGAAGTCGCCGCCCACCTCGCGGGAGGGGCGGTACTCGCTGGAAATCGAGAAGCCCGGAGTGACGGGCAATTGCGCGGGGATCAGGTACTGCTGCACGTCGCGCGCGGCGTGGACTTCGCCGGCGAAGAGGGCGCGCTCTTCGGTGGCCTGGCGCTGGTCGCGGAAGAGTAGAGCGAGCAATGCGGTGAGCACGCAGGCGGTTGTGACCGCGCGGGCTGCCAGCAGCGCGAGACCCCAGCGTGCAAAGAGATCCGGTACGCCGGGGATGTTCCAGGCCGTCATTTCCAACACGAACCAGACAAAGTCTGCCGCGCTCCACAACATGCATAGGGCTGCGAGCGGGCGCATGCGGCGTGGAATCGCGGCATAGGGCCAGAACACAAGGAAAGGGATCAGGGAGAGAATGGTGTGGGCGAAAAGTGAAGAGGGCCGAACGAAGTATAGGATGAGCGGGCCCATGAACGCGGGCTGATTGCCGGCCCAAAAGGCACTTATCCAGGCGGGGAAGGAATCCATGGAGAGTAAAACCAGCAAGGCGATGAGCGGCCTGGGCATGCGCCGTTGCGCCAGCGCGTAGTAAAACGGCGCCTGCGTGAGCGTCATCCCAATGTTGCCCAAACCAACGATCACGATACCAGCTGAAATCGAGTAGTCAAGCAACAAGACTGAAGTGAATTCGTTGATGCGGAGCGCGGCAAGGCTCAGGCACCCAAGGCTCAGCAGCAGCAGCTCCCTTCGGCTGCGGTCGTAGAGAAACATGCCCAGCAGGACAACGGCAAGGACGCCGATGATGCCAAAGCTGATGGCGGTCGGAGCATATTGAACGGCGTTCGTCAGTGCGGTGCGCGCGCGCAACGCGTCGAGCAGGGGTACATCCCCGGCGCGCAGTTGAAGAGGCGAGTTGATGATGGTGCCATAGGGGCCGCCGTTCATGTTTGCCTTGCGATCGGTAATCCGCAGAGCGAGAGTGGAAGTGCCGGACGTTGAATCAGCAGACAAGAGTTGGGCGGGAACGGGGTAGGAGCGGATGGAATTGAGGCTGGAATTGCCGTTGCCGAGATTGCCTTCCCCGCCAAGCAGTGTGCCGTTGAGGTAGAGCTGATAGGCGGAGTAGAGGCTGAGCTGGATGGCGGGCTGCGCCACAGAGCGCAAAACGCTTAGGTCGACGCGGCAGCGGACCCAGAGATGCGGATCGGAGGTGCTGGACTTCCAATTCGAATAGGGCTGCCAGCCGGTTTCGTCGACATTTGTAGCGACCCAACCTGGGTCGTCGCCTGCGTGCCAGACACATTGCTGCACCGGGATGTTCAGGACCGACTGAGCAGCAAGCGGAAACGGGAAAAGGAGCAAGAACAGAATGGCTCGTGGTATCAATCTAGGCAATCAGCACCCCTGCTGCGGCGAGTGTCAGCGTCAATACGGTGATGTCGTCTTCCTGACCAAATGCCTGTGCCGCCTGCGAAACTCTCTCCGCCGATTCTTTTGAGAGCGCCGCGGTGCGTTCAAACCCGAAGAGCTCGCCCTGTGCGTTGCGCGCCTCCACCACTCCATCAGAGACGAAGGTCAGTTGTGCGTCCGGCGCAAGCGTCAGATGGGTCTCTGCATAGGAGGCATTTTTCAGGATTCCCAGCGGAAGCGCGGGCGGAAGCTCAGCCTCACGGCCGTCGATGTAGGGAGCAAGATGTCCTGCATTGGCGACAGTCACCTGGCCATCGGGTGTGAGATGGGCGCAGAGGCAGGTAGCGAATCCCTCGATGCCACTGGCCACAAAGACGCGATTCATGTGCGCGAGGAGTTCAGCGGGCGAGTCGCTTTCCCGGCCCTCAGCCGCACCAAGCAACATGGCTGCGGTCATGGCCGCCGCTGCGCCCTTGCCGCTAACGTCGCCGATCAGCACGCGTTCCATGCCACCGGGCAGTGCGCGGCAGCGGAAGAAGTCGCCGCCCACATCGCGAGCTGGAAGAAAGGCGGTGTCGACGGTCCAATACGATGTTGCTCTTTGCGAAGATGGGACCAGAAGCTGCTGGATCTGCCGCGCAGCCTGCATCTCGCCTTGCAAGGCTGCTCGTTCGCGATTGGTGGAGCGGACCCGTTGCACCAGAAGCAACGTGAGAGAAACCACAACCAGGGCGACTGCAGTCGAGCGGTAAGGCTGAATCGCAAGGAATAAGTTGTTGATGTCGAGCTGGAGAAATGGAAACTGAACGACCATGTAGGCGAAATCCATGATCATCCAGACAAAGCACACAACGGCCAGCGAAATCTGACCCCCGCGCAGAGAGCGCACCGGCCAGAAAGATACGAAGCCAGAGGTCGCGGCTCCAAGCGTGGCCAGGACTTCAATGGAAGTCTCCCAGTCGGAGACTTCAACGGTCCAGCGAAGGGCCATGCGTTGGTGCAGCGGAAGGAATACGCCAATCAGCAGCGGCAATGGGTAACACAGATTCAGGACCACCAGAAATCGGTAGAAAAGCGGCAGCTTTTTCTTGTTCAATGCAAAAAAGAACAAGACGTAGAAGACCGGAACACTTTGGCCGATCGCGTAGAGAAAGAATTCGAGGTGTGAAGAGTAGTGCACCGACGAGGCGACCAGAAACTCGTTGATGCGCAGATCGGCGAGCAAGAGCCAGGTGAGGCTGATCCATAGAACGTAGCGCTGCGTACGGTCGAACCAGTAGAGCGCCATGAAGAATAAGCCGGCGCTGGCGATCAGCGCGTAGCAGGCCCAGGTGACCCACTGCTGCTTCACGCGGAAATAGACGTTGCGGTAATAGGTATTACGCTGGAACTCGGCATCGCCCAGCGCCAGGCCGGGAAAAGCTTCCTCGCCGTTGAGCTCGGGCGTGAAAGTAATGCGTAAAGCAACTTGCGTTGCGACCTTGCGGCCAGCGAGCTGTGACGCCGTATACTCCTCGACCAAACCTACGGTATGTGAGCCGCTTTTGATGTCTCCGGATGCGCCAATGAGTTTTCCGTCTGCGAAGGCCTGCCATGCCAGGTCGCCCGAAACCTGCAAAGCCGGCTGCACGCCTGGCGCCAACTGACTGGGGTCGAAGCGGCAGCGCAACCAGAAATTGGGAGTAGGCGTGGCGATTCCGGTCCACTCCGAGGTCGGATGCCAGGTGGATTCATCGAGCACGGGCGCCGCCCAGCCGGGGTCGTCGCCCTTCTGCCAGACGCAGTGCTGCGGCGCGATGCTGAGCGCGGACTGGCCGAAAAGCGGCAGGCACAACAGCAGAGACCCGAAGAGCGGGACCGTCTTTCGCACGCTGCGCTTCATAAGGATTGAATTCATGCAGGGGCCAATGACGTGGCGATGAACCTGGTGGAGGACTGCTGGCCGCTGGCGAGGCGGATAAGGGTGACAACGGTGATGTCGTCGTCCTGTCCGAAGTTGACGGCGGCCTCGGTGGCTTCAGCGGCATTGGGGTTGGTCGCGAAGAGGGCGTCGAGGCGTTCAAAGCTGAAGATCTCTCCGCTGGTGTTGCGTGCTTCGAGCAGGCCGTCGGTGTAGAGGGAAAAGTGGTCGCCCTCGCGCAGGGTGATGGATTCTTCCTTGTAGCCAGGGTTTGCGAGCACGCCCAGCGGGAGCGCGCCAGGGAGTTCGAGGCGGTTCTGATTGAGGAAGGGGCCTGGGTGTCCGGCGCTGGCCATGGTGCAGCTCCCGTCAGGTGCCAGGCGCATGGCGAGGCAAGTGGTGAAGCCGCCCTGCATCCGGCCGAAAAGACGTGTGTTGAGCTCGGCGAGCACGTCGGCGGGGTTAGGAGCAAACCTGGCCGCGGTACGAGCGGCGCCCACAATCAGCGAAACCGTCATGGCAGCCTTGAGGCCTTTCCCGCTAACGTCGCCGAGTAGGATAAGCGTACTCCCCGCGGATTCGCCTTCCAGAGGAATGATCTGGAAGAAGTCGCCGCCGACTTCCTGCGCGGGGCGATAGGCGCTGGTTACGGAGTATCCGGGCAGTTCGGGAAGGGACTCGGGAATGAGAATTTGCTGGAGTTCTTGCGCGCTCTTCATTTCCTGCTCAAGAGCGCCCTGGTGGCGAAGGGTCTCCTGCATGTAGCGGTAGACGGCATAGATGATGGCCACCAAAAGCAGTACGTCGCAAATTTGCAGGGCCGTGAAGGCATTGCCGTTGAAGAAGAAGAGGGGGTCCTGAAGCTTGTCTCCGATCGTCCAGTGCGTGAAGCGGCTGCCCTGGCGCAGAGCGATGCCGGCGACGAACAGCATCTCGGTAAGGAAGGCGCAGATGGCGAGCAGCCAGCGGGAGGAGTCGAGGCGCTTGCGGACGCCGAAGGCAACCAACACCAGGGGATAAGCCTCAACGGTCGTAAAGATGGCGGTGAGCACCGCGTCTGTCCACTGCGTCCAGGTGCCGAACATCGGGCTATCCCAGAAGACGCAAAGCAGCCCATCGAGCGAGGCTGAAGTGATGCTTATGAGAGCCAACACGCGTGTCGCCCGGACCAGGCGCGGATTCTCATCGAGTTTGAGCAGCGACAGCAGCAGGAACCACAGCCCAATGTCCTGCAGCGCAAAGACGGGTTGCAGCCATCCCAGCGCGGTAACGAAACTCACATTCAGGCGAAGCCCTTCGAGGAACATGTCAGCGAGCGGTGCGGCGCTGAAGAGGGCCATCCAGAGCAGGACGGATTGCGAACGATTGCGGAACCAGGCCAGCACGCTGAGTAAAGCCAGCAGACCGTAGAGGGAGCGCATGGCGAAGTAAAACTGGCGGCTCCGCATCCAGCCGTAGTCGTTTTCTGTCTTCAGATCGGCGATGGCCGCGGGACTCCCGATCACGGGCGTGGCAACCAGTCCACCGCCCAGGCCGGTGTCGAACGACATCAGGGGTGCCTTCCAGACGCGCAGGGCGAGCACGCCGTCACGTACATCTCCCAGGCCAAAGGTCTGCTGAGGGGGCGTGAAAGCGAATGAAGGGTGAGGCGGCAGGGAACCGTAGCTACCGATCAGACGGCCGTTCCAGTAGATCTCATAAGCGTCGTCGATGTGGCGGATGAGCATGGCCACTTCGGGTTGAACGCCCGGAGCGAAGGAGAGATGAATATGTTTCCGATACCAGGCAAAGCCGGTGTAGTCGGCGTGGCCCTGCTCTCCCCATGACTTGGCGGCGCTGAGCTGCTCCCAGCCATTGAGGCCTGCAGCGTCGGCCGTTGAGGGTTGTGCCCATGCTGGGTCGTCGCCGAGATGGAACTGCCAGGGACCGCCGAGAGGCGCACTTCCCTTGCCCAGGGCGTCGATTGTGAGCACCGAGCCCAGTTCGATCCGAGGGCTATCGGAAGGCGCGGCAGCCATTAATGTGACGGCAGCGGAAGCAACAAAAAATACTCCCGCAAGGAGCTGCATGTGGCGGGGAAGCCTTGGCATGTGAAGAGCATACTCCGCTGTCTCTTTTGGCGACAGCGAATTTTTCAGCGGAGTTTATGCGCTTTGCAGTGTGGGAACAGTCGAGTCAAAAGCGACAGGCTCGCCAAAATCCGCGGAGATTTCCGCATCCTTCGCCGTCTCGTAAATCTCAGGGAAGTTCAACTTAATTGCATCAACCAAGGCTGCGTGTTCAGGTGATCCGATTTGCGGGGAATCCACTGCTTCGTTGCCTCCGAGTGCAAATCTGGACCGAGTTTCAGGGCTCTCGTTCATGACCTGAGTCATCAATCTAACCTCCGGCCTTTCCGATATTGAGACTGATTTTCCGACTACCCCAGTTAGACGGAACGGACGTCCGTGGCCCGATGTTGCAGTTCTTTATTGTGGAGTGAAAACTTTTGGATTGCAAGGCCATTTCCCGGAAAAACTTGTGAGGGTTTCTCGCCTACTAACGGGGCGGCGCGCGGGCCTCTAGAATGACAAAGTGATGATTCACCTCTCTCCGCTGCCCGCTTACATGGACTGGCATTGGCTCTGGCTCGCCGTAGCGGCTTTCCTGGCCGGGGTGCTGAACGCCGTGGCTGGGGGCGGATCGTTCCTGTCGTTTCCTGCGCTGTTGGGCATGAAGATTCTTCCCGTGCAGGCCAACGCTACAAATACTGTGGCGCTTTGGCCGGGGCAGTTGACTTCGATTGCGGCCTATTGGGACGACATTCGGAAGAATCTCCGGCTGGCGCTGCCGATGGGGCTGGCAGGGCTTTTGGGCGGCACGGCCGGTGCGCTGGTGCTGCTGAATACGCCGCAGCAGACGTTCATGCGCCTGGTGCCGTGGCTGCTGCTGGTGGCCGCTTTGATCTTCGCGGCCAGCGGGCCGGTGTCGCGGTGGCTCGAGCGCCGCAAAGTCTTGAAGGCGGGCCAGAGCCGACCGCACCGGCTTGCGCCGATTTTCTTTTCCACGATCGTGGTGTGTTTTTACATCGGCTACTTCGGCGCGGGCGCGGGATTCCTACTCATTACCATGCTGTCGCTGTTCGGCTGCCAGGATCTGCACGAGATTAATGCGCTCAAGGTGGTTTCAACCACGCTTGCCAACGGAATCGCGTTCGTCCTGTTCGTCGTGAATGGGCAGGTGGTGTGGCGCTATTGTCTGCTGGCCATGGTGACCTGCGCTGTCGGCGGCTACAGTTCGGCGCGCTTTGCGAGGATGGTTCCCCAGAAGATATTGCGCGGGCTGGTTGTGACCATCGGGTTGTCGATGGCGGCGTGGTTCTTCTGGAGACAGTGAGGACAGAGATCAGAGATCAGGGGTCAGGGAACATTGATCACTTGGCACTGTAAACTGTGTTTATGAGCCACGAGGGAATTCGGTTTTCTACCAGGGAGCAGCAGGAGAGCGACAACGCAGAAACGCGGCCGTTGCCGCGGATTGCTTTGACGCCGGACAAGGTGCGCGTGCTGCTGACCGAGGGCAAGGGCCTGGAGATCGACTGGAAGGACGGGCATCGGAGCGCATGGAGTTTTGCGTGGCTGCGCGAGGCTTGCCCGTGTGCCACCTGCATCGAGCAGCGCTCGCTGGAAGGGCGGAAGCCGGGACAGCCGAAGCCGAAGCCAATGGACGTGTTGCCGATGTATACGCCGCCCGCCAAACCGAAGAGCGCACAGGCGGTGGGGCGGTACGCGATCCAGTTCAATTGGATGGACGGCCACTCCGGAGGAATCTACTCGTGGGAGTATCTGCGCCGCGTTTGCCAGTGCGGCGAATGCACGTTTGAGACGGCGGAGACCAAGGGGTCGCCGAACTGAGAACAGCTTTCAGCTCTCAGCTTTTAGCATCGCAGTTCCGACATTCACTTCTACGCTTGGAAAGTCTCGAAGAGGAGACCCCGGGTGCACGCAAGCTCTATTCTCTTGTCCTGCTGGATACGGCAGCAACTATCGAAGACCCCGCGCTGGAGGACTTCGATTTCTTCTTGCAGAACCTGACGGTCGAGTGAGACTGCTCGCACCGTTGGACGATGAGTTGCATCCATAAAGAAGGCTCGTGCTTTTAAAGAAGGCTCGTGCTTTTGCAAAGGGCCAGGCGGGAAGGACTGCACCATGAGAATCGGATTTCTTGGATTGGGCAAGATGGGCATGGCGATGGCGTTGCGGCTGGTGGCTGCGGGGTACGAGCTTTCCGTGTGGAACCGCAGCGAGGGGCGCACGAAACCGTTGATCCGCGAAGGCGCGATCGCAGCGGCAACGCCGGCCGAAGCCGAGTTGGGCGCCGACGCTGTGATTACCATGCTGTTTGACGATGCGGCGCATGAAGAGGTGCTGTTTGGCGCCAACGGACTGCTTGACGCGCTTTCGCCGGGCGCGCTGCACATCTCGTGCAGCACCATCAGCGTTGCGCTGAGCGAGCGGCTGACCGAGGAGCATGCGAAGAGAGGCATCGACTTTGTGGCTGCGCCGGTTTTTGGACGGCCCAATGTGGCGGAAGAAGGAAAGCTCTGGATTGTGGTTGGCGGCGGGGAGAGCGCGGTGGCCAAGGCGCGGCCGGTGCTGGAGCCGCTATCGCGCGGCATCTCGGTGGTGGGCAAGGAGCCGCGTCAGGCGCACGCGGTCAAGCTGGCCGGGAACTTCCTGATCAGCGCGATGATTCACTCACTGAGCGAGTCGTTCGTGTTTGCGGAGGGGCAGGGGATTGAGCCGGAGACATTTGCCGAGACCGTCAACAGCGCGCTGTTTCAATCGCCGTTTTTCGCGGCCTACGCCAAGTTGATGTTGCACCCGCCGGAGCATCCCGGGGGCACGATCGATCTGGGCGCCAAAGATCTGAGCTTGTTTCGCGCGGCGGCCGCGAACGGAAAGACGCAGTCGAGCCTGGCCGATTCGATGGCAAAGATATTTGCCGAGGCGCAGACGATCGGGATGGGCAAAGAGGATTGGGCCGTGGGGCAATACAAGATGGCGAAGCGCCGGGGAGCGGTCTGAGTCTCTGCGCCCATCGTGACGTTCCGCTTTTTCAAGCACTTACATGCACCGTGTTTTTCAACACAGATCAGAACGGAGTTTTAGGTAGGATAGGGCCATGGATCTGAAAGGGAAAATTGTGTTTGTGACCGGGGCGAGCGCGGGTATCGGCGCTGCGACAGCTCTGGCTTTTGCGGCGGAGGGCGCACGACTGCTGCTGGCCGCGCGCCGCGCCAACAAACTGGCTGAAGTGGCCTCTCGCGCGTTGGAGCTTGGCGCCCAAGGGGTTCACTCGGTTCATCTGGATGTGCGCCACCGCATCTCGGTGCAGAGAACCATCGACGAGTTGCCTGTCGAGTGGGCGGAGATCGACGTGCTCGTGAACAACGCCGGCCTCAGCCGCGGGCTTGAAAAGGTCTACACGGGCAAGTTCGAAGACTGGGAAGA
>Ga0181535_10006021_pt1 | contig 12745 bp, 14 predicted proteins | sample PEATcosm2014_Bin_44_FD_119774 | JGI IMG/M metagenome (GOLD analysis project Ga0181535, IMG submission 119774) | Peatland microbial communities from MTU Mesocosm Facility, Houghton, MI, USA - PEATcosm2014_Bin17_30_metaG | ecosystem: Environmental > Terrestrial > Soil > Wetlands > Peat | place...
ACTCCACACCCACTCCTCCCAGGCCGCTTAAAAACACTCAATTAAGTGTCCACTTAAAAAATAGGTGGACACTTCGAACTAAGAGACACCCTCTCAGTCAAGAGGGGAGATTCACACGCTTACGGCTCATCCGCAACCACTGCTGGAAGGCCGATCAGTGCACCTTCGCCAATGTTCAGGCACATCACAGTCCGGCCCGAATTAGATTTCAACACAAGGGCAGCTTCTCCGCGTTCCAATATGTATAGGCCGTTGCTGGCTTGTCCCTGGGTGAAAAGAGTGCGCCCTTCGCTGCAGGAAATAGGTTGAGACACTTTCCCCAACGCCTGAACCAGCTTTGCGTCAGCCGCGAATGACTCGTGCTTCATAGGTTGTCCAAATGGTCCGCCCCCAGAAGTGGCAGCTAGGCTCAGGTGTTCGTCTGATCACAGTACGGATTGTCCTCTCACCCAGAGTCGAATGGATGTGATGCCGGACACAGCCGGATATGTTCACGGGAAAAGAACCGATCAAATACAAATCCATCGAGGCAACGAAGATCTCCCGGGTCACGAGAGGCTTTCCATTGACAGGCCACATGCAGATCCGGGAGTCCGGCTTTATCGAGTTAGGATGATATCGCTCATTCCTTCAATCTCAAAATCTCCACGCAGCCGTTCTGACCTGACAGAATCTCATGTTCGGGTCGCAGGGGGCGGAATCACATGCCATCCATTTATCGAGTTGAGCTTAGACCAGAACGAGAACCGATCAAAAAGCCCACAAAAATCAAATAATCATTCCGACGTTACGGACGCAGAGCAGACGCCAAGGCTGACCTCAGTTGTTGCCGACAACATTGGGCTTACGAGTTGGCTGCACAAGGAATTCAGGTTTTGTTACGGCCAGCAAAGCTTTCGCAAACAGCGTTGAAAATGCTCCCCCAGCGATCATATGTTCGGCCGCTTCAACTTGTCTAACCGGCTTCATCTTTCTCAAGACTGCAAATACCTCGAGAGCGACATCCTTGTTGTGTAGAAGCTGCGTGGCCTCTGGGCAAATCCCGTTCAATAAGTCCCGCTTCTTCCGAATATTCTCTACTTCAACGTCCAATGCTTCAGCAAGACGCTGCTCCGGAACGCCATTCTGGAGTGCCTTTAGAATCATGAAATGCTGTGCGATTGGAGCCGTGTAATTCACCTTCTTGTTATACGTGTATGCTTCATCATCCGTTGAAAGAGTGCAGCGCACCTCATGTCTGCCTTGCAATTGTAAAATGTCAAACCTCGTGTGGCCGTCCAGAAGCAGGTATTCGCCCGGTTTTCTCGGGTATACCACTAGGGCTTCTATAAGGCCGACCGCTTCAATTGATTTGGATATCTGTTTGTACTTTGCGGTTCGGCGATACTCTGGGGCGATACACCTTTGAGGAAAGATGGACGTTACGGGAAGAGTGCACTCCACTTTTTCGAACGCAACCTGTACATGCTTTACATTCATTGTCGGTTAGCTCGTCTTTTCAACCAGAAGTTGCTCCGGAACATCCTGCAGTTGTTCCGCGCGAAGAAGCGTAACAAAATGTACATCCGAGAGTAGCGTTCTCATGGCAGACTTTAACATGAGGAGTTTCTCTTTCGTTTTTGCCGCCCGCTTCACGAGTGCTTGCTGCTCACGAGTCCGTTCCTGATACTCGCGAACGAGTGCTTCACCAGTTAGCTTGGGTCTAATGTTGGGCTGGCCAGCCTCCAAACGTTTTGTACTGTAATGTGCAATAATTCGCTTCGCTTCCTTGAACTTAGCCCCTCGAAGTGCACCGCTTTCATATGCCTGGGACAGCGCGCTTTGAACACCGGGATCGTCTGCGCCCGCAATGAGAAGCGCGATCGTGACTGGAATCCGGTTTGCTTCTACAGCTTGCACAAGAAAGGCTTCATCGTGTTCGATGAGGCGATTAATGGCGGCAACGTACTCTATGTCTCGGCCAACTTTGGTAGCAATCTCGCGGATATTATATCCACGTTCCTTCAGGGCAATGATCTCTCGGAAGAGACCTCTATTTGACGGGGGGCGTCGTGCGAGATTTTCAACCAAGCTCATCAAGAATAGATCTTCCCTAGACGCTTCGATTACTGCTGCCGGAATTGATAACTGTCCCAGCGCAAGTAGGGCTTCTAAGCGGCCTTGGCCGCACACAAGATCGTATTGAGTGCCATCCTCTGCCATCGGTCGCTTGGTAAGAGTAATCGGCTTTTTCAGCCCAACCGAATCGATGCTGTTCACGATTGCCTGAAAACGCACTTTGCTGCGCGTGCGGGGGTTGACGATCCGAATCTGAGATATTGGCACGTCATGCAATGCCTTACGCTTCACGCTACATCTCCGATCCATTTTCTCCGGCTAATCTTGAAGAGGAAGTTCAAATTCTCGAACCGATATACGTCGAGGACGAGTGGATTCTCCGGAGCGAGTCGGATTCTAGCGCTTAGAATCTCTCCTCGCGGCAACAAGTAATAATCCAAGATTTCGGAGTTGTCTTGCGACATCCGAGCAGCGATTGTTATATCGCAATCAATCGATTGCTCTAATCGGATTAACCAGCGGAGACGATCGTGATGGCAAGTCTGGCACCGTGCAATTACCAATGAGGCTTGAAAATCGCGATTGATCTTTAAAATACCGGTCGTCGCGTCCTTCTCAACACTGGCGCCGTTGGCGCTCAATTGAGAAATGATCTCTTCAATATGCTGCCGATGGATCTGCCGAAGTGCACGGTTGATCTCGATATATGCGTAATCACGCTGTGGGGAGTAGCCAACGATCGAATAGGCCCTCCGAAGGCTTCCGAACCTTGTTCGATAAACACTGCTGGAAGGCATTTCCTCGATTTCGTCGATTAAAATTCCCGATAACTTTCCTTCTCTGTGAAGTAGAGCGCGGAGTCTTTCGATCATCTGCTCGTTGGTGAATCGATGGCATCGGAATTCAATAATCTTTGCCGCTTCGATGAATTGTGCATGGCTTATGAGCGCCGGAAACGCATTATCTCTTCGCACCCACATTGCCTCTGGATTTACTACCCTTCTTTGTTTGAGCTTGAACGATCTGCGGTTATATACATTCGAACCGATATATTTTGGATTTATCAGGATTTGGTGGACCAAGCCGCGGGTCCAGGGCCGACCGGTAGCGCTATTTTGACTTCGTCTATTCAGATCCTCGGCGATTTCCCTTTCGGTCTTTCTGTTCTCTACAAAATTCCGATAAATTTCGTGAATGATCTTCTGCTCTTCTTCTGGGCCTGGCACAAGTACAACCCTGTCGGTCTGGAGACTCTTACGATGCCCCACCGCAAGAATTGCCTTCGGTCGGCGCTCCTGATCGATCAGTAGCCTGCGCAATCCGAATCCGGCCGGCCCGCCTTGACGATAGCCGAGTTCGATCAAACGGCACTGTCCCGCGAATACTTTTACCGACAACTCCCGGCTATATTCACCTGCCATTGTTCGCTTCAGATTCTTGAGGATGACGGAAGGCAAACTGCCATCATTTGCGAATTGCTCCGCGCAATAATGAATTGTTACGCCAGCGCGTTTGCAGACGTATTCCCAATAGCCACTTTCGTCTGCGTCTTGAAAGCGACCCCATCGGCTCACGTCGTAAACAAGGACCGCGCCGAAGTCCGCTTTCCCATCCTGAATTTCCGAAAGCATTTGCAGGAGCCCTGCCCGACCCTGGAGATTCAGTCCGCTCTTGCCATCGTCGGCAAATGTCCGGACGACTGTCATTCCATGATCTTCTGCGTATTTTGCTATCACAACCGCCTGGTTTTGGGTCGAATAGCGCTGATGCTCCGTTGACATGCGGACGTATTGAGCCACACGCTGAGAGTCGTTTGGTGAGATGGCCATTTTGTCTCGCATGACTTGTCCAGGAGAAGAATGCGCTTAGATCAGATCGCGCACATCACGGATAAAAGATCGACGGAAATAGGATAACGGCGGTTTTGCTAAGCTCTCAACCGTGCTTTGATTTCTTAACCAATAATTATTCTTCGCTCAACTTTTGCTACAACCGCAAAAAGTCGTCCTCTTGAAGCGATCGAAACTTAATCATGTCTGATTTTGTCTGATTCCGCGAGCGGCAGTCTTCGACCTCGACATTCGTTCTATTGGCGGGGGGGGCGCTGAGTTAAACAGAAGGGAGAGTTGTCCGTGGCCGAAGGGGAATAATAGTGCTGACCATGAGGGTGACTTGAGGTTCTTCGTTTTGAGATTGTCACCGGCATCCCGTCATTTACTTAGCAATAACTATCAGATTGGCCATCACCGCGATACGACCAGAACTCAAAGATTAGCTCGGTCAATCGAAAGTTTTGTAGTGTCTCTCCCGTAGCTACAAGCATCCAGCGCTTTCTCCGCAGCGGAATGATAGCTCGCCTGAATCAATCAGTGGGGGTTCTGCGCAACCCCTCCAGCTCTGTCATGATCTCGCCCCACTCGATGAGCGAAGCGTCTCGGCGTGCGATGGCTTTTGCTCTTCTTTCTCGCGTTGTCTCAGGGGAATCGATCTGGGCATTCAATCCGACGCGCTCGATTTCGCGCAGCACGACTTGCGCCTCCAGATTGTCGAGCCGAAGTAAACGACAGATTCTGTCAATCTCGGTCATTTGAATCACTAGGGTGACGCAATATTAGACTGACCTCTTGCAAACTCCACATGTGCCGCCTTCTTTGGCGCAGTGCTTGCAGTATTTACAGTTCTTGCACGCGTTACACGGGTCGGCACCAGTGCAGGTCGCAAATGATGTAGCAGAAGCGATACCTGTCAGTAGTAGCCAAACGAGCACGATTGGCCACGATTGTCTGCTATGAAGCATGTCTGACCTCCGTGGAATTAGCGAAAATCGTAGGCCAGCGGTCGGCTATACGCAAGAGAATTCGGCATGTTTGGCGGTCGGGGCTGGATAACCGCCAAACCGGACAGAACTCAAAAATGGGGTTCTGTACGGTTTGCCCACAATCCAGGCAGAACGATAGAAATGGCTGGAACGAGAATGTGCTCGAATCCGCTGCCCTTCTACTTCACTTTTTCTGCGCGAATGGGAGAAATGGGCGCGGTAGCACCGGGTGCGGCAAAACTCACCTCAGCCACCTGAGCCGACTTCAGCGTTACCCACAAATCGGTGGTGTCATCACCGTCTTTTGTTGTGATGTGCAGGGCATCGCCCTCCCTAGTGGCCTTCACAATCTCAGACGAACCCGGAGCGGCCATCGCGCTCGCAATTTTCCCATCATCGCCAACGTTTATGGAACCATTTGTGATGTGGCCGGTAAACTGCTCGCCCTTGCGCACCAGTGTCATGGTGGCGAACGACTTGCCCTCAAACATCCAGTTCCAGATGCCAACAAAATCGGCTGCTTCAAATCCGTCGCTGGGCGCGGCTGCGACATGGTAAGGGTGGATCGACGAGGCCGCGCACCCGAAGAAAAGGGCGCAGGCAACTGCACAAAGTATCCAGCGTGAGGAGACAGGACTTCTGCCGATGGAGGACATGGCTTTACCCCTCAGCTTCGACGGAGCAAATTGATCGTTTGTTAGCAGATGGAAAATTCTCCCAACTCTCGCACTCCGGACGAATGACCGCCTACTCGGACATTATAGTTTCGTTACTGCCGAGTTGGCCACTACTCTGGCGCTACGTGTCGATTATGCTGATCTAATCGATCACTTCCAAACTCGCAGACAATACCAATTCCACTGGAGTCCTCATGAGCAAAGCAATTGAGAATTTGGAACAGGCAATGCAACACGCCGCGACCATTCGGCCCAAGGTTGGAGGATTTCCCTATCTAGCTGAGACTCTGCGATGTGCGGGCGTTACTCGGAACGTCTGGTCTCTTCCTTCTTGCCAAAGTTTGTTCCTCACGGAGAAAGGCCCAGTCGTAATGCAAGGTGGGCCGCTCGTATCAGGCACTGTGGATGTGCCCCCTTTTGACCGCGAGGCGCTCATCAGGGCGCTGCGGATCGATCAGGCTGGCGAGAGCGCGTTCCCTGAGTTTCTCGACGCCTCGTGGCGGGCTGGCGTTGTGCGTTACGACGTAGACTTTGCGGCGCGGACCGTGGCGTACTACGGGTGCCAGGGCGAGAAATACATTGAAGCGTATTCGCTCGTAAAAATCGATTGATCAGATTTGGTGAATCACCGTCTACTCGGCAGGCCGGGCTGCGCTAGAGAGAGCTGGCGAGGTCGCTGCTGATGGTCTTGAACGCAGCATTAATCTCGGTCCCGAGACCCTTCATCGCTGCAACGGCCCTGCAATGAGCGCCACAACGAGCGCATATTCCACGAGGTCTTGCCCGTCTTCGCGCACGAAATGGTTTCGCAACGCAGTTGGCCTGTAAGCGAGCGAGGTAAGCAAGAGACACGCACCCTTTCGCGTTGTTAGACCAGAGACACGGTATGAAAGGGTAAACGGGCAGGAATTGGCGCAACAACCTTTAGTGTTAGTCCAATTACCAATGGAACATGAACGGCTGATTCTCGCGCTGACTGCAGTTTCGGGTGTGTCACCCCCCACCCGTCAGTTACAACTCAGTAATCGCCTCCGGCGGTCTTCAGGAGCCGCAGGATCGTGTTGGGTGACTTCTTGACCTCAGTCGCAATGGCGCGGATGCTACGCCCGTGTGACCGGAGACGTGCAACCATGCCTGCAAGCTTGTCATCCCCATCCTCGGCCTTAGGATGGCCACCAACGCGCCCGTGAAACGGGCTAGCGAAAAGTTGTTGTATGTCCAGTTGTGAACGTCTCCTTCCATCACTGGACACACGTTCTGTGGGTGCGCTCGCTAAGTAGATGATAAATATAGCGTGTGGTTTGGAGATACACGTGCTGGCTTCGATGCTGTCTTCTTCGCGAACCAAAGAGTCCGCCGAGTCTCATTGTGGAAGCAGCTCGATGGCTTCAAGTGTCAAGGTAAGTAACGATGGTCAACTGCAAATCAATCGGAGGCAAACGAGATGATCAACAGGAATGCAGAAAGAACGATCGTCGAGAGACTACCGGATTTCTTCGGAGTCGGTACTCTATTTTTGGCAATTTGGGCGGGGTCTTGGACCTTGGCGGTGGCGCAGCAGCCTGCCGCTGCACCTGTCCAAAAGAGTGTCGAAGCCCAGGCGCTTCCGGCTCCGGGGACGTATAAGATAGATCCGCGTCATAGTTTTGCCTATTTCAGCGCCTGGCACCATCTGGTGGGGCGTGTGCGCGGCCGTTTCGACCAAGTTTCAGGGACCATCACCGTATCGCCGGATCCAGCCGCTTGTAGCGTAGACGTCACGATCGATGTCGCTTCGATCAGCACGCAGGTCAGCCAACGTGATGACGATCTTCGCAGTGACGCCTATTTTGATGTGAAGAAGTTTTTGACGATGACCTATCAAGGGCGAGGCATTCACCGCGTCTCGGCAGATCTTTGGAGAATGGACGGATCGCTGACCATGCATGGCATTACCAAAGTCGTGCCGCTCACCTTCAAATATAACGGCGTCTTCGCCGATACAAAACCAAACCAGCCGGCGAGGGTAGCGTTCCATGGAACTGCAGCCACGAAACGCGCCGCATTCGGTATGGGGGCGCGAGACAACGCGGCAGAAGTCGCTGATTCAACGGCGCCCGATGTCGATATCGAGATTGACGTTGAAGCAGACGCAAATCCTACTACTCCCTAACAGGGGCCTTCCCTTGTTGCTAAATCGCTGATGAAACTCATCGAGAGACGATCAGTCCCAACCAGCGTGCAACTGGCCGCCTTGGCCAAACAGGATGAGAAGGAACAGTATTTGTTCCTTGGGAGTCGGCCAGCGTAGCCGACCCTGCTTCGCATGCAGCAGCAGCTGATCACTGCTTTATCCATGCCGCTGCGTCGGCTTTGATAAAGTCCTTGGTCCCTTTTCGTCCGGTAAGCCTCATCCAGAATGGACCTCCTTCTCTTTCCAAGCGAAGTTGAATGTCGAAGAACGGGCAACACAACCGTTCACCCGCAGCCCACTCCGCGACCATAGCAATGGTCTTCGGATCCGACGGAAACCGAAACTCATATCCATTTGGCAACTCTCGCACACTCTCTTTCACAGCGCGCAACGCTGGTCCGAGTTCTTCGAAGTGCCGCCTCCTAGCTTCAGCATCGAGTGACAGGCGATCGCAGGCGAGAGGGCTTTCGTGGCTGACGGTCACACTGCCAGCCTCCTGTTTATCTCCGGAAGTTCTTGCCGTAACAACTTTCGGCAACAATGCGACCGCAAGCCCTATCGCAATCGCCACAATGCAATTCGTCTTATTCATCTTTTGGGTCTCCATAGTTCAAGCATTCTCGGTTCCCTGGCTTGTTTCCTGCCACTGCAAACCCGCCTTCTATTTCAGCGACTAGCTGGCGGAATAATCCCATTCATTCGCAGATATTCCACCATCTGCCCGTAATGATCGTTGGAGTGGGCCACCGCGTCCACCGCCAGTTGAAGACGCGTCTTCTGGAGAGGTCCGGGGGATGCGGCCATAGGCGTCAGCATATTTCGTTCATTGATCGCAGCCATAGCCCGATGCAGCACTGCGAACGACCCCCTGAGGTAGTCCATGATTTGAGCCTTTGATTGAACGGCGTCCGGACCGACCTCAGACTCTTGCTCTGGAGAAGGGGTCTGATTGAGGATGTAAGCAGCCATGCGATAGTTGTTGGCTGCCAAATGCTTGATCTGTTGGGCAAAGGTGCGGACACCAGCAAACTCGCCCGCGGTTGGCGCGTAGGAATACTTCTCCTCAGGCATAGCGTCGGCGGCGGAGACCACGCGAGTTTCGGTGTTGGATATCCAGAAGTCGAGCGCCTGACCCACCGTGTCGATCGCCGTCGGGTTGTTGCTTTGAGCGGGTGCAAAACCGATGCTGACTAGCAGAAGCGAAATTACCAAAAGGCCATGCGAGGATCTCATGAACATCTCCGGAAGGGGTCAATATAGGGTGCACTCCGACCCTTTAATGCAACCCTACAGCTTAAAGTTGACTTTAAGTCAAGCGCTTTTTTGCGCTCACGCGCCGAGACCTTTAGCGGTCTAGAATGTGACTGTGCCCCAGTTGAACATTTCGGACGTAGCAGGCGAAGTTGGACTGCGGCCGTCTGCGATCCGCTATTACGAAAGGATTGGGTTGCTTCCTCCCGCGGAACGGAATGGTAAACAGAGACGCTACGACACGACAGTGCTTTATCGGCTTGCGATAATTCAAAGGGCTCGACAATTGGGTTTCACCCTAGATGAGATCCGACAGCTATTCTTCGGTTTCAGCAGCGTCGCTCGTGCCTCGACGCGCTGGCAGCAGTTGTCTCGTCAGAAGCTCGCGGAACTTGACAATTTGATGGACAGCGTAAAGGCAGTCCAGCGGCTATTGAAGAAGATGATGCAAAACTGTGACTGCGAAACTCTGGATCAATGTGGCAAGGGGATTTTTCGCAGCGCCGGTGGGAACTTTATGGTGAAATCTCTGCCTGCGATTCGTCGACCTGCGCGATGAGCTTTGCCATATGCAAAGCGACTTTGGTTCGCGGGACTCATACCTCGGGGCAGACGATTTGCTACGCAGTCGCGCACTCCATTTTGAGACTGTCTACACCCAGTAAAAAAAATCGCAGCTTAGGCGTCAGCTACTTTCTCGGTTCCGCACCAATTCAACATCATCTTGAGATGGTTCCGTGATTACATCGAACGTAAGCAACAAATCAGGTTGCAACATTCCGTGCTGCGGAGCGCCACACAAGGGACACGCCTCCGTTTTCAAAGTGATCTCTGCTCCACAGCATGCACAAAAAGCGGCCACGGCATTAAATCTCCACAATTGCTACCCTTCCTTGGATGAGCGCAGGAAGCGCAAAGATTCGAGACGGAGCAGTCGCTGTTTATTCCAGACCTTTGTTCAGTTGCAACCAACTGGTAGATGATGATCTCGCAAGTCGGCAGTTCTCTTTCTCACTTGGCGAAGAATCGCCGATGCTCAATTCGAGCGAAGTCGCATTGCGAACGTGGCAAAGCCTGTTATTGCCGAGTGACCCTGAGCGATCTTCCTGTGCATTTTGAATCCTGCTTCTACTTTGCCCCCTCAAATTGTTCAGGCGTAGGAGGCAGACCGCATGGCGCAGAAACACAAGGGGAAAATTGCCCTGATCACCGGCGCGAACAAGGGCATTGGGTTTGAAGTGGCACGGCAACTTGGTACGGAAGGCATTACCGTGCTTGTGGGCGCGCGCAATCCGCAGCTGGGGGAAGCCGCAGCAGCAAAGCTGAAAGCAGAAGGAGCTGGCGCGCATTTCATTGAATTGGATGTCACCAAGCCGGACACCATCGTGAAGGCGGCAGAACAGATTCGTGCGCAGTACGGTAGGCTCGACATCCTCGTCAACAACGCAGGCGTGGTCGCCAAGGGCGACGGTCCGCCGAGTGTCGCCGATCCTGATGCAGTTCGCCAAGTCCTCGACGTCAATTTCTTTGGCGTGCTGGCCGTGACTCAGGCGATGTTGTCACTGGTGCGGAGCGCCGCATCGGGCCGCATTGTGATGGTTTCGAGCGGACTCGGTTCGCTCACCTGGAACGCCGACCCGAGTTGGCCATTTGCTGCCTTCAAACCGCTGGGCTACAACGGTTCCAAGGCGCTTCTCAATATGATGACCGTGCAACTTGCCTGGGAGCTGCGAGACACTCCGATCAAGGTCAACACGGTCAACCCTGGGTACACGGCTACTGAATTGAACGACAACACGGGCACCCAGACCGTCGAGGAAGGGGCAGCCGAGACGGTCCGCCAGTCTCTCGCGCCGGATGATGCTCCGACTGGTGGCTTCTTCGAGACGGGGGGCGTTGTTCCCTGGTAAATCCCACCCTGTGTGGGAATAGGAAGCCCGTTCGCGAGCCGCCGAAAAGTGTGGCGGCACCCCCAGCGACATTTTGCACAGGGCACGTCTGCCCAACGTCGAGACGGGACTACAATTCGCCTATGCGCATCGACTATTTCGAACACAACTGTGGGCATCTCCTGGACTCCGACGACGCGACCAAGGCGCTCGGGACAGTGAGCATTTTCAAGGGCAGGAAATCGGTTGGCGATATTCGTAAGGCGTGCCAGGGGCATCCGAAGGACGCTAGTATTTACCCAGAAAGTGATGGTTCCGGTTTCTTCATCACCGAGGCGCACGGGGAGTTCTTCGCCGCCTAGGCCGCTATTTTGAGAGTAGGCTCACCCGCCCACGCACACCCTGTCAGAACGATCAGACCGCTTTGCCAATTCAAGCATGTCGATTGGCAAAGTCTCGTGTCGGAACTCCCTCTCGATGTTCCAACCATGCCTGATGTAGAAGGACGTCGCGTTCCGATTCGCTTTAACCACCCGCAACCGGCTGACTTCGTAGTGCCGCCTGGCAATTTCGGCTTCGCCATATTTAAGCAAGGTGGTTCCCAGACCCCGGTCTCTTTGATCTTGCCGTACCCAAAGATCATCTATCCATTCGCCGTTCGTCAAAAGCACACCAACAATTTCAGCTTCTGAAGAGGCGATCCACGCACCAGACCAATCATGGTTCTCTATTTCGATTGGCGATGCTGACCAAAGACCTCCATAAATTTCATTGACCACAGACTTAACGAACTGATGAATGGCCTCGTGCTCGCTTAACACTGGACGGCGAATGTTCATGATGCGCAACTAATTGTAGTTCCCGAAAACTGTCCCGATAAGGTCGGAGTCGGCATTTCGGAGCCATCCAGCGTGAATGGTCTACGCTCCAAATCGGCTGCACTCCACGACCATGAATTCAGTCCACGTTTTCGTGTCTTCAGACTTTTCACCGCGCCAAGTGAAATGCGTCTTGGAGATATTTGTGTAGCTTGCGCGCGTAAAGGGCCACAGCGCCCCACGCTCGGCCTTAAAGGCATAGGTCACGGACTGGCCGTCGAAACTGGCTCCGCCGAACTGCTCCGACGTGAGGTCCGTCCATGTTCCCTCCAAAGCGTTTAGCCACTTGATGTTCCAAACCTGCTTGGCAGAGTCGTAAATCCGAAGATTCATGCCAAGCACAATCAGTTCTTCGGACGAGCCAATCATCCTGTATTCGTCTGCGATCGCATAGCCGTCGAGGATGTAGTGACCCAACCACGTTCCATGGAACGCCTGCCACTCTTCGTTGGCCGATTTAAACTTGGCGTCGAAGCGCCATCGGCCAATGAGAAAGGCAAATCGAGAGAGCTCTGCAGGCGCATTGGGGTTGGGCCTGTCAACTTTCTGTTCGTTTTGCTTCATAGGACGATCCTCCGTAGCAGCTGCTCCCGGCACCTTGGGTCCGATCAGCAGTGACAATGCCGTGAGCAGCACGCTGCGGCGCGTTGCGTTCCAGTCAGCATTCCCCGCTGACCGCCAAATGGTTCTCATCGCACATTCCTCACTCGATTTCTGCGAGTCTCGCAACAGTTCTTCGCACAAGCAACACTGCGCCGCGATGGAGACTGTACGCGCAGAGCGGTCTGCTACTTCATCGGCGAAAAATCCGTCGGCCGCATGTACACGACGTCTATTTTTTCCACCGTTTTGTTGGCCTGCTCAGATTTAATCACCTCTTGAAACTCTGGGTCGGCCCGCATAGCATCCCAGTTCTTTTTCGCTTCCTCCCGGCTGGAATGAGCCACGATGAAAATGAAGGTGTTGTCCCAAGCGGGCGTCTCCTCGGGCACCCAGTAACC